>Ga0302200_10000194_pt1 | contig 63772 bp, 88 predicted proteins | sample II_Bog_N3_1_FD_194585 | JGI IMG/M metagenome (GOLD analysis project Ga0302200, IMG submission 194585) | Peat permafrost microbial communities from Stordalen Mire near Abisko, Sweden - II_Bog_N3_1 | ecosystem: Environmental > Terrestrial > Soil > Wetlands > Peat | place: Sweden: Abisko...
CCCATAGGTGCGCCCGCCCTCTCTTCTTGCCGCTCCCAGCCGCCTCCCTTCGGGGTTGTGGGTGTGGTTTTGTAAGCTGCCGACCATTCCGGCGTATCAGTGACCACTGATCCCTGCTGCTGTCACTACATGGGCGCATTCCGGAATTGCCGGCTACGATGCCAGGATGCGCGGCACGGCGTGCTTGCGAGATATTTTTACTGTTGGATCGCACTATTAAGAGAGAAAAGTTTTGCTCCCTTGGAGCGATTGCACTTCCAGCATAGTGCCTGCAAGTTCTCTTCAGACGTTATCCCGCCTTTTGCGAGTGGAATGATATGATCGATTTCTAGCAATAAATGCTTTTCTTCCGCGACAGAAATTGCGCAAATTCTGCAAGAGAATCCATCTCGTTGCTTTATTTTTTCTCTGAGCGAAGAGGTTATTAACGCTCGCTGGCCCGCAACACTCTTCCTGAACTTTACCAGCTCATTCAGATAGACGACAAACCTATCTAGATTTTCCACGTCCAACTTGATCTCACACTTTGATGAGCTATTTCCGCCTGCGGAAATATATTGAAAAGTGTAGACAGGAAAGTACAAGTCGCTCAAATCGATGTCATTAAAGCCAAGCGCCCTAATGATTCTCTCCTTGCTGAAATACATCAGTATTGACGGAATGCCACTCTCGACCCTTTCGATGATTGCATCTCTCTCGCCCTTCAAGAGATTCTTTCCTTGCTCGACAGCAGAAAAATTATTCACAACACTTTCAAACAATGCTAGGGTCTCTTCGTTGGTTTTGATATCAAAGTATTTGCACAAATATTTGAAGGGCTGATTGTTGGCATTTTTGCAGACAGCCGCTGAGCAACTGTGCGTCCGATTGCCTCTTTCCTCATCCTTCCATCGCCTCCTTTTCATGTTGTAATTACTGAGATCGTGTAGCTGACTATCGCCGTAATCGACTGACCCCACATCGGCATAGGATGATTTGAGATCTTCAATATGCTCATTCAGGTCGTTGCAGTTCTTTGTATATTTTGCTATGCCATTCTTTATCGCGCTAAATTTCTCGCCATTCAAATACATCGCCGCATATATACGGTAAGCCGCAAACACCAAGACAACCGCACCAAAAAACTCAACCAATTCCCACCTCCATATCGATATTCTTCGAAAAGTCCCTCGCCATATCCCATTGAGGCCGTGGCGATTTTTATTCACTCGCCCAGGAATATTGGCAGAAAAGCATTCTGCCAGCAAACTCCAATCCGACCAGGTATCTCGATGCTCTTTCGTGTCATGGTTTTGTGCTTTCCTAAAAATATTTGATCTTCTTTGCTAGTTTTTCTTGTGTTACTAGATTTTCTAGCGTAAAGTCACTCCATCGACAAAGCAAACGCAGCAACGCCAAGTCACCGCTCATAAACAACTCAGAGAATAAACAGAGGCGATGCCCCAGGGCGATAACCTCCTGCCTCGTGGCGCACACGGCAGAAGTAAAAGTGTGCGAAATCCGAACTCCCTGACTGTTGGCACAAGGTGCGCAGTGAAGTCATAGCAGCGGTCGAAAGACGCCCATTCGTGGTGGCGGGTAACCACGGAAGTAACAAATTTGAGATTTAGGAGAGGGGGACAGCTTTAGGGCTAGCGGGACGGCGCGAACCGCCCCGCTTTTCCTAGGTAGAGAACCGCTCTATGAGCATCGACAGTAACGCTGTCAGCGCCCATAGATTGATTTCTACCTTCACTACTTTGAATGTCAGCTTGAACATGGCATCGCCCTGTTTTCGCTGGCAGCGCTGCCAACTGGTGAAGGTCGGCATTTATAAAGCGCCGTTGCCTGGCGCTTGCGAATCGCTACCTAGGATTGCTCTTCGCACATGCAATGAACTCCTTGCGGACCTTCATTGCATGCTGGCTGAATTGCTTACAGCCGTTTTGCGCGGCATCTAGCCAAGGGGAATCCTCCCCTGCACTACGACTGTTCGCAATATCACCTTTAGCGGATTACTAGCCCGCAACCGGAGTTAGTCGCTCCGGCCAGGAAAGTATAGCAAAGCTGTTGCCCCCTCCCCTAAGTCCCAACTATCAATGCCCGATAAACCAAGCGCAACCGGAGAAAACCATGATCACCAAGAGCAAACAAGTATGGACAGTTGGCAGCACAGTCAAAATCGGCTTCATCGTCGGCCTGCTGGTTGTGGCTGCCGTGCCAACACCTGGTGACCACGCTCCTGACGCTTACGTGCTGTCGCGAAATAACCAGTTCTATTCGTTCGTGCCACATCAGGGACTGTCGAAGATTGATCTGATTGAGGCTCGCGAAATGATCGCAAGCGCCAAGGTCGAAGCGGACCGTCAGGCCGCTGCCGCAATCGCCAGTGCGCAAGCGTCCATGCGTCACATCGCAGCGATCAATGAACTGATCTTTGCCTGATTTTTGAAGCCTCACAATAGATGGAGAAACAGATGAGCAAGACCCTTTACGGCAGCGCCTTCGCACTCGCAGCAATCATCATTGTGATTCTCGGCTTCGGTTATGGCTGGATCATGAACATCATTGCTCTAGCCCACATGGAATCTGCTTTCAGTGGCTTTGGCGTTTTGCGTGCAGTCGGAATTTTCGTCGCTCCACTTGGCGGCGTTCTCGGCTACCTCTGATTTACAAAACGCTGGCAGAAACCCGGGCCCGGGTGAAAGCGCAAAGCAGGTAGCAGCGTCCTGCAAGCTTTGGCAGACAAACGTCACTTGCTCGCCAGTCGGTGTACGGCAAGTCAGAAACTGCCCGTGACCATTCGAAAGAGTGGCAACACGACTCCAACTTGAAAGATGCGCTCTCCCACGGGGCGCTCGTCGTGGGACGGCATCAGGTTGGAGCCTTGTTGGGGGAATTGCGCAGGCTGATGCGCAAGCGAATGCTGCTGTTGCGCATGGGGTCTTTAGTGACGATGAGCATGTACCAGCAACAAGCCGGAGATCAGTGCCGGCCACCAACAAAACCGGCCATCCAAAGCCGCGAAGTGAGGTAGTTGAGGTACTCGCAATTTGGCGCGGTCAGAAATGACGCTGGAGACGTAACCAGCACCAACACGAAGCCCCACTCGCAGCAGCCGAAGCCTGTTGAAGAAGTCGGGGGAGTGTAAGCCGAGGCGGGCTTCGTGTTGGTGGCCGCATGACTGAATCTGGCTGGTAGCGGTATCAGCCCCCTAAATCAGACGCTCTCAGTTGCTTAGGCACTTATGGGACGGCGATAGGTAGTGGTGAAGGTAGCCCGGCATACCAACTTCAAATTAAACGAAAGAGGGTTGACATGAAAATCGAAATCACACAAGAACGCAGCTTCACCCTTCGCGCTGGTGCCAAGGCTATTCATGGCCTTATCCACGTCAGCGACTGGGAAGGCTTCACCAAGTACCAGGATGCCAAGGGCGGCGCTGTGTTCACTCATGGGGGCAAGTTGGTGCATGCATCCAACGACTTGGCTCACGATCTTGGCTTCGGCGTGGTCGAAGACGGATTTGTGCTGGTGCCGCAAGTCACCCTCCCCGGCGGTACTGTTGTCCCCTCTTTCTACGTTGCTCAGTATGCGGCCAGCAAGGGCGATGACGGCAAGGTGACCATTGATGCAAAACGTAAGCCATGGGTCAACATCAATTTCGCTGACTCGAAGTCCGCTTGCGCAGCATCTGGTTATTCGATGATCACTGAAACTCAGTGGCTGGCCATCGCCTATGACGCATCTCAGCAAGCATCGAACTGGACTGGCGGCAAGGTCGGCGAAGGTTCCATGTTACAGGGCGTGCGCAATGGCGGCAACGCTCTGGCCGGCGACCAAGAGCCGGCGCACACAGAAGAGCGTCGTTGGCTTGTCTTGTCGAACGGCTCCCGCCTCTGTGACTTCAACGGCAACGTGTTCCAGTGGGTATTTGATGACGTGCAAGGCAACGATGCTGGCCTGATCGCAAAGAAAATCACGTTGGAATCACCGTCGATGTCTACTGCACCCTACGCGTCAGAGAAAAAAGGCATGGGCTGGCGCCCTGACGGTGCGCGCGATTGGTCCAGCCGTGCGCTCTTCCGGGGCGGCTGCTGGGGCTCGGAGGACTATGCCGGCGCGTTCAGTCTCGACTACGACTGGCCGGACCACGGGCTCGGCAGCATCGGCTTCCGCTGCACCAAGTCTAGCCCGGGTCTCTAGTCCCTGGTTCCGGGTCGCTGCGTAGCAGTGTCCCGCTCAATGAAGTGAAATTTAAGAGCGCGCCGAAAAGGCGCATGGGCGGAGCTTTGTCAAAAATTTGGAGAGAATACATGAACTGTCGTTATCGATTCGTCTTTGCTGACGGCCGAGTACAAGTGGGCCAGAAGCGCGGCAATCCCAGCGTCATGGAGCGCGCTGCTCGTATGGCTGGCGCACTCGGCGTAACTGTGGTGGTGCTGTGATGCGCGCCATCAAAGTCGGCTTGATCATGAGTGCGGTGTATCTCCTGATCATCGTCAAGCTGTGCGCCGAAAAGATGATTGGCGGTGCGTGATGAATGCGCGCTCCCGTCGAATTGTTCGCCGCTTTAGCCGCGCACTGCTTGCCTACATTGCCCTGTTCGCCCTGGTGTTCTTGTACGGCTACGTGCAGCAGCGTGACGAGAACGCCAACAACCAAGCCGAAGAAAGCATGCTCCGCAAAATCGCCGCTAACCAATGGCGCGAGGTGGACAGCAAATTAACGTACATGACCGGAATGCCGGCAACTAATAACGCAGGAGATTGAAAATGGAAGCCCTTGAAAAGCCAAAAACAGAACTGTCCTTGCCGCAGCGCGCCGCCGTAGCGCTAGGCAGCACCGAGTTGGAAGCGAATCTGATTGCGCTTGCTAAGAAGCACGCCGATATCGTGGCAGTGAAAGACAAGACCGACCGCGCCCAAGTTCACGGCGCTGCAATGACGCTCAAAAACAACCGCACCGCTATAAAGAATACAGGTAAGGCGGCGCGGGAAGATGCGACGGCATTTCAAAAGGCAGTTATCACCGAGGAAAATCGATTGGTCGCAATCATCGAACCCGAAGAGATTCGCTTGCTTGCTTTGCGCGATGAATTTGATGCGGCGGAAGAAGCTGCAAAGCAGGCTAAGATTACCTCCGAGCGTAAGCGCATTGACGGCATCAAGGCCGCTATCGATGCCATTCGCAATATCCCGCTTGCGATGGTCGGCAAGTCATCGGCTGAAATTTCGCAGTGCATCTTTGGGTTAGCAGCTAGGCCGGATTATTCGGACATGGAAGAGTTCGAAGCGGAAGCGATCTCGGTCCGCCTGCAAGTTATCGATCAACTAGCCAAAGCAGAAACCGCGACCCGTGCAATTGAGGGTGAGGCCGAATCGCGGCGGAATGAGGCGGCCCGCATTGCTGCTGAGCAGGCAGAAACAGCGCGGCAGCAGAAGGAAAAGCAGGCCGAGCTTGATCGGGCCACCGCCGCACACTCTGCACGCATGGCAGAAGAAGAGCGCATAGCCACCCTCGCCCGTCAGAAACTAGATGCCAAGGCAGCTGAAGCGCGCCGCATAGCAGATGCTGAGCTGGCCTCACAACGCGCCGAAATGGCAAAGCAGCAGGCAATCATCGACGCCCAGCTACGCGAACAGGAAGCCGCTACCGCCAAAGAGGAGGCCCGACGCAATTCTGAATCAAAAGCCGCTGCCGATGCCGAGGCCAAGCGCTTACAAGACATCGCTGATGAGCAAGAGCGCCAAGATAAGGCTGCAAGGCAGGAGCGCACTCGCATTGAGAGCGCGCAGCACGTCGAACGCGTACATGCCGATATTGTCGCCAACATGGTTGCCAACGGGTTTCATACGAGTGACGCGGATACGCTCATCGATCTGATCTGTGCCGGCAAGGTGCCACACGTAACCATTAACTATTGAGGAAATCATGACTGATACAGTCCTTGAAATGGAAGCGCCAAAAAAGATGCAAGTGGCAGTGCATGCCCCACAACAAACTGCCCTGGCGCTTTCAACAAGCAGCGATTCGCAAACCATGATGCGCCTGATCGAAGCCGCAATGGATAAACCCGACTTCGATATCGCAAAGCTTCAGCAACTTTTAGAGGTTAAAGAGCGCTGGGACGCTAACGAATCGCGCAAAGCATTCACTTCCGCCATGACCGCATTTAAGACTGAGCCGCTGGAGATTTTCAAGCGCAAGGAAGTCAGCTTTGTTACTCAAGGCGGCGGAACAACGTCGTATAAACATGCCGAATTATCGGACGTCACTGCCGCTATTACCCCTGCCATGGCGAAGCATCAGCTCAGCTTTCGCTGGAACGTGCGCCAAGACTCGGGAATCATTTCTGTCGATTGCATCGTAACGCACGTACTCGGTCACTCTGAAATGGTTTCGATGGTCGGTAGCCCTGATGCATCTGGCAAGAAAAACGCTATTCAGCAAGTCGCATCGACAGTGACTTACTTACAGCGCTACACGCTCCTGGCGGCGACTGGGATGTCTACCAAGGGCGAGGATGACGATGGTCGCAGCGCGCAACCAGAGAAAGAAGAAGCCCCAAAACCGGCAATCTCGGGCGCGCGATTCGATGGTGCATTGAAGTCGATTCGCAAAGGCGACTACACCATCAAAGAACTGGTCGGCTATTACGCGCTGACTCCAGACCAACAAACCGTTGTCGATGATCTGAAAAAGGAACTTTCAAAATGATCCGTATCCGTGCCTCATCTCTGCATGAAATCATGGGCAATCCAAAATCCGGCGACGGCCTGTCCATTGCTGCAAAAACGTACCTGTCCGGCATGGCAAAGGAATTTGCCTACGGTTACACAGAGGTAATCAGCAGCAAGTATATGGACAAGGGAATTCAGTGTGAAGACCCCGCAATTGATCTGTACAACATGGTTTTTTTCACGAACTACACCAAGAACAAAATACGCAAGGATAACCAGTGGATTACCGGTGAGTGCGACATTCTCGTTCCTGCCCGCAAGGTCATCGATATCAAGAACGCTTGGTCGCTAGCGAAGTTTCCGGCGACAAACGAAGAAGTCGCAGCTATCGCAAAAAAGTCAGGGTATGACTGGCAAGGCCACTCCTACATGTGGCTGGAGGATGTTGATTTGTTCGAGCTGGCTTACTGCCTCGTATCGACGCCAGAAGACCTTATTAAGTATGAGCAGCAAGAGCTGCACTTTGTTGACCACATCGACCCAACGCTACGCGTGACACGGACGTTCATTGAACGCGACAAAGAAGTAGAAGCAAAAATCAAACACAAGGTAGAGCTGGCGCGCGAGTTTCTTTTGAACTACGCCGCTCAAATCAGCCTTGACCACAAACACGACGAATTTAAGGAGGCTGCATAACATGCACATGATCGGACTCGCCCGCCTGGGCAAAGACAGCGAATTGCGTTCCACCAATGACGGCACGCAAGTTCTCAGTATGGCACTGGCATTCAATTTCGGTCGAAAAGATCAGCAGGGGCAGCGTCCCAGTCAATGGGTCGATGCCGCACTGTTCGGAGACCGCGCTGAGAAGCTTGCACCTTATCTGCTCAAGGGCGTTCAAATTGAAGTGCACTTGTCGGACCCACATATTGAAACCTTCAAACGCCGCGATGGCACTGAAGGGTTCAAATTAGTTGCCATGGTAGGTCCGCTTGAGTTCGCCGCAAACAGCGCACCGCAAGGGCAGCCAAATCAGCAACAGCAGTCTCGGCAACCGGCAGCAGGAGGCCATCGTGCGCCAGCCAGCCGCCCTGCCCCGAATTTCTCGGATATGGACGACGACATCCCGTTTTGAGACCCAGTAATTCCCCGCAGCCGCCGGACTGCAAGCCTGCGATAGCGGGCTCCGGCACAAACATTCAACCGCAGCACAATTAAGGAGAAGATCCATGAATGCAATAACTGAAGCGCAGGTCGATAAAAGAAAAATCGGCATCTACAACAAGTTTGACGTGCGCCGCACAGATGGAAGCGATGAACCAGGCGGCAAGCACCATGGTGACAAACTGTTTGTCTTGAATATCACTACCGACAAATTTGCCGCCACCGCCGCACTTGCCTATGCCAAGGCATGCGCGAAGGAATACCCAGTCCTGGCTGCCGATCTTCGTTCCATGGTTCGCGGCGCACCATTCATGCAAGATACGTTCGTGACAGTTCCTGAAACCATGCTGCCAAATGGTCTCGTCGTTCCAGAGTTTCAGGTAGCAGCCTATCTTACCGGCAAGTCTGAAGATGACGAGCTTGTCATCAATGATCAGGCTACGCCATGGACTGACATCAGTTATTACGACGCGAAGTCCACTGCTACCGATGCCGGTTACCAGCTGATCACTGAAACGCAGTATCTGGCATTGGCGCACAACATCGCCAATCAGGACATCAACTGGACTGGCGGCAAGGTCGGCGAAGGCTCGTTGCTCCAGGGGCTCCGAGATGGCGAACACGACGAAGCACAGCCAGTCAGTGTCGGTCCAGATGAAGGCAACGAGCGCCGTTGGATGCAACTGTCAAATGGCGCGCGCATCTGGGATGTCGCCGGGAACGCATATTCATGGGTGCATGACGACGTCCAGGGCAATGATGAAGGCTTGATCGCAAAACCTTTTGCAGAAGACTCACCTTCGATCACGACCGCCCCCGCGCCATCGATGAAGCAAGGCGTTGGCTGGTATCCATCCGCTGGCTCTGATTGGTCCGGCGATGCGCTCGTCCGGGGCGGCTGCTGGAGCTCGGGGGACCGTGCCGGCGCGTTCCGTCTCGACCTCGTCTGGCCGGACAACGGGAGCGACGGCATCGGCTTCCGCTGCACCAAGTAATAGCTCGGGCATCTGGTTTCCGGTCCCTGGTCACTGCGTAGCGGTGACCAGTTAAAACAACAAAGAAAAATTGCAGACATGAAAATAGATCAAGTACCAACCGCCGAAGAAGTCAGTAAGTTCACAATCAGCTCGTTCAAAGGGATTGATGTTGGACTAGGCAAGGACGACAAGATTGCTGATATCGCGGCAAAGCTGGAAGAACAATACCCGATGCACCTTATCTTGATCCAGGCCGGTAAATTCCTGCATGGATATGACCGCACAGCACATGCGCTCAGTACGCTAAAAAAGTACAAGCTGAAACTGGTTGGCACTTCAGACAATCCGCATATACGCGTTGGCTTCCCGGTCAACAAGTTCAAAAGCCGCCTCTGGTCGATGGTGGAAGAGTTCAAGACACCCTACGTGGTTTCTCTCGGCACGCATGAGGCTGGCCGTGATGTGTACGTTTCAGAGTTTGGCACAGCCGAGGCTTCCATCATGTCCGCAGTCTCACGCGGAATCGTCATGCAGGTCATCAATGATCTGCGCCAGCACGGCGAACTGAATCAGGCCAGCGCCAAGAAGCTGCTGACCAACCCTGAAACGTCCGGCTTCAAGCTGAAGATGCACGCACAGGATCTGGACCAGCATTTGATCATGGACCTAATCAAGATGCCTCGCGACATCCGCGTGACATGGGGCGAGAACGTGCGCGTCTGCATGGCAAGAATCATGCACGGCATTTTCGTCTATGGACTTGAAATCAACAAAACTGGCCTTCTCGTTCGTGTATCTGCCGATATCGATCTGCTGAAGCACTATCTCAGCCAGGCACCGCGTTTAAGCAATCTCAAGTTCGCGTTCGAACATCGAGTTTCCTTAGCCGTTGAGCTTGGCCGGTTACTGGGTGGCGTTATGCGCGCCGCAAAGGAGCCGACATGATCAACAAAGGGGATTCTCTGGAAAGTCCAGCAATGCGCTCATCCGAGGCGGCTACTGGAACTCGGAGGACAATGCCGGCGCGTTCAATCTCAACAACGACTGGCCGGACAACGAGAACGACAACATCGGCTTCCGCTGACCCAAAAATTACACGCTTAGATCGTGGGCATGCCCTCGTAAAGCAATCTATTCTTGGTCGGGAATCTCCTGGGGATACCCCAAAAGCACGGCATCAGGCCACACCGGAAACCGTCGCAGGGCTCACGAGCGCTGCGGCGGGATGCGGTAAGCAATCCGAATTCACGCGCCTGACAAGCCTGAGCAATATGTTCCAGTGCTGGAGCAAGGCAAAAAAGAACAAGTCGCAAAATCTGCGGGTGCAGCGCTTCGGCGATGACCCATTGCGTTACTTGGTCACCATTCAAGCCAAGCTGCGCGACTGGAGCTATAGCTTTGGCCCATACAAGACTTTCACTGTGCGCGAAAAGAAATTCCGGCACGTTGTCGACGCACCGATGAAAGATCGCGTGGTGCACTGGATGCTGTACCAGTACATGTTGCCGATCTGGCAGCCACGATTCATCCACGATACATTCGGCAACCTCCCTGGACGTGGCACACACGCCGCCGTACAGCGTTTGGCTGACTTCACTCGGGCGGCCGGCACAAGCTGGGTGCTGCAGTTGGATATCTCGAAGTATTTTTATTCGGTCAATCATGCGATTCTCAAGGCGCGTGTATTGCGATTCATCGGTGATACCAGTCTGCGCCGGTTGATCATCAGCCTGATTGATTCATTCCAAACAGACGCTCAGTTTGACGAGCTCTTCGCTCCTGACAGCATGTACCGCACCACGGCCGCCAAAGGCATGCCGATTGGCAATCTGTCATCGCAGCTCTTCGCAAATATTTTCCTCAATGACTTTGACCACTGGGTGAAGGAAGTGCTGCAAATCCGCCATTACATTCGATATGTAGATGACATGGCTATCTTGGGTGACTCCCGCGCCGATCTGCTCCGCATTGGCGAACAGATCGTACAAAAGCTTGCTGCCGATGGTTTGACGATTCACCCTTTCAAGATTCGTCTGGCGCCGACCGCCGCTGGCGTGCCGTTCCTCGGATATGTCGTGCATCCAAACCACATTTCAGCCGGCAAGTATGTACGCAGCCGGTATCACTACCGCCTGCGACAGCACGAAACAGGCGGCTACGACCGCACCGAGGCGCTTGCCTCTTATCAAGCCATGTTTGCCCATACGGGCGCCACCTACTAAGGATAGATGATGTTAAAAAATGCCACGATTTACCGCTTGTCTGCACCATGGGCTATGACCGCTGAAGCACTGGAATCGCTGCTGGTGCCGCAACGATTCGCCCCGCTGTCGAGCCTTGAAATGAAGTCTCAGGGCTGGGCGCCGGTTCGCGAGCATGGCACCCTAGTGCATGTAGTCAATCATCAGATTCTGCTGAGCTTACAAACTGAGTCCAAGATTCTGCCTGCCAAGGTCATCAATAAAGTGGTCAAGGAGCGCGCCATAGAACTGGAAGAGCAGCAAGGCTTTCCGCCTGGTCGCAAGCAGACCAAGGAACTGAAGGAGCAGATCACAGACGAACTATTGCCGCGTGCGTTGAGCAAAGTCGCATCGATGTTCACTTGGATTGACCCGGTGAACGGCTGGCTGGTATGCGATGCCAGCGCCACTGCCCGCGCAGAGGATGCGCTCAAGCTGATGCTCAAGGCAATCCCAAAGTTCCCGCTGGAAACGCTGCGCACCGTCCGCTCTCCCCTAGCTGCGATGACAGACTGGCTTGCCAGTGACGAAGCGCCAGCAGGCTTCACTATCGATCAGGATGCGGAGTTACAGGCCAGCGGCGACAGCAAGGCAACGGTTCGCTTCGTGCGCCACACGCTGGACCCGGACGACGTGCGCCGCCATATCGAGTCTGGCAAGCAATGCACGCGCCTGGCGATGACCTGGAGCGACCGCATTTCGTTCACGCTGACCGAGGGCGGAGTCATCAAGGGTATCAAGCTGCTGGATGTGCTCAAGGAGGATAGCGACGGATCGAGCAAAAACGAGGATGAGCGCTTTGATGGCGACTTCATGCTGATGACTGGCGAGCTCAATAAGTTGCTGGGCGATTTGGTAGCGGCGCTGGGCGGCTTTATTGTTGAGGGCGCTGAGCCAGTCCACGGCACTCCCTCAGTAGCGGCGCAGTCACCAGAGAGCGAGCTGCCTGATGACGAACTGTATGACCAGGCCGTCGCAGTGGTGCTCAAGAATCGGCGCGTCTCAATCTCACTTGTGCAGCGGCATTTGCGGATCGGCTACAACCGTGCCGCCCGTTTGCTGGAACAAATGGAGGTCAACGGCGCGGTTTCGGCGATGCAATCGAATGGCAATCGCACCATCTTGGCCGTATGACCATCACATATGGCTCTGTCTGTAGCGGCATTGAGGCGGCTAGCGTCGCAGTGCATCCGTTTGGCTGGAAGGCTGTATGGCTCGCTGAGATCGAGCCGTTCCCGTCTGCCGTGCTGGCGCATCACTACCCAGATGTGCCGAACCTTGGCGACATGACCAAAATTGCTGACCGCATCCGCACTGGTGAGGTTGCCGCCCCAGACGTTCTTGTGGGTGGAACTCCCTGCCAAGCGTATTCAGTCGCTGGCCTGCGCGCTGGAATGTCCGACCCTCGCGGGGCCTTAACTATGTCTTTTGTGGAGCTTTCAGATGAAATTGATGCAGCTCGATCTATTCGAGGCCTTGCCCCTTGCGTTATCTGGTGGGAAAACGTACCAGGAGTCCTCAGCTCCAAGGATAACGCCTTCGGTTGTTTCCTTGCGGGACTTGCCGGCGAAGATTGTGAATTGCAGCCGCCAGGGGGCAAATGGCCGAACGCTGGTTGTGTCGTTGGCCCCAAAAGAACAGTCGCGTGGAGGGTCTTTGATGCCCAATATTTCGGAGTGGCCCAACGACGCCGCCGTGTGTTCGTTGTCGCAAGTGCTAGAAAAGACTTTGATCCCGTCTCAATACTTTTTGAGTTCGAAGGCGTGCGCCGGGATTCTGCGCCGAGCCGAGAAGCGGGGGAAAGCACTTCCCATCCAATTGCTGGTTGCCTTACAAGTAGTCGCCTTCAACGGATCGGCGACCCGACAGGGCAGGACCCAGTAGTCGCCGTCGTGAGCGCCGGCGAAACGGAAACGTTGCTTGTCCAGAGCATTGCCGGTGCACTACAGGCCAGCGGTAAGGCCGCCGGCAGCGCAACACAACAGGATGCAGAAAACGGCATGTTGGTACCTCTGTCTGTTGCCCTCCGTGGCCGTGAGGGTGGCGCAACCGCTGAGTTAGGTGACGAAGTCGCTGGGTGCCTTCGCGCAAGCGGAGGGGGCGGAGACAAAGCGCATGTTCTGGCGCCTATCGCATTTGACTGCAAAGCATCCGGCCAATCCGGCTTCGGTGTTGGTGAAATCGCCAGCACCATGCGCTCGATGAACAGCGCAACATCGCACGCCAACGGCGGTGGGCATCTTGCCGTGTGCGTGACCGGCGAGATCTCGCACACCTTAAAGGCCGATGGATTTGACGCCAGCGAAGACGGTACTGGGCGCGGTCAGCCGATTGTTGCTGCATTCATGGAAAACCAGCGTGGTGAAGTCAGAGTATCCGAAGCTACTGATGCATTGACTCGTGGAGGTGGCAAGCCAGGTCAGGGCTATGCGGCTGCGATGGTTGGCATGGCTGTTCGCCGGCTGACTCCTCGCGAGTGCGAGCGCCTGCAATCGTTTCCAGATGACTACACGCAGATTCCATTCAGATCACGGAAGAAGATCGAGGCGAGCACATTGCTGTACCTGCGATTGACGCATCCGGAGCTCAGCATGGACGAAGCTAGGCAACTTGCCGCTGACGGGCCCAGATATAAAGCACTCGGCAACTCAATGTGCGTTTTCAATATGCGTTGGATTGGACGCCGAATTGATGCTGCACTTCGTAAAAACCAAATTGTGAGGGCAGCATGAGCAAAGAAAAAACAGCAGCGCACTACGTAGAGCAAGCGGCTATCAAGGATCAGATTGTAGAGTGGTCAGAGCAGATTGCGCTTAAGGTAGCGAAGAATGCTGGGGTTGCTCCGCAGTTGTGCTTCCCCCATATCTACCTTGGCCTGTCCGACATTCTTCTATCTCAGGCAGCCGCGCCGCAGGTGCCAGCGCAGGCCGACAGCGCAGCAGAACGCCAAGCCGGATATCTGGAAGGGCTGGAGGCGGCGGCGAATTGGATTGAATACGATGAAAGTGACACTGGCGCAAATTTTGCTGCGAGTATCCGCGCCCTGAAATCCGAGGTGAGCAAATGAGCAAACCATTTAACGTTGATGTAGAAACAGACATTAACAAGCGTTGGGAGTCTGGAGCCGAACATCATCCAAAAAGTGTGGAACTATTCAAAGCGTTAAGCAAAATTGATTACGACCACTGCGATGATTATTTCTGCTGGAAATCCGGGGGCGATGGAGATAACGGAGAAACGTTCATGTATCAGCTTGATATTTACTTTGAACGGCTTGAAGCCCTCCAATCGCAAGAGGTGAAATCATGAGCTTGGGTGAATTCATCAAAAAACGACGTAAAGCAAAGAAGCTCACGCTACAGCAAGTAGCTGCTATGGCTGGCACTAGCAAATCATACATCTGGGAGCTTGAAAACGGACGCACACCGAATCCCGGATTCTTAAACTGCATCTATATCGCGTTTGCAGTTGGCGCAAGCATGGATGAGATGGCAATAGCCGCTTGCGATGGCGTGAGAGACGCGAAGCTTGGACTTGGGAAAAACAAGAGGTGAAATCGTGAAAGAACTGAACATTGAACAAGAGCGCCGCGAGTTTGTTGCCGCCGCTGAAATTGAATTTCGCAATGATGAGTCATTCACCAAGCGCGACTTTGCCGTCGGCTTGCGTACATGGCTTGCCGCCAAGCGGTCTATGGGTGGCGCGGAGGTGGCGGGCAATGATGAGCTTGAGGCTACAGCTAAATATCTTAGCGAAGTCCAGAGTGGATTAGAACGTGCATGTCGCGCAGAGGATGCGCTTTGCTCCCTGGTTCGGCAGATTCAAAGAACAAGCCCAGTTGATGATCATGGACATGATTTCAAGATGAATACTGCATATCTTAGCGCAGTGCATTTAATTGATGAGGCATTGGAGAAAACAAAGTGACTGATGAATTAATCACCAAGGATGGGGGTAGATATAACGTCCTTCGCCGCTGGCACCCGAGGTTGGAAATAAGATACTGGACTGGTCAATGGTGGGAACCGCTTTATGGTGAAAAGTTGGATAAGTGCATTGATGATCTAGAAAAAGTTTCGCAACAAACTATGCATCAAGTCCCATTAAATCAGAACGATACAACTGATGAAGAGACTCTCGTCGCCCCGCTATCGCCTGCAAGTGCGGAGCCGGCGCAAAAGGAACTGGAGAGCATGACGCGGATGTTCAATGCTGCATGCGTCGATCTTGGTCTGATCAATGAAGCTCTCGGCCTCGATCCTGATGACGGCGGTGCGGAGCCGATCCTTAGCGCCATCGAAGAACTAAAGAGCGAGCGCGACAAATGGGTGGATGCTCAATACGCCGCTCCGCCATACACAGATGCGAAGGACCGTGAGCGGCTGGATTTCATGTTTGCCAACGATGCGTTTCTGAGCCGAAGCACCGCTGACGCTGGCGTAGTCGTCTACCAGCTAATGGCGCAAGACGAGGACGAGGAATACACCGAATTGTCGGGAGCGCACGTATTCTTTCCATCGCCACGCGCAGCCATCGACGCAGCTATCGCAGCAAAGGAGGCGGCAAAGTGATCAAACTAATTGAAGCTGCTGAAGTCAAGCGCGACGACGACGGATACTGGTATCACCCTGATGAGCCGGATTTTGACGAAGACATCCAAAAATATAACGCTTGGCTCGAAGAACAAGGCCTGGAAATTCGCTACAAATCACTGGAAGATGAGGGCGAAAGTCATCCGGCGCATGCGCGTTACTGGCCCGATAATTGGGAGGATGGCAGCCCGAATGTTAGCGACTGGCATCCAGATCAGCCTGCTGGTGATGGTTGGTTTACTCTATCAATTCACGATACCGAAGATGGCCCGGTTTGGGTGTGGGTGCGCCGCAAGGCTGATTTCAAGGATGCATCATGAGCCAGTTACCAGAGTTGCCGCCCTGCCCGTTCTGCGGAGCAGTCCTTGCAGAGAAAGCGCCTAAATCAAAGTACTTCATTCATCCAGGCAACGATTGTCTTCTTTCGCACTACGAATTCGATATGAACGGGAATCCTGATATTGCTCGGCAGTGGAATGTCCGCGCTATTGCCAGCGCGAGGCGGGAGCCGCTGGGCATAGGGAAAGTGCGCGAGATTGAGAGAAATCATGTCTACGCACGCACGGCTACGCTTATTGACTTTACCCGTGCTATCGAAGCTGAACACGGCATTACCGGTGAGCCTAAACACCAGCAGGATGGACCGGAAAGCCGCGCCAGTGCTGATACCCAGGGTGTGCATAAGGTTCAAGAAAGCCTGCCATCGGCATTACCGATACCAGCCCCAGAACAGAAGTGGTTGCCGATTGAAACAGCGCCGAAGGATGAGCGCAAGCCATTCCTTGTACTGCTGCCGGGTAATGACGCGGCTGATTATCTAGTGCTTCAGGTATCGGCGTTCGAAGGCAATATGTACCCGGACCACCTGGGCGGATCGATTGATTATGGGGATCGAGTAACTAATGCCGTGGGCTGGATGCCACTACCGCCGCCGCCAGTTGGAAAGGAGTCTTTGACTGGCGAACCTTCAATAAAAAATACTGGAAAATAAAATGACGTTTGAAATCATCGACAGCACCGGCCTGCCAATCAAAGCTTGGACTCGCGGCGTACAGGTAGAGGAAGCGGCAAAGCAGCAATTGCGCAATCTAGCCTCCCTACCATTCATTCACAAGCACGTTGCGGCCATGCCGGACGTTCATTGGGGCATGGGCGCGACGGTCGGCAGTGTGATCGCCACCAAGGGTGCAATCATCCCGGCTGCGGTCGGTGTCGATATCGGCTGCGGCATGGCTGCGCAGCGCACAACTTTGGTAGCGTCAGACCTGCCGGACAACCTAGGGCCATTGCGTAGCGCTATCGAGGCAGCGATTCCGCATGGCCGAACAAACAATGGTATGCCTGGCGACCGAGGCGCATGGGGTGATGTACCAGAATCGCACTACGCGGCCATCGGCAGCCACCTTGAAGCGCTGAAGGTCATTACGACCAAACACCCGAAACTGGAACGCGCCGCTCGCCGCGCAGAACACCATGCCGGCACCTTGGGCACTGGTAATCACTTCGTTGAAATCTGCCTCGATGAAGAGCAGCGCGTCTGGATCATGCTTCACTCAGGCTCACGTGGCATGGGCAACGCTATCGGAAGCTACTTCATAGAAGCGGCCAAGAAGGATATGGAGCGCTGGTTTATCAACCTGCCGGACAAGGATCTAGCCTATTTCCCACAAGGATCGAACATGTTTGATGACTATTTTGAGGCCGTCGGCTGGGCGCAGGGGTTCGCCCGGACTAATCGGGAACTGATGATGGTAGCTGCCCTGCGCGCCCTTCATGCCGCCGTGCCGAAGCAGTTCCAATGTGACTGCGAGGCGGTGAACTGCCACCACAATTACGTGACCTGGGAGAAACATTTCGGCGATAACGTCATGGTCACCCGCAAGGGTGCTGTTGACGCGCACGAGGGAAAGCTCGGAATCATCCCCGGCAGCATGGGGGCCAAGTCATTTATCGTGCGCGGCAAGGGCGAGCGCGAGGCATTTTGCTCATGCTCCCACGGTGCCGGACGATCAATGTCCCGAGCAGAGGCAAAACGGCGATTCACCATCGATGACCACATTGCTGCTACAGCCGGCGTTGAGTGTCGCAAGGACGAGGATGTGATTGATGAGACACCGGCCGCCTACAAAGACATTGATGCCGTAATGGCCGCGCAATCTGACCTGGTGGATGTTGTGCACACGCTGAAACAGGTTTTGTGCGTGAAGGGATAGACATGGCCAAGCCACCACGCAGAAATGAGCGCCGCAAGGCGCGGGAACAAAAGAGAACGCCGGGAGGACGATAATGGGAATGAAGGAAGGCCGGCGCGTGCCGGCAAAGGAAGCTGCTGCAATACTTGGCGTTCCGGAGCATTTGATTAGCCGCCTGGACCCACATTGCGAGGTGATAAAGCGTTTCAAGCTAACTCGAAAAACACATGTCTATGACATCGAATCACTCTATCTTTACCTAGAATCATGCCAATCGAAACCATTACAAAGGCCGGAAAAAAGAGATATCGCTGGACGTTCAATCGCATCATTTCGGGCCAGCGTATCCGCCAAACCAAGCTTCTCCCTGTTGGAATTTCTGCCGCAGAAGCGGATGGCCTAGCGCGGCGGTGGGAGTCTGAACTGTATGCAATCACAAGCGGAGAAAGAAAGGCAGTCGTCACCATTGGCGACTGCGTCCACAAACATGTGGCGGACAAAAAAGGAAGCTGGAAGGATGGGACGAAGCGCATTTTGATTTTGCAGAAATGGCGCGAGGAATACGCGGAGCAAAATGCGGAAGACCTGCACGACTGGTCCATCAAGTTCGTTGGCTATATGCGCGCCGGGCTTGACCGGCTTGGCCGCAAGAAACAGCCACTAACTGACGGATCAATCCGCAATATCCTTGCCTACATTCGCGCAGCTATCAAATACGCATGCAAAGTTGGCATGATTGACATCGATCAGACTTCGCGCATGACAATTCCGCCAGTTCGGAATCAGCGCCATCATTACCCGTTGCGTAAAGAAATGATTCTGATTGCCAGGGCTTGCCGAGATAGGCAAGTACGCGCAGGAATCCGGGTCGCATTTTATTCCGGCATGCGAAAGTCAGAAATATTGCGAGCAAGAGTGACGCGGAAGGGATTTGTGCTCGACGACACAAAGAACGGGAGGCCTCGTATCATTCCAATTCATCCACGCATTGCTGTGGTCGCCCGGAAAATAAAATTCACTATTGGCGTCAATGCCTTTACCAATGAGTGGGAGATGGCAAGGAAGATTGCGGGATTCCCAATGACGCACTTCCATGACTTGCGTCATGGTGCGGCGTCGGAGATGATTAATGCCGGTATTGACCTCTTTACGGTCGGCGGCGTTCTTGGACATGTGTCCATTGTTTCCACCCAGCGGTACAGCCATTTGGTTACCGAGCGACTGGCTGATGCAGTCGGCAAGATCGGTATAAAGCAGAAGAAATAGGGGTGTGCATTTTTCTGCCATTCAACACCATTCACTGTATTTATTCACAGTATAAAAACAGGCCCGAAACCCGCCATTTACCGTTATGGAGAGATCTAAAGCCTGTTGGTAAACACAGTGGGAAAGTACTTAAAATCCGCCGCTTACCCGAGAGGGGGCGTACCGGTTCAAGTCCGGTCTCAGGCACCAGCAAAGGCTTTCAGGCCGATTTTACAAAATAAAAAAGCCAAAAATTAAAATGGCAGTGTGCATTTTTCTGCCATTGCCATATTTTCCCGCAGAATTATCTACGGAAGCCAGTGCGAGCCGCCGAACACCCGCACCCCGGCCCACATGAGCCAGCGCCTCGGCATAAAGCCCGCAAGAGTGATCCCTCAGCGACTCTAGGCAGTCATCTGCTGGCGCCGCATCCAATGCAATCCACGGCTCGGTGTGCTGCCAATCCAGAACGCCCGGCAGCGTCGGCACGATATCCTCGCGGTTGCGGTACGACGTGTGCGCCATGCCGCTCTGCTGGATGATTCGGGCCAACTGAGCAAATCCCGGCTTGGGCGAGCCGAACACGCAAAGCGTTTCGACCGGAAGCCCAGCGCAGGTAAATAGCCCTGCCAATATCCGCGCTCGTGCGCCGCCGAGACTATGGCCAGTGATCGCCACCTTCCGTCCGGTGCCGCGCACCGCCGCGAAGACCTCATCCATCCCGGCTAAAAAACCAGAATGAACAAGTCCGAGTTGAGGATGCAGCACCGGCACCGCCTCTGCATCGCGCAACCAGTCCTCGGCAGTCAACGACCCACGCAGCACCAGCACATCGGTGTCGCCTACCCGCTTGCGTGCAATCACAACATCGTCAATGCTCCAATGCTGATCGAATCCGTCAAACGAGTCGTAAATCGCGTTGCTGAGCTGGGCCAGCAGCAGAGGCGTGACGATCATTTTGCGAGCGTTGCAGCTTGCGCCTGGGCAATCAGGATGGGTAGTAGAATCTGCGCGGCACCGATGCCATTGACAATCGCGGCCTGCTCGGGGAATACCGGCGCGACCTTGATCGCGGCCAAAATGACGGGCAATGCGCTCTCAGCCAAACTTTGGAGGTCGGCGGCATTAAGGCCGGTATTAGCCGCACACACTGCGCCAATGGTTTTCGAGGCATCGGCCAGCTTGCCTTGATCTGCGGCACTCAGTTCGGGCAGCGTTTGGGCCACGGTCAGTGCAGCAGTAACGCCGGGGCAAACTTGCGCATTTACTTGGGCGATGATCTGCGCAGGCGTGGGCGCGGTACCGGTGGAGGTCGAAGCGCAGCCGGTGAGCAGCAGCGCGAAGCCGGCGAGGATTGCGAGAATAGCTTTTTTCATGATGATTCCTTATTGAGTGGCGAGTTGTGGAGCGGATGGGGTGACGACAGCGGGAGGTGGTGGCGGTGGTGCCTGCATATCGCGCAGGACCAAGCCGATCGTGCCAACAGCCATCGCAACGTTAAATTTCAGGAAGTCGGGGCGCAGAGTCGGGTCCGCGTAGGCCATGACGGCCCAGACGGAATAGCCGGCCACCCCAATCACGATTTGAATAATCAATTTCAGGCTCAGATGCATTGCAGTCCTTTCGATGGACGTAAAAAAAGCCGCGCGCGGCGGCTTGGTTGATAGTGCGGTTGGTGCTATGCGTTTTTGTCGAACCGAGCTAGATCATGCTGATGGATCAACGCGATCAGCTTTGCTGCGTACTGCGGGTCGGTGGCATAGCCGGCGGCCTGAATGGCCAGGGTAAATCCTTCGCCGTCAGCATGAGCAAATGCGGGCTTGTAGCGTGGATTTTTCAGCAAGAATGCTGCGTGGTCATCCATGCAGCCCTGCCAATCAGGGTACTTGCGCCACTTGGCTGGCATCATGACCCATTGCTTATTCAGGAACTCGCGGGTGTTCATGGTCAGCACGTCGCCATGCCACGTCGCATCAGCCTTGACGCCGAACAAATTTCGCGCCTGGACTGCGAGCGCTGAGCCGCCCCACCCTGATTCGTCAGCCCCTTCGGCAATCACGAAGCTGACAGGGATCTTTGTCTTCACCATGGACGCGCGTGCGGCTGGCGCGATGGCAGCGATAAATTCTTGCGGGGTCATCATTCGCCCCCAATCTTCGGCCACTGGCCATGTGCGATTGCCCATATCACTGCAGCAATGGTGATAATTGGCGTCGCCCAACGAGCCGCCTTGTTCAGGCCACGGCCGACAGCCGAGAAAAAACGAACCCCTTTCTTTGTGACCGCGAACGCGTCTACGATTTCAGCGGTGGACTTCGCCACGGCTTGAGTCATCTCGGTGTTGGCGGCAAGCGCTTCGTGAAGCTGCTTGAACTGTTCCTCCCCAGCTCGGAGCTGGTCGATCATGAATTCGCGGAACTGTTGATCGGTCATGACGTAGACGGTCGTTTTCCGGCGATCCATTATTTCCCCTGTTCATGGTGGATCACCTCAACATCGCTAAATTTGTACCCCTCCTTACCATACCGCTGCGCCAGCCAAACCGGCTCGGGAAGCGCATGTACGCCCTCATCCTTGCCGATGTGATGCGCCTTGCAGAGCAGTTTGCCGTTCACGTTCATGTCATCCACGAAGCTGTAAGGATTCGATTCGTCAAAGCTGCCCCAGCCAAAGGCCGGGAAGTCCTTGCGAATCTGCGAGCCTGGCGCCCAGTCGATCATCTCGGCAAACGAACGCTCGATCGGGTAGTGGTGCGCCTCCAGCGGGTAGCCGGTTTCTTCCGCAGTGCAGCCGCACACCCAGCAGCGGCCGCCTTCCCGCTCGATCAAGTGCTTACGCGATCGCTCGAACAATGGCGTCGCGGATCCGCGCGGCGCGTGCCCCGGCAAATTCACATCGACGGTGAAGGTGTTTTTTTCTTCGTGTGTTTCTGTCACTGCCATGTTTGCTCCAGGCGTAAAAAAACCCGCACAGTGGCGGGCGTAAAAAAAGCCGCTCGAGGCGACTGCTGGGCGACTATCTGATCTGACAGCGGATCTGCACCACCCGTCTATCGATGCGCGCCGGATTATTGGACGTCGTGATCAGGCATTCAATGCAGTAATACTGATCGACCACGCCGCCCGATAACCAGAAAACGACCTGGCCACCGTTGACGACAGGCGTGCCGCACAGTGTCAGATCGATCGGCACGCTGACCACTGGCACGCCGACGATCACCTCCCCCGGCGCCAGCCAGGCAGACCAATCCACGGCGTAATCCAGCACCGCGCTCGGATCTTTGATAAAAATCGGCCGCACTGCCATGATTAATTGGCGTTGGTGTCGTAGCCGATCACCAGCGCCCCGGCGACAATATTGGCCGCAATGTTGGCACCGATATTGGTCGGGGTGCCGCTCGACTGCAATGCCACTTCCCAACAATTGCCGCCGGTCAGCGCATCCCATAGTCCGACGCCAACCACCAGGCCGAGCGCCGTCGTGACCGCCGCAAAGGAAATCGCCGCGTTGTTGCTGATCTGGCCACCGGTACCACTGGATGCGACAGTCGATCCTGCCGACTGGGTACCCGACCATGCTGCCAGCGTGGAAGCAATGGCGATACGTGCATAGCCGGTGGCCGCGCCTTCGGGGATGGTGCCGCCATAAATCGCCCCGGTCTGTTCCGTCCATACTGCCGTGCCATCGGTGACGGTGCCGCCGTTGGTGGTTGGCCAGGTCGGCTCGCTCGCTCCGGTGGTGCCGGCGGTGGTGCATTTGTACAGTCGACCGTTCAAGGTGGCGGGAACCGTATTGACGCCTAGCGCCACCGCCGTGCTGCGCGGCGACTGCCCGGCCGAGGCGATGATCAGACCGGCGTAACGGGTGGCAGGGTAAGTTACGGTCTGGGCACGGTACTCAGCATCAATCTTCTGATTTTGTTTGTATTTGGTGTCAAGCATGGTGATTCCTATCTGACGTTAAAAATAAGTTTAGGCAAGGATTGCCATGGTTCTGAGGTCCGCACTGATTGCTGCGACGCGCACCTCGGCCGGAATACGGTAGATCCGACGCGGGTCGGTCGGCGATACACCAGCGATGAAAGCAGTGCCGAGCGCCACCTCATCCCCGACCGCCGTGAATGGCGCGGTTCCGGAAACGGCAACGGCTGCGGCGGCCGCGTTCAGCGCCACGATGGACAGCACGACCCTGGAGCTGGTAGACGCGGCGGCATACAACGCATCGTTGGCAGCGATCGCCATATTGGCAATGCCGACGACGACGGTGCTTGATGCCGGTACCGCCGCGCCACTGGTAGCAAGCTGGGCCACGCCGGCTGTATGCACCGCACTGGCAGGAGCATCCAGTCCTGACGCAGAGGCGGACCCGGCCCCAACCACATGCGCCGCACCAAATGACGCATTGCACGCAGCCACCGCGATCAATCCACTTGCCTGCAACGACAGTGATGCCGTCGTCACGGTAGCAGCCGTTGCCGCTATTTGCGCTGCGCTAGACTGGCCGATATTCCCAGTGGAAACATCAAAGCCGGACGCCTGCAAGGACGCCCGCCCCGTCACTGCCGACGCGCCCACCTCGGCATCAAGCGCAAGCACCGCCAGCGATCCGGCACCGGCAAGATGCACCGATCCTGCCGATGCCTCCCACGCCGCCACCGCAACCGCAGCGCTGGCACTGATGGATACCAATGCTGCCGTGGCATCAAGCCCGACTGCTGCCACCTGTCCGCCGCCGCCGATGTTCATGGCACCCACTACCGCATCCAATCCGGACGCCGATAAAAGAGCGCTACCGGAAAAGAGCGCCCCGCTCGACGCGGCATCAAGGCTAGCCGCAGAAAGTATGGCGCTGCCGGCAATGGATACGCCACCAGAGGCAGCATCAAGTCCAGCCAATGAACTTAGCGCGCCAGCACCACCGAGCAGCATGGCCCCAGCCGTAGCATCAAAGCCAGATGCCACAACAGCGCCGCTCGAAGCTGCCGCAGCGACCCAGAGCCTGCGAGACGACCCCTTAACTATCTGCCACGGGTTGGCAGTGATGGCATTGATTTCAGACGGCGACAGTATCCGCGTGAAAAACATTGCCCCGTAAAACTCGGCATAGGCACTTGCTGCTTGCAACACCCCCGTTGATATCTGATGGCCCGCCGGCGAGGTATAGGTGCCGACCCCGGATTGCTGCGCGCCATTGACGAACAGGTGCTGTATGCCATTGGCATAATCAGCCGTATAGGCCACACAGTAAAAATTGCCGACCGTGTATGCCGCATCAGAGACCACCTGCCCCGCCGCCACGCCGCTGACAGACTGCCCCATGAAGACGCCGGCCGTACCGCTGCCGATATCGATTTCGCCCAGTGTCCAGCTCGACGCCGCCTGGTAACTCCCGATGAGTGCCGCCGTGCCGGTATTAACCGCAAGCGGCCTGACAAAAACAATCGTCGTATATTGATTGCTGAGTGGGCCAATGACGGCTGTCGTATTTTTGTAGCTACCGCTGCCGGTATTGCGCCACCGTCCTTGTTGCTTGATGCCGGTATATTTGAACGAGGGATCGCTGGGCGCGTAAGGATCGGCGGTGGAAAGACCGCTGACAAAGTCGCGCAGCGTCGGCTCGGCCGTCGGAAATACTGCCGAAACCAGCCCCTGCGTGATCGGATTGGACCGATCAATCAGCATGCCCTGTTGCGGCCCCTGGGTCGCCCTGCCCGGCAATATCAGCCGAGACATTTAAATCACCGTCGAGGAAATTTCAGCGGTGAATACCGTGCCTGATGTCAGCGCCACACCCAGATCATTTTTGATGATGATGAAAAAGGCGGCGGGCACATAGCCCAGGGCGGCGGCAATACTGAATTGCCCGATCTGGGACCCGGCGATGTTCATTGGCACGGTGCCGAGAAACTTCAAATTCGGCTCGTTCGAGGTCGTGGTGCCAGATGTTGGCCCCGAACGGAAATTAGTGCCGTCGAGCGACTCGGCAATAAAGACCACGACCTGCTTGTTGCCCGTTGGCGTGTTCGTCGTACCGACATCGACTTCGACAATGACGTCCAGCGGCTGATTCGTCACGCAGTTGTAGGCAGTCGTATTCTCGACGTAGGTGGCGCTTGCCAACGTAGATAATCCGGTGCCAGTGAATGGCAGCGAGTTTCGCGCGCCGACGAGTTGTTTTACTGTGGCCATTATGTCTCCAGCGCGGCATCAATATCGGACTCAAGCACAGGATTGAAGCCCAGTACTTGTGCGCGACTCGCCGATTGCGTGGCGATAGCTGTGAGCGCATTGCTTTGCGCTTGCGTGATAATCCCGGCGCTCACCCAGCTGGCGATAATGCTGGCCAGCGCCGGCACGGCAAGATCGATGCCCTGCCCCGAATTAAACGCGGCCAGAATGGCCAGGCACGATGCCCGGCAAGGACTTGCTGCATTGTTCGACGCATCGACAATCGCGGCATAAGGCCCGGCAGCGGCCCAGGTCATTGCAATGGCGCTGGAGATCGGCCGGACCATGGTTTGCGTCGGCGCGTTGATCAGGTCCGCTGCGTGACCGGGTTGCGCGGGGAAGCAAGCGGCATAGCCCAGGCCCTGCGGATCGGTCTGTATTTCGGTTTTGAGTGCCGCCAATTGTGTGGGGGTCATGCTTTTCTCCGGGCGTAAAAAATCCCGCATACAGCGGGCGTAAAAACGGCTCTTGGCCGGATTCATGTCAGTGCGTGATGCACGCCTTGCGCTATTCCCAGACGATTTCCTGTACTGCAGCGACAGTTTTAGCGGCTGCGATGGCCACTTTGTAGCCTTGGTACTTAGCAAACACCGTCTGATATGCAGAACCGATAGCGGCAGCAACGGCCGTCCCCTGTGTAGTCGTTAATGTATGCGGTAAGTTACTGGTATCAAACAACGTTACCGACGCGGCGCCGCCAGCAGACGACAACTGTACTGCACCATAAATACTCACTGCGCTAGACATGCCTCCCGACCAGATCACACCATTGCTGTCAGTCACATTTACGACGCTCGCAGTCGCAAAGGCATCGACAATGATCGCAAGTTGAGATGCCTGGGCCTGGGCGAGTGTAGGCGGCGGTGCGGTCAACGCGTAGCCCACAGGAATCACTCCGATTGCCACCACTTCTTCGCTGGCGCCGGTACTCTGGTTGTAAATAGTCTGACCTCGATAATCTAGCTGCGCGCTCCATGTCCCAGATGCATAGACGGCAATCTCATTTACAGCCACTGCTGGCGGTGCTATTTGCGTCGAATAGGTGGGGTTATTAAAGACTCCAGGGTCAAGCGGTGATTCCTCAACCTCGCAAGGACCTTTGAATTCACCGGTAACCGCGTCGAATAAATAAAAAATTTGCGTGTTCAATTCTGTCTCCTTAATACTTAACGAATCTGTTCATGCGGACGCCTGCCGCCAAGTTGGCTGATCCAGCACCTGTTGACGTGGTGTTTGCGGTGTACCCTATGAGCGGGCTTGATTGTCCCGATGATCCGTAGGAATTGCCGCCACTACCAAATGGCACCACATGTGAGTGAGAAGGCATTACACCGAGCGTTTGCGTGCCAAGATTGCCGCTTGCCATCGACGATACGTAATCGGGCGGATACCAGGGCATGCCAAACGTCGTAACGCCATCGCCAACGCCCCACGGTGCCACCACAATTGCCGCGCCAGTCCCGGCCGCTGTCGTTGGCAGGGATAGCCCGACAGTCGTTCCTGAAATCGAGCTGATGGTCGTTCCTGTTGCAATACCTGTCCCGCTCATTGGATAACCTAATGCCATCAGCGCAGCATTTGCCACCAAGATGGATGACGCTCCATTGCTCCACGTCGCCGTCGTTTGGATTGTCAGCGCGTTGAACAAATTCACATAGGTTGAGCGAGGAAGATTGGTCTGAGCAATCGGACAAGCAAGGAAGCCATTTGGAGTTGCTGGAGTAGCAGATTCGATGATCGTACCCGCTGGAGCCGAAAAGGCCACACCGGTCGCTGGATTGAGCAGTACCCACTTGCTCAGTGTCGCGTCCTGTTGCAGCGTAATCCAATGCCCAGCACCGGCAATGTCTCCCGGCACCAGTGCCAGACCGTTTCCCTTGACGATTGTCTGCGCGGGCACAGCCCCGGCGTTGGGCGTAAATGTTGGTGCGGTCGTCAGGTTGGCTGCCGTGGCGCGAACGGTCAGCTCGACAACGCCAGCGGCCAGCGTCGTGGACGTGATCGCTGGCAAGAAGCTGGCGGTAATGGCGTCTGGCGTGCCCGCTCCTTGTGCGGCAGAGTACAGATTCTCCTGGATTGCTGTCTGGATTTGTCCGAGTTGCGCGGCGTGCTGACTGGCTGATCCGGGGCCGACTTGCTGCGGGTCGATGTTGACGTTCGCACCATCGCCACGCAACTTAACAGCGCCTGGTACGATCGCGACTGGTGTACCTCCGCTTTCGAGAACTGACAATGCGTATGAGCCCGGCACGGTCTGATTGACCACGTACCATTTCTGGCTGGTGTTCGGGAACGTGATCTGGACGTTACCGGTGAGCGCTCCAGTGAAGAAAATTATCGGCTTCGAGGACTGTGCAGCGGTCAGCGTTACATTGGCGTTTGTCAGCGCAACGGATGTCGAGCCGTAGAAGACGCCGGGGAGCCAGTTCGCGCCGCCCGTAGCCGTGATCGAAGTGCTGGAGACGGTTTCTGAGACGCTTACCATGTACGTACCAGTGCCGCCGGTACCGGTGCCGAGCGAAAGAATCTGTGTGCCAGCGGTAACGCCGGTTCCGGACAGCACTTGCCCGACTTGCACCGTGCCGGATGTGATGGCAGTAACGGTCAGCGTAGTCCCGGAAATTGAGCCAGTGAATGACGCTGGCCCGGCATCTGGATCCGTGTTATTGTTGTCGGCAGTCGACCGCCAAAAACCCGTACCGTCTGCGCTCTGCAGCACGGCGCCATTCGGATATCCGCCGATAGCATTTGCGAAGGTCGCGCCGTACACGGGCTGCCCGCCGACTTGCTCCCACTGAAGTCCGGCGGTGATCTGGTTCAGGATCCCATTCGTGTCAGCGCCCCAGGGCGGTGTACCGCCGGCATTAGTAGCCATGAACGTGACGGGAGGAAAGCCGTCACTCAGCGACGCAGCGCCGGGGGTTATGCCAATCTGCGAGCTTTGCGGGATCGCCCTGATATAGCCGACGCCGGCATTCGCCGCGAACGGGAGGGTAAAGAAGCTCGGTATTTGACTAGCTTGCATCGTTTGGTGCTCCAAAAAAGAAAGCGGCCCGACTCAGTGAGAGGGCCGCGTTTGAATGCGGGATAGATTGACTGCGGGTCAGGAAAAGCCGGCGAAGAACGTCCCCTGGTTAAATCCAGATACGCCTGGGCCTGCCTCGGCAAAACCAAAGACTGGAATCGGCACAATCATGATGTTCATAAGCACGCCGGTCGGCGGCGCAAAGGCCCCTGATTGCTTGAGAATCGCAATCTCGAATGACTGCAACGGGAACGTACAGACCAACGTCATCTGCATGTTGCCGTTGTCCATGACGTAGGCATTCCCCCTACCAAGGAACAACTGCGTCAGGATCGTGTTGTACGTCTGGATATTGCTCTGCGAGATGTTCGCCAGTGCCTTAATGAGGATCAGCGCACGGAAGGCGTCATCAGATAGCGTGTAATTTTGCGTCGCCAGCGGCCCTGAATAGAACGCACCCTGACCGAACGGAGCAGCAGAGACGATACCTGCCTCTTCGAAACCGAAGAAGGGTGCGCCGCCTGAAATCTCAAGCACATTTGAAACACCAACAATGCGACCCCATACCTGCAACCCGTAGCCTTTTGCGGTCTGAATGTTCCAAACGTTGTCGTAAAACGCATCGATGTTTGCCGAAGGATCGACAGCCGAATTGAAGCTGCTGATGAGTGACATCAGCGCAGGACTGTTGGCATACTGCGAAAGTACTGTATCCAGATAGTTCTGCATATCAAGAGAACGTCACAGTGATATTACTGGCCGCGCACACGGGCTCTTGATTAATATTCATGAGGATCGCATTCGCGTTCGCAGCGCCTACGCCGATCTGGATCGAATAAATCGATACCCACGACCCCAGTGCAGCGATGTTGGCGTAGAACCTCGATGCGAACAGCCACGCCCCAACTCGTGCGCGCGACCCGCCATCGGCCCCTGTGAATGACTGCAACACGGCGGCCTGCACCAGGGCGATGGCATTCGACGGTACGCCGGGGTTGCTCTGCATGGCAATGGTAAACAGTACTGTCGTGTTGCTCAGCGTCTGATATGTGACGTTGTATTGCGGCAGCGGCGGGCTGTATGGCTGGATGGCCGGACCTGGGTCTTGCACCGTCACCGAGGTATTGCCGTTGTAATTGCACCCTGGTGATTTCTTCGTCCAGATTGCTTGACCGATGGCTTGTGCCTGGCCGCCGGAGACGCCGACATATAGCGAATTTGGAGCAAGCAGTATGCCGCCTACCGCTGCTGTCAGCGACTCGGATGCGACGGACTGGCTCACGCCAACAACATACGTCCCGGCGCCACCTGTCCCGGTGCCGAGCGCGGTAATCAGAGTGCTTTGAGCGACCCCAGCTCCGACCACGGTCTGGCCGGCTGCCAGCGTTCCTGACGCCACCGCAGTAACGGTTAGCGTCGTGCCAGATATAGAGCCCGTGAAAACAGCCCCGCTTTGGACGGATAGCGGATTTTCAGTTGCGTAGGCATCTAGCACGCCCGATACGTCGAACACCGCACCCAACACGGATGGCAGTGAGCCTTGCCCATTCAGCGCGACCGATTGCGAGCGGCGATATTCGAATTCCGAGCGCGTCTCGACGTTCTGGCCGACTACGCCCGAGGCGCATGTGACTGAATCCCATCCGGGAATAGCTTGGTAGATTGATACGCCATTGGACGCAGGGACCGCGATAGGGCCGGTCGTCGTGCAGGCGAATGAGGCTGTAATCGAGCCGCCGACAGGAATTGTGACGGTGGCCGTACAGCTATACACATTGCCTGCGGAATCCTGAATCAACGCACTATTGGCGGGTATGACAACGCCGGCCAGGCCATTGCAAGGTATCTGCAAAACAGTTGGCAGGGCGGGATCGCGCTCGATGAAATAGATACGCCCGATCGCGTCCTGCATGCGCCCGGCCGCGTACGCCGGATCGATGCCATTAGCAAGCGCCAGAAATTGATCGTTCTTGTCGCCGATGATCGCCGTTTGTGACGACGCCAATTGGCCCTGCGGCGCGGTCAGTGCGGGATTTAGATTGCTGCCGAGCGCCGCCTGCTGATCAGCCTGCACGCCGGCCAAGATCGCCGATTCAGCAGGCGCAATAAATCCTGTCGCGCCAAAAACCGGAGCGGGTACGTTTGTCGTCATTGTTTGGGCGTAAAAAAACCGCCAGAAGGCGGTTATATTTGAGTGATATGGCGCTAAAAGCTCGCTACGGAAACAGTCCCATTCGTGTCAGTGACCTGCACTTGCCCTGATACAGCACGGTTAGTGACGCCGGAGATAAAAACTTGCGCACTGACTACGCCGGGAACGGTCATTGCTGCTGCAACCAGATTCGATTTCAACAATGAGAGAGGCGGCAACTGACCCAGTAATTCAGTCCAATATGGCACTCCCTGCGTAGTGTCGTAATACACCTCACCAAGAAATGTCCGGATTGCACTCGCAGCATCTTGCGCCAGTGAATACGGCTCTGACGCCATCGCGATATTGCCTGATGCATCCAACGCTAAATCCCAACTAGCCGGGTCGAGGTAAAGGGTATCCATGCAATCCTAAAAATAATGCAGTTAGTTGACGGAATTCGTATTGCTTGTACCGCTCTGGACGCCGCCATGCGTATGCGTATCATCAACCCGCTTGCCGTTGGCAAATACAGAGCCGATAAATTGCACAACACCAGTGATAACGGCCGATGCTGCGCCTCCACCGCTTCCGGTCATACCACTCAGCCAAGATAACAATCCTTGAATAATTACGGCTCCACTGAAATTCGATTGCGGCGAATTCACGGTAAATGATGTTGAAGCATCTGCCTCGATCAGCGGCGCTTGAAGCGTGATCTTTGTCGGCGAGACCATTGCGATACCACTCGATGAAAATGCGATGTACTGCGTCGGCACGCCGTTGAGCATTCCGCCGAAATAAACCGCATCCGCCATATTGAACATACGCCGGCTGCCGGGGTTCGCTTGCCCCTTGTTGGCTATCACACTTGAGATATCCCGGTCAGCGAATCCAGCCCAGCCGATGTCGCCTACCTGTGGATCAATAATGATCGCGTTTGCGCCACCCTGAAGCCGGAAGTATGGGCAGTGATAAATCGTCCCGTGCGGCACAGCATTACCGACACCGTCCACCTGATTGACTAGCAGCAGCAGGTCGACAAAACCGACAGGAGAGATGCCGCCGGCATTGGTAACGCCCATCACCTTGACCATCTGCATGGTCCGGACGCGGGCTAGGATCGACCAGACTATGAACGACTGAGCGTTGAAATCTGAGTCGGCCGATGTCGGGGTCTGCTGTCCGTTATAACCGTTATTGCTAAGCATTGAATGGCGATCCCGAAAATGACGTTTCCCACTGACCGTTTGGCGTCTCGCTTTCGAGATCATGCGCAATGCCAAACATAATGAACGTGCCATTGGCGAAGGGTAAGCTGCTTTGCACTTTGCAACTCCCGCCGATCCTCAATTGTGGATTGAATAGTGTCTTAACTGCGATGATGCCACCTGAACCGGCATTCGATGGGTAGCCGATCATGCCCGTACCAGGCGATACGAGCGGGATCAAACCGTCACGACTTCCGCCCTTCGGCCAGATCGCTAGGATGTTGTTGTCAAGCGTCCAGTTGATGTTTGCTGCGGTGGCGCAATCCTCCATTTGCTGTTTAGGTGAACCATGGAAGTATGGTGTCGAGAGCTTCGCCGTGATGCCGTTATTCTCGAACGCATATCCATTTTGCGTGGCGAGGTTTCGCATGATCGTTGCCACGTCAGCTACACCAGGAAAGCTCAGCGCTGCCGTCGGCTTGACCGCTTCGAGTAGGCCGCTATGAGCCGCTATATGCAGGGTCGAGTCAGGTGCGCTATTCATGTCCACCGCCGCTAGCAAAACTTGCCCCTGAAAGATTGCGGTCATACCAGCGACAGCATCGCCTGCCTCGATGATTATCTGGTAAAAGCGGGTCGTCACTTGCCCGTTGTTGAGGCGACTCACGGTCGATAGCTGGTTCATCAGCGATGGCGTTAGTCCATGCACAATCACCGAGGCCTCACCCATCGAAGGGGTGCCAGCATTCGCAATGGTGGCCTGGATGCGCAGGCCGGATACCACCACTTGGTCATAGTTTCCTTCGACGAAGTTATATTGAACTCCACTCGTGTCCCTGCCTAGCCTAAAGGTAAGAGTAATAGCACGCTGAACGAAGCTCATCAGCCCACCCCATTAAGATCAGTGGTCTCTAAATAGCAGAACAGATAGCGCGTCCCGAGCCCAGGACTGGACGGGTCAAGGCTTCCCTGAACATCCTGAAACATCAAATCTCCCGTGAAGCCGAGATAGAGGCTACGCACGATCCTATTCAGGTTCTGGCAAATCACGCCGCCAATCAGCAGCGAACCATTGACGTACAGGTCGCAATAGAATCCCGTCGAATTCTGGTATAGATCGATATTGCAGTTCTGCCCCGCTAGGGCGACTGAAATCGTCTGCGAGTAGGTGTCGGATATTGGGATAATTTGCATTCTTACGAGACCTGGTTAGACAAGAGATGTGTCGTGCTAATATTTGACTGAAAAACCACAAAATAAAGGAAAACCTATGCTGAGAAAACTCGTTTCAATTCTGCTTCTGCTTCCGTTGGCCGCGCATGCGCAGGGCATAAGCGGGGACAAGATGCGCGAATGTGGGCAGAAGGCGTGGCTATTCAGCATGGCGGCGCAGTACCGCGACTCCCGACTTTCACCGCAGGAGTTCATGAAGTTCGTTGAGCATAACCATCCCAACCCCTTTGTACTCGATGGCGCCTACATCAAGAAAGTAACCAACGCCGTTTATTTCGATGACCGGTTTGCTGGCGCAAGTTCGAGTGACCTATACCAGTCCATGGCTGATGCATGCATCAACCCTGCGCCGCAATACCAGCCTCTCAAGTAGTGCTATGTCGATGCTGATGCAGCCGCAGACTGTGCCGTGGTTGGCTTCTGCGGTTGCACCGCCCCGCCCTGTACGGGGTCAGCCCCGCTAGGTGCTGCCGTATTGGTGAAGGATGGATTCGGTGCGACACGGATTTCCTGAAGCGCTACATCCACCGTCAGCAGCCCGACGCCATTGGTTGATGTGCGCCGAAAATCGAAGCGGATGATCGTCACGTTCGCAATAATATGGCCCTCGGGCATCCCTATATTGAAAGTTTTGAGTGACTTCGCCAGCGTGGATAGCGTAATCAGGAACTGATAACGCTGCTTATCAGTTCCACCCTTGGTCATCCGGATATTGGTTTCGAGCGGGAACATCACCTTGTTGTAAGACTGAAATGCACCTTGCTCCTGAGGGGCATTTGACACTGACCACTCGCGCTTTGCGTCCAAGCTAATTATGGAGTCGGGCTTGATGGCAATAGTCCCATCTGCATTAAATATGCCCCACTTCGGACCGGCGAACATATTCAGAACTATTTGCGCATCGGCCACCAACAGCGCAATAGTATTCGTGACTCTGGAGACCTTCCCGAGCAGCGGCGGAATTCCGATTGTCATTAGCTAAGTCCTGAATTTGCTTGTGCAGCGAAGGAATATTTCTTCACGGCCGGAGCGATATCTTTGGCGATTCCCGCGGCATCCGTCGCCTTGGTGTTCACCGTGATCTGCGCGATCTTCACGTCAGTGGTAGAAGTACTGCCGCCGCCAGCACTGCTGCGCGCCATGATTGCATTGAGCTTGGCTCCGTACTGAGGGTCTGTCGCATATTTACCCGTCAGTGCATTTGCAAAAGCCTTGGGGTCATCCCCATGCGTTCTGGCCGATGCATAGGCACTGCCAGTCGCCAGGAGTTTGGCGTGCTGATCGAATGCATCAGACAGCGAATCGAACTTGGCGAACTTCTGCGTGACGCGCTCCATCTTGCCGTTGATGAACTCGTTGGTCTGAGCCTCGACGTAGGGCTGCCCAGCCTTGGCCTTGATCCCGAACGGATTGTTGCTACCTGCCGGCATGTGAGTGCCGTTACCACTCTCAAGCGCGAACTGCGCCATGGTGACCGCCGCCGGTATGCCGTACTTTGATTCTGAGCCCTTAGCCGCTTGCAAGGCTTCGGCGAGTACCGAGGCACCGCCGGATGGTTTAGACGAACCGGCCTTGATATCGACCCCCGGCGCAGCGGCAGGTTCTGCATCATGCTTGCCAGTGATCGCATTCCAGATGGCCTTGGCGCGGCCCTTGACCCAATCGAAGGCCACCGAGAAGGCAGTCTTGAACGCGGCGAGGATGGCCGGTCCAAGATTTTGGATCAAGCCCACAAAATCGGTGAAATATTTTCCGAGATCGCCGACCAGTGCAGACCACGCCTTGACGATATCATCACCGTTGCCGGTGAACAGCGCGACGACCAGTTTCAGCAAATCCTTGATATTAGATACCCAGTCGGTAAAGACCGCCTTGAGTGAGGCGAATACTGGCGTGACTACACTGGAGATGGCGTTCCACTTATCCGCAAAAAACTGCCAGAACCCGCCGAAGGACGACTGCCCGCCATCTATCCATGTTTTCCAGTCGTCATAGAGCACGGCAATAGCTGCAACGGCAACGCCAATACCAGCGGCCAGCGCGGCCATTCCAGCAACCGGGGCAAAGATAGCGACAGAGAAAGCAGTAGCTGCAACCGCGAGGCCAACGAACATCGCCTCGACCATTGGCCGGTGTGTAGCAGCCCATTCGGAGAGTTCCAGCAGCGCAGCCGTCAACTGCTGAATGTAGGGCGACAGCGACGTCAGGATGCCTCGACCGAGATCGGTCGATGAGCGCCCTAGTTCTCGCCATGCCTTCTGTAAAGCTGCCGCCGACACCGTATCCTTTTCGTGGACAAGGGCGATTTTTTCCTGCTCTACGAGTAACGCCTGGACCGCCTGGCGACCTTGCATCAGTACGTTCACCGTGCCTTCGTCAAAGCCCATGCCAGCGCCGAGTGCCTGCGCACGTGCCGCATCCATTCCTTTGAATGCATCCGATGCCATCAGCAGCCGCTCACTCGAACTGGTTGCCTTGTCAAAATACTTAGAGATGTTGATGCCGGACATCGCCAGGCTTTGCAGCACCTGAACACCAGGCGTACCGGTGATCGAAATCTGCGCCATCTGCTGCGTCATTGCCTTGAGTGAGCCTGTAATGCCGGCCGCCGAACCTCCGGCATCCTCAGCTACACCCTGCCACGCGGACAAGGTTTCGGTCGACATGCCAAGGTTCTTCGCCATGCGACCCACGGCCGCGTCACCGGAAACGACATCCGATACAAACGACGACAGCCCCTTGCCAGCCGTGAAGGCCGCAAGCAGGCCGACGACCTGATTCTTGATCTGACCAAAGAACTGGGCAGCTTGCTTGCCACGTGCCTCCATCTCTTTGGCGGTGCGCTCAGCCTCATCCTGGGTCTTTTTGAGTGCGTTAACCGCATCTTTCTGTCCCTTAGTGAAGTTGGATGCATCAAGTCCCAGCGCCACTACCAGCGAGTCGATTACAGTACTCATGATTCCTCGCTCTTATTTGCAACCTGCTTGTTATGCGCATCAACGGTGATGATTTCGAGAAAATCGTAGACATCTTCTGCGCCGTAGATCGTATCCAGTTCGACACGTGTTGCAAGGCGCGACGAGATGACGGCGCCTATCGTGCGCGGGACATTTACGTATTCAGCATAGTCGCGCCCGTCACTGGCAGTGAAGCCGAGATCGAGCCGGCGACGGGCATAGTAAAATTGACGTGAAGAAAGAATAATTCTTTCCGCAGGCGCAGACGGGTCGAGATTTCCTCAATGTCGTCCTCGACCAATGGCCCCAGCCCCCCGTACCCGCGCTTGATGGTAGGCCGAGCTGGGTCAGGCACGAACGAGACCATGGAGAACATCTCGTCAAGCAATGGCTCCGCATCCTCGAACGCCATACCGCCGAGTGCTTTGATGCCCAGCGCTGCAACGCCAGCCAAGCCGCCAGTGGCAATATCATCAGGAACTTCCATGCCGGACTTCGCCATCGCCAGCAATGCGCGGGCCGCCCACTTCTCGGATTGCGTGGCCGGCATCTCATTGATAACGAACATTTTTCCGTTATCGCGGCCCTCAGTCTCGATCACGATCGCGTGTTGTTTACGGGCCATTAGATCGGCGCTCCTATAACGGCTTGCCATTTGATCTGAAACTTGCGTGGTTGCAGCACTTTCTTGCCGTCAGCAAATGGCGCGTAATTACTAAGCGCGCCATTGGTAAGGGCATATGATCGACCGACGCCTGGCTGCGAAAGAACGCCAAAGCCGGCAAACGCGTCCTGCGCTGCCTCTTCGGCGGCATACCATGCCTCGAAAAATGCAATGGATGGGCTATCCGCCTGCAGCGTCACATTCATGACCTTGATTTGCGGAATCCAGCCCATAGAAAGTTTCCCATCGGCGCCCATCTGGACTTCTTTCGTATCGACCGCCTCCATTGAGTACATGTCATCCTGCGAGAAGCCCTGCAATTGCTGCGGAACCGTGTAGAGCCCGGCGACGCCAATCAACAGAACGCTATTTGCTGAAGTAATTGAAGACATTTATAACCCCTGTTTATTGCACTTCGATGGATGCCAGATTGAGCGACTGGATGGAGCCGCCATCGCAATACCAGAATGTCATCGGTGGCGACGTGCGAGCGCCGCGCACCTGAGCGGTTGCGGGCAGGATCTGCAGATACCAACCTTGGTTGGCGAGCGTGGTTGCGATGTTGGTGCCAGCGGCGTTGTTGACCTCGGCGATTTGCGCCGCTGAAAGTGCCACCCCGCCACTGAAGGCGCCAAAGTTCAGGCCGGCGGTGATCGGATCCATACAGGAAGCCCGCACCAGCGCATAGCCGACGGCGTCGAATGGCAGGCTCTTGACACTAAACAGCAGCGTCATCATTGCCAACTGGAAGGCGCTGTTTAGCCAGATCTGATTGACGTAGCTATCCATCCAGGCGTATGGGCCGCTGATCGATCCAGGGGAAATTCCCTGAAACTGCTGATTGGCAGTCGCCCATGCGCCGTAGAAGTTGTAGCCGTTTGCCCGGAGATTGGCGGCGACAGTCTGGTTGGTAACGCTCGGGACAATCCCACTCTGCGACTTATTAGCCAGAGTGATGCGTCCATTCTCTTCCGTGAAATCGATCGATGCGACGGAACCCGATGCAAACGCAGCGAGACCATACGGAATTGAAGGCACCCATTCCAGGTGCGTTCCGGAGATCCCTGCAGCCTTGATGAGTTGACCCAGCGATGCCGCGGCATTGTTCGATGCAGTCGGCGTGACGTCGGTGTCTTCGCAGACGTAGACATAGCGGTTGTTTTGCTGGCCGGCCCATGTCGAGAAGAGCAGCTTCTGGACATTGCCAGATCCATTGTCCGGGTCGAACAGCGTGAAGAACGTGGCCCAGTTGGTCGTCTGCGCGACAATGTTGGTCATGAACGTGCCGGGGACCGCTGCCGCCGCGCCTTGCGACAGGACTGCGCCGGTTACCGAGGTAAGTAGCAGCGAAGCCGACAGCGTTCCTGTGGCAAACGCCATGGTAGATTGCACGCCAGTGCTTCCCGAGTTGATACAGTAGGCACTGGATACGCTGTCATAGGCTACGGTCAGCGCAGCAGCTGTCGCGGTAATGGTCGTGCTGGTCGCTGTCTGCGTGGCGCTGACGGTATAGGTCCCAGTACCGCCGGTGCCGGTCAGGAAGCCTGTAATTTTCGTGCCCGCTGTTACGCCGGTACCGCTCAGGACATTGCCCACCTGGAGCGCGCCTGAGATCACCGCAGTCACCGTGAGCGTGGTCCCCGCGATCGAGCCCGTCACCGATCCAGCGGTCGGCAGCGTTGCATTCAAGCCGGTCTGGAGTAGCGCGGCACCGGACGAGAAACTGGTCGCGGAACTCAGATTGACCGAGGCTGCGTTGTACGGGTAGCCATCGGCCACGACCGACAGCGAACCCGAAAGACCCTGCAGTTGCGCGAGCGTCATCGCCGACAATGAGCCGCCACGAACATACGCCGATACGGCCGACTGGTTATATTGCGCGAACAGCATCGCGCCCGGCAGCACGTTTGAGCCCTGGAAGCCGGCGAAGTAGATCGCTGCAGCGGCGGCTTCAGGCGAGGCTGGGCCATAATAGTTGTCCACTGCCGTGTCAGACGGAAACGATAGAAAGCCGCCGATTGGTGTGCGCGCGCTAGTTGATAGGGCGAGGCCGATGAGATCCAGCGCCGATCCCCCAGCCGAAATCACGCTCGGGACAACGCCAACCAGGTCAGATGCTGGAATACTCGACATATATGCTCCAAAAATAGAAAAACCGCCTTGAGCGGCGGCTTAGAAATGAAAAACCCGGCACGGGCCGGGTCGGTTCAATCGGGTAGAAATATCAAAATTATTATTGCAGCGTCTCACCGATATCTATGGACACTTCGGTGAAGAAATCTTGCGGGACTGTGACCACTGGATTGCAGTGCATCACGGCATCGATCGTCCAGCGAGTTTCGACCTGCTGTTCGCCGTTTAAAAATGGGGCCTGCCTTGGGTCGCTGGCATATAGCGGCGTAACATCAAATCCAGACGCAGAAAATGCCGTAGTCGCAAATTCATCTCGAAACAGTGTGACGATGATCTGCGCGTTGTCGGCGCTGGCCGGACCATGCACGTCTACCTGGATCGTAACTTTCGTCGGCTGCAATGATGCTTTCGTTCCCGGATTTACTGGATGACCATCGGTGTACGTATCGATATTCGTAGAAAGTCGCTCGCGTAGCGTCGATGTCATCACAACAAAGTCGGAGCCTTTCGGCTCTGCTACGCGATTTACTTGCCCCTTCACTACCTCGACACCGGCTGGCAGCACTGCCAACAAGAACGAACGCAATGCAGCCAATGTCTGACTTTCGGTAAGACTTAGCGTCGGCGTCGTCATGATGCTAACTGCCTCGTTACGGCCACTTTCACCCAGCCATCAGAACTCGCCCAATTCTCCAAAACCAAAGCGACAAGCCAGATCGATCCATCTGGCAGTGCGATCAGATCGCCGCCCTTGCTGTCCGGACGTGCAACCCCCTCCCAATTACCATTGATGTACATCGCACGGCGCTCGCCCTGGATATTCAGGGAATCGATCTGGGCGATGTCGTTGTATTGCAGTGCTTGGGCCTGGATCTGCACTGATACGGGCGCGGCATAGCTAGGCACACGCGAACCATCATCGCTCGTCGCGTAGCCAGTTGATGCCTGGATCGTGGCGATCACCCATGGATTGATCGCAGCTACACATGGTCCAACGATGTTGTGTAGATTCATGACTCTTTTACCTTGTTGTCAACCGAGTTCAGCATATGACCCGATTCGCGCAGCGGCGCATCAAATCCTTTGCGTGCGATGGTCGATTTGGCATTGCCTGGCGTCGTGAAATCACGTATTGATTCCCGCAACTGATTGGCAATGTGCTCCCCCATAAGTCCAAGCGCTTTGCCAGCGTCATACTCATTGACGACCAGTAACTTACCTACTGCATCACCCCAATCCGGACTATCCTTGGCAATCATGTTGCGAAAATACGGCCGTGGAGGCGTGCCGTTCGCAGGAGCTCCAAACTCATCGATCGCCGCAATCATCGCAACCGATGTCCCATCAGGGTAAGTAGCACCTTCAAGAAAGCCCACCTCTACCGACGCGGCTTTACTCACTTTTTTTGCAAGCTCGGCTAATGCAGCCTGAAGTTTCTCGCCGCCTGAAAATGACTTAGCTACCATCGTCTGTATGGGTCCATGTTGCGCACTGGGCCTGGCACGTAGCGCATCGTTCGATAAGCGGCAGTTGCCGCCCAGAATGCGGCGCCGTACTTGGTTTGCTGCCACCATTGCACAGTGCCGGCCGGATAGTCGTTTTGCGTCTGTACGGATACGCTGCCTTCGGATGCATTGCTGATGCGACCGACCAGTGGTGAGGATGGCTGCCCATTCAGGGGCGCATTCAGCGCGGCGATATGGGCAGTCACCATATTCAACAACGTCGCACGCTGCACCAGATCGCGGATGATGCTGGCAGGCGTGTTGTCGCAGTACAACTGTGCTTCGTTGAAATACTGCTGCGCCAGCGGTTGAACCACCGATTCATACAGTTCCGGGTACCGGATCGCCCAGGTTCCGTAATTGAAAACAACGACGTTATCCATGAATTACGCAGCGCGACGCAGGTCCGAGGTTTCGACACCCTTTGGCAACTTGGTAGGGTCGAGGCGCTCCAAGCCTGATTTGACATCATCTTTTTCGGCAGCTTCAGCCTTGATACCGGCACTATCGCCGTGAGCGAAAACCAGCCCATTAACGATGAAGTCGGCGTATTTATTTTGATCAAGCCATTCTTCCCAGAACGCTTTTGGAATGTCGTACGTGACTGCGTATGCGCCGATCAGTTGTTGGTGCGGCCCCTTGTTTTGGGCATAGGAATTGCCGGTAAGCACAAAGCTCGGCGAGTTCCTGCGTTGCTCTGCGATTTTGAACTCTCGCACGCCGCCGCCCATGACAGGCTCGCTGCCCTTCTTAAAATCGTACAGTCGGATGATCAAGTCCATCGGCAACTTCGAAGCAACCATGACGGTAGCACCGCCGGTGGCCGGCGTTTTGTTCGGAGAGATTGTTTTTTGATCGGACATGGTTTTTATCCTTCGATTGGAAATAAAAACGCCCGGATTTACCGGGCGCTTTGCGGTGTATCGGATATCTGAATTACACGCCGACCATTGTCGACATGGCATACGGCTGACGCAGAATGAAGCCTGAGCTGCCTTGGGTGAACTTTTGCTTGTAAGCGGACAGTTCGCGAACGACAGGTCCGGCGCGCAACTTGGAGTTGAACGAGCAGTAACCAGAATCTTGTCCGGCCGCTTGCGGCGCCCATAGTTGAACGATTTCGCCGGCGGCAGAGCCTTGTGGGTTCTGCGCAGTCAGCGCACCGTATTGAATTGCCGTCTTCACTTCCAGATTCGGGAAGTTCAATTTCAGCAACGCTGCCACGTTCACGTTAAACGTGTTTGTAGCCGTCATCGCACCTTCACTGCGCGGCGACATACCCAAGACAAATTTCGACTTCGTATTCAGCAGGCCCGACGACTGGTTGATCGACTGAATCGCCAGGCTCTGAATATCGGCGAAGATTTCGTTTGCCGTAGCGTTGATCGAAGTGCCGTTCAACCAGGCCAGACCGCCGGCAGCTTTTGGTGTTGGGGCAATCGCTGGATACAACGAAGGATCATTCAGTGCGCCGTAATTTTGCAGGCCGGCGACGCCACGGAAGTAAGTCAGGTTACCGAACTTGTTGAGGCCGTCAATCGCAGCTTCTTTCTGTTCTGCAACGTAACCGATCTTTGCCAGTCCAACACGTTCGATTTCCAGATCGCCGTATTCTGTGACCGTTTGGTACAGATAAGGCTGGCGTTCTGGAAAGTTGGTATTGATGCCGGCGCGGCCGTTGTTGTTATGGTCGCCGTAGCTGGATACCTCGTACGTACGTTCCACGACCGGGAAGATCAGAGTCGAAGTTGTCCATTCGCCCTTTTGCTTCTCGCCGAAGATTTCAGCAGCCTCATTCGGCGCGGTCAGCACGCGCAGAATATCCGGATCCGTGAAAAAGGTCAGATACGCCGGAATACCCGAGTTCGGCGTGGTTACGAGTGCGGGTTGCGCATCCATCGCCAAATCGATTCGCTCCTTCCACTCCGGACGGCAAAACATTTGCGCGCCGGGGAAGTCGATGCCCCAGCGGGAGCGGTGATAGTCGAGCGCAGCACGTTGATCCTGCGGCGACATGTCGTATGCTAATTTAGGCATGATTCTATTTCCTTAAAATTGGAGTTGGCGAGGATTAACCGTTGAGCCAAGTTGTCATCTTCACCAGCTCGCCCGGCGCACCGATTGAGGAGGCGACCCATTTGGTTTCAGTGCCGGCTGCGACAATAATCGTGGTCGATGTTGCGGTCTGGCTGATCGATACTGCGTAAGTACCGGTGCCGCCGGTACCGGTGATAAAGCCGGTAATAGTTGTACCTGCAGTGACGCCCGAGCCGCTGATTGTGTCACCGACCGCCAAGGCGCCCGAGCCGACTGCCGAGACGGTCAATACGCCGCCCGATGCGGTCAGCGTGCCGCTGGCGAACGTCTGCGATACAGACACCGCATAGGTGCCAGTACCGCCTGCGCCCGTTCCATAGCCGGTAATCACTGTACCGGCAGCAGCGCCAGAAAGTGTCTGCCCAATGGCGAGGACGCCGCTTGTTACAGCCGATACCGTCAGGCCACCACCGGAAGCAGTGATGGTTTCCGAAGCGATGTTTTGCGACACGGATACCGAATAAGTGCCGACACCACCGGCGGTTCCTGTCAGTTGCGACAGAATGGTTGTCGCCGGATCAACGTTCGTGCCGGACAGCGCTTGGCCAGCCGCCAAGACCGTGCCAGCCGCAATAGCGGAGACGGTCAGGACTTGACCGGCAATAGAGCCAGTCACCGAGTTGAGCGCGATGGCACCGGTAACGACAGTCGCCGCAATCGAACCGGTTACGCCGGCCGCCGCCGGTGGCGTACCAGTCGGGCCGAACGAGACGGATCCGTTTGCGTTATTCGCGTAGACCTTGTTGCCGATCGCCGAGGTAGTTGAGCCTGAGTTCAGAACCCAGAAGCCGCCGGCATTGAACAGTGTGCACGGAAAACCGGCTGGAATAACCAGCGAGGCTTCGGCCAGATATGCAGTAATCAGCGCTTGCTGATCACGGAAAACAAAGCCAGCAGGAGCGCCAGCGCCAAAGCTATTGGCGATCTTGTTGGTGAGTGTGTCAGCCCATGCGAACGAGCCGATTGTCAGACCACTCGAACCCGCTACAAAACCACCTTGACCAGCATCGACAACACTACGCGGATTGGCATCGCAAAAGTCACCAGCTACTGCTGGTGCCGCTTGCACATTTACTTGACGGGGAAATCCCATGATGAACTCCTATATTTTTGAGGGTGATGCTGGATTAGTGGCCGACGCGGTGCGCGTTCGGGAAGGAATCCAGCATGCCGGCTGGCAGCGAACTGTCGGCAGCGATAACCGGCTTATGGCCCTCGCCCGGCTTTGGCTGCGCCATCAGTACGGCTTTGTAGGCGCTCGGATGCACGTCTTTGACGTCGACCTTCAGGGTTTCCAGGGCGGTCTTGAAGACGGCTTCAGCACTGTCCATGCCAATCAACTTGCCGACATACGGCTTGACGATCTCTTCGGCTTCCTGAATGCCGCGCAGGCGAGCAATCGTCTTGGCTTCGGTATCGCGAGCTGTCGCATCGCATGCCAGGCGGATGGCCGCATCCATGGCTGCCTTAGTCGGACCATCATCTTTCTTGGCGGCTGGGATTGCATCTTTGTTGTCGTTGTTCTTCGGATCAGCATTAGCTGCACCTGGAGTGACAACAGGTTCGTCTGCGGCTGTTGCTGCAGAGGCCGGTGCGGCGCTCAGCATGCTTTGCACTTGCGCTAGATCCTCGTCGCTGATCTTGCCGCGCAACATGTTTAGCAAGCCTTCCATCTTCGGGTCTGGCTCATCCTGCGTAACGATGTCGTCGTCCGACTCTTGTCCATCCAGCTTATCCAGCAATTGAACGATGTCGGCGATGTCAGCATCGGCGGCCAGCAGCGGCTTAATGGCGGCAAGAATGCCCGGCTTTTTGACAAGCCAGTTGCTTTTCTTCACGCCTGCGAGAATTGGATTCAGATCGATCGCAGCATCCGATGCCAACAACATTTTTGGCTTCAGGACAGCCAGCAAGGCTCCTTTTGCCATGACTGCTTTTTTGCTAAGAGACTTGCTCACTGGGATTTCTCCATTAAGGTTGAGTGAAATATCGCCGACCATCACATCCGGCCCGGCGCGGCCTTTTTGTACAATTGCTACGTGGTTGAATTTGATGTCGCGCATCACGCCGTCATAGGCGACACCATCGAACGTTCCCGGCGTCATGTCGGCTTTGTAGTAGTAGGCGCAAGAGATTTCTTGCTGCACACCGCTCTCGATGCCCTGGATTGCTTTCTTGGTCCAGACCACCAGCGATTGATCGAGGTACGGCGCATTGAATGCAGCATCGGAACCGGTGGCGCCAACAATGATGTCGGGCTTGTGGTCTGCGGCTGATACCGGTACATGTTCGTCAAGCAGTGGAATGTTGTTCGCGGTCGGCGCAGCTTTCGCTAACTCCTCCGGATCGCGGTACAACATGTAGACCTTGGCCGGGTCCAGGCCAAGTGCTTCGTAATCGGGAATCTCATCGCCACGGTATGGGCAGACATTGGCCTTACTGATGTGCGTCAGGGCCACATGCATACGGCCGTCTTGATCGATCGTGCGCACACTCGCGCGGTCGAAGGCCAACTGATCCATCGCCGGCGCGTCTTCCGCATGCTTCACACCGAGCGCAGCATTGACCACCTCGCGCACACCGGGGTGCAGCGGCTCAGGGGGTGATGATAATTTCGCCCACTTGAATTCGGTATGCTCTTTTGGGTCCAGTTTCGGCCTGAACTTGTGCCGGATGAATTGGCGGTACGTAATGAAATCAACTTCCGACCCGCTATCATCCTTGCTGAACGTGTCGGCGATCTTGGACAGTTCGCCGTATGGATGAGCACCGATCTCTTCGGTGCATTCGCGCTTCGCGGTTTCTTCCGGCGTCTCGCCATCGTCCGCCTTCCCACCAGGAAGATCCCATTCATTCGGGTGATTGGCGCCCGGGGAGCGCAGCAGGAACAGAGCCTCATCCCCTGGCGTGATCAGCATGATCCCGGCGCCCTTGATCTTTCCATCCTTGGCAATAAGTATTTTTGGCATTGGCTAAGCAATAAAAAGCCTGCGCAATGGCAGGCTATTAAAAAGTTGTAAAATCGTCGAATGGACAGAATTCCAGGCCGAAACGAGGCGCTTTGCCGCGTCTACACGATGCGCGCATTGCGTGATGAAGGTGCAAGCATTGAGCTCATCGCGAAGTTCTTTGGTCATCAGCCATACAACATCGAAATGCTGATCCGTTGGCATGAAACGCTATACCCTGTCATGCCAGAAAGAGATGAGGTCGGCGCGCCGAACTTGCTCAACCGCTTTCGACTGAACCACTCCCCTTAACTTAAAGTCCTGGAATCACACTCCGACTGATGCACCGGCACCCGATCTCCCGACCTGGCCATGTCCATTTTCCATCGAGATACATCCCCTCTTTAATTGTGTAGCGCTTACCGTTTGCATCCAGATGCGACTGGCGCGGATGCTTGCCTGCGTGGCTATGCATCCATACTGCCTCGGTAATGCCAAGGCTCGCCTGCCGAACCCGCGTAATCGATGCCGTTGCCTTGTTGTTCTGGTCCCGTGCGATCAGCGCCGCGCGCCGCTTGGTTATGCCGTACCTCCCCTCAAGTTCTTTTGCCAGAGTCCCGAGGTCACGGCCATCGGTCACGCTGCGCATCACCAAGCCCTGAACTTCCGTCAAATGCTGCGATGCAATCGACCGGATCAGCCCAACTTGCTCGCCTATCGTGGCCTGCATCACATCATTAGCCGCCGCGGTCATTTTGAATTCAACCGAGAACCCGGCTTTCTTCAAAATGGCTTGCAACGAACCATCAGCCCGTTTTGTCGCGGCGGTAGCGAAATATTTAGCGAGCTCTGGCGCAGCACGATCAAATCTGCGCTGCCAGCGCCGCGAAAGCCTGCGCATAATCTCACGCATTGCCATCGCTGGACTCATTTGAGGAATGGCTGGCGCTGCTGACGATGATTCAATCCTGCCTATGCCTGCCCGCCGACTGGCACCCTTGCCATCCTGAGCCATTTCCGGCTCATTGGCTCGGTATGATGCCTTCAGCCAATACACCAGGCTGGTTTGCATTTCGTCGATCAGCGCGTCAATCTTTTTCTGATACGCCATCTGTAGGCCGGCATTCGGATGGACCGCTGCGAGGACGATTGGCTTTTTACTCGGCGCCAGCAGTTTCGGCATTCTTCGACTCCACTTGTTGCTGGTGTTCGTATAGATCTAGCCCATCTAAATCCGGGCCTGGGTCGCCGTTCTCCATCACCGGCTCCGGCAATGGTCGATCCAGATCGAGTGCCGCATACGGTGAATCCTCTTCGCTGGCTATGCGCGTGCGCACTTCCTCTGGAAACAACACGCCCGAGTCGATATGAATTTGATCTGTTTCGGCTTCGGTCTTGCGCACGCCCGCAATCTCAACTTCCGACATCGTGTACAGCGGCTCCCACATGAAGCCGATCTCGGGATCAATCTCTCCGAACAGCGAAAGCTGCGCGATATTCAGAATCTTGGAAATGACCGGCGTGTAAATCTCTTGACTCGATGCGCAGTTGTCTTTGAAGACGCGTATCTCGCCGTCGCTGGTAGCATTCAGTCCTGCCGGTGTAATGCCGGTTGTATAGACAAGCGGGACGCCGGCCGGCGCGCATTGCTGCTCCTGCGACTGCGCAAGCAACTTATCGAGGCCGCCAAGTGGCACTGAAACGTTGCTAAACTCTTCCGTTTCCTTGTTGATTGCGTTGACACCGTGGTTATCGCGGCCAAGATTGAAAATCTCCATGCGGCGAAAGAAGTTTTCGGCGCCACCGGCATTCATGATCTGCGACATGTCTGTCGACAATGTCCATACGGTGAACGCATGGATCAGATCAGACACGGACTGGCGAGTACGTAGCCAGTTATCCACGTACGGCTTCATCATCTGCGACAGCGATAGGCCGGAGAATGCATATGCCGGCTTGAGAATATCCGGCACCTCACGGGTGATGATCGTCTGCAGTCGGCTCGAATGAATCTCGCGGCCCATCACGAACCAACTGACGGGCTTATAAAACGTCGGGTCTAGAGGATCGTTTGCGTTGTACTGATTCGGGTAGCTCCAGATCGGCTCGACAACTACCAATCGTTTGAGTGTATTTAGACCGATTTTTGCTTTCGTTTCAGTCAATTCCGTTTTCAATTCATCGCGATCAAGATCTGAGCCAGTAGTACCAACATCGATGAAAATCTGTGAGCGACCAAAGAACCCATCCTGCTCGATTGCCTCGCGAATCTTCGACTGGACGTTAAGGCGCTTGAATTCGGCCTCCAGCCGCTTGATCTTGGCCGACTTGTCTTCTTCGCCAGTCGCCTGCAGCTTGATCCATTTGCGCGTCATTTCTCGCGCATATGTTTCGGCAGGCTTGCGGAATTCGGTAACCTGCGCCCACTCAGCCAGCACAGTAAAGCCGGGAAACGCATATCCTTGACCGAATGCGCTGTTGACGTTTTCCAGCAAGCCGAAGTTCTGATTTGCACTGATCTGCGAATCCATAGCCAGCTTCTTACCTGCTGGCAGGACGCCGGCTATCGGTACATACGGTTTTAGAAAATCAAATTTCTGTTCCAGCGCCGCCTTCGCACTTGACCTCATGCGCATGCCAATCACAGCATCAGTCGATACAGTAATCCCAGTTGATTTCGGAATGGCGGATGCGATAGGCGCAGCCGTACGCGCAGCGGTCATCTGCTGCTTTTTCCGTTGTTTGCGATTCATTTATCGTGTGCTACCTAATCGGGAGAGTTGTTTAATGGCATCGGAACTGATCACCATCGGCTCTTGGCCGGGCGCGAACGCCATGATGAAGGCGTCGGCCAGATTCGGCGAATCAACTTCGCGCTTAGCCAAATCCTTTTTGCTTTCGACCTTTACCTTGCCAGTCGCGTCAAAGTCGCGCTTCGGTGTGCACAATTCATCGATCAGTTGTTCAAGATACGGAATGTCAGCCGAAATGCTGATCAATTCGTCTTCACTGAACTCGGCACCGTTGTGCGCAGCGTTGTACGTATTCTTGAAACGGTCCGCCACCAGCCACCAGGCCTGCGCCTTAATATTGGCGAACATGTCCTTGTTTTTGGTCTGAGTGCTGGCGTAGATCGATTCTGGCTTAAACACCGCGGCACCGGCATTGAACTTGCAGTAACCGATTCTCTTGCCATCGCCGCGCGCGGCATTGATTTCTGCAAACTTTGCCCCAGCCGACGCGCCAACACCAATTGAGTCATACGTGATCGATGCGCCACGATCTGCGGCGCTGGCATATACCCGAGTGCAGGACTTCAATAACTCATCCTCCTGCCCCTTCCACATGTCACCCCACAGCGCTGCAAATCCATGCGCATAGATTTCCGCGCACAGATCCTTGCCGCTATCCGCAACGTCGAAGCCAACTCGTTTGCGGCCGGTAGGTTCGATGCCTCGCTTCTGATGGAAGTCGATCGCAGCCATAACCCACGACCGCTTGATAACGACGTTTTCATCATCATCCTTCGGCACACCCAGATAGATGTGCTCATACTCCTCGAAATCCTCCGCTTTGGCCGCCTCGATGACACCCCTCATCGTCTGGCTCAAGAACGGGTTTTCGTCGTAGTTGATCTTGCGCACTACGGTACTGCGGGGCGGATTCGTAACGAATCGCTTGTACGTAAAGTCCGTAGACAAGCGCGGATTGAAGATTATCCAAACTTGCGATCCTTGCTTACGAATCGTCGCTTCCAGAATCTTCCACTGCGCGGCTGTGAGGTTGTGACCTTCCTCGATCCAGAGGATGTCGATCGCCTCAAGAGACTTGATTTCGTCAATCGATCGCCACAGCCCGTAGAACAAGAACTCACTTCCAGTCTTCCGGGAGATGATCTTGTTATCCAGGATGCGAAACGTCGACGTCAGGCCGAATCGATCAATCTGGTGCTTGAGCAACGTGTAGACCGACTCCTCGATCTTGTTCTGGAACTGCCGGACGCACAGAACGCGCAACTTGTAATTGCTGGCAAGAAACGTAGCGAACCCTGCAGCGTCCCATGACTTCGATGAGGCCCGGCCACCATACAGAACTCTGTTACGCGCCTTCGCTGCCCAGAAGCTTTTAAGTGCAGGATTAAGTGTCGCCTTCGTCTTCGTCGTCGCCATAGAAATGCGTCAGCCCCGAAGGAACCTCGCTTGCCCCGCCCTTGTTTAAGTCGTCCACCGCTTCCTTATTGGCCTTCACCAAGTTGATCGGTATCTCGCTCGACTCGTTAGCCATCCTCGTCAGCACGGCGATACTCTTCAGGGCTTGCATGCCATCCTCATCCAGCGGCATCGCATCATCAATCTCGGCGACCTTGCTGTTTGCGATGCCAGAAAGCCTGTGTGCAGTCGCCGCTCCATATCTTGCAGCCCCGGCCAGATGCATTGATATGTCCTTCAGGTCGTCCGCAAGTGAACGCGCCGCGATTTGTTCCGAAACGTTTAATAACGACATCGCGGATTCGGCCGCAACTAGTTGACTGGCAACGGTTTTGACCGTTTCGATACGTTTAGAAAAGCGTACCGAAATAGATGCCTTACTGATCTTGTACTCACGGGCAAGCGCTGCTGCCGATTCGCCGTTCAGCAATCTTTTTCCGATTGCCTCCCATTGAGCATCGGTCAGTTTTGAAGGTCGCGCCATACTGCCATCCAATAGTTAAATGTTGAAGCGCCCCGCGCTGCCAGGATCGGCATTGCGCCGAGAGAAGGAAGCAGCTTCCATGTCGTGCGCCCCTGCCGGGCTTATTCCCGAGTCGCCGGCCTGCGGGTGAAATCTTATCCACAGATTCTGTGCATAGCCTTGTGAATAACCGGGCATTACGTTTGCCAACCGGCCCGCCCCTGGCGGTTTCCAGTCAAGGTATTGCATCGGAGGGCAACCGTAATCTTTAGTGCGCGAGGAGGCTGGGCTGTAACTGCCCTTCGAGCAATCCGCGCTCTTCGCGCAGGCTCGGCAATTCCTTCTTGCGCTTGAGCATCAGATGCGAGCCGAACGAGGCGCGAACCTGCGAACTCACCTCTTTCGAGATCAACGCCTGCATTTGCGCCCATAGATCAGCGCTTTGGTTGCGCAGTTGACCGGCCATGTCATTGAAGGCGGCGATATACGCCTCCTTGAGCTCGGCTGCTTTGGTGCCAGTGAAGCCCATTGCGGCGAACATGAATCCGTCTTTCGTCATCGTGTAGGCCGGCTCTTGGCGCGTTGCACCCTTGGGTCCGCGCACATCGATCATCGTCAACGCAAAATTGCGCTCACGAAAACCGGTGCTGCATTCCATGTTTTTGACGGCGCGGAGGATGTCCGAGTGCCGCTTTCCGAAGTGCTTGGCTACCTTGCGCGAGTATGTGATCAGCTCATCGCCGGCCAGTGCTACCAGGTCGCTCATGCTTATCAGATCATTCATTTACTGCCCCTGTACGCCTGGAATGAATGACTGCGGCAACGCGCCCAGGACGCGCGATTGTCGGCCGGCCAGCCTATCCGCGGCACAAACGAAAAAGGGCGGCACCCGAAGGAACCGCCCTGCACATGTAAAAAATCCCACTATCGGAATTCCGACCATGGGCAAGTCAGCCTTGCGACTGAGGAGGAGACTCTTTAAATATAATCAAAAATGATTACAAATAGCTTGATGATGCAAACATTTTTGGTTACACTGTACTTACTGAATCAAACAACGAAAGGAGGTGCGGTGAAGCAGAAAGAGTTTGTACGGTGGCTCGCAGAACAAGGGGCGACATTCAAGGAAGGCAGCAACCACTTGAAGGTCTATCTGAACGGCAAGCAAACAGTGATACCGAGACATGCTGGCGAGATGAAAACTGGCACAGTCAACGGAATCAAAAAACAACTCAACCTAAAGTGAGGATGCCCCGAAAGGGGCTATCCCCGCAACAGCTTCACCGCATCGATTACCTGATAGCAGATAAAGGATTAACTATGAAATACCCTGCACATTTTGAGCCCGACACCAAAGATGGCGGCTTTGTCATTACCTTCCGCGATATCCCAGAGGCAATTACTCAGGGCGATACTGAGGAAGAGGCACTAGCAATGGCCGCCGATGCACTTCTGGCGTCCATGGATTTCTACTTTGAAGACAGCCGCCCTGTTCCGCCGCCATCCAAGGCAAAGCGCGGCGAGCGTCTTATCTCACTTCCTGCCAGCGTCTCTAGCAAAGTCTTGCTGCTCAATGAGATGCTGGCGCAGAAAGTAACGCCAAGTGAACTTGCCCGGCGTCTTGATACTACGCGCCAGGAAGTCAATCGCCTGATCGACCTGGGCCACGCGACAAAGGTTGACCGCATCGAAGAAGCGCTAGGCGCACTCGGCAAGAGTCTGGAGCTGTCACTAGCTTGATTCTGGGGCATCTGCGCAAAATCGAATCGCAGTCATAAGATTGGAAGGCAGCGGCTCTACCATTGAGCTACAAACGCAGAAAAGCCCCGGCCAGTTAAGGTGCGGGGCTTTCAATAATTGCCTATTTATGAAGAGATTCGCAGGCCCAGAGCTATCTGCAAAGTGGCCTGCTTGTTGTGAATCTACTCAAGAATCGGAAATTTAGGGCGAACGATCCCATCAACTGATTCCGGCTTGACGTAGGCCGGTGCCGTGCTTTCGCCCAAATTATGCGCGCAGAAAGGTTTCCCAATGTTCGAGCAGTAGGGCAACTATATACTGTGTTTACAAACAGTTCAAGCATTTTTTCACCAAATTAAAAATCCATCTGTTGGCGCAACTTGCGCATAGCAACACCGGCTGCATGGAACGCATAGCCGTCCAGTTCGCTCACCATGTCCTCGATATAATCGCGCTCGCGGTGATCGCACACAACGCCCTTCTTCGCCGATCCGCCGCACACCTTGCAGGCGATATCGGAAATCTGTTTGCCGGAACGATAGGCCTCAACACCGCGACCGCCGCATGGCTCGCATAGATCATTCAGCCAATGCTTTAATGAGATTTCAGCAACCTTTGCAGCGCTGATATGACTTGGCCAAGTGCGCAACGCAGCCTTCTTCGTCACGATATCCCTCCACTTGCCAAGTAATGCGGCGTAGCTCGTCGCGTCATTGGCGTATTTGACGCGGTAAAACAGCGAGCCCACATCGCTTGAGAGCGCCACGGCCGCCAGTACATCGGTTCCATGATGAAACTCGTCGTCCTTCAGGTTCGATGAATTTACCGACCGCGTATATTTCTCAATTACATTCATCGCTTGCCCTTTCGCTGTTTCTTCGCTGTCTCACGGCGCTTAATTTCTGATTCAAACTCGACGTGCTTTGCTGGGTCGCCGTACTGATATCGCCTCAACTGACTGGCCTCGTTCATGCGTCGGAACTGGTCTTCGTAACGCGCCAGCTTCGCCATCTCTTGCTGCCAGTTCAAGCAATCACCTTTACCGGCCTTAAGGTGGACGCATCCAACAGTGTGAAATACCCCGTTCCCCGATGCGCAGGCAGCCATGCCCCTGTATCGATGTAGAGAACGTTGCCCAGGCTGGTGAAGAGGCCCAATTTAACGGAAAGGCGCAGCGCATCACCATCATCATCAAGCGGACACCACCAATCTTGGGTGTAGCCTTCACCATGCACGATTGCGCGGTAGGTGTCCTTGCTCCCTTCTCGGTATCGCCCATGGATGCCGATGGCTTTCCCCGCAAGCGTCAGCAGCTCTTGATCGGATAAGCTCATGGCGCCACCGGATCTTGATAGTTGATGAACGCCTTGATCTTCTTCGTCGGCCAGCCGGTTGCTTCATGGATGGCGACGATTACCGGCGCGCTGACCTCGCAATGGCCGTGGCGCATATTGCTGATCACCGCGCGCTGGCAGCCGAGGTGCCGTGCTAGGTCTGAATCGCTCTCCAACTTCAGCGCGTCCTTCACCGTTTCGAATAGTCCTGCTGCACTCATTTCAATCTCCCTTGCTGCCCGGCGAACCGGGCGGCGGCATTCCGATTAGCTTGCTTGTGACGCTTCGCCGGTCACCAATTCCGACCCGTAGCCTGGCAGAGCAACCTGCAAGCGTGCATCCAATACATCCGAATACAACTGCATGTAGTCGGCCTGCTGATCCAAACGAAGTTGCTCTTGTACATCCAGTCCGGCAAAGCGTTCAGTACCGAAGAACGTCCGCAACTTCAGAAGCTTGTCGTCCAGCTCGGCCTTCTCACCGATCACGCGCTGCAGATGAGGCGGCAAGTGGGCAACATGGCCGATGTCAACGTAGGCTGCTTCGAAGACATCCTTCGGGCTCCAACTCTGATAGCCATCCGAGTACTTCACGCCGTAACCTGGCGCACCATCTTTATCTGCCGGCCATGCCGTGACTATCTTTGTTCCGATGTATTCATGAGTCATTGATTTCTCCTTGCTATGGTTGATTTAAACGGCCAGTCGGGCCAGAGAACTGCTGATGTATTCGGCGTTAATTTCACGAACACGGCGTGTCAGTGCGTCGAGGCTTTGCACCACAGGAACGCTCGATGCCGGTTCGTTATCAGTCGCACTAGATGCATTGCCGCCCGAACTCAACACAGGCACCAAACGATTCGCCAGACTCTGAGCGTCTCCGCCCAATTGGGCGATTGCGGAACTTAAATCGTTGATAGCTGTATCAACGATAGATTGCGGTAGTGACGTGCTACCGATGACACCTGATGCACTTCCAGACTGCTGCCGCATAGCGCCTCCAGACACATTTCCTTGATGATTCATTTGCTTCTCCTTGGTTGGCACTGCTTGGTTTATTGCTGCTTCTCAAGCCAGATCGACCGTTCGCCGATCGTCACTTCCCCCATGGTCTGCAATACTTTCCGGATTACGGTATCGCCGCGGCGCAGTTTCTTTTGGAGGTCGACCATTGAGTACCGCTCACCTGGGCGCATCATGTTCACTATCTGACTGGGACGGAGGGCTTCGTTGTCGTTTTGCTTAGTCATATCAGGCTCCATTAGCGGCTTTCCCGCGCTGTGACTCCCAGTTGAAAACGACAAATTTGCCGCCCTCGCGCAGCCGGTCATAACTGCGATCACCGAGAAATGTTTTCATTTCAGATGCCGTCAAGTTGGTCAGCAGAATCACCGGCCGCTGATCTCGGTACCTCTTATCAATGATGTCGAACAGCGTTACCTGCTCGGATTCGGTGCCGTACTGCACGCCGATTTCGTCCAAGATCAAGAGATCAACACTGGCCAGCGCGCGCAAAACCTGCGATTCGGATTTATCTGAGTTGCGGCGCCAGGTATCTCGCACCATGCGGACGGCATCGATGGCACTGGTGTACATGGCCGTGTACGTCGGCATGATGGCTGAGGCGATGGCCAGGGCCAGATGGCTCTTGCCGGTGCCAATCTTGCCCAAGAACACAAGTGCAGTCCCAGCCTTGGCATGAGCATCGAAGTTGCGCGCAAACTCCATGGCGACTGATCGTGCGCGCTCCATCTCGTCGGTATCGGTCCTGAAGGATGCAAAATCCTTGTTTCGAAACCGAAGCGGAATGCCGGCCTGGCTCAGACGCTGCTCAATCAAACGCTGACGCTCAAGCGCCTCTTTGTTTGCCAAGTCGGCGACGTTCTTCGCGTGACTCTCCCTGGTGCATTCTGGGCAAGCAAGCCAGGTGACGCGCGAACCGAGCTCGTACCCAATTGCCTCGTATTCCCCATGGGTCTCGCAATGCCTAACCTGCGTTTTAGTTGATGCGTCCATCGCTTCCAATCCCTTCGCCATAGTTTTTCTGATCAAATCCTGCGTGTCGTGATTGCTGTGGAGGCGGCGATGCGCGGGGCTGCTGGTCTATCCGCAACTTCGCCCAGTCATCGGTGATTGCATTGCGCAAGGCGGCATCCCAGTTGGCGTACACGTAACCCTTGGCTTTTACCTTGTCGATGAACGATTCGAAATGACGCTCAAGGTGCTGCACGCCGTTCTTTTCCGCCCACTCCCTGACCTGATCGGAAATGCAAAAATCGTCCGGCAAAGGAATCGATGCCTCTTTGCGGGTGCGCTTCGGCTTTGCCGGAGCAGGCGCTCGCGCCGTACTGTCTTTCAATCCGGAATCAGGAATCAGTGAATCAGGAATCAGTGAATCAGGGTGTTCTTTAACAGTTAAAGACTTGTCGTCGGACTGTTTGATGACAGTTCCGTCTATGCCTCTTAACTGAATGATGCCAGTGGAATAACCATTCTTTCCACGCACATGAACAGAAAATAGAGCGTCAACACCAGGGAGGTCACTGTCTTTTTCCGTCCCATGAGGCGTTTGGTGCTTAGAAAAGCCAGTGATTTGAATAACTTTCTGCCCGGCAGCTTCGTATCTAGCGATGAAACCGTAGTTGCAAAGTTCGACAAGCATTGCGCCAACATCGGCAGTGCGGTCATACGGCAAAGCCTGGGCAGCAATTCGCTTGGGGCGATCTTCCAAGCGACCCTCACGGTCTGCGAGCATCCATAGGTAGACAAATAACAGTCGCGTCAATGGTTCCAGGTCGGCCAGATCCTCGTTATCCATGATGGCTGGTTTGATATTGCGTGCGCGTGCCATTACGCAGCCTCCTTCTCGGCCCGGGCAGCGAGCAAGTCTTTCAGTTTCAATTGATAAATGCGCTTGATCGTCTTGGCGTCATCGATGGTCAACTTCACTGGTTCGTGATGTCCCTCCAGAAACGACAGGCGATCAGCGCCGATCTTGCCAAGCAGGCGCAGGCGGTACTCAACCACGTTGCCGCCCTTGTGCTGGTTGCACGGCACGCATTGCTTGTGAACGTTGTCTTCGTTAAATCTCAGTGTCGGCATTGATCCAACAGAACGGTAGTGGCCGGCATCGTAGGAGCCTTTATGGAAGCGCCCACAAGAAATGCACGGCTCAGAGATATCGCGCTCACGGATGAAGGTATTGAATGCCGCCTGCGCCTCTCTCAGCCATTCCGAGCGGCTCTTCATTGCTTCCTTGCGTGCACGGTCCTCTGCGCGCCCCTGCTTTGCCGCCTTGGCTTCTTTTGCCAAAGCCTTGTATCGAGCAAGGCTGATTGCGCAGTCAGTGCAGCAGGCGGCCTGCATTGGACGCAGAGGAATGAACATGTCGCCGCAAGCCTTGTTTTTGCACTTACGCGGCTTCAGCGGCTTTGGCTTGAAGGCGGCGGCTTTGGGTGGATTGATGATTTTCATTCGAAGTTATCCAGGATGCTTTTCATCATGGCGCCAGCTTCTTCGGCGTCCAGGTGCTTCCAAAGGAAGGGCGCGATATGCGGGCCATGTAAAGCGGCAATCATTTTGTCGTGGAACTCGCGCATTTCGACCTCTTCCATTTCGGCATAGCTGGTCGATTTAGGCAGCGGGACAATGCCACCCTTGGCGCCAGGCACCCAGTCGACATGCCCGACCTGAATTTTCAGCCAATCGCGGAAGCGTTCAAAATCACTGAAGCGCTCCTGCGCATCAAAGACAGATTGCTCGACCAGCATATGAAATCGGTGAAACGGGCCGCTGCGTGGGTGACGAGTGTCTACTGTGGTGATTTCGCCCGCTTCCAGGCCGAACCATGTGCGCACCACGCGCAGCCAGCGCTTGTTGTGCTGATCATCAATTCCGCGCAGCACTTGAGTGAGAACCTTCTTGCCGATTTCTTTCTCGGCCTCGGTCAACTCAATGCTGTGGTCGCGCATGATCAGGGTCTGGGTCATGCTGCCGCCCAGCAAAAATGGTGCGCGCTCACAACCGTGGCACAATCAAGGATCTGACCCCTATCAACTGTGGAAACGAAAGGAACGCGCATGGAAAACTCAATTGGCTTTGATCGCATTACCATCACTCCTCACAACCATCAGGAAGACGGGATATCTCCCTATATGCGAGTTGATATCCAATTCGAAGAAACTGACCGCATAGGTCAAGAGCTTGTGAATGTGTCGGTTCTGATAAAGGGAAGTCAGAAAGCTCTTTCGGACATTCAAATTGAAGCAATCTCCCGCGCTCAAGCTCTACTTCAACGAGTCGTCGAGTCGCACCGTCAAGGCACTTCACCTTCAATAGAGACGTGGAGCAAGCTGGGTAATCTTGAGTAACTTCAGTTTCAAGGGCTGGCCGGGAAAAATGCAGAGGCATTGCGGCCAGCTCTTCGATCGCAGCAGACAATTTTTGTAGTGCCGCATCGATTGCCCTGCCTTGGCGCAGGATCTCGTCGCGTAATTGAGTACCGGTTTTCATTATTGAGCGTAATACGGCGCGATTGATGTCCATGCCTCGCGCAGTTTCGGAAGACGCGGTTGTGTTGACTCGGCAGCCTTGCGCGCAGCAGCAGCAGCAGCATATTTAAAGGCCACGGCGACCTGGTGCGATGACTCGTTGCGAACCTTTTCGGGAATTCCATTTGTTGACGTCAGGATTTTCCTGATCAACTCTGCAGTTTCGCGCTTATCAGATTCAAGCTGCGCCTCGGATTTCACTTGTGCTTTTGTGACCATTTACTTTCTCCTATTGCTCTTGGCGAATCACGAAACGGTAGGGAGTTTTGCGTCCCCATCCGTCCCAACTTGTCCCAGATCGTCCCGCTCAAATGCAACTACTTCGGGGTGCAAAACGCCGCGATAGCTCTTCAAGACGTGATAACCGAGGTATTTATCTGTCGGCACTCCTTGCATCGCAGCGCGCACCGCAAGGCTGTCAGCCTCATCCTCAGGCAGGTCTACCTGCATTTTTCGTCTACTCATCAATGCGTCCCAGCTTGGGCCACTTCGGCACTGACACTGGATAGCTGGGATGGCAATATCCCTACTGAGCCAAGCAAATGCTGAGCGGCAATACGGGCAAGAGCGGCAGAAATGCTGTTGAGATGATTGATTTCCATGTACAGCAGCAATGCGCTGTAAACAGGGTCGTCAAGTCGTGTCTTGACTTCATTTCGGTAGGCGGTAGGGCGTTTCATGGGTCAACCTCTAAATTATTTTTAATACTTTTTACTGCGACGAGAATGCAAACTCAAAAACTGGTGGAAGTCCTCAATGCGTTACGATTGGAGTTCTCACACAACAATCAACAAAGGGACCTCCATGACCGAATACAACCTAGGTACCGCCACTATCCAATGCCCCTCTTGCGGAAGCACAAAGCTCAGCAAGGGCGACACTCCGGAAACGCAGGATGTAGGTACTTGTCTCGCATGCGGGGATGTCTTCAATCTCAAGGAGGAAGTCAGCAAGATTGGCAATGCGGTCGCGGAATCCATTGCGGACATGCTCAGGAAGGCGCTCAAGTAGCGAATTCAATTCGGCAACCTGCTCATTTAAAACCGACAGATCAGGTTGCACGGTTATGCTGATCGCGCACTTATCACTCATGACTTCCTCTCTGTGGTTGGGCTGGTTGGGTGATGGCAGAATCTCGAACCGACTTCCAATCAGCCTCTGGCAACAAATCTTCATGAACCAGATGGCCTTGAGATTCTCGGACTAGGTTGATGCATAGCGCGGCTTTAAACTCCTGCCCCTTACTAATAGCCTTGCGCAAATAATTCAACGTCGTGCCACAGGCGAGCGCATATGCGATCTGCTGATCGGTAGAAAGGCTATTCAGGTATGAGCGAAGTTTTTCCATATGACTTAAATATACCTATGGGTAAATTTAAAGTCAATACCCACAGGTCATTTACCGATAGGTATATAGCACTCGATAATTTACATATGGACAAATACGAACGTCGACGCTTAAACCTTTTAAAACTCAAAAATGAGTTTTGCGAAGGAATAAATAAAGTGCTCGCAGAAAGAATTGAACGAGACCCTACTTATGTCTCGCGAATGCTCTACCCAGAGGGGAAGCAGGGGAAGAAGCGCATTGCAGACGACCTCATAGAGGTTATTGAGGAAAAATTTAATTTGCCAAGGGGATGGCTGGACTCATCCCCGGCAGAAGAAGGCGGCGCGCACTTGCAAATCACCGAGCAGAACAGTGATGACGACACAATAGTCGTTGTGACAAATGCAATCGCATCTATGGGTCTCGGCCATCCTCAGCCGGAATACGACCAGGTTGTAGATACGATACGCCTCACTCGGTCATGGGTTCATGGGAGTCTCCCAAAGCTCACCTCTGCTGAAAATTTGGCGATACTCACAGCTTATGGCGACTCGATGTCTCCAACATTTTCCGATGGTGACCTGCTGCTTGTTGATAGAGGGGTAAATCAGATCAAGCTCGATGCTGTCTATGTAATTGCCAGAGATGGAGAGCTATTCGTCAAGCGCGTTCGTAGGCGCCTTCAGGATGGTGCTGTTATCATCAAGTCCGACAACCCGCTGTTTGGGCCAGACGATATCATCGAGAATGGCGAGCGGGCGCAACTCGACGTGCTGGGGCGCGTGGTCTGGGCTTGGAGTGGGAAAAGGCTGTAAGTGAGAATTCGGATTACTATTCGAGATTTGCAGGATAACCAAAATCTTTTCTGCTATCATGAGTTTATGAAAAAGTCACCAGAAACAATAATTGCGGAAATTCTCTCGCCCGATCCGTCGGTTGAGCGCGTTCGCACTGCGTTTCGAAATTTCGGCGACAAGATTCTGAAGGCTCAAGAAGTTACCAAAGAGAAAAGAAAAAACTTTGAAAGAGACTTCTCCAATGGCGCAAGAGCCACAAAACACCGATTCAATCCTTGATTTTCTCTACGTCGACTTTAACCGGATAAAGTCATGGATTGCTCAACTCGTTGATGACGGGGTCCAGACAAGCCATAAAAAATTAACAAACTCCAGTGAATCATCAAACGATGAAGTTGGGGGATTTGTAGAGTCTGGCGCAAGGGCATCCGTATTGGTGGCCAAGGCTGGCCTGAAAGCTTCGGCGAACGCAAAATCAAGTTCCAGCGAGAGCTACGCCTCAACTCTTGAAAAGAGCTTTGACGCATCTTGGTCGTTGCCATTAAATTTCTTGGATCTTGTTTCTGAAGCTGGGCTCATTAATCCAAGCATTGAGTCTGCAAGCATTGGCTCGCTCGTGCTAGTTACCGGGTCGCCAGTAGTCATGGATATCAAGTTCCTCCAAGATATTTGGGCGCCAGGCATTGCCTATATGGCAAGCCAGTCGAAGGTCACGCACAAGACTAAGCACGCGCATTCAGAGATGACTAACTTAGGGTCTTTCTTAAAGGTTATGCCACCAGCGCCTCAGATGAAAATCTATGTTGAGAACGGGCCAACCGCATGGGCAACATTGAATAATGAGCACATGATAATTAATACCTCTGCTTTGGCGCTTACACATGGATTCAATATCAGCGGTCAGTGGGGCGTTCTCGCAATTCTGGATGCTACGCCCGACATAGGCATGCCAGCACCTCCCGTACGCTCTTCGAGCGGACTCCTGGGCGGAATGAATGATTTGCTGGTATCCCTCCGCGACACGATGGGTCGCCCCGCAGATGCGTACGGCATTTCTCCGCTAGTCATTTATCGAGAGGTTGAGCGCCTAAAGGCATAGTCAAGTTGCAAATAATTCCAAACAACGAATTATGAAAAAACTACTGCTTGTTGCCTTAGTTGCATCTCTTCCATTTCTGGCATTTGCCAAGAAACCACCAAGCTACGACGAATCCCCGAATGAGGCGCAGCTTGTTGAGCATGGGCATTACACCAACAAAAAAGGGCAAGACGTTCACTCCCCGGCGCACACAAAGGATGGGAAGGCTCCTGCCGGTGCTACGGCGAAATGTCGCGATGGCACCTACAGCTTCAGCAAGTCTCATCGAGGAACTTGCTCCAGGCATGGCGGTGTGGCTGAGTGGATAAAATAGAATGGCAGGATCAATCAAAGGCACTGACGTGAGTTGGTGCCTTTTGTGTTTGTGTGGTCGCATTCTTCTTGGTAGGTTAGCGCAAGATGAAATTGGGTAGGCTGCCGAGAGTGGCCTAAAAAACGCCTCCGCAGGCAGACTGGTGATTGAGCTAGATAGCCTCCTGCACATTTGTGTGGAATACGCAATGTTTTATGGGTGGTTTGTGGATAAGTCCATTGCAATTATCTCGGCTTCAGCCTATATTTTGTATAGCAAATTGAAAAGAGCTTGAGCATGCTAAAAAAGCCACAAACACCTAAGTCAAGGTGGTCGGTCCAGCAGTTAGAAGCATATATTAGGAAGCAATCATCCGATACTCATAAGATCGTTTTTCTACCGCATGCGAAAGCGCAAATGAAAAAGCGGAAGATAACCATGGATTTGGCGCTTGCAACATTGCGAAAAGGAAAGATTAATTTGCAACCGGAGCCTGACTCAAACACGGGCGATCTGAAATGTCGAATGGAATATTTTTGCGCGGGTGAAGATATAAAAATTGTAGTAGCTATCAGCGATGACAACCCTGATTTGGTTGTTGTTACGGCGATTTGACTGCTGCAGATGAAGGAGTAATAAATGCATCACTACACCGACGGCGGCCTACAAAACGTATGGCTAAAAAATGGGTACGTGGAACACGCCACTAAGTATGGCAAGGGTTATTCTTACCATGATCTGGATGGACTAACCCAGGCTATATGCCAGGCTTTAATTAAAAAGAAAAGTAAATTAACAGGCGCGGAATTTCGCTATATCCGGAGCAATATGCATATGTCCCAAAAATCTTTGGGCAAGCTACTGGGCTATACGGAACAAGCTGTTGCCAAATGGGAGAAGTACGGGAAAATTCCCAAGGCAGCTGATGCCCTGATAAGATTAATTTATCAAGCAAAGCATAATGGGAATGAGAAAATAAGCTCGATGATTGACTCCCTGAACTTCATAGAGAATGTAGCGAATACAAAAATTGTCGTATCTGAAGTTAGGCAAAAATGGAGCGCAAAGGTTGAAAAGGCGTCCACGCCCGAATCTTACGAAGACTGTGCTGAATTTGCATAATCCCCTTCCCAGCCGCCTCCGGGCGGTTTTCATTCCGCCCGGCCATTACGGCATCGTAATAGCCGGGTAAATAAATAGCCGCCTCCGGGCGGTTTTTTATTGCCTAGGCCGGACACAGTGCCCAGGCAGAAATCTGGCACCACGCAACCCACAGAAAACTGCCGAAGCTCAGTTCCGGTGCGCACTCGCTTGGCTGTGCAATAAAAAAACCGCCACGAGGGCGGTTTCTATCGAGCCAAGAAACTCTAGGCTGCGTGACGCTGATCGAGTTCGAGTTTGAGTTCGACCTCGACTTTTTGCCGGCCATTTTCAAGGGACTCTTTTTTACTATCGTTTGCCATTTTTGCAATGATGATCTTTATCTCTGAGCCTGCAAAGCGCTTCAATGCCTCGCGCATCAGGGGTTGGTAGCCCATACCGTGAATTTTTGCGATTTGCTTAAATTGCTCAATCAATTCCTTATCCAAGCGTATTGAGATGGCCTGCATCCCTTGTGCTTCGTCAATCTGACGCTGTAACTCCCTAGGGGCCGGTTGCGCATGATCCATATCCTGACCCAAAGCTCCATCTTCCCAGTTCTCGATTGTGCTATCAATCTTTGCTGTGGCGTTCATTTCTTTCTCCATTTGTGCAACTTCAACTACTTCCCTTTTCGTTCATAAATTTCTATTTCGACATCATTCGGTTCGTATGCTGTTTTTATTTGATGCTGTCCATCTTGGTATATAAAAACAATTTTTAATAAGCGCCCTTTATTTGTCTCAGCGACAAACCATAGGGTGGATGGGTCGGTGCGCCTATTTTCCCGATCGTCCACAAGAAATATCCCGCACTGGTTATCAAAACACTCATTGATTTCTTTTGGAGTGACCTTGTGCTTTTCGGATAATTTTTCCAGTACTCCTGGCGAGATGTGCAGTGACCTCATTTGCTCCTTGTGTATATACAGAATATATAGGCCTTGGCCTTCAAATCAAGTGAACTAAGCTCTGATACCGCACTGCCATGGCTTAGTATGGGCCTAATGCTGCCTGAGTCAAGCGAAAAACGATTATATCTGTATATACGTTCTGGCGCAGGAGAGCTTTACTCTGATTTCCCATAGGTGCGCCCGCCCTCTCTTCTTGCCGCTCCCAGCCGCCTCCCTTCGGGGTTGTGGGTGTGGTTTTGTGCGACCTACTCGGCATCCGGCCTCCATATTCAAAATGCAGCTAACTTTCCAATTTGCTTATTCCAATTGAATCTATACCCAGTCTCTTTTATTTACCCATAGGTATTGCATTTATATTTACCCACAGGTATAGTTACTCCATCGACAAAGCAAACGCAGCACCGCCAAGTCACCGCTCATAAACAACTCAGAGAATAAACAGAGGCGATGCCCCGGGGCGATAACCTCCTGCCTCGTGGCGTGTGCGGCAGAAGTAAAAGCACGCGAAATCCGAACTCCCTGACTGTTGGCACAAGGTGCGCAGTGAAGTCATAGCAGCGGTCGAAAGACGCCCATCCGTGGTGGCGGGTAACCACGGAAGTAACAAATTTGAGATTTAGGAGAGGGGGACAGCTTTAGGGCTAGCGGGACGGCGCGAACCGCCCCGCTTTTCCTAGGTAGAGAACCGCTCTATGAGCATCGAC
>Ga0302200_10000197_pt1 | contig 63387 bp, 52 predicted proteins | sample II_Bog_N3_1_FD_194585 | JGI IMG/M metagenome (GOLD analysis project Ga0302200, IMG submission 194585) | Peat permafrost microbial communities from Stordalen Mire near Abisko, Sweden - II_Bog_N3_1 | ecosystem: Environmental > Terrestrial > Soil > Wetlands > Peat | place: Sweden: Abisko...
CCCAGCCCCTTGGGCCAGCTCAGATGCCGCACCCAATCCATTGGGCCATTAGGACAGATGGTGCGCGGAATGGGCAATTGCTCATAATTTTTCCAGCCTGGCGCATGTTCCTGAGAACTCGCTCTTAAACGCCGTGAGGCGGGCGGAAGGAGCAGAAGCGGGGTACCCACAACGTGGGTCGAGGCTTCTGAATCCAGGCATAGGGAAGAGGGCCGGCCTTTAGAGCCTGTTATTAACTTTCGCGCGGGCGGCGTTGCGGACGAAAATCGGGCCAGACGAGGCGGAATCCGAAGGCTGTGGCGGGTCCACCGTCGAGGATGACAACGAAGTATGGCCCGATTTTCGCCGCAACCCGAAGGGCTGGGGCCAATTTTCCCGATTTCGTCGTCAATCGTCGCTCGAAGATACGCCATATTCGTCGCTCCTCGCTCCTCGAACTCGAAAAAATTGGTTCCCAGCGCCGCTCGTGGGAAAGTTAATAACAGGCTCTAGGCCCGGGCCCTCTCTGCCCGATCCGCAAATCCTTAAAAAGCGCGCCAACCTTGACGTAGATGTGCGATGCGGCACGGCTTTCAGTCGTGCCGTAAATCAATCCAATTTGAGGGATATGGGGCTTGAGCCCCATGCCGCGCTCCTTTGGCCTCGCCTGCATTCTGGTCCTTATCAACGGGCTCATAAAATCTGGCACACAAAAAACGAGGGCCCCGGTCAAAGGCCCTCGACAAGGAAAAACTCATGTTGCCCACAAAACAAGCAGGCCGGGAGCCAAACTGCCCCCGGCCTGCCCTGGTTTTTATTGGATTGTTCTAATTCTGGTCTTCGCGGCGATGCAGCGTTGGCTGGTCGCTCGGGTCCGTTCCCGTCCCTGTGCCCGAGGTCGGGTCGCCTGAACCCGTGCTCGCACGCCGCAGCGAAGGCTTGTTCTTGTCCTTGGAATCCGTCAACCTGCGCTTGTTCTCAATCCGCGCCAGCCGCGCCTTCACGTCGTCGAACTCCGAAGTCGTGACCGTGTACTCGTCCCTTGGAGGCAGAATCCGCGCAATCTCTTCCTGCGAGTGCAAAATCCGGTCCGGCGTCTGCGGATGGTCGCTGAACGCCTTGGCCACCATGCCCGGCTTGCGCTTCTCCAGCGCCTGAACCTTCTCAAAGAAGCTGATGAACGCCTGCGGGTCGTACCCGGCGCGATACATATATTGAACGCCCAGGTAATCCGCCTGCGCCTCAAACTCGCGCGAGAAGTGGAGGAAGGTGATCGGCACGCCGATCGACGCGGCCTCATAAATCCCGTATCCCGTCCAGCCGCCGATAAAGATCAGCGGAACCATGCCAATCTGCGCATAGTTCATGCGCGTCTGCTCGCGCACCGCGTGGTGAGCGCACACGTGCGCCGTCTCGTGCGCCATCACCCCGGCCAGCTCGGCTTCCTCGTCCGCATTCAAAATCAGCCCGGAGTTGACGTAAAAGAACCCGCCCGGCAGCGCAAATGCGTTAATTTCGTCCGAATCGATGATCTTGATCGTGAAAGGAACCTTGCAGTCGGAGTTCTTCACGATGTTCTGCCCAACCCGGTTCACATATTCATTGATGGTCTGGTCGGTAATGAACTTCGAGCTCTTCTCGATCTCCATGGAGTACATCTTGCCCATCTTGATCTCGGTGTCCACCGAATACCAGTTCCCCATGCCGCGCGCGCCGATGTCCCGGTTGCCCACTGCGCTCACGTCGTCAATGCTGCCCGGCTTCACATTAATCTTCTGGCTGCCTGGCTCAACCACCTTTTCCGGATTCACCACCGCCGTCGGCGCAACATCGCCACCCACCGGCGTAGTCCCCGGAGCAGGAGGCTTGCCTGGCGTCGAGCCCGGAGTTGTGCTGGCCGGCGTATCGCCGCCCACCGACGTTGTTCCCGGCGCCGGTGTCGCAGCAGGAGCACTGCCCACAGCCGTGCCGGTTGCTGTTCCCGTCGCGGTACCCGGCGATGTCTGTCCCGGAGCGGAATCCGTCTTCCCCGCCGTCGCAGTCGCCTGCCCCGCACTCGGAGCCGCCTGCCCTGCGCCCGGTGTTGTCTGTCCCGCCGCAGGTGTAGAACTGCCAGACGGAGCAGTCGTAGTGGTCGGCGTCGATTGTGCCCAGATTCCCGTAGCCAGAGCCAGCGACAGTCCAGCCATCACCGCCGCCCTCGAACCCATCAAATGTGTCCTCATGACCTGACCTCCAGCGCGGCACGCCGATCCCGCCGCTTCGCTTGACTTATTAGACGTTAGTATCCTCCCCTTCGGTAACAGAAAGGAAGAATAATTCCCTTCCTGCTCAAAATCGCCGGTCCGGACGCCCATTCTGACCGCACCCGGCTTCCCAGCTTGAGGAGAACTCACTCGGGCGGTAGGCCGGGGATTTATCCCCGGTATAAAGCCAATCAAATCAACGAGGGCTTCAGCAGCTGCGGTATGCTTTTCGCGTCGATCGCCTGAATACGACCCTTTTTCCGCAGCCCCTGCGCTACTTCCCCTGATCTCTCCACCAACCAAGCCGCCAGGCTGAATCATTCCCCGCCATTTCCCCCTCCGCCTCAACAAAACCCACAAATCCCACCCATAAACAAAACCCAAACCGTATCTGCTTGGAGGACCTGCCCGTCTGAATTAAAGTGAAGTGCAAGCTGGTCGCGGAGGGTTCTTGCGCAAGACAATTTCAGCACTGGCCGCCCTGGCCCTTTCAATCACGCTCCACGCCCCTGCCCAACAGCAGCCCCATCCCCATGGCGGCCCACCGCCGCTGGTCAAACTCCTTGTCCCGCACGGCAGCCACGTCAAGCCCGCCTCCGCCGATGCGCCCAAGACCCCTCCCATTGTTCTTGACGCATCCACCCTCGGCTCCTCCACTCCCCTCGACAAGGGCTGGCGCGTCGGCATCAGCGCCAACCCCGACGTAGCCAAGCCCGACTTCGACGACTCCACCTGGGCCATCCGCGACGCCAGCGACGTCTTTGCCGAAGTCAACGACGAAGACCACGTGGAAGGCGACTCCGACAACCCGAACAAGGCCGACCACACCGCCAAATCCCGCCCTGCCCAGGATTACGACGATCAGGACCCCGCCGCCGCCCAATTGGCCAAAAACCACCGCGGCGGCAACGGCCACCCCTTTGCCTGGTTTCGTCTGCACCTGAAGCTCGCGCCCGGCCACGCTCCCCTCTCCCTGCTCATCGAGCTGCCGGTCTCGCCCAACACCTCCATGAACATCAGCTCCAGCGGTCCGGGGGTCGATGTCTTCGCCAATGGCGCGCTCATTCATCCCGAAGGCCCGCACAGCGACAATCCTGAACACTACCAGGCCATCTCGCGCATCTATAACCTGAACGTTCCCGCCTCGCAAACGGATCTCGTCCTCGTCCTGCGCACCATGTACGTCCCCTTCGGCTACTCGTCTTACACGGCTTTCTTCACCAACCGCAAGTTCCATCTCGGCAATCGCGAAGACCTCGATCGCCGCCTTGAAATCTGGGGCACCCACAACCTCTTCGAGCGTCTTCCGCGCTTGGTCAACTCCATCCTGCTCCTCGTCCTGTCCATCTTTCTGCTGGCCCTCTACTTCACCCAGAAAGGCCATCCCGAATACCTCTGGCTGGCCCTCCATGAACTCATCCAGGCCCCCCTCAGCTTCATCGAACTGGCCGGAGCCTCCGCCCGCATGGACACCCTCTGGTACTGGGCCACCTTCCTCCAGTTGGTGATGATCTCCTGCTACCTCTACTTCGAATTCCTCATCGCCTTCCTCGCCCTGCGCAAGCGCTGGTACATCCGCCTCCTGCGCTGGAGCGCCCCGCTCCTCGCCGGTGTCGGCCCTGTCCTCCTGCTCGCCGGCACAAACCACCTGGCAGGCATCGGCCTCGTCTGCATCTGGGGATTCGCTGTCCTCTGGTTCCTCGGCTGGCTGGTCTTTATCTTCCTTACCCTGATCTTCTCCACCGTCCGCCGCAATTTTGAGGCCGGCCTGCTCCTCATCCCCCTCGTCCTCGACATGGTCGGCATCGCCGAACCCATCGTGACCGGCGGCATGGGCGGAATGACCGGCCGCTCCTACCGCTCCCCGCTCACCATCGGCGCCGGCCCCATCCCCATCCACTTCGCCGCCATCGCCGACTTCATCGGAATCCTCTCCATCATCGTCATCATCTTCGTCCGCTTCCTCCGCATCCAGCGCGACCAGCAGCGCGTCTCCAGCGAGCTCGAAGCAGCCCGCAGCGTGCAGGAACTGATGATTCCCCAGGAGCGCATCGCCACCCCCGGCTTCGAGGTTGACTCCGTCTACAACCCCGCCACCGAGGTCGGCGGCGACTTCTTCCACGTCCAGCCCACCCCCGACGGCGGCCTGCTCGTCGTCATCGGCGATGTAGCCGGCCACGGCCTCAAGGCCGCCATGAACGTGTCCATGCTCATGGGCGCCATGCGCCGCACCTCCGAACGCAGCCCCGCCAAAATCCTCGAATCGCTCAACCGCGTGCTCACCGGCAGCGAGAGCTTCACCACCTGCCAGGCCGCCTTCTTCTCCGCTGACGGAGAAGTCGTCCTCTCCAACGCCGGCCACCTGCCGCCCTACCTCAACAGCCAGGAAGTCAACATCCCCGGAGGCCTGCCCCTCGGCGTGCTCGCCGACAATACCTATGAAGAGATTCGCCTCTATCTCCACCCAGGCGACCGCCTCCTGCTCATGTCCGACGGCGTAGTAGAAGCCCGCCATCCCAACGGCGAACTCTTCGGCTTCGACCGCGTCCACAACCTGAGCAACCAGACAGCCTTCTACATAGCCGACAGCGCCAAAATCTTCGGCCAGGAAGACGACATCACCGTCCTAACGGTCCGCCGCCTGGCCCAGGCCATTGCCGCATAAATCGTACTTAAGCGCCGTAACGCGTTCGGAAGGAACGAGAGCCTCCACTCACGCGAATGCGTAAATCGTTTCTCACGCCGTAAGGCGGGCGGAAGGAGCGTGAGCCTTCAGGCTCACGAATTCATGCAACAAAATAAAGACCCGGCTTTAGCCGCGGGCCTTTCCGCTTTAAGATCGAAAACAGTTCGCGTTGACTTTCCCTCCCAATGAAAGCGAGAATAGTCTTCCTGAGAAAAAGTCATTTCGCAAGAGGGAATATGCCACCCGAAGACGGAACCAAAGAACATCCGTGGAAACTGAAAACGCCACCGGGAACTTCCGAGTTTGAAGCGTACAAAGACCAGGCCGCGACCCCGCCGTCGCTCGTTGTTCAGGTGGGTCCTACCCAATTGCGCTATCACTTGCGCTGCATTGAAGATTTGCACACGATGTTGAAGGTGCATGGCGACTGGATGCTGCTCGGAAGCGCCGACGAGCAAAAGCCGGCCGCGGACGGAACCGTGGAAGCCTGGGCACGGTCCCCGCGGAACCCCGTTGGCGGTTGGTATGGCCTGAAGAAGGGCCTTCGCGGGCGATTCGGAATGTACGTGCCGCCCGTCCTGAAGAAGCTCGGGTTAGCGGAAGTAGAGGACAATCCGCGCAACAATCGAATGCGTGCCCTTTGACGCCGCCCTGCGCCGACGGCATGACTCATCCCCAAATAGGATGGGTCCGTTTTGCCGATTAATTCCCTCATCCGGCGCACAATGAATTCATGCTGACCCTCAAACAGTCCGCCCGCCAACCAGGCCCGTGCGAGCGCCTGCCGCACCGCCCGCGCCGAGCGTCCGCCCCATGCGACGGGGTTAAGCCATTTGTTTTCTCATATCTGCGCGTAAACGCTTTGCTATCACACGACTACGCCGTCGGCCACCCGATAACCCGATGAAAACAATGCGGTTACACGCAGAGAGGGGAGGGGGGAGGGTATAACCAGACAGTAAACACCCCCGCCCCGGCACTGTCACCTGTCATCTGTAATCTGCGATCTGCTACTCCTCCCGCATCAGGATCGTAGGATTCACCCCCAGCGCCTTCTGCGCCGGAATCCATGCCGCCGCCAGGCCCAGAACCAGCATCGTCAAAACCACCCCGCCCAGAACCACCGGATCTCGCGGCCCCGCCTGGTACACGATGTAAGACAGCACCTTGGTAGCCAGCAGCCCCAGCGCCAATCCAGCCACCGAGCCCACCGTCAGCAAAATGAACGCGCGCCCCAGCGCCGACTTCAGCACCTGCTTGCGCCGCGCGCCCAGTGCAATGCGAATTCCGATCTCGCGCAGCCGTTTGCTCACCGTATACGAAGCCATGCCGAAGATGCCCGTCACCGCCAGCATTCCGCCCAGCAGCCCCAGCACGCCCAGCGCCACCGTCGCCACGCGCGCGGCAAACAACGCCGTGCTCATCTCCTCGTTCCACGTCCTCACCCTGAAGGGCAAGCCCCCGTCCACCCCATGCAGCTTCTGTTCGAGCGCGGTGGAAATCTCTTCCGGCTGACGGCCTGAACGCACCGCCAGCCAAATGCCGCTTCCCTGGTGCTGTTGATAGGAGAAGAACATCGCCGGCATTTGATCCTCCGTCAGCGTGCGGTATCGTCCGTCTTCCACCACGCCCACCACTTCGGCGCGGCTGCCGCCCCAGTACTTGAAGTGCCCGCCGATCGCCTTGTCCACTGACCCAAACACCTTCACCGCAAAGTGTTTGTTGACCAGGGCTACTGTGGGCGCTGTCTTGTTATCGTCCTGTGTCAGGTTTCTTCCCGCCAGCAGCCTTGTGCCCGCGGCCGCAAGGTAACCAGGCGAAATGTTGTAGTTCATCGCATCCGCGGCCTCATTGGCCGGCCTGAAGTCGGTTGTCGCGTCGGAGTAAACAAATGAGTCGCCTCCGCCCAGACCCAGCGGTATTTGGCTTACCGAGCCCACCGCGGTCACTCCCGGAATGGACGCTGCCGCATCGATCATGCGCTTCTGCATCTCCGGAATCCGGTCGCCGGCGTAGCCTGCCATGTTCAGGTCGCTCTCGACCAGCGTCACGTTCTGCGGCACAAAACCGAAGTTGCTGTTCATTGAACGCGCCAGCCCGCGCACCGCTACCAGGGACGACGTCACCAGCACCGCGCAAATCGCAATCTGCACCACCAGCAGGAAATCCCGTACCGTTAAACGCCGCAGCCCGCCCACGTTAGCCGCGCCCGTGCGGATCACCTGCCACGGATCGGAACGCATCACCTGCCGCACCGGCACAATGCCGAACAGCAGTCCGCTCGCCAGTGACAACGCCAGCGCCACAGCATACGTACTCGCATCCGGATTCACCGGAACGTTGATGGGCACGTCCGGAATCGGCTGCCATGCACTCAGCACATGCAGAATGCCCACGCCGCCGGCAAGCCCCAGCGCTCCTCCCACCAGCGAAATCAGTACAGCCTCAGTGAGCATCTGCCGCAATATCAGCCCGCGCCGAGATCCCAGCGCCAGCCGCATCGCCGTCTCCTTGGCGCGATCCGCCCTCCGTGCCGCAAACAGGCTGCCCAGGTTCGCGCACGCAGCCAGCAGAATCAGCCCCGCCAGCATCATCATCCCCGCCATGAAAGCCCGCGCCGGCCCTCCCAGCATGTCTCCCACCAGCCCCGGCCGCGCCAGTGTGAACTTCACGCCTTCGTCATCTGCCGGATAAGTTTTTGCCAGCCATGCCCCGATACTGTTCAGGTCCTGCGTCGCCTGCGCAGGCGTCACTCCCGGCTTCAGGTGTCCCATCACCCATCCTGAGTGATTGCCACGATACTTCAGCGAGTCGTCGCCCTCCACCGTCGGCAGCTCGACCATCGGAATCCACATCGCCGGCGCAAAGAATAGCTCAGTGCCGCGAAACGCCGGCGGCGCCACCCCAATAATCGTGAACACGTGCTTGTTGATCTTGATCGTTCGTCCCACCACGCCTGCATCGTCGTGAAAATGTCCATGCCAGTAGGCATAGCTCAGCACCACATACGGAGCGCTGTTGGTTCCTTTCTCGTCTGCAGCATGGTAAAAGCGCCCAAGGTAAGGCTGAATCCCCAGCGCGTCAAAGTAATTCCCGCTGGCAAGGTACGGCCACGCCGTTGACGGATTTCCGTCGCTGTCCACACCCACCGAGCCGATGATGTTGGTGATCGTCAGGCTTTCAAACGTCTGGTTCCGATCCCGCAGATCCAGATAATCCGGATACGACTGCGATGGGAACTGGAACCGCTGCACCATGTAGAGGCTCCGCGCATTCGGCACATTCACCGGCCGCAGCACCAGGGCATTCAACACGCTGAACACCACCGCGTTTGCCCCAATCCCCAGTGCCAGTGTCAGCATCGCCGTCACCGCAAATCCTGGCGACTTCTTCAATTGCCGCACCGCAATCTTCACGTCGTTTGTCATTGGTGGCCCGCCCTTGTACCCGAATACGCCTGCGCGTCGCCCAAGGTTCCCGTTGATTTGCAGGTTCTCGAGATTCCGCTGATGGTTCTCTTGTTTTTCTTTCAACTCAAAGAAAACTCCCGCTCTTCAATCGGTGTCTAAGCAGGAAGACGTCGCAATCCCGCGGAACCTACCCAGTTACTCGTTCATACGCAGTCAGCCAGGGGGCGGAATGCAAAAAATGATGAGGCGCACGTTAAGCGCAGTGTCTCTCGCCGCGACCCTGCTCCTGGCCTCTGCCCGTCTCGCCGCGCAGGACATGGTCGTTGGCGTGAACGTCGTCAACCCCCTCCGCGCCAGTCTGGCCGATCAAAACACTCTGCTGACCCAACTCAAAGCGGCGCAGGTCCACGTCATTCGCTGCGGCATCACGAACGACGACAAGGGCATCGACTTCGCCAAACGCGTAGCCGCCGCAGGCATCCGCATTCAGTTGATCGTAAGCCCGCAGTATCCGCCCAACGCGCCCTCGCGCCTCTACCAGCCCAACGAATTCCCTGAAATGTGGGGCGGCCATCCACTCTCCTATGCCGACCCCGCCCTGTCGAAAGCCTTCTTTCAGAAACTCTTCGACAGCTTCGACGCCAACAACATCACTCTGGCAGGCGTTGAACTCGGCAACGAGATCAACTGGGCCGCCTTCAATCCGGAGTTCCCGCTGCCCGGCGAGGGAAAAATTCTCAGCAGCAACGATCTGATTCACGATCCCGAAGGCAAGAAAATCGCGCAGGGATTTCTTGCGTACATCAAGATTTTGGAGTCGCTCAAGCAGGTCCGCGACGGCTCGCGCCTAAATCGGACAACGCCCATCGTCTCCGCCGGCATGGTAAGCGCGCAGGACGGCCAGAAGATCTACAACAACAAGAAGGAAGACATGGTCAGCCTGTCAGCGACCATCGCATTCCTCCGCTCCCACGGCCTCGATTCGCTAGTCGATGCCTACGGGATTCACAGCTATCCCTCCGGCGCAAAACCCGGCGACCCGGCCGCTGCAGCCCAGCGCGCGGCTCGCCTCAACGCAGTCGATCTCGCCCAGTGCCGGGCAAAGGAAGCTGGCAAGCCCTGCTGGATCACCGAATGGGGCTTTCCAAACGCGGACACATCGTGCCCTGCGAAGGAAGCCGGCCGCACCCTCCTCATCAAGGAACTGCGCGGCGATTTTGCCGCGGCAGCCGCGGAGCATCGCCTGGCCGGCATCGACTATTTCTCGTGGGACTCAGATCCATGGTCCAAGAAAGTCGATGCCGACAGCGTCTACCGTTGCGGCGCGCTCACGGCCAGCGGACGCGCGGCGATCGCGCCTCGTGTCTCGCCAAAGGCCTCAATTCGCAACCAATAGGAGACCGGGATAGCATGGGGAAATAGAAACCGATGCCGCCCGGCGATCTCAAGCCATCGCACGCGCCGCTACGCCGCCATTGCGCTCTGCCTTGATATCGCGCATCGGCGGCTGGCCGAAAAACCGGCTGTACTCCCGGCTGAATTGGCTTGCACTTTCATAACCCACCTCGAACGCCGCGCTCGCCGCATCCAGTCCCTCATGGAGCATCCGCTCGCGCGCCACATGCAACCGAAGCTGCTTCTGATATTGCAGAGGACTCATCGCGGTCAGTGAACGGAATTGATGGTGAAGCGTCGAAACGCCCATCCGCGCCCTCGTCGCCAGTTCCTCCACGCGCAGCGGCTTCGCATAATTCATCCGCAGCCACTCCACCGCCATTGCCGTCCGGTGGCTCTGCTCACCCAGCGTGGCGATGGCGCGCAGGTGTTTTCCCTGCGGACTGCGCAGCAATCGAAACACAATTTCCCGCTGAATCAGGCTGCCGAGAAACGGTATATCCTGCGGCGTGTCCAAGAGGTCCACAAGCCGCGAACACGCATCCAGCAATTCCACCGAGCTCACGCCGACGGCCATGGCGCGCGCATCGGCAGACTCCTCGCGAAGATGAAACTCCTGCTGGGAAAGAATCTCCCTCACTACTGGCATCGCGAGTTTGAGAATCAAACCGAGAATCGGCTTTTTCTCCGTGGCCGCAATCACCTGGCTCACCACCGGCAGATCCACTGAAGTCAGCAGAAAGTTCCTGCCGTCGCACACGTAAATTGTCTTGCCCACGTTGATCCGCTTCTGTCCCTGCAAAAAAACAACCAGGCTGGGCTCATACGCAGCCGACATGCAGGCGGTCGTCACGGAACGCCGGTAGAGACGCAGCCCCGCAATCTCAGTGGCCGTGTCTCCATCCGTAACCGTCCGATTCGCAATCTTGCGCGCGAGCTCTGTCCGCAACTCATCCACGCCCCGTATCGTATGCGCGTTTTGCTCTGCGCTTGCGTTATGGTTCCTCGCTGCTTTCACTCCTTCGACTCCTTCAATACCAAGTTAACCCTCACTCGGCGCCACTGTGCACAAAAATACAGACCGCGACAGAAACAGGCAATAGATTTGCAGAATCGGGATACCGCCCCGCACCCACTCTTTCGTACTCTCATGGAAAGGCGGATTGCATCTCGGCCGCCGAGAAATTTGAGGTCACTTCGTGTACAACGCCAAAGCATATTCCGTTTCCAGCGCAACCTCGCCGTTTGCTTCCGCCACCATCGCGCGGCGCGATCCAACTGACCAGGACGTACAAATCGAAATTCTCTTCTGCGGCATCTGTCACTCCGATCTTCACCAGGCTCGCAATGAGTGGAGCGGTGTCATGCCCACCGTCTATCCCTGCGTTCCCGGCCATGAGATCGTCGGGCGCGTCACCAAGGTCGGCTCCGCCGTAACCAAATTCAAACCCGGTGACCTCGCCGCTGTCGGCTGCCTCGTCGACTCCGACGGCACCTGCCCCGAGTGCCAGGCCGGCTTCGAGCAGTTCTGCCACAACTCCACCCTCACCTACAACTTCCCTGACAAGCACACCGGCGGCGTCACCTACGGCGGCTACTCTGACTCGATCGTCGTCACCGAGCGCTTCGTCCTTCAGGTTCCGTCCAACCTCGATCTCGCCGGAACCGCTCCATTGCTCTGCGCCGGCATTACCACGTACTCGCCGTTGCGCCACTGGGGCGTGACCAAGGGCAAGAAGGTGGGCGTCGTCGGCCTCGGTGGATTGGGCCACATGGGCGTCAAGTTCGCCCACGCTCTCGGAGCCCACACTGTTGTCTTCACCACCTCGCCCGGCAAGAAGGAAGACGCACTCCGCCTCGGCGCCGATGAGGTCGTGCTCTCGCGCAACGCAGACGAGATGGCCAAACACGCCGGCAGCTTCGACTTCATCCTCGATGCAGTCGCCGCCGACCACGACATCAACGCCTACATCAACATGCTGCGCCGCGACGGCAATATCACCCTCGTCGGTGCGCCAGAAAAGCCATTGCCCGTCGCGGCCTTCGGCCTCATCATGGGACGCCGCAGCCTCTCCGGCTCTCCCATCGGCAGCCTCGCGGAAACCCAGGAGATGCTCGACTTCTGCGGCCTGCACAACATCACCGCCGACGTCGAAGTCATCCCCATCCAGAAAGTCAACGAAGCCTACGAGCGTCTGCTCAAGTCGGACGTGAAGTACCGCTTCTCCATCGATATGGCTTCGCTCAAAGGTGAATAATCACAACTGAGTAAAATGAACGGCAGCTCGCGCGCAAGCAAACAATGAGGGAGATACCGGAATGAAAGTCACACGCAATGGTTCGCAGGCCTCGTCCAAAGGACCATCGGACTGGTTCACTGGAACAGTTCGCCTCGATCGGCCCTTCACTACGCCCGATCCCGCGCTTGTTTCCGGAGCCATCGTCACCTTCGAGCCTGGCGCGCGAACGGCATGGCATACTCACCCACTCGGCCAGACGCTCATTGTGACCGCCGGATTCGGTTGGGCTCAACGTGAAGGCGGCCCAATCGAAGAGATTCGGCCCGGCGACGTCATCTGGTTCGAGCCTCAGGAAAAGCACTGGCATGGCGCCACGCCAACCACGGCAATGACCCACATCGCCATCCAGGAAAGACTCAACGGCAAGGTCGTTGATTGGATGGAGAAAGTCTCCGACGAGCAGTATCAAAAATAATTCAGGTCACTTGGACTGATCTACCGCAATCAATCATGCTTTGGCCTGCTCTTACAGGCACTGGAGAAAAAATGCAAAAACGCAAATTGGGCAACAGCAATCTTGAAGTATCGGCTCTCGGGCTCGGTTGCATGGGCATGAGCTTTTCCTACGGCCCTCCCAAGGACAAGCAGGAGATGATCTCCCTCCTGCACGCCGCCGTGGAGCGCGGCATCACCTTCTTCGATACCGCCGAGGTCTATGGCCCGTTCACCAACGAAGAGTTGCTCGGAGATGCGCTCTCACCCCTTCGCGACAAGCTGGTCATCGCCACCAAATTCGGGTTCCAAATGAGCGGCGACAACAGACCTGGATTGCAAAGTCTCAACAGCCGCCCCGAGCACATCAAGGAAGTAGCCGACGCCTCGCTCAAGCGCCTTCGCATTGATGTAATTAACCTCTTCTATCAGCACCGCGTCGATCCCGACGTGCCCATTGAAGACGTTGCCGGCGCTGTGAAGGACCTAATCCAGTCAGGCAAGGTCAAACACTTCGGCCTTTCTGAAGCCGGCGCAAATACCATTCGCCGCGCCCACGCTGTGCAGCCCGTCACCGCGCTGCAAAATGAGTACTCGCTCTGGTGGCGTCGCCCGGAAGAAGAGATCATTCCCTTGCTTGAAGAACTCGGCATCGGGCTCGTCCCTTACAGTCCTCTCGGCAAAGGCTTCCTCACTGGAAAGATCGACGAGACCACGACCTTCGCCAGCAACGACTTCCGCAGCACTCTGCCGCGCTTCACGCCGGAAGCCCTCAAGGCCAACCAGGCCATGGTCGATCTGCTCGAAAAGATCGCGCAACAGAAGCACGCCACGCCCGCGCAGATCGCGCTCGCTTGGCTGCTTGCCCAAAAGCCCTGGATCGTGCCCATTCCCGGCACAACCAAACTTAATCGCCTGGAAGAGAACATCGGCGCGCTCCAAGTCGAACTCACCCCAGCCGACCTCAAGGAGATTGAAACCGCCTCTGCCGGCATCAAGGTAGAAGGCGCCCGCTATCCCGAAAAGCTGGAACAGATGACCGGTCGCTGATTGAGGGCTCCATGGGCGCCTGTTCCGGAGGGAGCATGGTCCTTCAGGCCCATGAATCGAAGCCAGACACAGAAGGCCTTCAGGCCCGGCTCTTCCCACGCAAAAGCCCCATCCGAATGGATGGGGCTTTTGCTTTTGTTCTAACGATCACTAAGAGCGTCTGCCCCACCGCAGGCGACTGATCTCCAGTCCTTGCGCTTTCCTTCTGGCGCAAGCGCAATCAGCCAGTGCGAGCCTCCCGCGAGCGTCTGCCGCACCGCAGGTGCTCAATCGTAGTACTCGAGGCCAAGGTGCGTGATCAGATCTACGCCCATAATGTGGCGCAGCGTGTTCTTGAGCTTCATCGACTGGATGAACAGATCGTGTTCCGGATACAGCCCCGGAGCCGTCTGTGGCGACTTCAGGTAGAAGCTCAGCCACTCTTGAATTCCAATCGACTTGAGTGACGGCGTCCTCTTGGCCAGGTCGAGGAACAGCACCAGGTCCAGCGCAATCGGCGCTGCCAGAATCGAATCCCGGCAAAGAAAGTTCACCTTGATCTGCATCGGGTAACCCAGCCATCCGAAGATGTCGATGTTGTCCCAGGCTTCCTTCTCGTCTCCGCGCGGCGGGTAATAGTTGATGCGGATCTTGTGGTAGATGTCCTTATAGAGGTCCGGATAGAGATCCGGCTGGAAGATGTAATCGAGCGAACCCAGCTTGGACTCTTCCTTGGTCTTGAACGACTGCGCGTCGTCCAGCACCTCGCCATCGCGGTTGCCGAGGATGTTGGTGGAGAACCAGCCCGAGACGCCGAGCATACGCGCCTTGAAGGCCGGCGCAAGCACCGTCTTCATCAACGTCTGCCCGGTCTTGAAGTCCTTGCCGCAGATGGGCGCCGAGTTCTTCTTCGAGAGCTCAACCATCGCCGGCACATCCACCGTCAGGTTCGGCGCGCCATTGGCAAACGGCACTCCCTCGCTCAGCGCCGCATAGGCGTAAATCTGCGAAGGCGCAATCCCGATGTCGTCGTTCTCAAGACCCTTTTCAAAAGCCTCGATCGATTGGTGCACCGCCGTCGGCTCCAGGAAGATTTCTGTCGAGCCGGTCCAGATCATCACCACGCGGTCGACTGTCTTCTTGAAGTTGCGGATGTCCTCGATCACCTGGTTGGCCAGGTCCTTCTTGTTCTTGCCCTTTTTCACATGCGTGCCGTGCAACCGCTTCACGTAGTACTGGTCAAACACGGCAGCCAGCGGCTTGATCGTCTCAAGATAAGGCCTCAGCTTCTCCAGCGTTTCCTTGTCCAGCACCTTGGCGTGCGCGGCCGACTCGTAGACGTTGTCCTCGAAGATGTCCCAGCCGGTGAAAACCACATCGTTCAAATCGGCGATGGGAACAAAATCCTTGATCAGCGGCGACTTGTGATCGGTGCGTTTCCCCAGGCGGATGGTCCCCATCTGCGTGAGCGAACCGATCGGCTTGGCCAATCCCCGGCGAACCGCTTCCACTCCGGCGATCAACGTGGTGGCTACGGCGCCCATGCCGACCACCATCACTCCCAGTTTGCCCGTGGCGGGCGCAATCTTCGATGCGTCGGCGGTCTTGTGGCCGCCTTGCTCTTCAGTAGACATCGTTTCTCCTAGTCTTCCCCAGCTTCTCGCTGGAATTTTACTGCTGGCTTTCAACCCATTCACTTCCCTGTTCCGGCAGACGAAACAGTGTACTCTTTCGAACCAACTCTGTACCGCGCGGCGTGGTGCCCGCTTGAAACCTTAAAAAAGCTTTTAGCCCCAGCACTCTCCATTACCGAGACCAACTTCCTGCCGGCATCTCATGCCGCACTCGGCTCCCTGCCACGCTTGAGATGCGTCCACACAAACCACACAATCCCCACCACCAGCGCGATCTCCACCGAGAGGTGAAAACGATGAAACCAATCGTGAAAACGCGGGTCCGTATGCCATGCCTCACCCAGCCTCATTCCCACATACGCCAATCCAAAACACCACGGCCAGGAGCCTACAAAAGTATAGATGTGGAAGCGCAGTTGTGGCATCCTGGCAATTCCCGCAGGGAACGCAATAAATGTCCGTACCACCGGCAAAAGCCGCCCCAGCAGTACCGTAATCGCCCCGTATTTTTCAAAAAAGCGGGTCATCCGGTCCAGGTCGTGGCTGCTCATCAGCACCCACTTGCCGTAGCGTTCTACCAGCGGCCGGCCGCCTTTGGCGCCGATCCAGTAGGCCACCACCGAGCCCAGGTTGCAGCCCACCGCGCCTGCCGTGGCCGCCCAGAACAGGCTGAAATGCCCCAGGTAAACCAGGTAGCCGGCAAACGTCATGATGATTTCGGAAGGCAGCGGAATGCAGGCCGATTCAATCCCCATCAGTGCAGTAATGCCGGCATAACCGCCCGCATCGATCACGTGGGTGACAAACTGCACCAGGAAGGCAATAATCTTTTCGCTCATTGACCCTCTCAGTATATAGGGCCATCGCCACTACCGTTTCATTCCGAGAATTCCGTCAATAGAAAACCCAACGCCGTCCCCAGGGTCGGGAGACGGCGTTGGGTTCGTTGACAGCTCAATTTACCGCGACGCGGGCGGAGTCGTTGTGGCTTCCTTGGTCGGCTTCGCCGCTTCCACACCCGGCACCACCGGCACCGTATTCACAACACCAGATGCGGCTTCGCTGAGGTTGATTCCGTAGTGCTGCAATGTCGAAGCAAGAATCTGGTAAAGTCCTGCGCGATCCTTGGCATAGGCCGCATGCGCCGCAATCAGGTTGTTCTCCGCCGTGGCCAGGTTGCGCTGCTGCAACAGCACGTTGGCTGAAGTTGAAGCTCCCAGGTGCAGCTTCTTGAGCTCCGCATCCACGCTCTGCTGTTGGTAATCACGCGCCGCAAGCGAGGCCTCCACCTGTGCGCGATCCGTCGTGAGCGCATACTGCGCGTTCACCACCTGCATGCGAATCTGCGTGTAAAGCTGCTCGAGTCTCAATTCAGCTTGCCGGTATTCCATGAGCGAACGCGCCTGCACCGACTGCGCATACTTGTTGCCGATGGGAATGGTGAGGTTGAAACCAACACCCTTGTCAGGTGACGAATTGTTGTAGGTGTTCTGGAGGGCGGTGCCGTAACCGCCGGTGCTGCCGGTGGGGCACGTCCCGGTGAAGGATGTTTGTGGTGTGCAATTCGGATTGTAGGTTCCGGCCACACCCAAGCCTCCCAGGTAGGCGAGGATGTCGAGTTGCGGCAAGAGGGCATTGCGTGCGCCCTTGAGCGTGATCTCGTCGTTGCGGAGCGTCAGAACGGCCTGTTCGAGTTCCGGCCTTTGCTGGAAGGCTTCCTTGACCAGATCCTCGATGGGCTGCTTCTCCTCGGGAATCTCCTCCGTGCTTACGCGGTCGGTCGGAATCACAGGCGCCGCGGAAAGCTGCGGGTCGTTGAGGTTGCGCGCGATCGCCTGCTTGATGATCTGCTGCTGATAGTTCAAGGAAAGCTGACTGCTGATCAGCGCCTGCTTGTCGCTCGCCACCGACGAGTCGTCGCTGGTGACCTGGAGCGGGGCGATGGTGCCGATCTCGAGTTGCTTGCGGTCATCGTCCAATAGCTTTGAGCTCTGTTCCAACTGCCGCTGCTTGGCCTGCACATCTTCATAGGCCTGGACCAGGCCCCAGTAGATGCTCTCCACCTGGTTGACGGTGTAAAGAATCTGCTGACGGAAGCCGGAGTCGGCAATGCGGCGGTCGTTGACAGCCTGGTACATGAAACGCTTGTTGACCCAGATGCCGGCGCCCTGCAACAGATGCTGGGTTACCTCAGCCTTGAACGAGTTTTGAAACAGCGGGCTGAAGTTGGCGATCAACGCGTTGGTGCCCGTTGATCTTGAATTGTCCCAGGTGAACTGCAAGGCAGCGCCAGTGACAAAGCCCTGGTTGTAGGTGAAGTTGTAGGTATCGGTGGTGGTTTTGCCGCCGTTAAAGACGCTGGTGGCTTGGGTGGTGTCCCAGTCGTAGTTCAAGTTAGCCGTAACGGAGGGCTCCAATGCCTCAGGAGTTGGACCGGCGCCCCCAGTGGTCAGCGACAAACCTGCGCTGCCAGAACCCGCACCCCCCGAACCGACGGTCGACCCACCGGGACCACCGCCCGTGCTCAAAGTGGAAGTCGAGCCACCCAGTGTATTGGTGATGAGGCCAGAGGGCGCACCCAGCGGCGTTCCTTGAGCGCCTCCGACGCGGGTGCGCAGAATGTCGGTGTCCGCGATGTCCAGGTTGTAGCGGGCGATCGCGATGTCGTAATTGTTTTCGAGCACCAGCGCAATCGCGTCGGAGAGGCTGAGGTAGATTTTGCCGTCCTTCAACAGGTCGGCCAAGCGGACAGAATTCGCAAAGCTCGCCTTGGGAATCGTGGTGGGCTTATACATATTGATCGGGTTACCCAAAAGACGGGCTGACGGTTTCGAAAAATCGCGCGCCGACGTGCGAAGGTCAAGCGGCTGAGTTAACACCGGCGCCGGCGTAGCCGGCAGATCGGAAGCCGCTTTGTCCGGCCCCTTCGATCCCGCTCCGGTGACCGTCTGCTGTGAATACCCTGTAGGCACTCCCGCCGCCAGCGTCAGCACCGCCAGCGCTACCGCGCGCAGACGCATCCCTGATTGCCCGCGAACGGCTCCTCCGCGAATTTGCTGCGCGGTCGCATCCTGCTGCTCAAACACACGTGTACCGTACGATTGCATGATTCCTCTCCACGGATAGCTGAGGCATGTGGGGTGCCATTCTTCAAGACGCCCGGAGAGCCTCTCCGGACGCAAATTTTGATTTCCTCACCGGCATTCGTGACCGGCATTCGCGCCCGGCCCGAGGGCGCAGCCGTTCGCTTATCGGTCAATACGCGCGCGGCCCGCAATTCGTTCCCGATCCCTCAATTTCCAGGCCTTGCGGCGCCAAACTTGCTGGAATGGGCGGATAGCTGAGTATATCCCACCGGCGCTTGCCGTTCTCACATCCACCCCTTTCGATTACCCTGTTATCAAAGCAGATACCGCCATCCATCTCATGACCGACATCGACCAACCCGTCCCTACCCGACCCGGTCCAGGCCCGAAAACCTGGAAGCTAACCCTCGCTTACGACGGCACCGATTTCAGCGGCTGGCAGATCCAACCCGGCTCGCCCACCATCCAGGGCGAACTGCAGGCCGCCCTCGGCCGCGTCACCGGCGAATCGCCCCTTCCGCAGGGCTCAGGCCGCACCGACGCCGGCGTCCACGCCCTCTGCCAGGTGGCCAGTTTCGAACTCCAGGCCAACATCCCGCCGGAAAACCTGCTCCGCGCCCTCAACCGGACACTCCCTGCTTCCATACGCATCCTCGAATCGAGAACGGTGCGAAGCACCTTCCACGCGCGGCATTCGGCAGTGTCCAAAACCTATGAATACCGTGTCTTCCGCGAACCCATCTGCCCCCCCTTTCTGGCGCGCTATGTCCACGCCTGTCCCTCGTCCATGGACGTTGAGGCCCTGCAAAGGTCAGCGGCGCTGTTCGAGGGCCGGCACGACTTCCTCAGCTTCGCCGCCACCGATCCCGACCTCACCGCCCGCACCGCCCCCCCCCCCAACGGACTCGAGGGGGCGGTAGGCCGGGGATCCATCCCCGGCAAATCCGACAATGAGTCAACGAGGGCTTTAGCCCCTGAGGCCAGCTTCTCAAGCCATCCACCCGACAATCAGCTTTCTACCGGCACCCCTCCACCACCTGCAAATCCCCTGCTCCTCTCCAAGACCGCTATCCGCACCATTTTTTCCTCCACCTGGGAGCAGCAGAAAACCGAATCCGGCAATCTCCTCATCTACCGCGTTCGCGGCAGCGGCTTCCTCCACCACATGGTCCGCAACCTGGTCGGCACCATGCTCGACGTTGGCCGCGGACGCCTCGCAGTCGAAGACATTCCAAAAATTCTCGCCGCCCGATCCCGTGCCGCAGCCGGCCCCACCGCTCCCGCACAGGGCCTCTTCCTGCATTCTGTGGAGTATCCACCTCAGGAAGAGAACGACCCCTGAGACGAACTTTCATTCGTAAGCAGAAACCACCATCTGCTCCCTGTTCCGTATTCCCGAGTCCCTAGTCCCTTAGTCCCTATTCCCTCGTCATCCGCCACTTCCCTGCTACCCTGAATTCACCCGCATGCCCACGCCTCCGCCCATGTCGGCCTTCTCGCATGTCACGGCCTTGGCCGCGCAACGAACCGTCCACGCCGCCTTTTCCTGGCTGCACAACAACCCCAAAACCATCCTCGACTGGCAAATCGACCTGGTCGCCATTCCCGCGCCGCCCTTTGGCGAACAGGCCCGCACCGAATGGCTCCTGGCCCGATTCACCGAGACCGGTCTCGAACAGGTCCACGCCGACACAATCGGCAACGTCTACGGTTTTCTGCCCACCCCGCATCTATCCGTTGAAAGCTCCGGCCCCGTCGTCGTCCTCTCGGCCCATCTCGACACCGTCTTTCCCGCCGAGACGCCGCTCCGTCCTGCCGTCACCGAGGTCGACGGCGCAGCACGCATTGAAGCTCCCGGCGCCTGCGACAACGCCGCCGGAGTCGTCGGCATGATGGCCATCGCGCACGCACTCATCACGTCCAAAGCACAACTGCCGGCCCCGCTCATCTTCCTCGGCAACGTAGGTGAGGAGGGCGAAGGCGATCTGCGCGGCGTGCGCCACCTCTACAAACACAGCCCTCTCGCCGGCCGCATCGCCGCCCACATCGTTCTCGACGGCGCAGGCGCAGACTCCGCCGTCACCCAGGCCCTCGGCAGCCGCCGGTTCCAGGTCACCATCACCGGTCCTGGGGGCCACAGCTTCACGGACGCGGGCACCCCCAACCCCATTTCAGCCCTCGCCGCCGCGCTCACCCTTCTCGCCCAAACCCAGCTCCCCGATGATCCCCGTACAACGCTCAATATCGGCACCATCCATGGCGGCACCAGTGTCAATTCCGTTCCTGAAACCGCCCAGGCCTCCGTCGACTTCCGTTCCACCCGCGCCGACCAGCTCGTCCGCCTTGAAGTCGCCCTGCATCGCGCCGTCGAAGACGCCGTCGAGCAATCGAATGCGCAAGTCCGGTCGCCCGCCCTGCGCGCCCGCGGCCTGCTTTCTTTCACCATTACCAAAATCGGCGACCGCCCCGCCGCGCAGCTTCCCGCCGATTCCCCCCTCCTTGAGACGCTCCGCGCCGTTGACCGCCATCTCGGCCTGCGCACCGATCTCCGCCTCGGATCCACCGACGCCAATATCCCGCTCTCCCTCGGCATTCCAGCGCTTTCCTTAGGCGCCGGCGGCGATGGCGGAGGCGCGCACACCCAGGCCGAGTGGTACTTCGCCAAGGACCGTGAAGTCGGACTCCGCCGCGTCCTGCTCCTCACATTAGCCATGACCCAATGGGCCGCCGAGCAGTAGGTCCGCCCTCGTGCCACCGCTGAAGACAGCTCCGTGCCCCATTCATTCCGCGTCTTTCTGCGGAATGAGTGGGAAGCAGTACGCCAATGCGAGCGTCCCGCGAGCGTCTGCTCCACGCAGTGGTGCGAGCGTCCCGCGAGCGTCTGCTCCACGCAGTGGTGCGAGCCTCCCGCGAGCGTCTGCTCCACGCAGTGGTGCGAGCCTCCCGCGAGCGTCTGCCGCACTGCAAGTGCTAGACTGCGCGCATGCGTGCTTATTTTGCCCTGTTCGCCGCGGCCATGGCCGCCGCCTGTATCTCCCCGGCTCAGACCGCTCCCACCGCCGTCCCTGATGAGATCTTCGTCAACGGCGTCATCTACACCGGCGAAGGGTTCGCCCAGGACAAACCGCGGATTGTTCAGGCCATGGCCGTCGCCGGAGGCAAGGTCCTCGCCGTCGGCACCACCGAAAAGATCAAGCTCCTCGCCGGTCCCCAAACCCACATTCACGACTTGGTCAAATCGAATACCTTCATCTTTCCCGGCTTCAATGACGCGCACACCCATCTTGGCGGCGCGGGCAGCACCAAGCTGAATGTCGACTTGACCGGCGTCAAATCCCTCGCCGATATGCTGACCACAATCCATGCCTTCGCCGGCAACTCGCCTTCCGGCCACTGGCTCACCGGCGGCAACTGGGACCACACGTTGTGGGCTCAGAAAGTCCTTCCCACCCGCCAGGATCTCGACAAAGTCACCCGCGACCACCCAGCATTCCTCGATCGCATCGATGGCCACATCTCCATCGCCAACTCCGCCGCCCTCGCCGCCGCCGGCATCACCGGCAAAACCGTCCCGCCCCAGGGCGGAGCCATCGACCTCGACGCCAGCGGCCAGCCCACCGGCATCCTTCGTGAATCGGCCCAGAACCTCGTCGGCAAAGTCATTCCCCCGCCCAGCCACGACGAGCGCCGCCGCGGCGACGAGCTGGCAATCGCCGACGCCCTCGCCCACGGCGTCACCAGCGTCCAGGACTTCAGCGACTGGGACGACTTCCTCATCTATGAGGAGCTGGAAAAAGACGGCAAGCTCAACCTGCGCATCACCGAGTGGCTCCCCTTCAAGTCCCCTCTTGGCGACCTGATCAAGATGCGCGCTCATCACGACGCCAGCGACCCCATGCTCCACACCGGCTTCCTCAAGGGCTTCATGGACGGGTCTCTCGGCTCCCGCACCGCCGCCATGAAGGCCCCCTTCACAGACGACCCAACCAACACCGGCCTGCCCCAGTACACCCAGGAACAGCTCAACAAAATGGCCGTCGAGCGCGCACAGGCCGGCTTCCAACTCGGGTTCCATGCCATCGGAGACAAGGCCGCCGCCATGGCCCTCGACGCGTACTCCCAGCCCGGCATCTCCACATCAGCCCGCAACCGCATCGAGCATGCGCAAGTCGTCGATCCCTCCGACATCCCCCGCTTCAAAAAGCTCGGCGTGATCGCCAGCATGCAGCCCAACCACCTGCTCACTGACATGAACTGGGCCGAAGCTCGTCTCGGCCCCCAGCGCGCCGCCTACTCCTACGCCTGGAAAGCCTTCCTCGACGCCGGTGTCCCCCTCGCCTTCGGCACTGACTACCCGGTTGAGCCCATCACGCCCTTCCGCGGTCTCTACGCCGCCGTGACTCGCAAGAATGAAGCGGGAACCATGGAATATTTCCCCGCCAACAAGCTCACCCGCGGCCAGGCTCTCTACGCCTACACACAGGGCTCTGCCTACGCGGAATTTGCCGAGAAGCGTAAAGGAAAGCTGGCTCCCGGCTATGAAGCCGACTTCATCCTCGTTGACCGCGACCTCTACACAGTCAACCCACCCTCAATCCTCGGCACGAAAGTCCTCGAAACCTACGTCGCGGGAAAGAAAGCCTTCGCCAGCAACATCGCCGCCCAATGAATCTGCCCTAAACCGTTCATTTTGGTGCCCCAGGTCCGTGGGGCGGAGGTCCCGATTCTGAGACCTGGGAAGCTGAAGGCTGAGAGCTGAAAGCTGAAAGCTCTTTCCCCGGCTCTCCGTCCTCCTGCCCGGCCGTCTTGCCGCCTTTCAACTCCCAGCGCATCGTCGGCAGCGCCCCCGGATAGTTTTCCTTCACAAACTCGATCATCTTCTCCCGCACAATGCAGCGTAGATCGAACAACTGCGCACTCCCCCCCGAACTCATCAGGCACCGCAACTCCATCGACCGGTCCGTCAGATTCGTCACCTGCAGCCCGCACACCCGCTTGTCCCACAGCGGCGACCCCTCCACAATCCGCTGCAACTCTGCCCGCAACGGCTCCACGGGCACTTGGTAATCCATGTACAAAAACGCCGTACCCAGCAGATCCCCTCGCCGGCGTGTCCAGTTCTCGAACGGCTGCTCGATGAAGTAGCTCAACGGCACCACCAGCCGCCGTTCGTCCCAAATCTTCACAATTACATACGTGCTGGTAATCTCCTCAATCCGCCCCCACTCCCCTTGAATCACCACCACATCGTCCATGCGAATTGGCTCCGTCAGCGCAATCTGCATGCCCGCAATCAAATTCGAAGCAGTCGATTTCGCCGCCGTCGCCAGCACCAGGGATGCCAACCCGGCCGACGCCAGCAGGCCCGTCCCATACTTCCAGAGCGTCGGATCGTGCAGACTCCAGAGGAGTGCTCCCGCGTCCAGCAGCACAACAATCGCGATCAGCACCCTGCGGAAGAACTGCATCTGGGTATGCACTTTGCGCGCCCGCAGATTGTCGGCCACAGTGGTGTCAAACCGGCTCAGCGTCAGCGCCTGAAATACATACACCCCGCCAATCGCCAGCCAGCCCATGAACAGCACCAGCAGCACTTCCACCACCTGCTCCATCCGGTCCAGCCACAGCCCCGGCATCCGCGGAATCATCGGCAACACGATTCGCAGCCCGATCAGCAGAAACACGCCCCGCGCCGGCTTGGCCAGAAACTTGCGCAGCCCCAGGCTCCGCCGCTGCGTCTCCGTCTGGTTCCGCTTGAGCACCCTGAAGATCGCCCAGTGAATCCCGTTCCCAAACACCACTACGGCTGAAAACAGGTACAGCCCATACATCCAGTCCTGCCGGGTAAGCGCTATGTGCCCCATTTCGCCGCCTCAAAAATCTTCATCTCCGCTTGGATGCAAGCTCAACCCCAGCCGTCAACCGGCTCCCGGCCTCATCCAAGAAATTGGGTGCCCGGAGCCTGACCTAAGCTTGTCGAAAGGTCCCGCGTTTGGGACATGGGAAAGCAGGCCTGCTGGAGTCACACCTGAAATAATCCCTGCAGATGAAGACCAGAGCCTACCTCCTGATGCTGTTCGTCGTCGCCGTCTGGGGATCGACCTTCGTCCTCATCAAATCCGCCCTCGCCGACTCGACGCCCGCAGCCTTCAACCTGGTCCGCATGACGCTCGCCTTCGCCGTCCTCGCGGTCGTCTATCATCGCTCGTTCCGTACCATCCGCCGCGGTCAAATCGTATTAGGCGCTATCGTCGGCCTCTGTCTCGCCATCGGCTATCAGTTCCAGACCACCGGCCTGGCCTTGACCACGCCCTCCAAATCCGCCTTCATCACCGGCCTTGTCGTGGTCCTTGTCCCGCTGTTCTCCACCATCCCGGCCCTCCGCGAACCCCGCGCCCGCCGCCCCGGCTGGAACGTCTTCATCGGCGCAGCTCTCGCCTTTCTCGGAATCCTTCTGCTCACCGCACCCGCGGTCATCGCCACGCAAAACTCCACCTTCAGACTGGACGATCTCCTGCCCGACCTCTCCTCCATCAACCTCGGCGACCTGCTCACCCTGGGCTGCGCCGTCGGATTCGCCTTCCACTGCATCGCCCTCAGCCGCGTCTCCCCGCGCGTCGGCTTTCGCGCACTCGCGGTGCTCCAGGTCGGCTTCTGCGCCCTCTTCATGGCCCTCAGCCTGCCCCTCATTGAACACCCTCACATCCACTGGACGCCGCATCTGGCCCTCGCTCTCGCCATTGCCGCCGTCCTCGCCACCGCCGCCGCCTTCTCCATTCAAAGCTGGGCGCAATCCATCCTGCCGCCCGCGCACACGGCTCTCCTGCTCACCCTGGAACCGGTCTTCGCCTGGATTACGTCCTTCCTGTTCATGCGCGAGCGCCTGGGCCTGGTCCCGGCCATCGGAGCGATGCTGATCCTCGCCGCCATCGCTTTGACAGAGTTAGTCCCACAGCCCCACGTCCCCACTGCCCACGAAGCGTGAGAAAAACAGGAAATAGCGTTTAGGCATTAGGGATTAGAGAAGACCGGACCCCAGGGTCCGGGTTTTCGGACCTGGGGCACCCAAACCAACGACCGCAGGGAGAAAGGGCGTAAGCCCTCCTAATCCCTAATGCCTATTCCCTGCGATCACCGCGGAGCGGGATCGCTCGAATCCGCCAGCGCATACGCCAGCACCGTCATCACCGCCGCGTTCTCATTCAGAAGCTTCGGGTCTACCTTGTCAAAAGTATCCGCCGCCGTGTGGTGATAGTTGAAGTAGAAGCGGCTGTCCTGAATAGGCGCAAAGCTCGGAACGCCCTTCTCCGTCAATCCCTGGATGTCCTCGCCCGTTCCACCTGCCGACTCCACCGTCTCCGCCCCAATCGCTTCCAGCACCTCGGACACCGGCTTCAACCATTCCCCCAGCGCCGGCTTCCCCGCGTAGTAGATCCCCGAAGGATGATCGGCGCCCAGGTCGCACTCGATCGCTCCAATGTGGTTCGCCGCGTCGGCCCCATGGTCCACCATGTACGACCCCGCTCCCTGCGACCCTTGCTCCTCGGTCATCCACGCCACAAACCGCACCGTCCGCCGGGGATGGATTCCGAGCGTCTTCAACAGATGAATCGCCTGCATCGACACCACGATGCCCGCGCCGTCGTCAATCGCGCCCGTGCCCAGGTCCCATGAATCCAGATGCCCCGACACAATCACCACCTGCTCGGGATGCTCCGTTCCCTTCCAGTCCGCGATTACGTTGTAGCTGTCGGCGTCCGGCAGCGTCTGCGGAGTTAGCGTCAAATGCAGCTTCACTGGACCCTCGCTGGTCAGCACCTTCAGCAGGTCTGCATCCTCCGCCGTCACCGCGGCCGCCGGAATCTTCGCCACGCCCGGCTGATAGTCGGTCATTCCCGTATGCGGCAGGCGGTAATCCGCCCCGCCCGCTGACCGCACCAGCACCGCAATCGCGCCAACCGCTGCGCCCGCGCTCGGTCCGCCGCCGCGATACGCCACTGCGTCCCCATAAGCGCTGAGCCCATTGCCCACCGCCGCTTCTTCCTTGTCAAACTTGTGGTTGAACAGCAGGATCTTGCCCTTTGCCGCTCCCGGAGGCAGCGCCGCCAACTGCCTCCAGTTGTCCACCACAACCACCTCGGCCGTAATGCCCTCCGCCGGCGTAGCCACGCTGCCGCCCAGCGCGGTTAGAACAACTTTTTGCGTCGTCTCCGGCGCCTGTCCAGCCCATGAAACCACCTCGGCCGTCTCCACGCCACGCACCCAGTGCGGAACCTTGGCCGGCTCCAGCTTCACCTCGGCGCCCAGCGCGCGCATCTCGCTCGCCACGCGCTCCACCGCCGCCGCCGCCTGCGGAGACCCGCTGATCCGCGGACCAATGTTGTAGGTCAGATAGCGCAACTCGTCCAGCGCGTAGGAGTCCTTCATCGCCGCGTCGCGCAGCTTCTCCATCGTCGCCAGTTGCTCCGGAGTCCAGGCGCTCTTGCCCCCTGAAATCAAGGCGGTGAGCGGGTCTTGAACCCCCAGCTTGGGAAGCGCAGGCGCACTCTGTGCCCCGCAAACCGGCATTCCCAACGCGGCGGTCAGCGCCGCCGCCGTCATCCATCCAAAGTGCTTTTGAGTAAAATCCATGAGGGATGTTACCACGTCCATCGGGCGACTCTTTGCGCGCAAATCGCGTCTAATGAGGGAGAGCGCGCTCACCCTGGAACCTGCCCGGTCCCGCGCCCGGCAGCACCCTGCAACCCGCACTCACCCCACCGCTTCATGCGGCGATGGCGGCTACTGGCTATACTTGAAGTTCGTGCAGTTAACAGGCCCGCCGCAAGGCCGGCCACCGGATGAGGTCACTGAACCTATGAAATCGCTCTTCGAACGGCTTCGCTCGCGCCGTCTCGCGTCAGCCTTTGTGCTGCTCGCCACTCTCTCGGCCGCCATCGTGGCCGGTTCATTCGCCGCTCACGGCGTCCGCGGACAAGAGAAGCAAATCAACAGCGCCGACGCCTCCCCGCTCAAGGTCGTCAACTCCACCGTTCCTCCCAATGAGTTCGTAAAGATCGCGCGCCAGGTCGGCCCCGCAGTGGTAAACATCAACACCCAGACCATCCCCAAGCAGGCTGACAGCAAGGGCCGCCGCAATCCGCACGCCCGCCCCACGCCCGCCCCCCAGAATCCCGACGATGAGGATCAGCCCGACGATCCGCAGCAGGGGCAGGGTCAGGGACAGGGCAACTTCCAGGACTTCTTCAACCGCTTCTTCGGCGGACAGGCGCCTGACCAGGAAGGCGGCGATGACGGCCAGGTCCGCGAATCGCTCGGCTCCGGCTTCATCGTCGACCCCAAGGGCTACATCATCACCAACAATCACGTCATCGAGAAGGCCGACAAGATCTACGTCAAGCTCTCCACCGACCCCGACACCCAGGACCTGGGCCGTCCAGCGCACGTGATCGGCTTCGACAAGGCCACCGACCTGGCCGTCATCAAAATCGACACCAATTCCCCGCTGCCAATCGTCAAGCTGGGCAACTCGGATACCGCACAGGTAGGCGACTGGGTTGAAGCCATCGGCAGCCCCTTCGCGCTCTCCCAGACCGTCACTGCTGGGATCATCTCGGCCAAGAACCGGACCATCGAACCAGGCGCCAGCGGCCAGTTCCAGCACTTCATCCAGACGGACGCCGCCATCAACCCCGGCAACTCCGGCGGCCCGCTGCTGAACATGAACGGCGAAGTCATTGGCGTCAATACCGCCATCTACACGCAGTCGGCCGGCTACCAGGGCATCGGTTTCGCCATGCCTTCCAATACAGTCGTCGATGTCTACAACGACCTGATCGGTTCCAGCCACAAGGTCACCCGCGGGTCCATTGGGATTCGCTTCAACCAGGGCCTCTCCGGCGCCGTCAACCGCGTCTACGGATTCAAGAACGGCGTGCTGGTGCAGCAGATTCAGCCTGGCGGTCCCGCTGAGAAGGCCGGCCTCAAGGTGGGCGACATCATCACCACCGTCGACGGCCGCTCCATCAAAGACGGCGACGATCTGGTCAACGAGATCACCACGCGCCGGCCCGGCTCGACCATCCGCCTGGGCTACATGCGCGACGGCAAGCCCGGCGACACCACGGCCACTATCGGCGACCTGGACAAGGTCTTCGCCGACCAGGCCAATCAGCAGGCCGAGGCAGGTCCTGACGATCAGGGCGATGCCGGCGAGGCCAAGCTGGGCATGGTGGTGCGCGAGGTCTCACCGGCCACCGCTGCCAAGCTGCATATGCCAGGAGTGGTGATTCAGTCGGTACGCACCGGCTCCTTCGCTGATCTGCAGGGTCTTGCGCCCGGCCTGGTCATCGTCCGCATCAACAAGCAGCCCACCGGAACCAAGCCCCAGTTCGACGCCGTGGTTGGAAAGCTCAAAATGGGCGACGACGTGGTCTTCGAAGTGGTTGATCCGCGTCATCCCGACAATGGAATCAACTACATCGGCGGAACCCTGCAATAAAACTCAAACACGCCGGCCATGGGAAACCCCAATTTCCCACGGCCGGCTCGTTTTCCAAATGGGTTCGTTTTCCATTCAAAATACATTTTTCTCGTTGCAAAGCGGGATTTTACCGATAGAATGAATTTAGGTATCTTGGTCAAAATTGCTCATATTAAGGTGGAAACATCGTGCTTTTTCCGCGAGCGAGCTTGGCATTCATTCTTACCGCAGCTCTTTCCGCATCACCGGCGTTTGCTACACGCACCCATCGGACCCCCACCAGCGGCCATGCGCGCGTTGCCCACAAGGCAACCATCTCAAAGTCGCACCGCCTGCACGGACAGCAGGCCATTGATCCGGTCCGCGTGACCCAGATTCAGCAGGCCCTCATCCGTGAGCACTACCTGACCACGGAAGCCGACGGCAAGTGGAATGCGACCACCGAGGCGGCCATGCAGAAGTTCCAGGCCGATCAGGGTTGGCAGACAAAGCTGATGCCCGATTCCCGCGCCATCATGAAGCTCGGCCTCGGTCCCGATTACTCCAGCGCCATCAACGCCAGGAACTCTTCTTTCGCCGCTCCGACTGCCCCAGGCACCACTCCTCCAACGCAGACAGCAGCCTTTGCCGCCGCAGCCGGCGTAAGCCGCTGATCTGGCTGGAACCCTGTTCCCGGTTATCTTCCCAATTTGAATGCAGCAAGAAGGGCCACCGCGCGGTGGCCCTTCTGCTTGCTGAAAAACTCCGCTTTCCACGCGCTTTGTATCAGTCCCCCACCGGCGAAGCAGGACCACGGGAAATGAAACTGTGCCCCATCCATCGAGCATTTTCAACAACTTACAATCCTGTTTCCTTTGGGGGCACGACTTCAGTCGGACCGAAAGCCGCTCTAAATGAGAGAGATGGGGCATTAGCCCCACCCCAGTTCTCATCGACTCCGCTCCGAGTCGGACCTTCATAACCCACAGTAAGCCAGTGCGAGCCTCCCGCGAGCGTCTGCCGCACTGCAGGTGCCTGCCGCACTGCAGGTGCCTGCCGCACTGCAGGTGCCTACATGTGGAACGGCGGCATTCCCTGGAGCAGGAACTCATACCGTGGCCGCAGTGTATCCGGGCCTGAGGTAATCGTGCTGTCCAGGTGGATCAGCTCATCTCCCTTGCCATACTTCGGCCAATCCGGCAGCCCGGTTCCGTTGGGATCGCCATTCTTGGCAAAGTTCGTCCAGTAGCTCATCATCTCTTCGCTCAGCTTGCGGTCCTCGGGCCGAACCGTCTCGCCGGGCCGCGTGTCCAACGTGCCGAAGACATACTCAATGTCGTCGGAGTGGAACGCAAAGCTGCCGGGGTGGTATTTGCTGGGCAGCGCCCGCAGCTCAAAGTGGTAGCGATAAACCGGTGACTCGCCTGTCTTTCGCGCCGCCTCCAGCCACTTCCATGTGCTGAAGGCAATAAAAGCATCGCCACCGTAGGAGCCAGCTGAATCCGCCGCCTGCTCGTCGGTGTCGCCGGGATTGAGCTTGAGAAACTCATCGGCCCGGTCCTTGAAGAGTCCGGTTGCCATCCCTTTCCATTTCTCCGCCGTCATGCCGTTGCCCAGCCAACTGCCCTCATCGCGATTCCAGCCGGCCAGCAGCGGTACATGCGCCTGTTTGCCTGCCGCATAGGTCGCCGGTACCGGTTCAATCAGCACCCTCCCGTCGATCGTTGTCGAGAACCCGCCCTTCTTGTCCTTGGCCGCATCCAGAACTTTGTCTGTGGGCAGCGCCCGCAACTCCGCCAGCGACTTGACCCCGAGCGAGGCAACCCACTCGTCGTCCTTCTTCTCGCGAGTATCCAGCGGATCGAGCGCCAGCACGTCGCTGAAAGCCCCGCCGCTCTCGCCGATCGCCTTCGCAAACAACCCCTGCGCCATGGGCGACGCCATCAGCGTGCTCACCGCAAAGGAGCCTGCGCTCTCGCCGAAAATGGTCACATTCGCCGGATTGCCGCCGAACTTCTGGATGTTGTCCCGCACCCACTGGAGCGCCGCCACCATGTCCAGCAGCCCGTAGTTCCCTGCCGTCCCATTGCCGTCCTTGGCCAGGTCGGAGCTGGCCAGAAAACCAAAAACGCCCAGCCGGTAGTTGATGGTTACCAGCACTACGCCCTTGGCGGGCAAAAAGTCGCCATTATGCCGCGGCTCAGAGCTTGCGCCGCCGGAATAGCCGCCGCCGTGAATCCAGAACATCACCGGCAAATTGCTCTCGTCGTTTGCATCGGGTGGCGTATAGACATTCAAAAACAGGCAGTCCTCGCTGGGCCCGCTATCCTGAAAAACCATATCGTCGAAGACGCGGCCCTGGGCGCAGTGCGCGCCAAACTTGGTTGCGTCCCGCTCGCCCTTCCACTTCGCGGGTGGATCAGGAGCTTTCCAGCGCAGATTGCCCACCGGCGGCGCCGCGTACGGCAATCCCAGATACGCTTTCACCTTGCCGTCATTGATCGTTTTGCCATGAACTTTGCCCTGCTCGGTCTTCACTGTCAGCGAATCCGCATGCGCGCTTGCGGACATTCCCAATACCGCCCCCGTCATCGCAAGGGCGCAAATCAACTTCATCCCCACCTGCATCGCAAAAATCCTCCGTTGAGTACCTTATCAGGACGTTCCGGAGGCTGCGCGAGTCTCACAGTTCTGTGTGATGTAGGCTACATGCTCGCAAGACCCAACTCCGGCGCCAGCAGATCCGCCACAGTCTCCCGCCGCCGAATCAGCCGCGCCTTCCCGCCCTCCACCAGCACCTCGGCGGCGCGGGGCCGCGTGTTGTAGTTGGAGCTTTGCGCCATCCCGTACGCGCCGGCGTCCAACAGCGCCACCAGGTCGCCCGGCTCCACGGGCCCCAGCTTGCGATCGCGCGCAAAAAAGTCTCCCGTCTCGCACACCGGACCCACCACGTCCACCGTCCGTGGCCGTCCCGCGCGCCGCCGCACCGGCACAATCTCATGATGCGCCTGGTAGAGCGCCGGCCGGATCAGGTCGTTCATCGCCGCGTCGGTAATCACAAATGTCTTCTTCCCGTTGCGCTTCACCTGCAGCGCGCGCGCCACCAGCGCACCGGCCTGCGCCACCAGAAACCGCCCCGGCTCCAGCATCAGCCGCCCCTCGAACCCGGCCAGTGCCTCGCCAATCGCCGCGGCGTATTCCTGCACCTTGGCCGCCGCGTCAAAAGCCCCGCCGTGATAATCAATTCCCAATCCGCCGCCGGCGTCAATCGACTTGAGCACAATCCCCCCGCCCCGCAACTCGCCCACCAGCCTGCTCACGCGCACCATCGCCGCCCCAAATGGCGCAGCCGAGCGAATCTGCGAACCGATATGCACGCTCACCCCATGCGCCTCAAGCCAGCGATTCCCCGCCACGCTCTTGTAGATCCTTGCCGCCTGCCGGATATCGATGCCAAACTTGTGCTCGCGCAGCCCGGTTGAAATGTAGGGATGCGTATCGGCGAACACGTCAGGATTCACGCGCAGCGCAAACCGTGCTTTCGTCTTCAGCTTCTTCGCGCGCGCAGCCAGCAGCGCCAGCTCCGCCTCGCTCTCCACGTTGAACTCAAGAATGCCAGCCTTCAGCGCCAGGTCAATCTCCGCCGCCGTCTTTCCCACCCCGGAAAACACCACGCGGCCCACCGCTTCCGGCGCAGCCGCCAGCACCCGCTCCAGCTCTCCGCCCGAGACAATGTCGAAGCCCGCGCCATGGGCAGCAAGCAGCTTCAGAATCGCCAGCGCCGAGTTGGCCTTTACCGCGTAGCACACCAGGTGATCGCGCCCCTTCAGCGCCTGCTGAAACAGCCCCAGCCGCTCCACAATTTGATCGGCGGAGTAGACATAAAGCGGCGTGCCAAACCGCCTGGCCAGCGATTCAAGCGAGACCTTGCCGCAAGAGAGCGGAGCACCGGCCTGCGGATAATGAAATGGGCGCGACGATGAAAGATTCGATAAGGTCAAGATAAGTTTCCAGAGCAAGAACGCTCTCTTGAGCCTACAGCATTTTGCGAACTTGCTAACTCGCTATGTGTGCGCGGCGCACGCTAACCTGCCAATCCAGCCAGAACTTCCACGAATGAACAGCCGACTGGTCTTTCACAGGCAGTTTGCTCACCCAATCCAAGATGATCGGCGCGGCATCCATAAATAGATCGTTATGGTGGTGACCCGGAAGCGAATTAAACTGCCGTGGTTCGTTGGCAATGTCAAAGAGCTGCTTGCCTTGCGATGGAGGAATCACCTCGTCCAACGTGCCATTCACAATCAAAAGCGGCACATGGACATTCTTCATCTTCCTGAAGTTTTCAAACCGATCCAGAACCATGTATTCAGCAGGAAAAATCGGATACTGAACCTGCGCCATCTTCGGAATCGAAAGATACGGCGCGAGCAATATCAGACCGCCCACATGAAACTCTTCCGCGATTTGGGTAGCAACTCCTGTTCCCAGCGAATGTCCGAAAAGAATAATGTCTTCGCTCTTCACTCCATGCGACTCGAGGCCGTGGATATAACCGCGCGCGTCAGCATAGAGACCAGCCTCTGTCGGCTTGCCGGACAATCCACTGTATCCGCGGTACTCCGCGATGAGAAAGCCATATCCGGCAGCAATGTAAGGATCGCCAACCTCCGAGTCACCAAACAGACTGTCCCCATTTCCATGAAAGAAAACGAATGTATACGATTTGCTCGTCGCCGGCGAATACCAGGCTTCCAAGTCAATCCCGTCCGCGGTCCTGACTGGAAATTCGCTCAGCGATTTGTTTGCTCGTGCCTCACCAAGGCTCACATAGGTGTGGCTGGGATAGTAGAGGAGGCTTCTTTGGAATACAAACAAGAGAAGCAGGCAGAGGACGTACACCGCGACAGCAATGCGAAGGATGCCGCGAAGTATTTTCATCATGGGTCCAGTTCGCATGCTAAACCTGGACCGTGAAGACTCGTCAAACACAGCCGGTTCAATCACGCCTCTGGCTGCCTCAGCCACTCCGCCAGCAGCGAAGCCACTTTTTCCGGCTGCTCATACGCCGCAAAGTGCCCCGCATCCGGCAGCAGATGAAACTCGCATCCACCCGGCGCGGCGCCAAAAACTTCCATATCCGCAGGGCTCGTCGTCGGATCCTCGCCTCCGGCAATCGCGAGCACCGGCGCGGTAATCGTCGCCACCGTCGGCAGCGAATCCGGCCGCGTGGCAAGACCAGCCTGCACCGCGACAGCCCCAATCGCTGACACAGTCATGCGCGCCCGCAGCTCGTTCACAATCGCCGGCCGCCGCTCCTGCGCTGTCTTTCCAATCAGGCTCCCGGCCATCCCGTCAAACAGCGGGCCTGTTCCGTTGGAGCGCACATTCGCGATATTCTCGGCACGTTTCTTGAGATTCGTCTCGCCATCCGCCTGCGGCTTGGAGCAGACAAAAGCAAGCCCCGTCATACGCTCCGGAGCAATCCGCCAAAGTTCCAGCAGCACAGAGCCGCCAATGGAGCATCCGGCAAACACAGCTTCGTTGATTTTCAGATGATCCAGCAGCGCCAGTACATCGGCGGCCAGTTGCTTCATGGTCAGCGCGGGAGCATCGGGAACCAGCGCGAACCCGCCCACCGGCAGCGATTCCACCGAGCCAAGCTCCGACTCGCCATGCCCGCGCAGGTCGGCAATGATGGCCCGCACGCCCGCCAATCCTTCGGCCATTGGACGCCAATACTCGCGATCAAGCGGCGTGGGATGCAGAAAAACCACCACCTGCCCCTTGCCCGTATCCCGAAAACTCAGCCGTGTCCCGTTCGATTCGTACGTGCCCTTCATAATAGAAGCCGCCCTCATGAAGCCCCGTATGAAGCCTCTTCTGAAGCCCCTTATGAAGGAGGATACGCTCCCGTACTGGGCGGATACGTTCCCATTGGGGGTGGATAAATTCCCGGCAGCACCAGCGGCTCTTCCGGAATCCCGATCCAACCCGCCAGGTAGGCCACCGTGACAATGCCTCCGGAGCAGAAGAACGCGATCACCGTCACCACGCGCACAATGGCCACGTCCCATCCGTTGGCCCGTGCCAGCGCCAGGCAAACGCCCGCAATGGCCCGCCCTGCCCGCGGCCTTACCAGCGGCTGACCGGGGAAGGTCGCTGCCACGGGAATCACCTGGCCACAGGCCGAGCAGAAGCGCGCGCTTGTCGGTAATCCAGTTCCGCATCGATGACAATAGACGGCCATAACCGGTTCCTCCAGCAGAATTCCCTATCCATCATCCCATACGCGCCGAATGCTTCCGCGGTTCCATCCGCCGGCCTTCGCCCTAATTCCCATGGTAGGGCGAACGCAGGCGTTTCCTTGCCGTATCGGCCCGCGAGGTCTGCGGTCCCGCATCGATGGCCTGCTGATAGTCGCGTACTGCCAATTGCCTCTCACCGTTCAGATCGCGGCACTCCCCCGACGCCAGCAGCGACCTTATCTTGAGCTCCGGACCCACATTCGCCGTACTCGCTGCCCGCTCATACGACTGCGCCGCCTCCGCATAGTGGCGTTGCCCGCGCAGCGCGTCGCCCAGCCCAAAATACGCCAGCTCCATCCGCGCGGAAAAATAATAGCCCGGCCTGGCATTCGCCTCAATGATCGCACGATACGCATCCACGGCCACCATTCCCTCGCCGTCATCCTTGCGCAGGTTGGCGTCTTCCAGGGCAAACAGGTAGTCGCGCGGATACTGCTTCCGGAGTCCCTGCACCACCTGGATCGCCTCCTTGTAGCGGGACTCGCGCCGCAGAAAGAGCGCAGTCGTTGTTCGCGCCTCGACATTTGTCACGATCCCGCGGTTGCCATCGTCGGTCAGCATCGCCAGGCCCTGCTTCTTTGAACCCGTGATCCCCGCAAAGCCGATCAGAAACTTGAACGGCAGTGGCAGCGCGCCCACCACGTAGTCGTACACGCCCACCACCAGCTTCGCGTCAATGTAATCCGGATCGAGTTGCAGAACGCGCATGTGGTCGTCCTTGGCCTGTCCGGCCAAGTGAAACCCGCTGCCATAGCCTCGCTCCACCATTGCGACGTACGTGCATTTCAGCGCCCGCGCCCATCCCCGTGCATAAAGCGCGTCCACGTCCCTGGGGTTCTTGCCCAGCCGCCAGTCCGCCTCATGCACCGCCTCATCGGCCAGCGCCAGAATCCTGTCACGCGTCTTCGGATCTTCCACGGTGGCGTGCTTGCCGGTCAGGAATCCGTCGTTTGCGTAGAAGGTCGTATCCAGCAGGTCAAGCCGGTAGAGTTCCTGAAACAGCACCGCATCCAGCAGCAGCACCGTTCCCTGCGGATCGCCGGGGTGCGCCGCATGAAAGCGCTCAAACCGCTCCACCGCTCCCGCATAGTCAAGGTTGTAGAAGTGCTGGTAGGCTTCTTCGACCAGCGGATCGCGGTTGAGCGGGTTGGTATGCACCTCCGAAGCCCAGCCAACGCTCACCGCTGCACCCAACGCCACTCCCAAAACCAATCTGCGCATTCAGGTCCTTTTCGTCCTCAACTTCCATTGTCCTACCTGCCCGCGGCCCTTAGCCAATTCAATCCCGGCCAGCCAGCCCCTCGTCACAATCCGTGAGGCATTTCCACATCTAAAAGCGCCGACCTCTGTAAGAACCTTCCCTGGCCTCGCACGTGTCAAAAAAGGAAACTGGAGCAGATTTGACGTTAATCCACATTAGAAGACGCTTGAAACGCTCGTTCCCCGTGATTCGCTCCCCGCGACCCTCCCTCCGGGCCGCTCAACCCTTGAAGCTGCGTTCAATAAAAAGGACTGGTGAAATGAATCGGAAAGAGATGCTGCGACTGCTGCTTAATCAGGCTCAGTTTAACGGATTCGAGTTCCGCCGCTGGTTCCAGTCCCACATGCAGCCCATCTGGCCCGGCGCCGAGCAGGCTCTGCTCCTGCTGGCCGGCGAAGGCCGCCATTATGCGCTGGTTTTCTCCCACGAGTTCGCCCGCTGCTACTGGCGCTCTGGCGCCAAAATGAGCTTCATGGTGCCCACCATCACCTACCCGCGGGTTACTCCCACAGGCGAGGTGGTGTACGTAACACGCAGGCCCTTCACACGCCGCACCGTCAAGCCCGACGTGTGGAAGTACCACCTGCGCCAGATGGCCGCCGCCGAGGACCCGATCCACTATCTCTGCCGCTTTCTGCCCGCACAGGACCAGGCCAGCCTCCAAGCCGCCGCCAACCCCGAACGCATCGCAGCCCAGGCCTGACCGCCTCGCATGCCCACCGGAAATTGCGCGCCCCACCCATGCCGGGTCTTGGCTTTGGGGCCAGGGTGGGAGATCTCATGGTTTTCACTGCGAAATGATCGAAACTGCCTTAGGATTGAAGTATGCCGATTCCAGAGCGTCTGAACCCCACATTCGCCTCCGCGCGGACAGTTGCAGTCCGTGGGTCCGACCCCCTGGAACAAGCACGCGCGCGGCTCATTGTAGCCCTCGACGTGCCCGACGCCGCCTCCGCCGCCAAGCTCGTCAAGCGGCTGCATGGCGCCTGCATCTGGTTCAAAGTAGGCATGGAATTGTTCACTGCCGTTGGACCCTCTGTCCTTGAACCCATCCTCAAAGGTGGCCACCAGGTCTTTCTCGACCTGAAATTTCACGACATCCCCAACACCGTCGCAGGAGCCGTTCGCTCCGCAGCCGGCCTGGGAGTCCACATGCTCAATGTCCACTCCAGCGGTGGCCCCGCCATGCTCGCTGCTGCCCGTGCCGCGCTCGATGGACTGCCCAATCCCCCTGAATTGCTCGCCGTCACCATGCTCACCAGCATGGATCAGGTCCAGGTCTGCGCTGTCGGCCTTGATCGTTCGCCAGCAGAACAGGTGGAATTGCTGGCCCGCATGAGCCTGACTGCCGGAATCCGCGGATTCGTCTGCTCCGCCCAGGAGGTCGCCACCCTCCGCGCTCTTACCGGCCCTGAAGGCGTCCTCGTCATTCCGGGCATCCGCCCCGCCGGCGCCGAGATCGGCGACCAGAGCCGCGTTGCCACCCCCGCGGAAGCCCTTCGCCAGGGCGCCAGTTACCTCGTCGTCGGCCGCCCCATTACCCAGGCCCCCGACCCCGCCGCCGCCGCCGAAGCCATCCTCCAGGAAATGGCCACCGCCCTCTGAGATGCACCGGCTTCCCCCGGACCCCGTCCAACCACGTGTGCCGTCCTCCCTCAGTAACCCGCATATCTCTGCAAGGACCCACTTGACCATCTTCCGGCTGGCCGCGTTCTTCTTCGTCACCACCGCGCTGGCCGCAAGTCAGCAGTCCTCCGCGCCGCAACCCGTCCCCATTCCCGGCCAACCATGGTCCGTGCAGGACTCCCCATTCCGCGGAACCCTCCATCTCGTGGTAGACGCCACCGACACCCGCCACAAGATCTTCCTCGTTCACGAGACCATCCCCGTCCAGGCCGCCGGCGACCTCGTCCTTCTCTATCCCCAGTGGGACACCGGCAGTCACGCGCCCACCATCTCCGTCGCCAACCTCGCGGGGCTGCTTATTCACGCCGGCGCTCAACCCCTCGAGTGGCGCCGCGACCCCATCGACACCCACGCCTTTCACCTCCTCGTCCCGGCCGGCGCAGACGAACTGACCCTCGACTTTCAGTACATCTCGCCCCCGATCCCTCGCGCCGGCTACCGCCTCGTCTTCTCCGATCGACCCAGCGAAGCCTTCCTGCAAAACGAAGCCGAAGATGGCCTTGTCGATCTCTCCTACTCCATCGGCGCGAAAGTCACCAACTCCGGCCTCGTCAAGGCGGTCTCCTGGCAGGGCGCGGCCTTCAACGCCGGCCTCGGGATCGGCTCCCAGATCAGGATGGTCAATGGCTCGCCCTTCACACCGCGCGCCCTCCTCGACGCTGTCGAAGATTCAAACTCCCATCCGCTCACGCTGGAAGTCGAGCAGGACGGCCAGCCTTCAGCGCTGCACCTCGCCTACCGCGGCAAGCTCGCCTATCCCCATATCGAGCGCATCGCCGGCGCGCCCGACCTCCTCCAGCCCCGGCTCGCGCCGTCCAACTAGGGCTGGTCGCTTGAATCGGATTTTGAAAGGGGACAGCTTCACAGTGGGTTGAGAAGATCGTCCAGGTGGTAGGCCGGGGATTCATCCCCGGCAGAAGAGCAAATAGAGTGAGAGGGCTTCACAGGCTGCGGAAAAACTCGATTTCGGCCCCGTTCTTTGAAAGGGCACGACTTCACAGCCTGCGGAAAAACTCCGATGAGACGTAGGTGTGCGAAGGGGCACGAGTTTACTCGTGCCATAAGTTGTTTAAAATGAGAGAACGGGCTTTACAGGCAGCGGAAAAACTCCGATGAGACGTAGGTGTGCGAAGGGGCACGAGTTTACTCGTGCCATAAGTTGTTTAAAATGAGAGAACGGGCTTTACAGGCTGCGGAAAAACTCCGATGAGACGTAGGTGTGCGAAGGGGCACGAGTTTACTCGTGCCATAAGCTGTTTAAAATGAGAGATCGGGCTTTACAGGCTGCGGAAAAACTCCGATGAGACGTAGGTGTGCGAAGGGGCACGAGTTTACTCGTGCCATAAGTTGTTTAAAATGAGAGAACGGGCTTTAGCCCGCGCTCCCCCCCTCGAATTTAACCCGAAAAGCAGGCCTTTTTCCGGAGCCTGTTTAGCACCACGCCCCCGGTCTGGCCGGGAATCACGTCTTCGTCATCACTCCAATAGAAAAGGCCCGGCGTCAGCCGGGCCTTTTCATTCCACATCTGAAACTTAAAGTTTCTCGTAGAAGTCGCACGCAGAGCACGAGATATACACTCCGCCAGGAATGCCGCGCTCGCGGTCTTTCACGCGCTTGACGATGCGCGTCGGCTTGCTGCACTTGGGACAGTCGGTCGACTTCGTCGTGTCCATTACCTTCTTGCGGTCACCAGTTTTTGCGATCTTTGCCATTGCTTGGGTGGTTCTCCTTCTGGGGTTGTCTCTGCACACACGCGCAAAATGCACGCGGCTTCAACGGCGCGGCCATGAGCTCAATCTCTTTTCGCAAACCGCCCGGAATTCAGGGCCTGGGATTCGTCTGGAGGGAGCCGGACTCGCTCCGTTCAGTTTACATCAAGCCTGCATGCGCTGGTTTCAGTGGGTCGCCGAAGGCAGCATCAGTTGCGGCTTGGGCGGTGCTGGAGCCGTTTGCGAACCATCCGCGGGCGCTGGCTGCGCGTTGGCCGGCGTCGTTGTCGCCGGAGCAGGCTGGCCATTTGGTTGCGCCGGCTGCGTCCCATTGGGCTGGCTTGTACTTGGCTGCGAAGTAGTGCTCGGCTGCGGAGCGGTCTGCCCGTCCGTCTTCGGTTTAGGAAACTGCACCGGCCTCATCACCTGCGTCTTCTCGTCGTCGGTGGGCAGTTTCTCACCTGGATTGCGCAGACTCGGCGGTGCGGTAGGCGCCTGCTTGTCCGGGTCGCGCTGCACGTCTCCCGCTACCACGGTGCGCGTGGTTGACAAGCCGGCATCAAGCGGCTTGCCGTCCGTACGCATCAGCCCTTCCACCTCGTCCTTGGTAAAGATCACCGGCTTCTCGCCCACCTTCGCCACTTCCACGCGAATCACCCGATTGCCGTTGATGCGCACAAACTCCACTGGGCTGGGCGCCTTGCCGTAGATCCATTCCTCAAACGGCATCTGCCCTTCCATCTCCCGCGATTTGCCGTCCGGCGCCCCCTTGGCAAACAGCACCATATCGGTGCTCATACCCACGAGCACATGGTGATCCAGAATCGCATCCTTGAGCTTGGTGGGAAGCGTATCGGTGTAGGCCTGGATGGGCGTCTTCACATCGAAGGAAATCATCGGCGACAACAGCGCCTTCACCTCGGCCCCGGTCAGTTCGGGAACGTGGTTCTCAAACGAAAGCGTCAGGCGCGCCCCAATGGGTTCATGGTCGTCGCCTCCCTGCACCACCGGGCCGCCCATATCCGGCCCGCCTGCGCCCACCTGGATATGCCGCAGGAAGCGATGCTTTGCGTCCGGCCCTCCGTTCAGGTCGAAGACGATCCGGGAATGCTCGATCTTGATGTCGGTCAGCACCACCCGGTCGCCAGGCTTGGCCGACATGCCCTGGCTGGTGACCATGTTCAGATACGGCTCCCCGGCCGGCTCCAGCTTGCCGTTCGCCTGCAGCGTCAGCCCTTTGTGGCCGCGCGGAAACGGCCGCATGGCAAACCCCTGCTCCGACTGCAGCAGCCGGATCAGTTCCAGTCGGGTCTTGGGGTCGAGTGCGGACTTGGTGAGCGCGACGTGTGTCGGCGTGATCTGCTGGTAGCGTCGGTCAACCGTTCCCTGCGGACCCGTGGCTCCGTTCGTAACGGCCCCGGTGTGCGTGTCGATCGTGATCTGAGCTGCGGCTGGCATGGCGCCAAGCACCGCCGCAACGGCGCACAAAATGGCAGCAACCAGCAAAGGTCTTTTCAGGGGAACGCTTTGGGGCACTTCGGGGATTCGCCTCTGCTGCCGGACTACCAATGAACCGTTCATGGGGACCTCCCATGGCTGCTTCCAGAATTAAGCAAAAGATAGTCCCGTTTGTTCGGAAAAAGCAAATCCCTGCATGCAGGCAAAGCCCCAAACGGGCCGAATCGGGTCGACGCCCGCTACTGGGAATCGCTGGGAGGAATTGCCGGCGGCTTCTCCCGCGGCACAATCGGCGGAGGCGCCGCAACCGGAAGAATCTGCACCAGCGTCGGAGCAGCCGGTTCCGCTGGCCCCATGGCTGCCTCATGCTGACGCCGCGCCGCTGCGTCCAGGTCCACCGGAATCCCAGCGGAAATCAGGACCGGCGCGTTGTGCTTGTACTCCAGGTCCCGGGTTGCGCGATAGAGAAACGGAAACGTTGCCACCAGGACAAGGAAGGTAATCCAGGTGCCGTCCACGCCGTATCCGCCGCCCGTAAGCCAGAACGGTCCCATCGGGTCGCCCTGCACCACCGGCGAGTGGCTGCTGACCCCGTTCACTGCGAGCCCGAACAACAGCGCGCGGATCGCCTTCCAGCCGAAGTTGATGCCCCAGCTCACCCAAAGTGCCCGCGTGCGCAGGTAGGCCGTCGAAAGCAGCAGGCTCAGAACCAGGGAGACTGCAAAGCTGGCGTGGCTTGCACCCAAAGAGTGCGCCTGCACCATGGCGTAAAACAGCGCAAACCCCACCGCTGCGCCCACCGGTCCCAGGGCATGGATGAAGCGTTGGAATCCGTAGCCGCGAAAGGCCACTTCTTCAGCCAGTGCAGCCAGCGCAAAGAACGCCGCATCCGCCAGCAGCCAGCCGAAGGCCGAGCCATGTAGATTAAGCACGATGGCGATCCCGCCCACCAGCAGCATAGGCAGCACACAGACAATCGCAATCGACCAGCCGATGGCCAGGCCAATGCCTGCCTCGCCGGTCCAGCCCGAGCGAAGCGGCAATCCCTGCGCGGCTACCGGGTCGGTCTGCCGGTCGACCCAGAATCCCATGCCCGCAAATCCGGCAATCAGAAGGAAAGCGAGAAGAGCCTGTTCAATCAGCGGAGCCCATTGCTGGCTCGCCAACCCCTGTGCACCATGCCGCGCCAGCGAACGCACCAGAAAGTAGTAGAGAACCGCCGCAACAAACTGAATGTAGGCGCGAAAGCGTCCTGCGCGCGTCCCGGCTGTACTCATGCGCACGCCCCCGCACGCAAGCCCGAAGGCGTGCGTGAGCTCATCGTACCGAATCGTCTCTCCAGCCGATGCGACCCCACGTTAGCCTTCCGTGTAGAACTGGGCCATGTTACGGAATTTCTTCTGGCGGATTGCCACCAACTCATCCACCGGCAACGCTTTCAATTCGCCCAGGTGCCTCTTGAGCGCTGTGCCCAGCAGTCCGGCTCCTACCTCGTGGTCGAGGTGCGCGCCACCCGGCGGCTCTGAAATGATCTCGTCCACGCAGCCCAGCGCAGCTATCTCCGGCGCCGAAATGCGCATGGCTTCGGCGGCCAGCTTCTTGTTCGCCGCGTCGCGCCACATGATCGATCCGCAGGTCTCCGGTGAAGCCACAAAGTACACCGCATTCTCTAGAATCAGCACCCGGTCGGCCACAGCCAGCGCCAGCGCGCCCCCCGAACCACCCTCGCCGCTGATAATCGAAATCGTTGGCACCCGCAGCCGCGACATCTCCAGGATGTTTCGCGCAATCGCTTCGGCCTGGCCGCGCTCTTCAGCTCCCAGACCAGGGAAAGCGCCCACCAGGTCGATAAAGCTGATCACCGGCCGGGCGAACTTTTCAGCGATTTTCATGCAGCGTAAGGCCTTGCGATAGCCTTCCGGGTGAGGCATGCCGAAGTTGCGCCGCACCTTCTCTTTGGTCGTACCGCCCTTGCGATTGCCGATGACCAGCACTTCGTCGTCGCCCAGCCGCGCCATGCCGCACGCCACGGCCTCGTCGTCGCCATAAGCGCGATCCCCGTGAATCTCGCTGAAATCTGTAAAGATCCGCTCGATAAATTCCATGGGATATGGCCGCTGGGGATGGCGCGCCCGCTCAATTCTCGTCCAGGCCGGCGATGCCGCCGGTTGCTGATTCCCTGATTCCTGTTCGCTCATCGATTCCTGATTACCAACGCCTGATACCGCTTAGGCCAGCGTCGACCTCCGGCCCATCTGTGATTCTACGGGTACCGGCCCCTTGGGACAAATGCGGATCGATTCAAACCAGTGCAATCGCGTTTCGGGAGATGCGATGTGCGCCAGTCTCCACAAAATGCGGAAAAACTCGCTCCACCATCAATTCTCTGAAGCTTTGTATCAGGGTATGACTTCAGTCATACCGAAGAAGCCCATAAAATGACTCGGGCTTTAGCCCCTGCGGGATGTTCTTTATTCGCCAGAAAAAGGACAATCGGTCCTGATAACCCCTCCAGAGCGACAATTCCAGCGATAAAGAATGCGACTATGGCCCCAATTCGGGGCAGTTTTCCGATGGCTTGCATTGTTGAAAAATTATATGCTTCGGACTCCAAACAACATCAAATCCGACTCAGAGATCTCCGCTGCGGAATCCTCACCGTACACTGTGAAAGCACACTTACGCTGACTCCATGACCGCCGCCCTCGAATTCCGGAATCTCTCCTTCGCCACGCAGCAAGGGCGGCTTCTTCTCAGCGAAATCTCGCTCCAGGTCGAAGCCGGAACCACGACCGTCCTCCTCGGGCGCAGCGGCTCGGGCAAAACCACCCTCCTGCGCACCGTCAACCGCATGGTCCAGCCCACCAGCGGTGAAGTGCTGGTCAACGGAAAGGACGTTCGCGCCGCCAACCTAATCAAGCTACGCCGCGGCATGGGCTACGTCATCCAGGAAACCGGCCTCTTTCCCCACTTCACTGTCGAGCGCAATGTCGGCTTGGTCCTCGAAGCCGAGGGGTGCCCGCGCGCCGACCGCGTCCTCCGCGGCCACGAGATGCTGAAAACCGTTGGCCTCGACCCGGCAGTTTATGCCAAGCGCTTCCCCCACCAACTCTCCGGCGGTCAACGACAGCGCGTCGGTCTGGCGCGTGCGCTGGCCGCCGAGCCCGGCATCCTGCTGATGGACGAGCCCTTCGGCGCGCTCGATCCCCTCACCCGCGCCGAAATGCAGGACATGCTCCGCGATCTTCTCGCCCGTCTCAAAAAAACAGTCCTGCTGGTCACGCACGATCTGGACGAGGCCCTCTATCTCGCCCAGCGCATCGTGCTGCTTGACGAAGGCAAGCTGATCGCAAACCTCACCCCGGCCGAGTTCCTGGCCTCCAACGAACCGCAAATAGTCGCCTACATCCGCGCCTTCCATCGCGGCGAACGCAGCGCCTCCTCTGACCATCCAGAAACGGGGGCCACACAATGACCGGCTTTCTCCATCAATACGGCGGCGAGATCGGAACGCTGACCCTCGAACACCTCTGGCTCACCGGAGCGGCCATGCTCTTCGCCGCGGCCATCGCCATCCCTGCGGGAATCTGGCTCACCCGCGCCTCGCGATGGGCAAAGCCCGTGCTCGCCGTCGCCAACATTCTGCAGACCATACCGTCCCTCGCCATGTTCGGCTTTCTCTTGCCGCTCCCCTGGCTGGGAGACCGCGCCGCCCGCATCGCCATCGTCGCCCTCACCGCCTATGCGCTGCTGCCCATCCTGCGCAACACCTACGCCGGAATCCGCGGCATTGACCCCGCAGTCACTGAAGTGGCGCGCGCCCTCGGCCTGACCGACTGGCAGTTGCTCGTCAAAGTCGAACTGCCTCTCTCGGCGCCTTTCATTCTTGCCGGCCTCAGAACAGCTACCGTCACCTGCGTCGGCATCGCCACCATCGCCGCGGCCGTAGGCGCAGGCGGCCTTGGCGAACTCATCTTCCGCGGCGTAGCGTCGGTCGACAACCGCCTGATCCTCGCCGGCGCAATTCCCGCAGCGTTGCTTGCCCTCGCCGCCGACGCCGCCCTCGGCCTGATCGAGAAATCCTTCCGAGCATCCGCCCATCTGGACCACGCCCCATGAGAGAATGCCAACCCGCAAGAGATGAAACTGTGCCCCATTCATCGAGCGCCTTTTGCTCGATGGGTGGGAGTCGACAGACGCCAACCGCCGCAAACGTCTCTTCTTTTTTCTTTCTGGCAACGCTAGCGGTCAGCCTCCTCCTCGCCGCGTGCTCGCCCCCCCGCCCCGACCACCCCGTCATCGGCGCCAAGAACTTTACCGAGCAGGTAGTCCTCGGCGAACTCCTCGCCCAGGAGATCGAAGCCAAGTCCAATCTCAAGGTCGAACGTCGCTTCTATCTAGCCGGAAGCTACATCTGCCATCAGGCCCTCGTTTCCGGCCGCATCGACGCCTACGTCGAATACACCGGCACCGCCCTGACAGCAATCCTCAAACAGCCCGTCAACCGTGACCCGCAATCCGCTCTCGACACCGTCCGGCGCCTCTACTCCTCGCGCTACAACATCACCGTCGCCCAGCCGCTGGGTTTTGAAAACACCTTCGCCATGGTCATTCGTGGCGATGACGCCCGCCGCCTGCACCTCGCCACACTCACCCAGGCCGCGCAATACACGCCCGATTGGCGTCTCGGCGTGGGCTACGAGTTTGAGCAGCGCCCCGACGGCTTGCCCGGTCTCACCGCAGCCTACGGCCTCAAGTTCGCCGCACCCCCGCGCACCATGGACCTCGGCTTGCTCTACCGTGCTCTCAACGCCCATCAGGTGGACATGATCGCCGCCAACTCAACCGATGGACCCATTCAGGCCTTCGGGCTTACGGCGCTTGAAGACGACAAGCACTATTTCCCGCCCTACCAGGCCGTCCCGCTGGTGCGCGACGAAGCCCTCCAGCGCTGGCCGCAAATCAGGACCGCCCTCGATGCCCTCGCCGGAAAAATCACCGCCGACGACATGCGCGCGATGAACGAGGCGATCGACGGCCAGCACCGCGACCCCGCCGAGGTGGTCCGCGATTTCCGCGCGCGAAAAGGCCTCTGAGCGGATGGCGCTGCTAATGCGGCGAAGCCGTGCGGGCCCTTCGCTCATCTTCCGAAAATATCTAAAAATACATACCGAAGTCTTGCCGATTAATTCCCTCGGAAGGCGCATCATGATGCATGAGTGAAGAAAGGCTTGAAGGATAAGGCCCGTGCGAATCTCCCACCAGCACCACCGCACCGCAGGTGCTTGATTCCAAGTACTTTAACTTTAACCGGTCTGAAATCAATAAGATCGGACGGATGCCCTCCCGTCTCCCAATGAAAGCAAAGGACTTGCTCAAAAAGTATAGGGGGAGTGGGGGGACCCACCGGTGGTACAGACCGGGCACATCCCGGACACGGCACATTTCAATGCGAGCCTCACGCGAGCGGCTGCTCCATGCAATGGCGAGCGGCTGCTCCATGCAATGGCGCGAGCGTCCACAGCGGTATCGGGAATTCGGAGTTCAGTGCGAATTAATCGGTTTTGTCGTCAGCCCCATCCACGGGCGGCGTCTCCGGCTCTGTCAGAGTTGGTTCAGGGACAATCGGCTCGGATTCAACTTCCAAAGCGATCGGTTCTTCCACGGATTCAACCCGAACTACTTCCGGCTCTGGCTCTGTTTCCACGGCTTCAACCGCCTCAGCCTCAACCTCCGGCTCCTCGACAGCACCCGGCGCAGGCCCAAGCAATGCATCAATGCGATACCCTGCAGCCTCCGCGGAGGCAAGCGCCTCTTCAACGGTCCTGCCCATAACTTCAATCGCCGCGCGGTCGGGCACAGGTTCGTTCGCAAGCCGCAGCAGCGACGGCATCAGCAGCCACCACAACAGTTCCTCATATGACTCGCGCACCAGGTACGAATGGCCGGCCGCCTCATGCACACCCGTCAGCCAGCGCACATCGGGATCGAGCCACAACGCGGCCGACAACGCAACCCGCTCGACTGGGAATGAGGATGGGGATGAAGGCGCCGGTGAAGCCGTCGATTCAGTTTCACTCGCAACCGTCTCCGCCTCAACCTCACCAGCCCTTGTTTCTTTGAGACCTTCCCTCTCCCCACCCGAAACGGGCTTCTCATCCTCGCCAACGCCGGCGCCGCTGAGTAAAACCACCTTGATCCGCGCGGCAACCCGCCAGCCCTCTTCGCCTTCAAATCCAAGCGCCGTGAAGGCCTGCGCGAACGGCTCACGCAGGCGCAGACGATCGAACATATCCAACGCCACGCTCTCAGGATTTTCCGCGTCGATCGACTCGGCCAGCAGTTCCAGCGCGCACCACGCCAGCACCGGCCCCCACATCGCCGTCGCAGTGAACTGCGGGCTCGGACTGGGCAGCACTCGCCGTGCGGCCACCGTCCATGGTGTTGGAAAAAGCGCCTCGACCACTGGAATCCGCATGGCCCCGCGAAGCCGCTCGCGGAAAGCCGGTCCCAGCAATGCCGGACTCGTCGGAGTGACGCCAACAGCGCCGTCCTTCACCGCTCCCGCACGCGAGAGGTACGCTTTCTGCGCCTCGCGCAAGAATGTCTCGCAGCGCCGCCAGGCCAATTCAAAAAACTCGCGGCGTTCAAGCTCAATCTTCTTGTCTTTGGCCACCGGCCCGCCGGCAACAGCGCGCGGATGTTCTGCCAGGTCCGCGAACAAACGCACAACAGCGGAATCAAGCTGCAGGCGCAGCGCTTCATGCACCGGACGCAGCTCCAGGTTCACCAGCGCGTCTTCAAGGTTCGCAACGCCGCGCCCATTCAGTTGCGCGCAGAGCTTGTCCCACGGCTGCTCCGCCGTCGCGCGCAGTTCGCGCCAATCCAGAAACACATGGCACTGGTACGCATGCAAATCGAGCGTGAATCCGCGTTCATCGAGTTCATCGGCACGGCGCAGGTATTCAAGCCCCGTCAGCGAATCGCGGAAGCTGAGAAGCGCCGACTTGTCCCCGCTCAGCCCGAGCCCTTCCCGCAACCTCTGCTGGCGAAGTTGTCCAGCGCCCTTGTCTGCATAGGCCGCAGAGAAATCAATCGTCCCATGGGTCGCGCCATAGCGGTTGTTGAAGACCACCAGTGCGCGCTCACCGCCGTTGCGATTGGTGTAGGCGAAGATATTCTCGTCCACCGAACCGTTCGCCTGAAAAAAGTCGTACAGCAGAAAATTACTGCTCTCCGCAAAAAGCCACCGACGCTTGAGCAGCGGAGCAATCTCGCGCTCGTGCCGCTCCACAAGCCAATGATCTGGCCTCTCGTCGTAGCGCGGCCGGTAGTACTCCATGCCGTACTTCTCAGTGAATCCCTCAATCTGCCCGTGGCCAAACATCGGCAACCCCGGCAGCGTCGCCATCAGCGCTGCCACGCCAAAGCATTTATCGCCCTTGCCGAATTGATCGATCGCCGTTCTCTCATCGGGATTGCTCATGAAGTTCACGTAGCGCTTCATGATGTCCGGATCGAACTCCAGCGTGTTCTTGATCACTGACCTGTACTTCGCATTGTCCTCATCGCGCAGCATCACCATGAACGCCGAGTTGTACACGCGATGCATGCCCAGCGTGCGGACGAAGTATCCCTCCATCAGCCAGAACGCCTCCGCCAGCAGCAGCGTCCCCGGAACCTCTGCGGCGACGCGATCCACCACCTCGCGCCAGAATTCATGCGGCATGTGCCGGTCAAACTCCGCCTGGCTCATTCCATATTCGGCACGCGAAGGAATGGCCCCGCTCGCGCCCGGCCCTGGAAACCACAGCCGGTGAAAGTGCCGCTTGGCCAGCGTCATCGCCGCATCGAATCGAATCACCGGAAACAGCCGCGCCACGTGCAGAATGGTCTGAATCACCTGCTCGCGCACTGCCGGATTCAGGTAGTCGAGCTGCGCCGTGTCGTTCCAGGGAAAGCTGGTGCCGTCGTTGCCGTGGTAGACGTATCGTGTCTCGCCGCTGGAGCGATCGACGCGCCGAAACACCACCGCCGCGTCCGACTGCTCAAAGTAGTGGTCCTCGATCTTGATCTCCACGCGCCCATCGTGCGATAGATCCGGACCATTGAACGTGTACGCGGGATACGGCGAGTCCTGCCGCGAGATAAACCACTCCGGATGCTCAATCACCCAGGGCGAATCGATGCCCATGTGGTTTGGAACCATGTCGCTGGCCAGACGCACGCCCTGCCGGTAGCAGCGATCGCGCAGGTTGATGTACGCCGCCTCGCCGCCCAGGTCCTCGGCGATGGAGTAATCGAAGAGCGAATAGGCCGAAGCCACAGCGTCCGAGTTGCCGCACAGCTGCTTGATTGTCTTTGACGCGCGGCTGCGCTCCCACACGCCGATCAGCCACAATGAATTCAGTCCGCGATCGGCCAGCGTCGCCAGCTCTTCATCGGGAATCTCGTCCAGCCGCGCGATTCTACGCCCGTATTGCTTGCTCAACTGCGCCAGCCACACATACGTGCTCTTGGCAATCAACACCGTGTTCGGCATCCATGCCGTATCGGGTGAAAACTTTTCGTACTCATGCGCCGGATCGTTAATCTCGAACACCGGCACTTCGGCGTGGCTCACAACCGAGGGCCACTGCTGCTGCCCACTCTCTCGCCGTCGCTGGGCCGCCGCCTCAGCTGCCGCGCGCGCCTGCACCGCGGGCGGGTTAAACTGCATCCAGATGGCCAGCTCTTCTTCATGCAGAATCTCGCCGGCAATCTCCAGCAACCGCTCCACGCTCTCACCCAGCAGCGGCTTCCATAGCCGCCGAATCAGCGCAAGCTGGTCGCTCAGCGACGCGGGGGAACCCACCGCCGGCGCCCTCAGCAGGTCCAGCAGGTTAACCGCCGTCGCGCCTTCAATGGGAATCAACGGCCGCGTGGCGAAGTAGTCGGGCAACTGCTGGGTCACCTGGCGGTAAACAGTCTTCTCCGCCAGGGTCTTGTCTTCAAACAACTCATCAAACGGCTGGAAGGCCTCGTTGCGATTCGCCGTCCAAAGCAGCAGAAGCTCTTCAAGTGCTGCCGCGCGATGCGGCGTGCCATCGGTGGTTCCCGCCAGCCATTGCTTCGGCGTTTCCAGGCCGCGAATGACGGAAGTCCCGGGAAACTGCTCCACGAATGTCAGCAGCATGGAGTCGAGCGCGTCCGCGCCCACCTGCGCTGAGAACCAGTCCAGCGCCGAAGTCATCACCTCGGGGTCGAACTCCTCGCGATACCGCGCCATCAGCACGTGGCTGGCCTCGTCGATAAGGCCCATCGCGTACAGCGCGCCGGCGTGAACCGCCTGCTCGGGATGCTTCTCGACGTCGCGCACCAGGTTCATGCGGTACGCAAACTCGCGGGCTCCAGCCATGTTGCCAAAGACGACGTTTCCTGTATAGGAAAAGAGCGACTCCGTGAACTGGTACCGCTCCCGCGCATCCCGCGCAATGTGAAATTCCATCATAAGAAAACGCGCTCCCCACCTCGTTCAGCCGCTCATCAAGCCAAAACCAACTTCAACGCCAAATCGCCTGAAACCTGGCGCCAACCCCTGGTTCCAGCCGGGCATCCGGTTCGTCTCATCTCAACCGCGCAAGGGCGATCAAAAGGTAAAGTATCACCTGCGAGGGCAAAGCCGCTGGAAGAGTGATTCTATCCCGCCGGGTGCGCCGCTGGCTGTGTGCTCAATTCTCCGCTGCACTCCGCCTTCAGTTCCCGCGCAATCTGCCCCGCCACCGGAATCGACAACAACTGCAGCAGCGCAATCACCGGCAGCGCATACTTCAGCGCCGTAACCGCCGACCCCCAGTGCACAATCGCCAGGAAGAGAATGCAGCCCAGGCAACGGCCGGTAAACAGCCCGAACTCGTGGTTGAACAGATACCCGTACTGGTTGCGTCTTTCCAGGCGCGACAGCAGGTCCACCACCTGCCACTCGATCGGATTGTAGGCAAGATCGAGCATCGGCTTCGCCAGCAGAAAACACGCCATGAAGATCAGCACGCCCGCCGCGCTAAACAGCACCCCATTCACCGCCGCGCCCAGGAAGAACAGCAGAAGCGCCACCAGAAAAACCTGATTCCGATGCTGTGGCGAGGTCATCCGCCCAACTGTATACAGCACGCAGGCCGAAAGCACTCCGCCCACGGCCTGGGTCTCCCCCAGCGTTCCCTCCTGGCCCACCAGCAGCATAATCAGCATCGCCGGCGCCGTCACAATGTAACCCTGCGGCAGTCCCTTCAGGAAGGCCAGTTGCAGCATCTTCCGCCACAGCGGATGGAACGGAAAGAACAAGAAGCCGGTGTGCTTGGGACTGTTAAAGCTGCCCCGCTCCAGAATCCCCGCGGCCAAAGCAGTCAGCGTAAAAGCGATCGCGCCCACAATCTCATAAGCCCGGTTCGGAACTCCGCCCAGCCAGCCATAAAGCGTCGTCCCACTGATAAACCACCCAATCAGCGCCGGAACCCCCACCCCGCTCAGCGTCAACGCGAACAGCTCGACGCCGTAGTAGTAGTTCCGATTGCCGTCGTTGGTAGCCGTTAGCGCCAGAAAGCCGCGGTTCGCCCAGAACAGGCCTGTACTCAGCCCCATCGCAACTCCGGAAACCACAATCCCGCATGGCGTGAGCACTCCAAGCTGCATAAGAAACAAGATCGACGCGCCTGACAGGATCATCCCCGCGGCGTAAAGATGCTTGGCCTGCACCCGGCCCATCAAGATCCCGTTCAGATAGAACGCGACAGGGGTCGCGGCGTAGAGAGCCAGCACGTAGCTCACCACCCTGTCCACAGCGTGAGAGTTCCGCATCACGTACGCGGCCGCAAAGATCTCGATCACTGGCAGCACCAGGGCATAGATCATGTTCGATACCATCAGCACCCGCATGGAGCGCGGACAGCCCAGGAAGACCTCGAGTTCCCTGCGCAGCCGATTCATGCACTCGCTCCCCGTATCCAGTCTGGGTCGCCAAAGTTATACGCAGGTTTTTGTGCAGAATTGAACATCGTCAGCCTTTTGCGGTGTTAGAGGATTGATCCTTCGCTCCACCCCTCGGGGCCGGACAAACCGGCCGCGAAGGTTCGCGGGCTGCCTTGAGGAAAGCGCCCGCTACCGATGAAACAACGGACACCCAAAGCCTGAACCGGCAGCGGAATTGTCAGTGTAGCGCAGTTCCGCTCCACGATCCCCGCGCAGGAGCTCAAACCATGCGCGCAAATCGAGGGGCGGTCCGCTGATTCAAGCTGTCCCACCAGTTCGCAAAGGCGCAGGTAAATGCCTTCAACATCTTCAACATTCTCCAATTGCAGCCAATCACCAACGGCAATGCCAATGCCGGCGCCAACATCCAAAGCGCAACCTTTGGATAGGCGCGGGGCGCCGACGCTGGACGCGTGATCGAATTCCTGGCTCGAATCCAGTTCTAGAGCCTGCTCACAGTCGCAGTATGGACAGGCCATGGGCCGTACAATGGCCCAATGCTCTGAGTGGCGACACTCCTCCACTCAGAGCATTTTCCTTTGGGGCGTCCGCCAACCATCCCTGCGGCGCGAACCGCTTCTGCCCAACTGCAGGGGGCCGCCATTGCCACCGCACACCTTCGCCGGTAAACTGGTAAAGGCGCGAGCACATTCGCTCCAGCCATAGGATTTCCTCGCATAAGAGCTTCTGCCACGCAGCCTTTGCCTGGAACATCCAATGAGTAGTCAACAACGCGGAGAGGTGGCAGAGCCCGGTTGAATGCACCTGACTCGAAATCAGACATAGTCGCAAGGCTATCGGGAGTTCGAATCTCCCCCTCTCCGCCAATTAAAACCAATGAAATCAACACAATAAAGACATGAGAATGGCAAGAATACTGTCTGGAGCGGCCCCCTCGATCTGTGGAAAAGTGGCACTTTGAGGCACCATATCGCACTGAATACCAAACAAAAGTGACACCAAAAGTGACCTCCGCCACCCCTCTCCGTATTACCGCCCGGTTGAAGCGCGTATTCTGTTGAATATGGCCTTCACCCTGAAGCAACTCATCAACTCGGTTCAGGTTCTTCCGGTCACTGAATGTTGGGAGTTCAGGGGCACACGAGACTCCTACGGATACGGCCGGATGTACTCCGGCGACAAGGAATTGAAGGCCCACCGAGTTTTCTATGAGGCCTGTGAAGGGCCAGTCCCGGCGGGCATGTATCTGCAGCACCGCCTTCCGGCTGGTCAGTGTATTGGACAAGCCTGCTGCAATCCTGACCATCTGCTGGTCACCAACTCGCCCAAGGCTGCCCCGCCCGTCCAGGTCAAGGCTGCCCCGCCAGTGCCGCCAGTGCAGTTCAAGACGTGCCCAAACGGCCACCCCATGACCCCAGAGAACACCGTGACAGAACAGCGCAATGGCCACCCCAAGGCCCGGTGCCGAACTTGCCGGCAGGAATCCTGGCGAAAGAACGCAGCCCAAAGGTCGGCAAAGGGGCTCCACTCCTGATGCAGAATGGTCTACTGACCCGCATAGAAGCGGCTCAAGTTCCAGATTGCAGCATCCGAAAACAACCCAATTCCTGGATACCGCGACGATTTCGGGGACCAATCCGACTACTGTTCCCCGAAAGCACGCTGGCTGAGCGCATTGGCACTGTTATCGTCAATTTGGAATCATCTGGTCGAGTATCTTCTGTTACCAAGAGAAGATAATTGCATGAGGGGAGAGAGTTGAAGACGGCACGCCGACAGTGTATCTTTTGCCTAAATCAAGCGAACACCAAGGAGCACGTATGGCCGAAATGGGTACTGGCAGTCGTCGATCAAGACCGCCCTCTTCGTTTTGAACTAGGCAGCGATCCCGAGTTCCTATTTTCCGGCGAGTTCAAGATTGGGTGCGTCTGCGGCGATTGCAATAACGGATGGATGAGCAGGTTGGAAGATGAAGTGAAACCGTGTTTGGAGCCGATGTTGCATGGTTCAATCACACCGCTCACCCGGTCGGTTCAAGAAAAACTCAGCCTCTGGGCGGTCAAGATAGCGATGGTGATGGGCGCTCCTCTGATCGAAGCTGCGTCTTCCGTGGAAAGCGCGCCGCCCGTGCTACGGTTCGTGCTTCTGGAGTTGGGAATCATCTTTGCGCTTTCCGTGGTTGCTTTTGCAGTGGCAGACGACCTTAGCCGAGCTGCACTATCGGTGTGGATTCCGCTTATGGCTGCTATATGCGCGCTGCCCTTCCTGCTTTACTACGCCGACAGGACACGTAAGATTTTCAAACATCTCGCTATCATAGATGAAGCGGTTAGACAGGCGGGGAAGCGTCTTCTGAGGCAAGGCATCGTTTTCGCTCTGTTGTTCATGATTACCGCCTCGATTGTTGGATATGCAGTTGGAAACAGCGGCCGCGAAACGCAACAACTGATAACCGACGTTAATCTACAAGTGTCCCTCGCAAATCGCATTGGCGATCAGCGCAAATCCGCAGTGAAAATTGTCCCCGCGCAGATCGCTATGTACGACAAGCTGGAAACTGACGTACGGGCATACGCATCCGTCTGCAAAAAACTACAAGGCGACTGGACCGTATACGACGGTAAGTATCCCGCTTCGCATAAAACCACGGAGACCAGTTTGCACGATGTGGAGATAGAGGTTAAACGCGCCGATCTATTGCTTAAACAGATTCAGGTTGCGCGACAACTGCGCTCGATAAATGATGCAGACCAGCAGTGGGCCGGCTGGCAGAACGATATGCAGCCCTTGCTGGACGAGGAGAATGCGCTCGATTAAGCGGCTGCCGATGGTGAGAGCGGATAGAACTCTTCGACCGCTACATCCCAGTCGCAGGTGCGGAAGACGTGCTTTACCCGTTTGGACCGGTAGAAGTAGAGCGACCAGACAGCAGGACCTATCGCATTCCAAACATCGAAAAATAAGTTATCCGGGAACTTTTGGGCGTCGATAATCATTGCGAGCAGGCAAGCTACGAGTTGGAAAGCCAACACCCAGCGCATCAATTTCAACAACTCCCATGACCGTACGGAGAGAAACATTGTGCTGACCACCACCTGGGTTGCAAACAGCAGCAGGGTGGGCAGTGTGGACCAGAGAAAGAAGTGGTACAGACCGGCGTTGTCAAAACTTTCTGGGACGTAACTCTGGAAGGCGACCGCGAAAAAAAGCAGTGTAACCAGGATGCCCCCGTAAAGTTGCCAGTAATAGAACAGGAGCCATCCACCAATCTGAGAGCGTCTCTGCTTGTAGCAGACGATCCAGGCGATGATGCCGCCGCCAGGTAGTCCGGGCGCGTAGGTGCTGTTGCTGGAACTGGAGGCGAGTAGTAGGGCAAGCATCGTACAGGGTGGCAGCATATGTTGTACCTCATGAAAGCATCGGATAGTCCTGGGTGGCAGAATTCGTTCTATTCTGCATCACGGAACACGCGCACTTACTTCAGTGATTTCGTAGTTCCATTGGAACTGTCCCCTTACGCGAGTACCTGAGTCGAAAAATACAGAATCGTTAATATCGCGAACTTGCCCCGGAGGAAGGAACGGTCCAATACGCGTGTTCTCTTCACCAACCACATCACAGTGAGACTGGGCGTTGCAGTCCAAGACGCGAATCCTTGCTTTGATGTCATAAACCGCATATGGAGAATTGTTCTTCACTCGTCCTATTAGCTTGTAGGAGCTACCGTATGTCTCGGGGCCAAGAGTCATGTCCATGAACGCAAGCTGATCCACACGAACAAGCTCTTTCGAGACTTCGGTGTCGTGCTTATCTTTCGCAAAGTAGACCAGGACAATCAGCACCAGAGCACAGACAACGATCAGGATGGCTTTTCGGAATACCGGAAATTTGAAGAACGCTATTGCGGCGATAACAACGAGAGCTGTCCAGAGCATCGACCTACCTCCGCAGTACAGTCCGTGATGTGGTCGGGCTGTATGAGTTGTGGCCAGTCCCGACATTGCTGTCACTTGGAGCAATCTGGGGTCTGAGGTACAGAGGGACGGAAAACCGGGTTAAGGAAGCGGCTAATTTTACCTTTTCGATGCTTTGGGCAAAAATAGCCTACTTGGAGGCTTTTCTCTGTGCGGCCCAACGCCGCTTGGCGGCCTCGGCGATCCGGGCGCGGCCTTCCGGCGACAGGTTCCGTTTCTTCTTTGTTTTCGCGGCTTTCGTTACGGCTGTCGGCAAAGCGTTTTCGGCCTTGCGAGGCCGGCCGGCTTTCCGGGGAGCGGCGCTCCCTGTTGAGTCAGCCTCCAACAGTTGGCGAGCTTCTTTCAGAGCCGCAATTTCTGCGTCGAGTAGTGCAAGAACGTCTTTGATTGCCATAGCCCGTATTATAGCCAGCCCGCATTGGACAAGAAAAGCTGCCTGCGCCGCATCCTGCTGCGTTATGCCACCCGCTACGCCCCCGGCACCCCACCCGCGTAACCGCATGGCCTACGTTGCCGTTTCGCGCGGCGCATACGACGCGCAAATCTTCACCAACGACCGCGAGAAGCTGGGAGCGGCGCTGGGGCATGATGTATCGCACAGCAGCGCCCACGCGCCGGAGATGAAGCCAGAACAGAAGCAGGAGCAGGCAATCACGCCGCAGCTAGAGATCGCGCCACAGCAGGAGCAAGGAGAAGATATTGGTTTGGGCCTCTAGTCAAAAAGCTGGAGCTTGGAGCCCCGGCCTAACGTACGATTTTTCCTGTTTCGTGAACTGACCCCATCACATGACCGGGGCCGGTGATACCCCGCTTTAGTCCCCTGGCTTAGGAGCGATGGGTTTTACTAAACCACAGACTCCGGTTTTAGTTCCATTCGGCCAAGTCCCGCATTCGATGGCAGTGGATACTTTAGCCCCGACATGCTCCTTCACTAATACAACAATCTTGGCTTGGTCACTGTACTTGAAACCTTCTTTGCCAAATTGCCTTGGAGTGCCATCATCGTTGTTTACCAAACCATATCCCGGCGGCGTCGTAATTATTTTGCCATCAGGGAAAACGTAATCCCTTGATGGGCCAGGCCACGACTGCACACCATAATACACGTCTTCAGCTTTTGGAGGGTTTGGAGCCGATGCGTCAGGATGTTGAGTATCCATTTTAGTAATCTCATAATTCCAACGCAGTCCACCTTTAGGATGAATCGGGAAGTAGAAGTTCGCAAATCCTATAGACTGTCCCGGTCTTGCGCCTGGAAAATCGTCCTCTTCTTCCTCTCCTATCTTTTTGCAACTAGGTGGGGGAGCAGGGTCATACATCCCAGTTTGACGCAATGGATTACCCTGATTGTCCCACTCAATTACTTTGCCGGGAGCGCCCATATCTTGGCAGTCGAAGATGTGAATCTTCATTCTTATGAAAGAAACTGTCATGCTCGAGTTGTTCTGTATATGTCCAGAGAAGTTGTACGCTGAGCTATACCTCTCGTTTGAATTCCCGCTGACCGTCGTATCCGAAAGACTTCCATCTATGATCTTGACCTGCGATATTTGCGCGTTCGTTGCCGAATGGTCGTTCTGGCCTCGAAAATGAGTGTCCCGATTCATGTTCGCTATCTTCCCAACGAACAGAACAAGCACAATGGTGCCAATTGTGACCCAAAGCTGTTGCCTTGCTCGCCCGAGGCCCACGGCTGTCATCAATTGGCTTATTCTGCGTTGATACAGGCACGCAATTCCAAACAATAGTACTGCGGCTAAAACAAACACGAATACTTCTGCCCCAATTGAATCTGAGACCCAAAACCCAACAACTGCACAAGATGCAAAAACCCCGCCGATCAAAGCGAAGACGAGCCGCTCGCCCGCACTCATTGTGAGGGCGGGCGAATGATTGGCGGAATGCGGAGCCGGAGCCGAAGAAGGCTGCGAGGCCGAAGAAGTTTGGCTTTGCTGCCGAGATGGCCCGGAACTCTGTCCGGGTTGGCTGTAGGTTCCTGAATTGGAGCGCGCACTTGGCGCGGGAGCCGATTGCCGGTGTGCCGGGTTCGAGTTCGATGGCTGTGAACCTGATGCTTGACTATTCGCCCCGCTAGAACCTCGGTACGAAGCGAGTTGGGAATCGTACAGGTGCCTCTTTTCGCGATTAGAGAGAACGGTATAGGCCTCGTTGACCTCTTTGGCTTTTTCTTCGGCCTGGCGCTGCCAGTAGGCCGGGGCGTTCGCGAGGCGATCAGGATGAACCTCACTGATCAAACGACGGTGGGCGGTTTTAATCTCCGCCGCCGATGCGGTTTCCGGGATTTCGAGGAGTGAATAGTACGTCTCGTCCGCCATGTTTCGACCTAAAAGCCCAAAATTTGGTATAGCAAAGCACCTAGTTTGCGCTGACTGCAACTCTTTGTGAGTGGTATTCCAATTCTACGTGACAGCGTTGAAAGCAAAGCAGAATGCCCACGAATCGCCGAATCGAGAACCCGCCGTAGTTCATCGGTCGGCTCCTAACAAAAGCCGCGTTGCCTGTCCAATCGAGGTCCGGATATTATCGGCCACCACGTGCAAAGCAAGTTCCTTGCGCGTAGCCAATTGATCGAGAAACGCCTTATCGGCGTCATCTGTTCCAATGCAGAGAATTTCGATACCCCTCTGCTTCAACACCGCCGCAGATCGGAGAGCATCTTCGCAGGAGTTCGGTTGACCATCGGTGACGACCACGACGGCAGCAAGCTCCTTGAATTTGCCAGCGAGATCGAGACCGCTGGCCAAATTAGTACTGCCACCTACAATTCCGACTTGCACCGCTGCGATCCTTTTTTCGAAGATAGCACTTTGCACCGTGGGGTCGCACACCATCGCGGCTCTATCAGCGAATACAGCAAGCCCCGTCGCATATCCGCGCTGTGTCGCTGATCTGGAAAAGTCGATAGCACCGTTCTTTGCTTGAAACAGCTTATTTCCCGTCATGCTGCCCGATGTGTCAATGAGAAGTAGAACGTCCTTAATGAGGGGTCTCTCGGGGACTTGATTTTCAACGGCACCCTTGAGACATAGACGCCCCTCATCGTTCAATCGGAGCAATGCCATCACAAGCCTCCTCTGCGTAAAGACAATTCAATTGATGCTGGATTTCCATTTCAACCGGCATTTCAAGTGTCCCTGAATGCGCATCCTCACACCCGGCGCGCCTACCTTTCCGGGTAACGCCCTAATCGAGCAACGCCCTTTGCAGAGCCTCGACTTGCTCGTCGGTATCAGTCATCGGAACCATGCGAGCGTAATCCAAGTGGCGATTTATCCCAGGATCAGCTTTCGATAGTCCAAATTCGTCAATGACCGTTGTTAGCAGGATGACATAGCATCTAGCAGCAAGCTCGAATGAAAGAGCCTGCAATATAGGATACGTCTCTGCTTTTAGGTCGAACCCCGTAAGCCCAGCCGCATGGGTATACCAGCTTAGTTGGGCATACTTCACATCGTAGATTTCATCGAACGGAGTTTTCAGCAGAATTGCCCGAGAGCGCAAGTCTAAACCCGACCAGTGGCCCACCTTTTTAGCGCCAGGCCAGAGGATATTTTGCTCGGCCTCAATTCGTGCAGCATTGTTTTTAATGAAGTCGGCGTGAACGGTGGAAGGGAAAATCGGGTCTGGATGAGCGATCTTGAAATCAACTATCCGCCTTGCGGCCTTCAACTTTTCAACTTCAGAAAAAGCAGCAATTTTTTTCACGGCGTCTTGGATCACGTCGATGAGCTTTACATCGACTGCAAGCTCGAACAGGCTCCGCGCGAGCATAATGCTTGCCTGAAAGTCCTTCACATATTTGAGAGACAACAGGCTTTCGACGTTGGCCTTGGCGCGATAGTAGATTCCAGTGAAACAATGATCCCGGTCGTCTTTTGCCACCAATCCGCCGACCACTCCCCGGACCTCTTTTTGATCGAATAGATTGATGCTCTTGACAACGGTGAAGAAGCGCTCCGGGGCCTCCAATACATCCTCCCCTGGTCCTGTCGCCACAGGAAGAGCCAACTTGCGAAATACCCGCATCGCATCGTGAGAGGTAAAATTGCCTCGCAGCAATCCCGTAGATTCCGCCAGGGCTTGCTTGACGGGATACCTCTTGCCGTTGACCAGCACGGAAACCTCGCGGATATTCTCCGGCGCAACTGTTTGAAGTTTCTGCTCGACGTCGCTCTTGCTCAGGAAGATTTCAACGCCACCAACGGTAAATTTAGGCTTGTCCAACATAATAAACCACTTACCATCCAACACTACCACCACCTACTATTATTTGCAAATTGTCGTACAAATCTAAACCAACGCTTAGATAATGTACGGACGCAGAGGTCTAATAGATCATGGAATCAATAAAATACGCGCCCGTCACAGCCCAAGATTGTCGTTGAAGGCGACGTCAATCTCCTGCTCGGAGCCGAGGTAGCGTTCTGTCGCTTGGATACTCTGTCCCGCCAGAATGAACCCGGAAAGTCTCCGCGATCAGCGGATGCGCCTAGCGTCAATATAGTTCCATCATGGAATGATATTGACATTGCGAAAATCTGGATGCATACTCTGTTCATGCCACGTACTCGCATGGACGAGCTGTATGCACTTGCCGAAGAGCATGATGGCCTGCTCGCGTCCAAAGACGCGCGTGCCCAGGGGATTCAAGATTCTGTACTGGTGCGGCTCGCACAGCGTGGCCGGTTGGAGCGCATGAGCAGAGGGGTCTATCGGATCGCGCACTTTCCGGCAGACCGGCTTGCCCAATACCGCGAAGCTGTCCTGTGGGCACAGGCAAGTCAAGGACCGGAGCGCGTCGCCCTGTCTCATGAAACGGCGCTGCTGCTCTACGGCATCTCGGACGTAAACCCAGCGCGTATTCACCTCACTGTTCCGATGTCGGCACGGCTGCGGAGGGCGCACCCGGAATGGATCGTGATTCATCGCGCCGACCTAACGCCGCAGGAGATCAGCCAGCATGAGGGAATGCCGGTCACTTCGGTCGAGCGCTCGGTCGTGGATGTTCTCTCGACAACGCATAGAGCAGACATTGCCCAGAAGGCCATCGCCGATGCTCTTCGAGAAGGACTGCTCAACACGGCTCAGGCAAGCGGCCTTCGGAAGCGCGTCAGCCGCTCGACGCATGGTCTCTCACTTGTAAAAAACGGAAGCAGGGTTAAGTCGAATGACTCCTCAGCCAGTTGAACGTCTGGAGAAGACATTGGCGCGAGTCGCCAAAGAGCAGGGATTAGCGCAGGAGCGTCTTCGCCGGTGGGTTTCCTTTCTGGCGCTATGCGGAGTACTGGAGCGGGCCGTGAGTGAAGGCGTCCTGGACAACTACTACCTGAAGGGTGGCGCTGCGATGGAACTGCGCTTTGCCGAGGGCGCTCGCGCGACGAAGGACATCGACATCGGTGTCTCAGGCGAACGCGCAGCGCGGCTGGCACTCTTTCAAAATGCGCTCGCGCTTGGTTTCGATGACTTCACCTTTCGGCTGAAAGGCAAGCCCTTGAACATGGAGAAAGTTGATGCGGTTCGACTGGAACTCGCCATCCAGTATCGAACCCGCGCTTGGCAAACGATTGATGTAGATTTAGGGGCAGCAGGAGCGGGTGTCGTGGACCTCGTGGAGCCAACGATTCGGGGACTCTCCGCAATGGGTTTGAGGACACCGTCCCCGGTTCGTTGCCTGAATCTGAGTGAACAGATTGCCCAGAAGTTGCACGCGTGCACCGGGCCATTCTCACAAGGGCGCGCCCGCGATGTGCTGGACATTTTGCTGATTGACCTGTTGGGCAAGCTGGACGTGCTGGCTGTACGCGCGGCAGCAGAACAGGTGTTTACGCAACGGGCTACCCACGACTTCCCACCGCCCATTCTAATCCCGGTAGAGTGGCAGCCCGAGCTTGAAGTCTTGGCGAAAGAGCTTGGCTATCCGACAACTTCTGCGGTAGAAATTGAAGCCAGATTCCGTACATTTGTAGACGCGGTGGCGAGAGCCGGATGAATCGCTTGGCTCTATTTTGAAAGCAGTCGGAGAATCACAAACGAATTGAGGTAGGCCATGGCCACCAAGAAAACCAAGCTGCCGATGGGGATCTTCGAGAAGGTTTCTGGAAGCGGGATTTACTGGATTCGTTTTACCTCAGAGGGAAAGATACTCCGGGAGAAGGTCGGCAGTTTGGCCGCAGCCAAAAACCGCCTGGGAGTTCGTCACGGCCAGGCAAAAGCGGGCACACTTCCAAATTCATCAGAGCCGCGGCCACAAAAGGTCACCTTCGCCGAGCTTGTCGATGATGCCAACAAGCACCTCAAGTCGGAACGCACTGCGGCCCACGCATACGACACTGGTCTGAAATTCAACCGTATGCTGCCAACATTCGGCAAGCGCGAAGCCGAGTCAATTACCCGGCAAGAAGTTCTGGACTGGCTCGATGAGCAGGCCGAGGAGCATGAGTGGTCCGACACAACCCGCAACAGGTATGTCGCCGCGTTCTCACTGATCTATTCCGTGGCCAGTCCGGACGGGACCAAGAAGCTGACGATCAAGCCTTGGGGCAGGATCACCCGTCGCCAGGAAGACAACTCCAGGGTGCGCTTCTTGTCGCAAGAGGAGGAAGCCGCAATCTCAAAGCAGCTTCGTGAACGGTATCCGGATTACCTGAACGTCTTCATTCTCGCCCTCCATACCGGAGCCCGCACATCGGAAGTTCTTCGGGGCGAGGTTGGGGATTACAACTCGCAGACCGGCATGATCAAAATCCACCAGACCAAGGATTCACGCAAGCCCAAGGTCAGGTTTGTACCGATGACGCCGATGGCCGTTGCCGCCTACAACGCTCTGGCGGCAGGCAAGGAGAATGCCGCCCCCCTTTGCACCAACCGCAATGGTCAGCCGCTCTACGAAATGAGGTACTGGTTTCTCCGTGCGCTCGAAGCATCTGGCGTGAAGGACTTCACCTTTCACGACGTTCGGCACACGGCAGCAAGTCGGTGGGTAATGTCTGGCGTTCCGCTGGCCGCAGTCGCCAAATACCTCGGCCATTCTGGGGCGGCGATGGTGATGCGCTATGCCCATCTACAGCCGGAAGTCAACGCCAAGGCCATCAACGCAGCTATGAGTTTTTACCCCCAAGCCGCGATCCAAACTGACACCAAAACAAATAGTGACACCAAAAGTGACACCAACGGAAGTCGTGCTCTCAAAACACGCATGAACATTGACGATTTGTAAATACTAGAACAGACTCGAAATCAGACATAGTCGCAAGGCTATCGGGGGTTCGAATCCCTCCCTCTCCGCCATAAGATCAGTAGAATCAACAGCAGGGGCCTATCATGGGCCCCTGGTCTTTTTGGTGTGA
>Ga0302200_10000200_pt1 | contig 63162 bp, 55 predicted proteins | sample II_Bog_N3_1_FD_194585 | JGI IMG/M metagenome (GOLD analysis project Ga0302200, IMG submission 194585) | Peat permafrost microbial communities from Stordalen Mire near Abisko, Sweden - II_Bog_N3_1 | ecosystem: Environmental > Terrestrial > Soil > Wetlands > Peat | place: Sweden: Abisko...
GATCCATCTGTTACTACTTAGTACATTAAGAACTTGCTTATAATTCTATCCCTTATTACTTCTATCGGTGATTAGGTCTATTTACTTAAGTGTTAAATCTATAATTTTAAAATTTTTTTCAAAAAAAAAGACTCAAGAGATAAATCTCCTGAATATTTTGCTTTATTCATTGTCCGTTAATAGTTTTTTATAATATGTTTGCGCTGTATAAAGAGCAGCAACCGGATTGTGGCCCATCACACGATCTTTGGTTACTAAGGTAGTTGTCACTGCCTTGGAATACTTATAAAACAAGCTGTCATGCCCCACGCACAAACCAACTACTACATTTAAGTCCGTCTTATTTTTATTCAAAATCTTAGCCTGCATCACTGGGTTACAGGCACTGGCGCCTGGAGTTTTTATATATTGTTCTTCAATATGGATTGCCGTCTTCGGGATAGCACCAACTTTGCAGGCTACACCATAGACTTCAAATCCATGAATCTTTAATATCCTCGCAAAAATTCGGCTTTCGTTTATGAGCCCCGAGCAGGTTGCAATACCAATTTTTTTGGCACCGATCCGTCTGGCAAATTCCATGATTTCTTCAACTCTGGTATATTTACCATAAAAAGCCCCTTCGACTTCAGCCCCGGCAATGGCAATTTTACGGACTTCTTCATTATTATTGTAAAGATCCACGATTTTTTCTATTTCTTTATCTGTTAAATGCGTGGTCAAACAAAATTCAGGATATTTCCCATCACCTTTGCTGCAGCTAGTTGTGCCACAATCCGTGCAGGTTAAATGAAGATTTTCTTTTGCATTTTTCGTCATTTTCTTCCACTCTTTCTGTTTTTAAATATTATACTCCGTAAAGGAAACATAGCGTGATAAAAATTGTTTTGTCCGCTCATTTTCTGGGTTAAATAAAAGTTTTTCCGGTGCACCTTCTTCGACAATCACACCGCCGTCCATAAAGATGATATGGTCGGCAACTTCTCGGGCAAAACTAATTTCATGCGTAACAACAACCATCGTGCAGTTAAATTCCTGCGCAATTTTTTTCATGACTTCTAAAACTTCACCGACAAGCTCCGGATCAAGTGCCGAGGTCGGTTCATCAAATAAAATAACATCAGGGTTTAAGGCTAATGCTCTGGCAATCCCAATGCGCTGCTGCTGTCCGCCGGATAATTGATGCGGATAGGAATCTGCTTTCAATTCTAAGCCAACTTTTGCCAGAAAGTACAATGCTTTTTCTTTCGCTTCGGCTTTCGGGAGTTTTTTTACAACAGTCAATCCTTCCATAACATTTTCCAATGCTGTTTTATTTTTAAATAAGTTATACATTTGGAAAACCATCGCGGTATGCTGCCGAATTTGATGAATTTCCGCTTTTGAAACATTTTCTACGTCAATATGGATATCATCTAAGGTAATTTCACCACGATCGGCTTTTTCGAGAAAGTTCAGCGAACGCAAAAGTGTTGTTTTCCCCGACCCGCTTGGACCTAAAATAACCGTTACGGAACCAGTTGGTATGGTGCAGCTAATACCTTTTAAAACTTCATTTGCGCCAAAGGCTTTATGGATATTTTTAAATGTAATCATGACTAAATTCCTTTCTGGAATATTCCTACTTTGCGTTCTGCAAGTAAAAATAGTTTTTCAAAAATAATACTAATGCCCCAATAGATCAAGGCAACGACCAGATATCGTTCTAAATAACGGTAATCATCGGCACAAGCAATCTTTGCTCCGCCCAAAAGTTCAACGACTGTTATCGTAAAAACTAGCGAGGTCCCTTTAATTAAATCCAAAAATTGATTTGCTAAAAGCGGTACGGCAAAAACACCGGCTTGTCTGGCAACAATTCGATAAAAGCCCTGCCACCAGGTCATACCAATCGATTCAGCTGCTTCCATTTGACCTTTGTCGACCGACAGAATCGCTGAACGAAATACTTCTGATAAATAAGCTCCCGTATGGATTGTTAATCCAACAATAGCAAAAAATATTGGTGAAATATGCTGGTAACCTGTATCGATTCCTGTCTTATCGGTAAATGCCATTAAAAACACGGGCAAGCCAAAATAAACAATATAAAGCATGACCATCGTCGGTACCGCCCGTCCCAATAAAACATAGCTATGGGCAAAAAATTTCAAAACTGGTATTTCCTTAATCTGGATTAATGCATTCAGTAATCCTAAAACACAAGCAAAAATCATTGTTGTCACAGCTAAAAATAAGGTAATTGGCACATATTGTAAAAGTTCCCAAAAAGAGTCATACATAAATGAAAATTCAATGATATTTCCCATTTTCAAACCTCACTGTCATAAAAATTTTCTTTATGGTTATACATAAGAAGCACGTTTTTCAATAATCTGCGATATTTTGCTGAAAATATAACATAACAAGATGTAAATAATGGCAACATCAATGTAGAGCTCAAGATTACGCTGACTATACGCTCCCATTAGGTCTGCCTTGCGCATCATATCAATTACACCAACATTAAAGACAAGCGATGTTCCTTTCAGTGTCGAAATAACGGTATTCGTTAAAGATGGAATGGCTAAGCTGAATGCCTGCGGCAGAACAATCCGTTGATAGGCACGAATATTCCCCATACCAATCGAATAAGCTGCTTCAATTTGACCTTTATCAATAGCCAAAATAGCACTTCGCATGATTTCAGAGCTATACGCACCCACATGCAGTGAAAACACCAGCATGACATAAAACAAGGCTGGAACATTACGGATATCTTGGACACCAAGCTTTTGCAAAAGTTCCGGCAAACCAAAATAACATAAAAACAATTGTACCAAAAACGGAGTTCCGCGCATAAATGAAATATAAATACCCGCTATTTGATATAAAACTTTAACTTTATTAATCCGAATGATGGCAATGATACTACCAAGAGCAATACCGATTACAACAGCCACAAAGGTAATCAATAAAGTGATATCTATATACGATATGATCGTAGGAAAAGACTTGATCATATAACTAAAATCAAAATAAGTTGCCACAGGAACGACCTCCTATCACTCTATCACTTAGGCTGCCCTGTATAATCAGCACCTAAATATTTCTCTGATAATTTTTGTAAAGTGCCATCGGCTCGCATTTCTTGCAAAGTTGCATCAATCTTATCTGCTAATTGTTGTTCGTCTTCATCTTTTCGTAAGATATAATACGTTGGTACGCTCGAAATCACAGGTCCCGCGGCTTTGACATTCAGCCCTAATGTTTCTTTTGCTTCACGAATTGCAACTTCATAGCTAATACCAGCATCCGCGCGACCTGTTGCCACTAAATTCAAAGAATCTGCGGACCCTTTATCAGAATAAGAGACTTCAATTTTAGGATTTGCTGTCTCATTAAATTCTTTCACCAACCGGGTTGTTTCCCCTGTTGGCGTAATGGATAAGGATTTTCCTTTTAAATCATTGAATGATTGTATATCATTCCGATCACCACGTACTGCCAATTTACTGATCGTATAATTATTTGATTCTTTGGTGAAAATATATTTTGTATCACGATCGCTATTATGGGTCATTTGATTTGCAATTATATCAATCTGTTTTGCCTCCAAAGCGACAAATGCACTTTCAACACTCATAGTTTTAAATTCAAATTTAATATCTTTATTGCGTTTCTCAACTTCTTTTAAGATTTCAATATCATAACCCGTCAATTGATCTTTATCATCCATATAGGTAAATGGTTTAAACGTACCTCTTGTTCCAACATAATACGTTTTTACATTTGCATCTGGTTTTTCTCCTGTTCCGCCTTGTTGGCTTAACCCACAGCCAGTCACAACCCCTGTTAAAAGACTAAGCAATAGTAGTCCGACAACCTGAATTTTTTTCATACTCTTCATAATTTCATTCAAACTCCCTTTATATTTCATACCTGCTGGACTGCCTGCTCGATTTGGTGAAGGGCCTTTTCCAACAGCGACTTTGGACAAGCCAAATTGATGCGAGCAAACCCTGTTCCTTGTGTACCAAATGTATAGCCTTGGTTAAACCAAACTCCGGCCTTTTTAATCAAAAAGTCTTCTAGTTCTTCTTTGCTAAATCCATATGCATTAAAATCAACCCATAAAAAATAAGTACCTTCTGGTTTGTTGACTTTTAACTTGGGTAAGTGTTTTTTTATATATTCAAGCGCGTAGTCACGATTTTGTTCAATATAATCTCGCAACTCATCGAGCCATTCCTCACCTTGCTCATAGGCTGTCTGCGTAGCAATAAGGGGAAACAAACTTGGTTTGGGAATGCCAAAGAATTCATGTGTTTTTTGAAACTTATCGCGTATTATTTTATTGGGAATAACAATATTTGAATTGCGAAGTCCGGCAATATTGAAAGACTTACTGGCTGCTGTACAAATAATTGCCCGTTCGACAAATTTATCAGCCAATGTACCAAATGGAATATGCTCTACATTTGAATAAACAAGATCACAATGAATTTCATCAACAAGCATTTTTACATCATATTTCAAACAGATTTCGCTTAATTTTACGAGTTCTTCTTTTGTATAAACTTTCCCAACTGGATTTTGCGGATTACAGAAAAGAAATAATTTAGGCTTCTTCTCCAGAATTTTCGTTTCGAAATCAGCAAAATCAATTTCATAACCAGCATCTGTATTAATTAGTGGATTTTCAAGTACTTGTCTTTGGGTATGTTTTATAACCCGAAAAAAAGGATGATAAACTGGTGTTTGTATTAAAATAAAATCTCCCACCTGTGATAAAGCCTGAATCGCTATATGGATGGCCGTAATAACACCCGGTGTTTGTTTTATCATTTCTGGCTGAATGTTCCAGTGATGACGTTTGGCAAACCAAGCAATTACCGCTTGCGTATATTCCTTACTAACAGCAGCATACCCATAGATACCAGCTTCCGCCCGTTTAACTAAAGCCGCTTTTATCGCTGGTGCTGTTTCAAAATCCATATCCGCAACCCACATCGGTATAACATCTTCTCGGCCCACCCGTTCTTGGCGGAAATTCCATTTATTTGAAAGCAATCCTGTAAAATCGTGTTCTATAGCAAAATTCACTTGTGTTTTTTTCAAAGTTGCACCTCATTTATAATTCATGTATGTTTTGTATTGATTCATTTATAGTATCGTATTAAGCATACTTTGTCAATATGTTTACTCTGTTTTTTTTAGTGTAACAATAACCATTCTTAATTTGACTTTAGCAGTCGACAAGAATAAAATTAGAAATATGAATTGATGATAAAGAGGTGTTCATGTTTATGAATCATTCCATCACACATATTGAAGAATTATCTTTAAATGCCTTTCCATCCTTACAGACAGAAGTATATGATGGTTGGATCTTACGCTTTTCGGATGGTTATACACATCGGGCAAACTGCATTTGGCCGCTATATGAATCCAGTATTGATCTTAAAACAAAAATCGAACACTGTGAAAAAAAGTATGAAGAAAAAAAACTACCAACTATTTTTAAAATAAGTGATGAAAATAATATGGATTTAGATTTTATATTGAATGCTGCTGGCTATCAATTAGTCAAAAATGTTCAGTTAATGGCCTGCAATCTTTCGCAATTGCCGATTTTTTCTGTGGAAAATATTCATATCACCAAAGGCATGAACGAGTCATGGCTCAATGCCTATATTGATTTCAATGGTACACAAACGAAAAAAGTGCATGATATTGCAGCCCGCATTTTACAAAACGTATCCAGTACTATGTTTTGTGCCGAGTTGAGACAAGACAATCAAATTATGGGATTTGGTCGAGTTGTCCTGGATCAGGAAAGTATTGCTCTTTACAGCCTGCATGTAAATGAAAAATTCCGCCGTCAGGGGCTTGGAATTCAACTTTGCAAAGCATTGATGAATATTGGGATTGAGCATGGTGCCGGTTACGCTTATTTACAAGTGGCAAGCGATAATAAAAATGCGATTTCGCTTTATGAAAAATTAGGGTTTCAATCGATGTATCATTATTGGTTTCGCGAAAAACGAACAGCCAACAGTAGAGAAATTATTGATTAATCCTAAGCTGCGTTACGACCGTCTGTTTTATCTATCATCTAATTCATTTTTTGTCTAACATATTAGATCAGCCACCCGTTAAACGGGTGGCTTTTTGTTTCGGCATATGACAGGACACCTCGCTAAAACATGCAAAAAAATTCAGACACCGTAAAACATCACGATGCCTGAATTTACTATGCGAGCAATAAATTTGCTAAATTATCCTTTTGCTATAAATTTATTTTTTAAGGGAACGGTCAATGGAAGGGTAAGCAATGCCACTACCGCAACGACGATTACAGCGGTTTTTATCCCAACAAAATCGCTTACCATACCATAAATAGAAGGCGATATTGCCAGCTACATTAAACGTACTTAATGCCGTTCGACGAGCATTGATACCTGTATAAGCATTTGAAATCAACAAAGAAGATATCGGATGCTGCACGCTGGCTCCAAGCCCGCCAAAGGCAAGAATGCACCCCAACATAATAGGGTTCCCGCTATATCCTAGGAAAAAAACAGCCGCACTTGTAAGAAGTATACCCGCTACCAGTAACTCAAACGCTCCAATTCGGCGAGCAAGCGCACTGGCTGGCACTTGAAAACCTGCCAGGACACCAGAAAAAAGTGTCTTCAAAAAACCTATTTCGGTAAAAGATAAGGCAAACTGTGCCTGCCAAACAGGGAAAAAAACATACAACATATCCGTAAAACCATCTTGAATAAAATGAGCTAGGCTCCCTGTCCATAAAACTTTTTTATGTTCTGCCAACGGCTCACCCGTATAACTTTCAGCCATTTTATGCCCCACCTATCTATATATTACTAATATATTCTAACAATACACCATCAATTGTAAGATATTATCTCACTCTTGGCAAATTCATAGCGACCATCTCTTTTTATTATTTCGTCCTAAGTAAGAATACCATTTTTCTAATTCACAAAAATAACCAGCCCTTATCAAATGAAACAAATCACACTCAATATAACAATATTTAGATTCAAATGTGTTATAATAATCCAATAAAAGAAACGCAATACACACATTCATCCACTACAGATGTAAAATTAATGTGATAAAAGGGAGCCGATCTTATGCAAAAGCCAAAAATATGTGTCTTTAACTATCGTGATTTTGATGAAGGAGCGTATTTTGAAAAAATCAGCAAAGAATTAAACATTGACCTGGTAATTTGTCCCTCTGGACCAAGCAAAGACAACATTAACCTCGCCAAAGATTGCCAGTGTGTCAGCATCATTACAACACCAATTGATGCTGAGCTTATGGAACAACTTCACGTATTTGGCATAAAAATGATTTCTACACGAACCATTGGTTTTGATCACATTGATCTGGCAGCGGCAAAAAAATATGACATCGCTGTTAGCAATGCAACGTATTCCACCAACGGCGTCGCTGATTATGCCATTATGTTAATGATGATGTCGACTAGAAAAATGAAGCACATTATGCAGCGCGCAAATATCCAAGATTTTTCGTTGCGAGGTCTGCAGGGCAGAGAATTTGCTGCCCTGACAATTGGCATCATCGGAACTGGAAAAATTGGACAAACTGTGATTCGTCATTTATCCGGTTTTGGCAATCCGCTTTTGGCTTGCTCTTTATATGAATGTGATGACGTAAAGAAGTATGCTCAATATGTTTCTTTACCCGAATTGATCCAAAGAAGCGATATTATAAGTTTACATACCCCTTTAGATGAAAATAACTATCATATGATCAACAGTGAAAGTATTGCTGCCATGAAGAATCAGGTGATTTTGGTCAATACAGCCCGTGGCGGTTTAATCGATACTACTGCCTTGCTTGATGCGCTCGAAAGCGGAAAAATAGGTGCTGCTGCCTTGGATGTCATTGAAGATGAATTTTCACTTTATTACAATGACTTGAAATCGCAGGTATTGTCGAATCGGAATTTAGCGATACTGCGCAGCTATCCAAATGTCATCGTCACCCCTCATATGGCATTTTATACCGATCAGGATGTACATGATATGGTATATTCATCCTTGAAAAGTTGTTTGCTCGAAATCGCTGGCGAAAAAAATCCTTGGCGAGTCAATTAAAAAGATCACACTCCTAAAACTCCCAAAATCCAAGAAGCTTGCCTCATAGAATAGCAAGAACAATGTCCAACTAAAAAATGGCGGGATATCCATAGAGACATCTATGAATATCCCGCCATTTACGTATTGGCGGCATTTTTATTGCCATTTAATAAAAAGACTGTCCCGTTAAATTGCCGTATCCGAAAAATATTTTTCAACTTCCAGCAATGTCTTCATTTCCTTAAAGAGAAGCTTTTGCGTATCTTTATCCGGTTGAAGCAAGTCCGGTATCATAATAACCTTCATACCAGCTCGAGAGCCAGCCAGCACACCTAATGGTGAATCTTCTAAAACAATACAGTTTTCTGGCAGGCAGTTCATTCTTTTTGCAACTGCCAAAAAGATATCCGGTTCCGGCTTTGATTTTTTGAGTTCATCACCATAAAGGGCATAGTCAAAGCTTTTTAAAACATTTGCCAGCGCTAACAGATGCATTGCCGTTTTCCGATTGGACGATGTTGCTACTGCTTTTTTGATTTTATTTTTTGCAAGAAAATCCAATAATTCATAAAGCCCTTCTTTGATTGGAACTCCATTGTCTTCCATATACTGTGTCGCAAATTCTAATTTCTTTGCTAAAACCATGTCAAAAGGAAACTCTTTACCGAAACGCTGCTGATAAATTTCTTTCACACGAATCAAATTAACACCAATTGTGCGGCGAAAGGTTATTTCATCTAAAGCATATCCATAAAATTCACACGACTTGATAAAACTTTGAAAGGACACCTTTTCGGTATCAAACATTAATCCATCCATATCAAAAATCACTAAGCTGGTATGTTCATTCAGGATGTTATTCATGCCATCCTTTCCTCCCTCATAAAATTTATTGCTTTCCATCTGCGCGAAAAACTAACCCTATTTCCACCCGAGCCTGGTTTGCCACAGCCAAAACTTGCAGTGACTGTTCTAAATATGCATAGCACTTTGATAGATCCTGTCTGCGATAGATTTCTTCAAAAGCAATAAATTCATGGACCATCCGATGCTCATACAGATTTTCATTGTTTGTTATTTCCTGTTCTTCCACCGATATGGTAAATGACTCCAATGTATTTGGTGCACCATGAACCCTTATATAACCTTGTGTTCCTTGTATCGTAAGCAGGCTTGGGCTGGCTGAATCCTTTGCTCCAACACAGACTGCCGTAAATCCGTCGTATTTTAACGTAAGCACGCCAGATGTATCAATGCCATTAAACCCAATATTTGCCATATAATGGACTTCTTTTGGTTTGCCAAAAAGACCGATAACAAAATTCAGATTATAGATATTAATATCGTATAAAGCCCCGCCAGAAAGTTTTGGATCAAATGCCGGCAATACTTCACCTTGCATATATTTACCATAGCGTCTGGAATATTGTGAATAATTACACTGTACCATTTTTATTTCACCAAGTTCCGGTAAAGCTTTCTTGATGGCAGCAAAATTTGGCAAATGCAGCAGTGTTACCGCTTCAAACAAAAATAATTTTTTCTGTTTCGCCAGTGCAACAAGTTCCTGTGCTTCTTGGCTCGTCGATGTAAATGGCTTTTCTACAATAACATGCTTACCGGCTAAGAGTGCCTGTTTTACGTAACTATAATGCTGGCTGTTTATAATACCTATGTAAACAGCTTCCAGCTCGCGGTCACAAAGCATTTCAGGGTAATCTGTGTATACTTTTGGTATTTTATATTGATTTGCAAGTTCTAACGCTTTATCTTTACTATGTGAACGCGCCCAAATAGCAATACAGTCAATCGTTTTTACCTGCTTAAGTGCTGTCAGTGCCTCTCTGACAATAACACCGGTTCCTACAATACCTAAATTCATGCAACTACCTCCCCTGGTATCGATTCTATAGTAAAAGTATTCGTCAAAAGCCCGTAAAACCCTATGCCAATCTGTCTGATAATAAAAAATAGAATTTTTAGTTACTTTTAAACAACCTTACAAAGTTTGCTTTACATATCAAATAAAGCGGACTTTATCAAAGGCAGGTATTTATTTTTAAATGTAGAATTGTATAATGAAGGCTTCCATAAAATAGGATACATATTTACCATTGCTTGCCCATTTCACCTTCACTGCACTAGGCAAGTTACAATGAAAGGAGCTTTTTATGATAAAAGAAAAAGATGTTCATGTAGCACGTCAACCCATTTTTGACGTAAATTTAAATGTTTTTGCCTATGAACTCCTCTTTCGCAGTAGTTTTATAAACAGTTATGATGGTACAGATGGAGATCAGGCTACCTTAGATGTCATCAATAATAGTTTTTTATTAATTGGTATGGATACCTTAACCTATGGGAAAAAAGCTTTTATAAATTTTACTGCCAACTCCTTGAAAAACAATATTCCAGCAATGCTGCCTAAAGAAATTCTTGGTGTCGAAATCTTAGAAACAGTCATCCCTGATAAAGAAATAATAGAAGCTTGTAAAAAGCTTAAAAAAAATGGATATTTATTGATTTTAGATGATTTTGTATTTCATCCGGATTATATACCGCTCATTGAATTAGCTGATATTATAAAGGTTGATTTTCGGATTACACCACCTGCCGAGAGACGTAGTCTTATTCAGCGTCTAGATGGCTATCCAATTAAATTTTTGGCTGAAAAAGTAGAAACACAGGAAGAGTTTCAATCCGCTCGTCACCTTGGTTATTCGTATTTTCAAGGCTATTTTTTTTGTAAACCATTAATCTTATTCGGTAAGAATCTACCTGGATACAAAACAAATTATCTTAATATCTTAAAAGAAATCAATCAGCCCGAAGTGGATTTCGCTGCCATTGAAACCATTATCAAACAAGATGTTTCGCTGTCTTACAATCTTCTAAAGTTAATCAATTCTCCAATATTTGGTTTTCGAACTACGATTCGGTCTTTGCAGCAGGCTTTAGCCCTATTAGGACAAAAAGAGTTGATAAAATGGATATCCCTCATTGCATTGAAAAGTGTAGCAAATGATAAGCCCGGTGAATTAATCTTGAACTCACTCATCCGGGCAAAATTCGCCGAAAAATTGGCACAAGAAAAAAGGTGGAAAAATCGAGTCTCCGATACTTTCTTAATGGGTATGTTTTCTCATATTGATGTCTTGTTAGATCGCCCTTTGCTGCAAATACTAGGCGAAATTCCTTTAAAAGACGATATCAAGCAAGCGTTACTTGGTCAAGAACATAACGATTTTTTCATATTATATCAGTTGATCAAAACCTATGAAGCTGGCAATTGGGAACTGTATACCCAGTACGTCAAAGAACTCGGTATTGATGAAAATCTCGTATTGCAAGCGTACCGTGAAGCTTTAATCTGGGCACATGATTTACTGCTCGCGAATTATTGAGAAAATTATTACAAAAGTGATTACAAAAACATTGGTCGACAAGGTTTTTATAACCACTTTTTTTATGCGTAAACAGCCATAAAAGAAAAGATTGTTACAAGAATTATACTTTGCGCAATTGAATAAAAAATTCATATATGTTATTATGGCTTTAGTCAAATACCTACTTGCTAAATTGATTTTGATAGAAACGAGTTGATTGTTTATGCGTAATTTTATTTCCGACAAAGCGGCACAATTCAATGAATCTGTCATTCGTGAAATGTCACGAGTAGCCAGTGCCAACAATGCCGTGAATCTTGCTCAAGGTTTTCCTGATTTTTCAGCACCAGATGCACTTAAAATAGCTGCAGCGCAGGCTATTTTCAATAATGAAAACCAGTATGCCATCACTTGGGGTACAAAAAATCTTCGTGATTCTCTGGCAGGAAAAATCAAACGTGATTATGCGGCCACATTAGATCCAGAAAAACAAATTACCGTCTGCTGTGGTTCCACCGAGGGTATGATTGCAGCACTCTTAGCCACAATAAATCCCGGTGATGAAGTCATTGTCTTTGAACCATTTTATGAAAATTACGGGGCTGATGTTATTTTATGTGGTGCCAAACCGCGTTATATTACGCTCAAAGAGCCGAGCTACCATATTGACAAAGAAGCACTCGCTACTTTATTCAATGAGCATACCCGCGGCATTATCCTTAATACGCCAAATAATCCAACCGGTAAAGTATTTGACCGCGATGAATTGGAATTCATCGCCCAGCTCTGCCAAAAATATGATACGTTGGTTTTCAGTGATGAAATTTATGAACATATTGTTTTTGATCAAGCGAAGCATATACCGATCTGGACACTGCCTCATATGTTTGAGCGCACAATCGCCATCAACAGCGTTTCCAAAACCTATAGTGTTACTGGCTGGCGCATTGGTTTTGTCACAGCTTCGCCTGAACTGACAGCTTCCATTCGAAAAGTTCATGACTTCTTAACGGTTGGTGCAGCGGCTCCCCTTCAAGCCGCTGTAGCCACCGCATTCCAATTTCCGCCAGAATATTATGATAAACTTTCCGCTTTTTATTTGGAACGGCGAAATTTTTTGGTAAAGGTGCTCAGCGATGTTGGTTTTAAATGTATTATACCAAACGGAGCTTATTATATCATGGCAGATATTACGAATTTCGGCTGGGATGATGATATTGAATTCGCTTTCTATCTGACAGAAACGATCGGCGTAGCGGTTGTCCCAGGTTCTACTTTTTATCGCAATGGTATACTCGATGGAAAAAAATATGTAAGATTTTGCTTCTGTAAGGAATTTTCTACATTGGAAGCTGCCGCTAAACGTTTAGACAAACTTAAAAATTATCATAAAGAACAATAAAAAATTCCTGATGTGAATCAAAAGATTCACATCAGGAATTTTTATGTTAGCACATTATAGATGTTTTACAACGCCCATCCGTTTTTGTAAGATTTTCAACGGTATCATAAATAAGAGATTAAAGCATAGGATTGTTATGATCAGTAACGCACCTATACCATCCGCAATCGTCACACGATCGGGTACAAGCCCGGTTGACATCAAATACCACATATGCACGGCCAAAGTTTCACCAGCGGCAAAAAAATTCGTATCAGCCTGATAACGTGAAACTGTTGTACCTGCCGTGAAAATCAAAATAGCCGTTTCTCCCAAGGCTCTGCCAGCCGTTAATGTAATGCCTGTTATGATTCCCGGTAAAGCACTTGGTAAAATAACTTTCCAGATCGTTTGAAGTTTCGTTGCTCCAAGCGCCAGACTGGCTTCACCATAAGCTTTAGGTACCGTACGTATTGATTCTTCCGTTACCCGCACGAGTACTGGTAAATTTAAAAGAACCAAGGTCAATGCACCACTAATAATACTAAAGCCAAAGCCTAGAAAATTGACAAAAATAATCATCCCGAACAGTCCCAAGACAATCGACGGTACTGTGGCCAAGCTTTCCGTGCTAAGCCGAACAATCTTCGTCAAACGTGTTTCTCTGGCATATTCTGCTAAATAGATACCAGCGCCAATTGCTAAAGGAATTGAAACTGCCAAAGACAAAAAGAGTAAATAAAAAGAGTTGAACAGTTGTGGTCCGACACCACCACCGGCCTGAATGTCACTGGGTTTACCAAACATAAAGTCAAACGACAGTACTGGTAACCCTCTATATAAAATATAACCCAGAAAAAAGATTAAGATCCCTAAAATCATAAACCCGACAAGCCACATAACAACCGTAGCTATCGAATTCGTCAATTTTGCATTCATTTATGCATACCTCCTTGAGCCAATTCGACGAATCAGCAAAATCATACCAAGGGATATGACAAGCAGTACTAACGCCATGAGAAATAATGAATTGCCCCAAATAGAACCAAATGGTGTGTTCCCCATCTCAACAACGATGTTACTAGTAAGCGTTGATGTTGGTGAAAAAAGTGTCGTGGCAACCATAGGCGTATTGCCAATCAGCATCTGTACTGCCATTGTCTCACCAATTGCTCTTGCCATAGCCAGGATAATGGCCGTGAGAATTCCCGGCAGGGCTGCTGGAACGAGCACATGAAACATAGTCTGCCAGCGTGTCGCACCGAGTGCCAGTGATGCTTCTTCCATCATTGATGGCACAGAGCAAATTGCATCTTCACTGATACTGATAATTGTCGGTAAAATCATAACGGCTAATACAATAGCAGCCGCCAACACACCAAAGCCGGATTTCACATGAAAGACTTCCCTCAAAAATGGAACAAGCAAGGTAAGTCCTATATAGCCGTACACAATCGATGGTATTGCTACATATAATTCAGTAGCTGGACGCATGATTTCCCGAAGCCAGTTTGGCGCTATCTTCGCCATAAATAAAGCCCCTAAGAGTCCTAATGGAGCGCCGATCAGAACCGCCAGTATGGTAACAAGAAGTGACCCTACAATAAAACTAAGTGCGCCAAACTGATGTCCCATGGGATTCCATTTACTCGTGAAGAAAAATTCGAATGGACTCACTTGGCTAAACGTCATCAAACCTTGTTTGCCGACAAAGAATATGATGGAGAAAATTATCAGTGCCATCAAACACGCACTGGCAATAAATAGATATTTAACATATCGATCATAACTGAGTCTTCGCTTGTGATTCTGATCTTTGCTGTACATTATAACATCCCTTCTAGCTGTTTGTTACTTTTTCAATTTGCTAATTGCAATAAAGCCCAGCTTTTCTACTTCTGCATTTTGGAATTCATCGCTCATGACATAGTCAATAAATGCTTTGACTGCGCCTGTAGCTTCACCCTTTGTATACATATGACCATAACCATAAATTGGATATTTACCATCAATTATTGCCTGCGCTGAATATTTAACGCCATTATAATTCAATACTTTAATCGTGTCATCTGCATATGGTGCATCAATGTAACCAATAGCTCCCGGTGTTGTTGCAATCGCTGTTCTTAAAGCACCATTTGAATCTTGAATAACTGCTTTATCCGTAAATTCAGCACCTTTTAGAACAATATCTGCAATGGTTGCCCGAGATCCGGAAGATTTTGCCCGATGGATCAACGTGATTTCTTGATCGGCACCGCCAACTTCTTTCCAGTTCGTAATTTTCCCAGTCATAATATCAACGACTTGCTGAGAAGTTAAGTTATCAATTGTTACATCTTTATTTGCTATAAATATAAATGGTTCAATGACAACTTTATGATCGACAAGACCCTTATCTTGATAGTCTGCTGGAAGATCGACATCCGAATTACCAATCTGTACAGCACCTTCTGCCACTTGGTTCATACCCGTGAAGGAACCACCACCAGCGATATTTACAGTTATTTTATCATTTTTCTTCTGAAATTCTTCCTGTGCTGGTTTCAAAAGTGGTAAAAGTGCCGTTGAACCTGATGCACTAATTTGTCCCGTAAGGGCTGCATTATCCTTATCAGAACCGGATGTGCTTGCTTTATCAGCACCACCACAGCCAGCCGTCATAACAGCTCCAATCAGTAAAGCGGCTGCCATCGTAAGTAATTTACTCTTTTTAAATGAAATCATTATTCCATTCCTCCTGAATATCTTTTATATCTTTCCCTTCCTATATTCTAGCGTAGACACTTCGTTTTGATGTTAAGGGTTTGTTAAGAAATTGTTAAAACCGCTATACAAAAAAAGTGCGTATGTTACAATAAAATTGATAGTAGGAATACCCTCACGGAAAGAAGGTCCTTTATGCTAAAATCAAAAATCAGTCGTCGTTTGATTTTTTCATTTCTGCTCATTACCATTACATCTTTATCCTTACTCGGAATGTATCTCTTGCAATTTTTTTACAATGAAAATCTCAAAACAAAAACTGAAAATCTCCTCATAAATGCGCGAACGATTGAGGTTTCCTTGGAAGATGCACTTTATAATCCAGCAAAACAAGATTATGTAAACAATGAAATTCATAAAATCAGCGATACCACGAATCTTCGCATTACCATTATCAAGGCAAATGGTCAGGTGATCGCCGACTCATGGGAGCAGACGGAAGAACTCGACAACCATCTCCTGCGCCTGGAAGTACAGGATGCACTTCATAACGAATATGGTACTTCGATCCGTTATAGCGACACCATCAAAGAAAATATGCTCTATGCGGCAATGCCAGTTTATCAAAACGATGAACTAGCGGGCATTGTAAGAGTCGCTTCTACTTTATATCCGATTGAAAACTCATATAACCATATTCGAAATACTATTTTCACAGCACTTTGCATTACAATTATCCTAGCAGTTCTTGCCGGTTTTATTCTCGCCCATCGACAAATAAAACCCATTCGGCAAATGACGGAAGATGCCCAAAAAATTGCCGATGGTGATTTGGACCGGCGTATCTATATTTATACCAACGACGAATTGGAAGTCCTCGCCCAGACCATTAATAAACTCACAACGAATCTGGAAGAAAAAATTAGTGAAGCCGATGCGGAGACTCGTAAATTATCTTTGATTTTAGAAAACATGGATAACGGTGTCATGTTGCTTGATACCCAGGGTAATATTACAACCGCCAATCGACGTGCTCGTGATCTCTTTCGACTCACCCCGGATTTAATGAAAAAACAAAGCATCAATGCAATCGGCAGTACCCTCCTCAGTGAAACAGCCAAAGAAGTCCTCAAAACTAGGTCGACAAAATCCATCGCCTTTAAAATCAACATCAACCATACAAAAAAAACATTTGATGTATTTTTCGCCCCAATTATGAATAGTGATAATACGGTAATCAGTATTCTCAGCGTGTTTCATGACATTTCTGTTTTACAGGAAATGTCAACCCGTCAGACTGAATTTGTAGCAAATGCATCCCATGAACTTGCTACACCGTTGACATCTATTTGCGGATTTTCTGAAACTCTGTTAAGTGGTGCTTTAAAAGACCCCATACTTTGTGAAAAGTTCATTACCATCATCCATACTGAATCCCAGCGCATGGATCGTTTGATAAAAGACTTATTGCAACTTGCCAAACTTGACAGTAAGGAATACCGTCAGCAAATCAAAATTGAAAGTGTCGACTTGAAAGAAGTATGTATGGCTGTGAAACTAAAACTGCAATCTCAGATTGATGTAAAATCACAAAAGCTTCAACTGAATCTTCCAGTAGATCCAGTTAGCGTTCAAGCAAATACGGACTGGATCATGCAGTTATTAATGAACCTGACCGAAAATGCAATTAAGTATACACCCGCACAAGGGCAAATAACCCTCACTTGCACACTCGATCAAGACAAAGTTTTTGTAAAGGTAAAAGACAACGGTCTGGGGATTGCTCCCGAAGATCTTCCCTTCATTTTTGAACGTTTTTATCGGGCCGACAAATCCCGTACCCGCCTTGATTCAAGCGGTGGTTCCGGTATTGGTCTCTCACTTGTACGATTTATCGTTGAATTATTCGGTGGTCAAATCTTTGTGGAAAGCCAGCTCAAAGTCGGCACCAGTTTTACATTTCATCTGCCAAAATAACAAAACAAAAAGACCGATCATACTTCGCAAGTAGCGAAGTATGATCGGTCTTTTTGTTTATTTTTCAGGTTTTCGAATGCGTTCCGCTGTTTCTAAATAAATGACCCATTCAGCAATATTGGTTGCATGATCACCGATACGTTCAATATAACGGGCCACAAAGATCAATTGCGTTGCTTGTTTTACTTTTACAGCATCATCACCGACAAATTGGGATAATTCATGAAAAGTTCGCGCAAACAATAAATCAATTTCGTCATCCATCTGGCAAACGTCTTCCGCCAATTTAAGATCGGCTGTCTGGTAAGCCCGAATGGCCAATTCTGTCATTCGCCTAGCACTTTCCGCCATTTTGGGAATATCAATCAATTTTTTAACAAAGGGTACCCCCTCTAATTCCAAAACGGTCTTTGCTATATCATACGCATGATCACCGATCCGCTCCAAATCTGTAGAAATTTTAAAACCGGTAGCGATTACCCTCAGATCCCTGGCAATCGGCTGCTGTTTGGCAATGAGCAGCATGCAGCGATCTTCGATACCAATCGTCATCTCATCGATGATATCGTCTTCCTTCATGACTTTTTCCGCCAGTTCTTTATCCATACTAAGCAAGGCCTGCATCGCTAATCCTAAAGCAACATCAACAGCCTGCCCCATCTCTGTTACCTTTTGCTGCAAGAGCTCCAAGTCTTCAATATAACCTTGCCGTGTAACTCTAACCATCATTTCTACCCCCTCAGTCTTTTCAGAAATCAACCAAAACGACCAGTAATATAATCTTCTGTTTTTTTATTCGCTGGTTTTGTGAAAATCACATTTGTCAAATCATGTTCAATCAGCTCACCATTTAAGAAAAATCCCGTATAATCTGAAACACGCGCTGCCTGCTGCATATTATGCGTAACCATGACGATTGTATATTTTTCCTTTAATTCAGCCACCAATTCTTCAATTTTCATCGTCGAAATTGGATCAAGGGCTGAACATGGTTCATCCATTAAGAGTACTTCCGGTTCAACAGCGAGTACTCTTGCTATACAAAGTCTCTGCTGCTGCCCTCCGGACATCCCCATAGCCGATGCCGAAAGACGATTTTTTACTTCTTCCCAAAGGGCTGCCCCCTTAAGGCTGCGTTCGACAATTTCATCGATCAACGTCTTGTTGGTTATTCCATGAATTCGGGGACCATATGCAATATTATCATAAATTGACATAGGAAATGGATTGGGACGCTGGAAAACCATACCAACACGTTTTCTAAGATATACTACATCTGTATCCGGTTGATATATGTTAACACCATCAAGTGAAACTTCTCCTTCAATCCGCACATGTTCAATTAAATCATTCATCCGGTTCAGTGTTTTTAAAAATGTTGATTTACCACAGCCAGATGGTCCAATCAGTGCCACAACTGAATTTGGGTTCACTGCAAGCGATACACTTTTTAGTGCCTGTGATTCACCGTAATATAAGTTCAGCTTCTTCACCTGCATTTTATAATCCATAATCATTTCCTCCAGTCAAAAAACTCGCTATAGGAAATATACCATACCACAAAATACGGGTTGTTAAGCAAATGTTAAGTTTTTGTAAACAAAAATGAGGTATAGGCAAATTCAAACTGCCTATACCTCATTTCACTCGTGTTTATTTATCTTTCATGGCAAAACGATAGCCCACTCCACGAACAGTTTCAATCGCATCACTTATTTTGGGAACTTCGGCAAGTTTGGCCCGAAGATGGCGAATATGTACATCCACCGTACGCGTATCACCATAATATTCATAACCCCAAATTTTCTCTAACAATTCATCCCGTGAATACGCTTTGCCAATATTCGTTAAAAACAATTTCAACAATTCGTATTCTTTCGGTGTCAGAGCCAAAAGTTCCTGATTTAAAAACACTTCATAACTCGAAAAATTAATTTTGAGCGGCCCCACAATGAGTTCACTATTCGGCAAATCATCTCGATTACTACGGCGAAGTACGGCTTTAACCCGCGCAATCAGTTCCCGCATGCCAAATGGTTTGGTCATATAATCATCGGCGCCAAGTTCCAGACCTAGGACCTTGTCGATTTCATCCGACTTAGCAGTAAGCATAATCACGGGGATTCGTGCTGTGTGATTTTGACTTTTGAGCTTTCGACAGACTTCAAACCCATCCAGCCCCGGAATCATTAGATCCAATAAAACTAAATCAACCTTGTCTTCTGCCGCCCGCAATGCGCTAACTCCATCAGCGGCTGTCAAGACTAAATAGCCGGCATTCTTCAAATTATATAGGAGCAGTTCACGAATGGATATATCATCATCCACAACTAAAATTGTCTGCTGCATTTTCTTCACTCCATTCAACTGCTTTGCTTACGAAACGAATCAAATTCTTCCATAGCCATTGGTTTTGCATATAAAAATCCTTGCGCAATATCACAAGAAATCCCTCGCAAAAATTCAGCTTGTTCCTGCGTTTCTACCCCTTCACAAACAATTTCCATTCCAAGTTTTCGAGCCATTTCTACAACTTGAGCAATAATAATTTGGCTTCGTTCTGAATTGGCTGTTTCATCGAGAAAAACTTTATCAATCTTCAAAGTATCGACTGGTAATTCTTTTAACAAATTCAAAGATGAATACCCTGAACCAAAATCATCCATTGAAATAGATACACCTAATCCATGCATTTCTTTCATCATTTGAATCAACCGTGAGGTGTTATCAAAAAACATGCTTTCCGTTAATTCCATCTCAATAAATTTGGCGGGAATATTGTATTTTTTCAGTACACCTGCCAAACGTTCCATATAAAAAGGCTGATTAATATGAACACGAGACTGATTGACCGAAATTGGTATCGGTGCAATTCCATTATCAAGCCATTCCCTGATTTTCTTGCAAACCTCTTCCAAAACATAAAAATCAATTTCAATAATAAAGCCATTTTTTTCGAGAATCGGCACAAATTCATCAGGTCGCATGAAGCCTTTCACTGGTGAAATCCAGCGTACTAAAGCTTCTGCACCAACAATTTCAAGTGTCTTTAAATTAAACTTAGGCTGCAAATAAGCCTTAAATTCACTATTTTTCAGAGCACCTTTCATCATTGCTTCCATTTCATTTTGATGCACAAATGTCTGCATCAAGGCATCATCATAGCAATGCAGAGATTCTATCGCTCTATCACGTCCCGCTTTTTGAGCTAAATTTGCCTTATCGATCATTGACATGATGGCTGATTTCAGAGGGCGTTTTTCGGTCTCATACATGCTGATCATCGACTCATCAATGTTAGTTTGATAATCCGGTTTTTTCGGCGGTATCAGATAAGCTCCGGCTGTAATATGAAGTGAAATATTCATATGTATCGACTCATATAAATGATCCTGCATATAAGACTCAATCATCGCATTATATCTGGTGAAATTTTTATCATCCAACTCATATAGAAGGATAAATCTATCACCCGAAATACGTGCACAAGCTTCGCGTTCGTTCATCTTGTGTTTTATAACATGAGCCAATGAAATCAGGATTTTATCGCCAGCAGGGTATCCGTAGGTCTCATTAATATATTTGAAATTTTGAATATCCAGAGAAATAATTGCATATTGATCCACTGCATGTTTCCCTAAAAGCTGCGCGGCACGAACCCGAAAACGATTTATATTATCGATACCCGTCAACGAATCAATATAAGCTAATTTTTCAATACCACGCTGTGCTTTATCTCGTATGTAAAGGATATAGAGTGCCATCCCCATAAGGCAAGTGACAATCAATCCACATAAAACCATGGTTTTCATTAAGGACTGTTGCCCTTTTGACATTACCGTATTCGTATCAACAAAGGTCAATAAAATCCAATTGTTTATTTCACCACCGACTTTATGATACCCTATGTAAGTTGGAACACCGTTGACTGAACTGAGCACAATGCCTGATTTAGCAGCTGCCAAATCAGCTTTGATCTTATCCACAAGTACCAAATTCTCATTTGCTGTCGCTTCTTCATTCGTCATCCGGTTATATAAATTAAACGATTCGTGGTCGCTACCGCGACTAGGTGAATATAAAATTACATTTCCCGCTGCATCCATTATGTAACAAGTTCCGTCTTGCGCATAAAAATTATTTAGTAGTTCTTCTTCAATGATCGGAACTGATTTTGTCATATTCACCGTACCGACAATCTTCCCATCTACAACCAACGGAACACTATAGATAATAAATCGCTCATGTGTCAAGGGATCTTGAAACGGTTCGGAAATCGAATATTTTCCACTCATCGCTTCGTTAAAATAGGCTTCCGACTTGACATTTTTCCGTATACCGTCTGATGCAATGGTAGTCCCATCGGCTTTGCTGACAGTCAGTTCTTTATAATCATGTTGATTCGAATAGGTACTCAAATAACCCTGGAGCGCTTTTTGATCATTTAAATAATTGTCTTTCCCGATCCGTGCTGCGCCTTCAACAAGCCGCCTTTGATCGACTTCAATTCGATTTTGAATCATATCCGTCCGCTGCGCCAGCAAAGTGTCGATTTCCTGCGTAAAATTTTGCTGTATTGCCGTTCGAACACTACTTACATAATAGATACAAGAAATAATACAGGCAAAAAGTAATACGTAAATGATAGTTAAAGCTTGTCTGTTTGCACTGTGTCCTTTAAGCATGTAACCAACAACCCCAAACCAATTTCAATATCGTAAGAATGCTCATCAATTTTTACATTCTAATATAATCATTATTATAAGTTCATTTTTTTAATAAGTCCAGTCCTTTCAACGCCAAGCTAAAACAAAGAAGAACTACCGATTCGTCAAAAATGTACTTTTTTATTGACCATCTCATGAAATAAGCGCAGGGGCTTGATCAAGTAGCGATACTTGCCCATATTTTAAAATTTTTATACCGATGTATTATTCAAAAAGTTATCGAATTTTTTTGATTTTGTATGTTCCTGAATAAATTCCACAAAGCTCTGTCCTGCCTGTGATAAACATTTATCCTGGCTCCAAATAAGCGAAATATCCACCAGCATCGGCGGCATAATGGCTACACGGGAAAAAATAGTTTCATTGCGTGTAACAAGATCCAATAGCAATGAAATGCCCACTTTATTTGCAATCAACTGCTTGATTGTTTTAAGCTGCGATGTACATAGTAAAATGTCCGGCGTAAAATCATTTTCAATACAACGTGCATAAATTTCTTTATATTGATAGGTATTGGGTTGTTGTAAAATAAATTTTTCTTTTTTCAACTGGTCAAAACTCACTGTTTTTTCATCTTTTAAACGATGATCATGATCCACACAAAGGCTCATCTGGTCCTGCATAATCGTAAGTTTATGCTGTCCGGCACTTTCTTCGCCTAAAATAATTCCCAAATCCAATTCACCATCATCAATCTTTGTCTGTATTTCAGTCGAATCGCCATACTCTATAACATCCAATTGAATATTCGGATAATCTTGCTTAAAACTTGTAAATAAATTAGGGAATACATAGGCTTCTATCATCGGTGGAACACCTAAATGCACCGTACCATATTTATTTTTCTGAAAACGCATCATATCTTGTTTTGTCTCATCAATAGCCCAAAGTATCTTATCAACATGAAGTAAAAACGCTCTTCCTTCTGGCGTCAGCATAACATGTTTCTGACTTCGATCAATCAATAGTACTTTAAGTTCTGCTTCCAAGGCTTTTATCGCTTTTGTGACAGACGGTTGTGATACATGTAAGACCTCTGCTGTTCGTGTAAAATTTTCTAATTTGCTAATTGTGTGAAAATATTCCAATTGACGGAATTCCACTAAAATCAACCTTCTCCCGCATGTCATTTCTTCTATTATTCTATCATAACTTGAATGCATAGTATATGCTTTTCAGTGAAAATCTTTAAATTCATAGGAAATATAGGACTTTTTTCTCTACAGATATTTATAAATAAAAGTCTATCATACTTTTAATCTATAATATAACGAATTTTCATTTTATTTTATGTTAAGATTTAGCAAAGAAACGGTTAAGCTTTCGCAAATCACCTTCCACTCTGAAATAAATCATGCTAACATCAAAAAGAAAACAAGGAGCTGTGATAATGAAATTTTCTTGGAAAGCATTTATCCCAAAGCAAAAATTCACTATAAAAACAAATTTATCCGAAAAATTCTTTCATAAAATAAATTTTAAAAAAAACACAACTGTAAGCTATAAACAGTTGAACAAATCGTCTTTGCTGACCAAAAGTACGATTTTCACCATTTTAACCTGTTCAGTCCCAATTCTGTTGATTGGTCTGCTTTTTACACACCAAATTTCCAGCAGCCTTACGGATGCAGCCATTGAAAAAAATAATAAAGTTGCCGAACGAGTTGCCAGTGATGTGGGTTCTTACATACTTAACAAACAAAATTTTCTGCTTGCTATAAGCAAAAAAAATGAATTACGCAGTATGGACCCGATTCTTACGAAACAGTACCTCGGATCGGTTCAAGCTTTTTATGGAAGCTCTGAGCCATTATTTGTTGCGGATACAACCGGGCAGCAGATAGCACGCAGTGACACAGCCAGCCCACTCAATATAGCAGACCGAACTTATTTTCAATCAGCAATGCAGGGTATGACGACATTTTCTGATCCATTGCCCAGTAAAGTCACACAGAAGTTGACAATAATCGGTACGACACAAATAAAAGGAGAGGGTAATAAATTAGTTGGAATTATTGGTGCCACACTTTCCCTTGGCAATCTTCAAACACTCATCGAACAAATCTTATCGCAAAATCCTGGTTATTCAATCGTTTTGCTCGATAAAAACACCATCCCTTTATACAATCAAACAGACTCTGCTTCGGTAGACAATAGAACGCCGCTGTCAGAGGCAATCTATACGGAGGCAATACAAAAGAAAACCGGCAATTCGATCAGCAAGGTGCGCGGACAAGATTTCCTTGTGTCCTATCGTCCGGTGGAACATACAGACTGGGTAGTTGTATCTTTATATTCTAGAGCGATTGCTCTGGCTGCTATCGATACCTTAATCAAAGAGAGTTTGGAAGTTGCACTGCTTTTAATATGTATTTTTGTTTGTATTGGTCTGTTTGTAACACGCAAAGCGTTAGCACCATTAAAAGAATTGCATATTTGTACAGCGATTGCAGCTACAGGGGATTTAACCGTAACATTAGACAATAAGCAGCAGGATGAACTAGGTGCTGTAGCGCGTGCTTTTAATATGATGTTATCCAGTTTACGTGATATTGTCCATAAAGTAAAAGACGCTGCCAGCAAGATGGCTGAATCGGCCAGTCAAGTCGCATTAAACACAGAACAATCCAGCGATTCGATTCAGCATGTAGCCATCGAGCTCCAAAGTGCTGCTAAGCAAATCGAATCACAAAGCACTGAAACCGCATCCGCCCAAGCACTGTTGCATGAGCTTATGCAGCGCAGTGCCAAGGTCTGCCAAACTTCACAGACAGTGGCTGTCGCGACACATGATTGTACAACAATTGCCACGCAGGGACAAGACATTGTAAATCAAAATGTGGAACAAATACGGCATATGAAAACAATCTTGCAAACTACAGTGACCAATGTGACTGATTTAGGCGCAAAAGCGAAAGAGATCAATTCCATTACGGCGATGATTACCAACATTACGAAACAGACCAATCTTTTGGCACTCAATGCAGCGATTGAAGCAGCACGCGCCGGAGAGGCTGGAAAAGGATTCGCCGTAGTTGCAAGCGAAGTTAGAAAATTAGCCGAAGAATCAGCAAGTGCCATCAAAAATATAACAAACATCATCGCTCAGGTGGAAGCACAAACAAACGATACCATCAATGGCGTCGAACAGAATTTTTCCTATATTGATCAAAGTACCAAGACTGCATTGCAACTCGGGAATTCTTTCAAGGAAATCGTCGCTGCTATTTTAAATGCCGAAAAACAAGCCATGATAATAACAGAGGAAACAACCCAACAAAATAGTTTATGTGAACAATCTTTGCATACAGTTAAAAATATCCACATTTTAGCACAGCAAAATAGTGAAACAATCAATAACATATCAGCTGCCAGTGAAGAACAAGCTGCATCCGCTGAGGAAGTAACGGCTGCCATTGGTCAATTTGCCGATCTGGCGCAATCACTTGAAGAAATGGTTCATCATTTTAAATCCTAATTTTTAAAATATACCAAAAAGGTCGGTTGAACTGTGTATACACCCAACCGACCTTTTTTGGTATAAGAACGATATGAACAAAAAAACTCCATCTATTACGACTGTAGATCACAAGGCATTATCAATCATTGTTTCATAAACGCTGGCCGCAGCTGCACCAATTTCTCTGCCTATCAATTCGCCTTTTTTAAATACGAGTACGGTTGGAATTGACATAATCTGATAATGTTCTGCTAAAGCCCGTTCTACATCGACATCCACTTTAGCTACAACGGCTTTACCTTCATATTTTTTAGAGATTTCCTCAATGATTGGTGCTAACATAAGGCAAGGTCCGCACCAAGTTGCCCAAAAATCAACAAGAACAACTTCATTTGTTTGTAATAATTGATCAAAGTCCTTTGTACTCGGATGTATAATCCCCATATCAAAAACCTCCTTATTTCTTCTGATCATCAATATATTTTGACGCTTGTTGCGCTGCAATTAAGCCTTCACCGACAGCCTTAGCAATTTGCAAAGGTTTGCCACTGCAATCACCACAAGCGAAAATACCTGGTATATTCGTTTCCATATCACGATTCACCGCAATAAAACCGTCTTTTATGCTGAGTCCTTTACACAAAGCTGTGGGTGCGATTACATTGCGCAAAATAAACAGTACGTCGGTTTCGATTGGTGTTTCATTTACCCTTACGGCTTGCACAATTTTTTCACCTTCAATAGCGGTTACGGCACCAGAAATAAACTGAACCGCACTGGCTAAATCAACCGGACGCTGCTGCGCTGCGATAAAGGTTACATTCACGCCTATTTGCTGTAAATGATTTGCTTCCTCGACAGCCTCATCTGCTAAACCGTACACGATGGCTTTTTTACCTCGATACATCATGCCATCACAGGTAGCACAATAGCTGACCCCTTGACCCAAAAATTGTTTTTCACCAAGTAAAAGCTTTTGTTTGGCTGCACCAATTGCTAATAGCACGGTTTTAGCCTGCACAATCGTCCCCTTGAAATTCAACATAAAATAATCTGAAACTGGTAAAATAGTAATAATCTGTCCCGTTTCAAGACTGGCACCCAAAGATTTGGCATGCTGGCGAAACGAATCCATCAGCGCAGCCCCACTAATAGATTCCATTCCCAAATAATTATCCACTCGAGCTGCGCGTTCCAGATAATTATTTTTTGTTGAAAAAACTCGTGTGGATTTCCCGCGGGCAATCGCATTGATTGCTGCCGATAATCCAGCTGGTCCAGCACCGATAATTGCAATATCGGTCATTATTGGCTCCATTCCCCAGCCTCCTTGCAACTTTCAATTCATTCATAATAAACCATAAATATGAATACACTTCACTTTTTTATTTTACTATACGCTAAGCAAATAGAAAAGTACTATTTTACTGCTCATACTTATTTTTCAATATTTATTTTGAATCTCCTCTAATTGCAATAAAAAAAGCGGAAAGAGTTCTCTCTTTTCCGCCTTCGCTTTGTCATTCTATTTATATTGCCAATGACAAAGCCGTTTTTCAATCCAATCAATCAAAGCAAATAAAAATAATCCCATCAAACTAAGAACAATAATCCCCGAATACATTTCCAGATAATTAACCCGAAGCCAGGCATCCATAATAAAATATCCCATGCCGTATTGCGTGCCAAATGTTTCGGTAAAAAAGAGTACAGAAATCGCCGTTGCCATTGCTACCCGAATCGCAGTAATAAATTTTGGCATAGACGCCGGCCAAAGTACTTCAAAAAAGACAGCCCCAAAAGGCGCGCCTAAAGAATATAGTGGATAGTAGGTCTCTTTGGGAATACTGCGGATACTATCTCGAGTTGCAACAATAACTTGAAAAACAATAATCAGAAAAATCATGAGTATCTTAGATAATTCTCCAATGCCAAAAAGCAACATCAAAATAGGCATCAACGCAATTTTAGGAATTGGATAGGTAAGGTAAATCAATGGTGATAAGAAACGGTCCCACTTGGGGAAGTAGCCCATAATTATACCAAGCGGCAGACCAATCAAAACTGCCAAAAAAAGTCCTGCTGCAATGCGCCACAAGCTATACAAACTATGAATGGCAATATACTTCATAAAAACCGCCGCCAGATTCGCCAATACGAGAAAAGGGGAAGGGACAATCGGCAGCATAATAATTTTCGACACAATCCACCATAAAGCAAAAAATATTACAATGCCAAGCAAAAACCAAAGCGGTTTATCTTTTTCCATTATTTTGACCAATCCTTTTTAATCAGATTTCGAATCGACAATCCCAGTTCAAAAAACTCTGGTTTTTGGCGAATATTACGACCGCCAAAAAGTGGATTTTCAATAATCCGGCTAATTTTGCCTGGATTTGCCGATAAAATGACAATTTTCTGACCAAGATAGATTGCCTCTTCCACATAATGGGTCACTAAAACCGTGGATACGGCATATTTCTCCCAAATTGATAAAAAAACATCCTGCATTTCCTCGCGGGTAATAGCATCCAACGCCGAAAAGGGCTCATCCATCAATAGCAGATCCGGTTTTAACAAAAAAGCTCTAGCTAAACTGACACGCTGTTGCTGCCCGCCACTGATTTCCCCCGGGTAGCGCTTGCCGAGTTCGGCGATGCCCAGTTGCTCCTTGATTAATTGCAGTTTCGCATAATCCATCGTCTTTTGATGCTGTTTAATTTTCATACCCAAATAAATATTCTCATCAACTGTAAGCCATGGCAGCAAGCCATAATTTTGTGGGATAAAGCCAATGGCCTGCTGCCGTGGATTTATCGTTTGTCCATCAACTCTGACTTCACCTTCATAGACGGTAATAATCCCTGCCAACACCTTAAGCAGCGTTGACTTACCACACCCTGATGGTCCAATGACTGCACACGTCCCACCGTCAGGAATCGCAAGATTTATACTTTCTAAAGCAGTATATATTTCTTTTTGCGATTGATATTTGACTGTTAAATCTTGAATCTCAATCATACATTCATTGCGCTAAGATATCCGTCACAATATCTTGATAGGTATAGGATTGTTTTATGAGGTCTTTATGTTTCAGCCATTGTATGCAGTCTACAACATCTTTTTCAGCCGGAAGAGCCGCTTCTCTATAAGTAGGAATCAATAAAGCGTCTTTTGCTGCTGGAGGAAAACCACCTTTTTCAATCAGTAGATCAATATAATTTTCACGAGCTTGTGTATTAAGGTAAACCACAGCTTTATTATATGCCCGGTACATCGCTTGAATTTCCGGTTTTTTCCCTTCAATCGCTTTATTCGTAAACAGGATAACACCCGGATTAATTGCCAATTGATCTGAACTGCTGAGAAGTTTGCAACCATTTTGAATTGCAATACTAGCCATAGGCTCTGGCAAAGTTGCAGCGGCCAATTTCCCATTTTGCAGCATTTCAAGACGAGTTGGAATCTGCGGAATGACCACTTTATTTATATCACTGCTAGTCATATGATTGGCAGTTAAAATTTGATCAGTAACATACTCAATAATTGTATTTTTTGATACAGCGACATTTTTCCCCTGTAAAGCATTAACACTCGTCGCCGTTTCATTGGCCCCGGCAACTAATTTATAACTGCCATCGGTAAAAGAAGTGACTTTCACATCAAACCCACCTGCTTTAGCAAAGGCCACAGCCAGTAAATCAGAAATTGCTCCGTCCAGATTTCCACTTTGCAAAGCACTGTCACGATCCATAGCACTTTTAAATTGTTGTATATTGACCTTGATACCTTCTTCTTTAAAATAACCTTTTTCTTGCGCAATGATAAATGGCATTGAATCAACATCCGGCATCAAACCAATCGTAATTTCTTGTAGCGCCGCTTTTTTATCGGTGCTTTCCGTTTGGCAGCCACTTGCTGCAAACGCCAGCATTACAATAAGCATTCCTGCCATAATTTTTTTCACACAAATTACCTCCTAAAATAGCCAAACCATAAAATATCGGTTACACCTGCCTGTCATGAATTAAACATTATTAATATTAATCATAAAAAAGGAACTATAGGGCTAGACAATGTTACGTAAAGCAAACGATGCCCTATAGTCCCTTTACCTTAATATAATGCATTTAAGAAATTACAGCTAACCTATCCGTCTACCAAGGCTGGGGTATAGGGGCGTTTACTTCTTCCGTAACGCCACTCAACCCTATACCCCAGCCCTGACGATTGCCATATAGAATATTTAATGCAACTTATATAGAAATAGTATTACTTTTTGCGTTCTACTCTAAAATCTAACACTAAACTCATTATTTCTGCAGCATCGGTTTATATTTATCAATTAACGAATCAACATAATTTTTACCATCTTCTGCCACGGCAATCACTTTATCGATTACATCAGCATGTTCAGCATAGGCTGCTTGTGCCGACTCTTTTAACTGCTTTGCCTGATTCGTCATCGTTTTCGTATCTTCTAGGGTGCTATCAACGTGTTCAATCATGGACTGCGCCTGGTTCAGGGAAGTTTTGATATCATTGGCTTGCTCGACTGCCGCCTGAGCCGCTGCACTTGCTTTTTCCCTAGCACTTGCCTGTTGTTTATCTTTTCCTGTAATGGTATTCCATAATTTGCTCACACCCGATGACCCATTCTTTTGATCTTCTAAAGCTTGTTCATTTTCAGCCAATACGCGAGCTTTTTCTGTCGCATCTTTCTGTTTCTGCTCGATTTGGTTTTTTTCTTGTTCCAATTGTGCTTTTTGTCGTTCTAAATCTAGTTGTTTTTGTTCTAAGGATTGTACATCTTGTTGTTTTTGCTGAAGAACTTGCTTTTGATGAATCCGTTCATGTTCAGCAATTTCCCTTTGATCTCCATAATACCTTGTCACCGCAAAACCAATCAACAATGCTAAAATAAAACCGCCACCCAAAATCCAAGCTATTTTTTTTCTTTTGGCTGAGGTCTTCGAAAAAAGCAAGGGCACCGATTCATCTTTTTTTGGGGTTGTTTTTTCGAGAGTTTCCACATCAATACGAGGCATAATCTGCGTTACTTCAAGTGACTGTGGATTTACCTGATCCGTTTGCCGGGGTACAATTTGTGTATGTTCTACGAAAGAGGCATCCGGTTCCTGTTTTATTTGATCTTTCATTATATCACCTTCTTATTCATTCAAGTTCTATATCCTTCTTTATCATAGCACCATGTTCTTTTTGCATGGTTTCACATAAACGCTGCAACGACCAAAACATATTAAATGGTGTCATAATTGCTTTGAATTTAATGGTTTCGATTTTTGCTTCTTTAAAAGCTGTAAGCACTTGATCCAATCGTTTTCGGTCACTATTGCTAAAGACTATAACCTCGTGTGGAAAAGGATTCCCTTCCATTTCCGTTTTCATTGCGGCAAAACCTTTTCGTCCGATTAAGTAGCCAACTTTCTGTCCCAGCAGCTCGTCACCGATGTCTTTCGTTTGAATCTTCAACTGTTTACATATATCTTTAATTTGCTGTAGCTTCGTTTGATCCAAAAAATGATAAAGTAAAATCACTTCTTCTTGTTTCTTCATTCGTCTAAACACCTCACCTGCTATCATTATAAAACATTGATTTCATAAGCACAACAGTCTGCATCGATCCGTTCCACCATAATAAATAAAAAGCTGTGATTTACTTACTTTTACTTGGCATTTAGCTTTTTAGGTCCGGCGGCAATTTTGTGATTTACCGTTGGTGCTTCCTTAAATTCAGTCATATAGTCCCAATATCGTTTTGGCATCTGTGTCATCCGGCATTTTTCATTATGCCGCTCCTTTATTTCAATCGTATCATAAAATAATTTCCACAACTTACGAAACTGGATTTCCACTTCATCAAATTCCGGCATTTCCAAGGCATCAATCGGCACAATGCGAGCTTGATAAGGCTGATACAACAGCCCCATCTGATGTGTCTTATCATAAATCAAAAACCTTTCTTCCGGGTACCGTTCTATAAAATGCTGCTTCAAAAGTGGTAAAACAAAGTTTTTGGGTCCAATCTCACTAATCAAAACCTGATTCGCCACCGAAAAGCGAATAAACCCCTTCAATAGATGTGATTCTTTTTGCAGATGCTGCACTGCCTTATAAAGTGGATAAATAATCTCATCGGTAAGCCGATTCATAACCTGTGCACCATATTTATAGGCTTGGCGCAAAAAAAGCAAAATATAAAGCTCTTTTTCAGGAAAGCAGGTTAAAAAAGCTTGGCAAACAAATTCATATACTTCATAACTTATTTTTTTTGGAATCGAACTTTGCACCCGTTTTGCTTTCAGGGGATCGGTCAAAATATCTTTGCCGGTAAGCAGCATATTTTGCACACAGTCTGGTCCAACGATTGCCAATGGGATCTCTTTTTTATCATAGGATTCAAAGACGCAACAGAGTAAGCCTTCAAACGTACCATCATAGCTATAAATTACATCGGCAGAGGCAGACATTCTATCAACTCCTTCGTTCTAATTTCCGAGGTCGAAATCGGTTCAAATAAAGAAAGCTGCCGCCCGCCAGTAAGATCCAGATCCGTTCCATAAAGTTTTGCCTCACGCGCTGACATCATCGCCCGAAGTACTACCTGCCGCGACATATCCAGCCCTGGCAGCTTATGCCCTCTGCAGCTGATAAAATATTGTGCCCGTTTCATCACGACCCCCAGCTTTTTAAGACCAGCAAAGCTTAATATGCCACTGCGCCGCACAGCAATGATTCGTTGGGCAGAACGTACACCAACCCCTGGTATCCGCAATAAATCTTCAAACGGAGCTCGATTGACATCCATTGGGAAAAACTCCATATGATGCAATGCCCAATTGCATTTTGGATCAACATACGGATGAAAATTTTCATTTTCTTCATCGAGCAGTTCTTTGGCGGCAAAGCCATAAAAACGAAGCAGCCAATCCGCTTGATAGAGACGGTGTTCTCGCCAAAGCGGCGGTTTGGTATCAATTGACGGAAGCAATCGATCTTCGATGACCGGTATATATGCCGAAAAGAAAACTCGTTTTAAATTATAGTTTCGATAAAGCCCTTCCGTAAGATTCAAAATTTGTCGATCCGTTTCAGGTGATGCTCCGATAATCATTTGGGTGCTCTGACCTGCTGGTGCAAATTTAGGTGCATGACGATATTTTACCAGATCATGACAGTTTTCTTCAATTCGACCTTTAATATAAGACATCGGCGTCAATATCGAATGTTTAGATTTATCAGGTGCCAAAAGTTGTAAACTATTTTGGGATGGCATTTCTATATTTACACTCATACGGTCTGCGAGCGTCCCCAGACGGGCAATTAGCAAACTATCCGCACCAGGAATGGCTTTCGCATGAATATAGCCATTAAATTTATACTCTTCGCGCAGAATACGTAAGGTTTCAATCATCTGTTCACAGGTATAGTCAGGACTCTTGATAACACCTGAACTTAAAAATAAACCTTCAATATAATTACGCCTGTAAAACTGGATTGCCAAATCAGCCAATTCCCTCGGCGTAAAAGCTGCTTTTTTTGTTTCAGCCGAACGACGATTGACACAATATTTACAGTCGTAGATACAAATATTTGTAAAAAGAACTTTCAATAGGGATACACATCGTCCATCGCCAGCAAATGTATGGCAGATTCCACAAGCTGAAGCACTCCCTATACCACCGCATGCCGCTTTTTTATCTACGCCGCTGGACGTACAGGCAGCATCATATTTAGCCGCATCACTCAAAATTTTCAATTTAGCAAATATATCCATATGGATCGCTCCTCATATCACGTTATAGAATTATTTTATTCTATTATATAACGGAACATAAGTTCTAGTAAAGTAAAGAAATTAAACCGGCTCTTGATTCATCACAAATCAAGAGCCGGTTTTCTGTATTATTCTTTATATTTTAAATTTCTGTACTTCCTGTTGCAGCTTTTCTGCCATAGATGCAAGATTTTGACTGGCATTCGCAATATCTTGCATCGAAGCCGCCTGCTCTTCCGTCGCTGCCGATACAGTTTCGGATTTTTCAGCAGCCTCTTTGCTTAGACCATCAATTTTTTGAACATTTCCCACAATAAGTTCACTATTATTAGCCATATGTGCAATCGCTGCCGAGATATCCTGTGCTTGAGCGGATACTTCCTGCACAAAGCCTACAATCTGCTGGAAAGCTTCTCCCGTAGAGCCAACTACTTTTGTTCCGATCTTAACCTGTTGGCTGCCTTCGTTCATAGCCACAACTGCATTGTGTGTATCTTTCTGAATTTCCATAATCAAATCAGAAATCTGTTTTGCGGCCATTTGTGAACCCTCAGCAAGCTTCCTGACCTCTTCGGCAACAACCGCAAAGCCTCGTCCTGTTTCACCAGCCCGAGCTGCTTCAATGGCAGCATTGAGTGCCAAAAGATTCGTCTGTCCGGCTATGCCCGAAATAGTATCCACAATTTGCCCGATTTCTTTTGATCTTTCACCAAGCACCGTAACTACCTTTACGGAATCATTCGTTGCCTTTTCAATCCGATTCATCTGTTCAATCGCCTTAGTAACGCTTTCGCCGCCACTTTGTGCCACCGCTGCTGCATTACCGCTTTTGGTTGCGGTTTCATTCGCATTTTTAGAAACGTCGCGAATAGCCGAAGATAAATCTTCTACAGCAGTCGTCGCAGCTTTCACAGCTGCAAGCTGCGTCACCATGCCTTGGGCGATGGCAGTAATGGATGTTGCAACCTGATCAGAAGCCTGTGATGACTGTTCCGATGTTGCGGTAAGCTCTTGTGAAGAAGCAGCCAGCGTTTGTGACGATTCACCAACAGCCTTCATTAAATTGCGGACTTTCGTTCGCATATCACGTATTGCCTGTGCTAACATACCAAATTCATCATGCGATACAATACGAGCTGGTTTTTCTGTAAAATCCCCTTCGGCCATCTCATGCACTACTTCAACCATGGCGTGAAGTGGTTTTACCAGCTTCTTGGCTGCAAACCAAATGACCAGAGAAATCAACAAGATGACTACGATAGAAAGCCCCGTCATAATTAATAAAATTTTATGAGCCGGAGCAAAGATTTCATCTTCATAAGAAACAGCGGCCACACTCCAGCCTGTTGTCGGAATCGCTTCGAAAAAGGCAATCTTTTTTTCGCCAGACTGCGTGGTATAACGATAAATACCACTTTGACCTTCCAGCATTTTTGTCCCCAACTGCCTAATTGCCGGATCTTCATCCTCACTGATTTTTTTCTTCATAATATAGTCAGCACTTGGATGAACAACAAATGTACCATCTTGTGCAATTAATATGCCATACCCATTGTCACCAATTTTTAGGTTTTCTACTTTTTGTGCTATGGCTTCAACATAAATGGCTGCCAAAATCATACCAATATTTTTATTGCTATCATCTTTAATCAATGAAATTGCATTTACAATCGTTTTCCCCGTCGCTTGTGAAACAACTGGTGGTGACATAAATGACTTTTTTTGTCCTTGCATCGTTTCTTTATACCAGGCTTTATCACCAACTGACATCAATTTGGGTCCGCTAGCAGCCTGCCCCCACAAAACACCTGAATTGTCAAAATATCCCCAGCTTACGCTGTCGTATGTATTGGGCAATCTTTCCTGCATCAATTGAAAACGATGCTCATTGTTTTTTGTTGCTGTAACCGGATCGGCAACAGCATTACGAGCAGCAGGATTTGATGCGGCAGTTTGCGTCTCAAACAGTCTTGCATCGAGCCAAGCATCAATGTTTTCCGCTACCTCTTTTGTTTCACGCTGCGATCCACCCAATAATTCCGTTTCAAGAACTAAATCTACATATTTGTACGAAACAAACGATAAAAGAAGAAATCCTAAAATAGTAACAGGCAAAATAAATAAAAGTACTTTTCCTTTAAAAGATATATCTTTAAGCATAGATTTTCCGTCCTTCCTTGAGCAGCATAATCTAAAAACAAGTTTGATTTTTGTATAAAATAAGTTTTTGCACTTTATTCGCTTATCTCAACCTTTCCTTTGAAAATCATTTCATGTTCATTATAGCCAATAAAACTCCCACTATGTTTCTGCAAATAAACGAGTTGATCTGCATATAATGGTTTGATAAATTTCATTTCCAGCGAGTTAACCTTGCCAAAATAATCTGCCAAAGTCCGTAGTAGGAACAAGCCCTGCACAATCGGTCGATCCGTTAAATGAATCGGATTGGCATCATCGGCTTCTTTGGCAAAAGCATAGATGGCTTCTTTACTAAAGCTTCGCCAAACTTGCACATCTTTTGGCATACTATGATGAACAGTCACAGTTAAATTTTCTGTTGCATGCAAAAATAAGGTAATGCGAAGTCTAGCCAAAACAATCTCATTATCATATAAATCTATAATAATCAAAACAAATTTCGCTTTTTCTTTTTCAACCGTCATATTCGTATGCGTACCTTTACCGACCAAATTTGCATATCGCTCAAATTTTGCTTTTGCAATATAAGGCTCTGTATATTGTTCTCCATGCAATGAAGACAATGCTCGTATCAATCGTATCATCAATAGCCCCTTCTTTTACGACCTATTTTATCATACGCAAATGTTCGAAGCGACGTTTCTAAACATCCATGCCACTCCCAGCAAACAGGATTCATTTCAATTAGTGTCAGTTTTAGCTTTATTAGAAATGAACTCCGCTTCATGTTCGAGTGTCTTCGCTTCTTTCAAAAATTCATTCGCTTCTTTTAATGATTTCACATCTTTATTATCAAGCCAAAGTGCATATTTTTCACAATATCCTATTCGCAGATCACATATTTTAAGGCGTAGTCGCTGCAAAGTTTGTGCCGATTCCGGAACGTCAATCTTATTTAATGCATCCATCCGTTCATTCCAATCACTAAGAAGTTCCTCTTTAACAATTTTTTTGAGATCCATTCGAACTTTTTCATTACCCAAGTTACTCGTTAGTAAAATTGTTTTCATTTTTTGCTCAATATCAAATACTTGTTTATCATGATCCGCCATTAAAGCTTGCGTTGTGTCAATATACACTTTCATTTGCTGACGTCGAACATCTGACAAGAGGACAATATATTCTTTGAAATTCTTTATTTCTGTAATCCGCCAAATTCCATTATCTGCTTTTTTCATTAAAAACTCTAATACAAAAGGAGCATTGGTTTCTTGGTCAAAAATTTTAACACCAACGACAGCGCTGTCATCTGCTTCATCAATTTTAGTATATTCAATACTTTCAAATTGCAGATCTTTGATACCTGATTTACTTAAAATGAGATCCGAATCGATAGGAATCCCCTGGTCTACAACCTTTGATGCATCATCATCCCATTTTCCCGATTCAATATAATGATTGATACTGCCCTTAAAAGCGGTTACGATTGGGGCTTTAAACATTTTAGCAAACCCGCTTAGTGCTACTTTCGTTTCTTCCGGCATAGGGCGTTCGGTTTCAATCAGCCCTTCCATCATCGCATCACAAGCCTTTGTTAGGGTACTATCCATATCTACGTATTTCTGAAATTTAACCATATCATGTTTTACTACTGCTTCTTGGATCATTTTTAGTGAATATTCCGGTGTTTTTGTATAATATGAAAAATACCAGAATAAAGTTCCCGCAAATACTGCCAAAATTGCGGTTCCAGCGACTAATAATTTAATTTTTGTCTGCATTGATAATGACCATCTTACCATAGCTTTCATCTCCCTCGGAAGAAACCTGACCAATAAAATAATTCCTTGGATTTCCTCTACCATTTATAATTATGCCACTAGATATCTTCCCGATGCAAGCGCTTAAAACCTTCTCAATTGAGAAAATATATTTAATTTATCAAGATAAATACAAAGAGCCTGTAGTACCGCACATAAAAGACAAGCTTCCATCTTTCCGCTAAAAAAAAAAGCACAAAAAAACAAGCGTGTATTTCGTCTCACTGAGATAAAATACACGCTTAGCATTTTACTTGACTCGCAAAATGAATTAAGATTTAATTTTCTACATGATCTTTTTTATTAATCAAACGATTCAAGGTCGGTACAGTTGCAATCATAAGAATGGCAATCACAACGGTAACTATCCCGATTTCATTAAATACGTTTGCATAAATTGGCAAGGTAATCAATGGATCAACTACACTTTTCGGTACAGTTGTAAGTGTAGCTACCCAGCCGCCAATAACCGCTGCAATAGCGGTTGTCAAAAACCAGGCTCCCATTAGAAAACCAACCATCCTTTGTGGTACCAATTTAGAAATCATTGACAATCCCAGCCCGCTGATCAAAAGTTCTCCCATACTTTGGAAAAAATAAGAAATCACAAGCCACCAAACCGATACGATGCCCTGCGCATTCGCAAACTTTGCCGAAAAACCTAAAACTAAAAAACTAATCGCACATAAGCACATACCAAAAGCAAATTTCCCGGGCATTGACATATCCTTGTCTTTTTTACCAAAATGTGTATATAGCCAAGCCAATATGGGACTCGCCAGCATTATCCAAAATGGGTTCAATGTCTGGAAAACTTCCGGATCACGAATTGTCATCCCGAGCAGCGAATGTTCAACATTTTTAATCGCAAAAAAATTCAAAGATGTTGGCATTTGCTGATATAACGTAAAAAAGACAATCGCTTCAATAATTAAAACAAAAGCGGCAATCAGTTTGCTGCGTTCAGCACCTTTTGCTTCAAAAATCATCTTAAAAAATACTAAAAACACCCCGGTACCAACAATTGCCAAAAACCAGTGTGCCACCATTAAATTCGTCAGCATCCAGGCTGATGCAAAAATTGCCAACAAAAGTCCCAGCACTACCACTGCCAATTTCCGCATTGACAGTGGTTCTTTACCAGCTGGTGAATCAAGCCCTTTTACCAAGCGCCGGAAAAAGATAAAATTAAGAATTGCAATCACTAGACCCGCGGCACAAATGCCAAACCCAAGATCCAATCCATAGCTTCCACCAACGATTGGAACCAGAATCATTGAGAAAAACGACCCCACATTAACTGCCATATAATACATCGTAAAAGCACTATCGAGCTGTGCTTCATTATTTTGATATACCTTTGACAATAAACTCGATGGATTTGCCTTAAAAATCCCATTGCCGCAGGCAACAAACCCCAGTGCCAAAAACACCATAGCCTTATCACTGCCAGCAATAGCCATCAAGCTATACCCTAACATCAAAGTTACTGCACCTAATAGAATCGTTCGCTGCGTTCCGAGCACTTTATCGCCGATATAACCGCCAATCGATACATAACCATACACCATGGCACTAAAAGCCCCAAAGACTACGAAAGATTCCGCATCATCCATACCTAAACTTTTAACAAAAAAAGAAGCTAAGACTGCCTGTAAACCATAATAACCAAACCGTTCCCAAAATTCCAAGAAAAAAATCATATTAAAAGCCTTCGGATGACCTGCTTTTTGAACTGTTTCCATTTATTCGCTCTCCTACTCCCATAAATTTCTCCTACCAGAGGACATTATAGCACTATCTTTTTATATAATAAAGGACTAAATTGTTTTTTTACAAAATATTCTTTCTTGGTTTTATTGAGTCCGCAAATAAAAAACATTTATGGTTTAATTCGAATCCATATATATCTTCTAGTCGCATTGTCCATCATCAGTATACTTTTATATTTGAATTATTTTTTGTTATTTTTATTTATAAATAAATCCATGCCGTATAAGATAGTGCTTTCTGTAAAATTGTACATAAAAAAACCGACTCACTAACGAATCGGTTTTCCCATATTTGTATTTAAGCAAATCTTTCACTTTCGTTTATCGCCAGCCTTATATCAACCAATAGGACGGCTTCATCATAATGATCAAATAGAGTTTTCAGGACATATCCATCAATTTTGTTTCGCTTGACCATGTCCGACATGATTTTCTGCACTTTTTGTTTTGGCAGATTCTCACGATAAGGACGCGATTCAGTAAGGGCAACAAAAATATCTGCTACTGCCAAAATACGTGACCCTAATGATAAATCTTTATCACCAATACGAAATGGATACCCCTGTCCATCTAATGTTTCATGATGATAGGCTGCCCATTGGGCAATGATTTCAAAATGATCAATCTGTTCCAATATCCGATAAGTATAATAGGTATGCTGGCGAACAATTACTACTTCTTCTGCCGTCAATTTACCTGGTTTCTCTAAAATAGCATTTGGAACAGCCAATTTCCCCAAGTCGTGCAGCAACCCGGCAATTTCCATACTTTTTACATCATCTTCACTAAACCCGTTAAGCTTAGCTAGAAAAACAGCCGTTTTCGTTACACTACGTGAATGATGTGCCGTAAATTTACTGATTTTATCAATAATCTTGCCAAAAATATCCGCAATTTGAATGGCATCATCTGAAGAATAACGAACAGATCCATAAATATCTAACGTTTTGAAGAAATTTTCATAATAACTGGCATTAACCAAATCAAGCCAAAAACTCTCCGCTTGCGTAATTTTGTGGACTGCTTCCACTAAAAATGGATCAAAGACAATTCCGCTTGATCGATCAATCGATTCCAATATTTTTTCTCGCTGGGCAAAAATCGGTTGATTATGATGAATCGAAATTTGCACCCGATCCGCTATATGAATGATCCGACTTGCTAAAGGAATTTGCTCACCTTGCAGCTCACTTTTATTTCCGCCACACCAATAATCATGGTGGTAGCGGATACTCTCTGCTATGTATCCTAGCTGTGGTGAATCTTTCAACAACAAATAGCCTGCTTCAGCATGTTCTCCCAGGCTTCTTTTTTCAAACGTATCCATTTGTTTTATTTTTTGCCGCTCATCCCAGCTGGAAGCAGCACCAATATCATGTAATAAAGCCGCAAAAACCAACGTACGCTGCTCCGTTGCGTTCATTAAAATTTGGTCGGCAATTTTCTTGCAAATCATAGCCGTCTGCCAATGATGTCTCGACATTCCATTAATCGATAACTCTAATGCCATAGACAATGCTTTGACTAAATTCACAGGATGTATATCAAAAAAGCGCATACCATTCCTCTTCCAAAACAGAAACATGTTAAAATTAGTTAGGAGCATAAATTCTTATGTACGTGTGCGCAATGAACGAGATTTCTTGAAATCTGTATCCACAAAAACCTGATATGCATTTCGCCCATTGTTTTTCACTTTATATAAAGCCAAATCCGCCATCTCGATCAATTCTTTTTGTCCGCCTGTAACCATGGGTATTGTCGAAGCAATCCCCGTACTTACGGTAATATAGGTATCAACAGGGGATTTTTCATTTTTAATTTTCAAGGCTGCAATATTATTTTGGATACGCTGCGCAATGCAAACCGCTCCCGGCTGCGGCGTTGCTGGTAAAATAACCATAAATTCTTCACCGCCATACCGTGCGACCACATCACCGGCACGAAGACTTGAACTTTGCAAGGCTTCCGCCACCATACATAAGCATTGATCTCCTGCTACATGTCCATAGAAATCATTATATTTTTTAAAATAGTCAATGTCAATCAATAAAGCAGATAAAACTTCACCTTTTCGCAAGGAACCATGCCATTCTTTTTTTAAAGCCTCATCTAGATAACGTCGATTAAATATGCCCGTTAATGCATCGCGAAAAGAAAATTTCTCCAAAATATCTCTTTGATTTTTTAGTGCCAAATGATTTTTGATACGAGCTTTAATCACCAAGGGGTGAATTGGTCTAATAATATAATCAACGGCTCCAAGTTCCAGCCCTTTTGTTTCATTTTGACTCTCGCCACGACCTGATAAAAAAATTACAGGAATTTTTTTCGTGGTAGAATTTGCTTTCAATTTTCGACAAACCTCATAACCATCCATATCAGGCATAACAACGTCTAATATAATCAAATCAACTTTTTTTGATTTTACATATTCTAAACATTCTTTACCTGATCGTGCTGTAACTACTTCATAGTCCTCACATAAAATATCTTCAATAATTTTCGCATTAAAATATACATCATCAACAATAAGAATCGTTTGCTTTTCTAAATCCATATTTCCCTTCCCACTTTCTTAATCAAGAGATCCACTCATCTTTATATACTATAAAAAACTGCCAATTTACACCATAACATATCCTGATGCAACCTGGCAGTCATAGATTTATAATATCTTTAGACCCACGGCTTTGCGTCCCTATTTTTCAATAGGTTTGCTATTTGGAAAACAACGATTATTTTTAATTATATATACACATTCTACAATATAATATAAACAATGTCTATTGAAGTACAATTGAAGACTTTACAAGCCTTCACACACATCTCCCAAACAATACCATGCTTAATAAAATCTCACTGATTTTCTTTGGCACAGACCAATAATCCATCCCAGTAATAAACCGAACAGCATAGGAATTACCCACCCCATACCTATATCAAAAAACGGCAAGCAGGCATGATAAAACAACAAAAGTTTTTGCACAAATACTTCATTTTTCATGTTATCTGGTATTGCATTAAAGGCATCTCCCACACTAGCAAACAAAGTAAAAAGCGTCGTCAATAAATAAACACTTTGCCGATGCTTAAATAAAGGCGATAAGAATGCCAATATAATCAAGGTAATCGCTAATGGATACAAAAACATTAAAATTGGAATTGATAAAGAAATAATCTGTGTCAATCCAACATTAGCAATTAAACAGGAAACAATCGTAAATAAAATTACATAAGAGCGATAACTAAGCAACGAAGGAAATAATTCTTTAAAAGTTTCAGCACAAGCTGTAATTAAACCAATGGCTGTTTTCAAACAGGCCAAAGTTACAATAATTGCCAGTAATAAGCTTCCAGCCGCACCAAAATAGTATTTGGCAATTTGTGCCAAGGCTGTCCCACCATTTGAGGAAAGTTCATATTGTGCTACACTCGTTGCACCAATATAAGCTAAACAGCTATAGATAATCCCCATCAAAAGCACACTAACCGCGCCTGCTTTCACCGTACCAATCGCAATATTACCCGGGCTTTTCACACCCAGATCCTTTAATGTTTGAACCACAATAATACCAAAAGCTAAAGATGCAAGTGCATCCATCGTATTATAACCTTCGGTAAAACCTTTAAAAAATGGTTCTGTCGTATAAGCTCCATGAATTGGCGCATTCATCGCAATTCCCATCGGAGAAAAAAAACTGATAAGAATTAAAAATGCTAAAAAGATCAAAAATAGAGGATTTAGAATTTTTCCAATCCACGTCAAAATTTTATTTGGTCTTAATGAAAAAACAAGTGCAATAAGAAAAAATACAACCGTAAAACAAGCTAAACCAAAAGCCTGATAAGCTGGATCAATAAAAGGAACAATTCCTATTTCATAAGAAACCGTACCCGTTCTTGGCAAAGCAAAAAATGGTCCAATCGTTAAATATAGTAGAACCGTCATAGCATAACCATAAAATGGATGAACTCGACTCGCTAACCCAAACAAACCATTACTTTTAGAAATGCCAATTGCTACAACACCTAAAAAAGGCAAGCCTATGCCCGTGACCAAAAAACCAATCGTTGCGACAAAAACACTGTTGCCAGCTTCTTGTCCCATATGTACCGGAAAGATCAAATTTCCCGCCCCAAAAAACAAACCAAACAACATAGACCCAATTAAAACATATGATGATAATGTTAATTTTTTATCCATAAAAATATTTCTACAACCTTTCTACTCTAACGAGAACGTCTTCCCGACGTTATAAATTTGCTCTGACCGTATTTCATTTTTTCTATTAAAAAATATGTATAAACAGTATATTATGCGTATGAATTATTATATATCTTTTTATCTGATTTATCAATTATATGTTCATTTCATTGCACAATAAGTGGCGGCTTTGCAAGAAAGTAAACCTTTTCGCAAAGCCGCCACTTATTGTAAATAAAATAACGCTGTATTTTACTTTTTTTAATGTATTTTGTGAAGTTTAACTGAATACTACAATTGCTTCCGGACGTTTAATCCTAAGCAAAATTGTTTCTAACACACGGAATAAGTGATTCAGTTTTTCAGAACCAAGATACCCTGTAATCATATCTTGTGCTACAACCAAATCTATATTTTGCGGTTCTGCACAAACAAGAATAGCTTTGCCTGTTCCTAAAGCTGGCGTCATAAATAAATTGCCGCCTAACACGTTTTTAATACGTTCGCTTTCCAGTAACCCTGTATTTTCTTGTAACCTCTGCAGCTGTGTAAATAAATCCGGTGATACAGCTAAGGTAAATTTACCGGCAAAACCTTTAGCTGCTAGACTCTGCAACCCTTTTACAATATCCTGAAATGCATTTTCGCCTGATTTCCAGTCACTGATAGCAATTTTCTGGGTACCTTCTGCTGTTGCCAAGCCAGCTGCTTTACTCGTTTCATTGCCGATAAAGATCAACTGATCTTCTTTTCTTGCACAAGCATTCGCAGCAGCTGCTACAAGCGATAAATCCAGTGGCAAACCTGCTTGTTTTGCATATTCCATATCCCGCCAACCGATTGAAAAATCTTTATAAAGCATCGGTATTTCCACAAACTTGCGTGATTTCACCTGCAATGGTTCTGATTCAGCTTCACCAAAAAAATCAGATTGACTGTCACCTAATTCATTGAATGTATCCAAATAAACACTTTGTGTCCCCGCTCCCAGCGGACCATAGATCGGCAAAAACTTTCGCGCGATCAGGACAGCTTTTGCTGCTTGTACAACCGTTGCATCAATACTCTGCCATTCTTCTTGCGGTAAGTCTATATCATTTCTCATTAAATAATCCATATAAAAACCCCCTTCTATTCTTTAATCAAACTGCCTACTGTCGCAGCACTCACCGAAATTTTAGTATCAGCTGCCTGCTCTTTTGGTGCAAGACCTAGTTCTTCCAGCATTTCCTTAACCTCTGCTTCGCCAGCTGCAAAATGATCCGCTTCTGCTGGATCAAGGTGCCGAAGCAATGTCATCAGTTCACCCACATGTGCTTTTTCTTCATCACGAATATCGGCCAAGACTTTTTTCGCCACATCATCATCCGTTGCCATTGCATGGGCATCATATAAAAAAATAGCTTCCAGTTCCCCTGCAATATCCAAACGAACAGCTTGAATCAATTCTTCCTTAGAAATTTTCTTGTTTACATTTCCCTGAAACGGATTCGCAAAATTCGGCATAAAATACACCATCCTTTTTTATTTATCTGAAATGTCTTTATTCGTTTTAATTAAATAAGTTATTATTTTTATTTAATAACAATTATCTTTTGCATAAATTAATCATACCATCTTTTCTAGATTACTTCAATACCCTCAGGCAATTTCCTTTGGGTTTATTTGTCATGTAACTCTATAGATAAATTGAACTATTTTTTTTTACATTCATTATCAAAATCATGACCGAAAGCCGCCATATCATCACGCAATTTTTCCAAAAGAATTTCTTGGTATCCAGCTTTTTTATGAATCAACAATTCTGCTGAAATTTCCTGCAACCCTTCGTGTTCCACATTTTTTAACTTTTTAAGCCGTTCTACGCTAATAACTTCCTGGGACCGACAATCTTCATAATCACGCACTGTGAAATGCCAAGGAGTAACCTGCTCGGGGTGTCGCTTCACAATATGATCGGCAATCAGAATTCCTTCCGGATCAAGATCCCCTGAATAATACAATTTGCAGCCAGCAGCACATAAGAGGTCAATCAAAATTAAAGAGGCTGTTTTCATTTGTCCTGAGGTACAAACAATAGCTATTTTTTTATTTTTTACACTTTCACATAATGCCGAAAAGACCATTTGATTCTCAACAATAAATACTATGTCATCAGAAACACTAGCATGCGTAATATGTTCCAACCCTGCCAAATTAATCATATAGGCTTCCGATTCACGAATAAATCCTTCATAAGCCGGGTGAATCCCTTTGGCTGTATATAAAGAGACACCATAAGCCGTCGTAAAACTCGAAATATCGTCGGATCGGATACCTGCCGTAAAATAGACTTCCAATACACTTTCTGCATCTTTAGGATATGCCATACCAGAATTATAACTCAACGCATATAATAAAAGCCGACCAGCACTCTGCGAACGATCAAAATAATGCGGGTTTCCTGTAATAAACGCAGCAAGAACAGCTAACCTAACTTTACTGCCGACACCACCAGCAGCTAAATAATTTACAGTCTGCGCTACATAGCTAAGCATCTGTTGAGCAGTAATCGCACTTTTTTCATACTCCATCATAAAAAGCATATAACCCGCCGATTTTTCTGTTAAAAGACAAACCAGCCATGCAGATACAAGTTCTGTATAAGCCCCTTCCAGTTTTAAAGACTCAATCGCAGCAGCAACAAAATCTTGTTTTGCCTTTTGCGTTTGTTCGCGCCCAGCCTGATTAGTCAGTAATATTTCACCAAAGTAGCCAGCAATAAGATCTGGCAATGCAACCGTCGCGTACTTGGTCTCCTGCAAGGCTTTTTGAAAATCAGACATTTTAAATTTGACTTCATTGCCAGCAAAATAAATTCCCAAGATTGACTGAAGGGCTCTTTTTTCTCTGTCAGTCACCTGTTCAAGCATAATCCAGCCTGCAATCCGCCCATATTTTTTCCATTGTCGCCGCATCGCCTGAAATAATCTTTTATATGCATCATTCGATTTAAAATATTTTACGCATTCTACTTGCAGATCATGCTTCATCCAAAATCCGCTCTTTTCCATTCCAATGATAAAAAATAACCGTTACAACCGAAGAATTTGCGGGACGGAGAAGTTCAGCAATCTTTATGGATTTTACACTTTCATAGCAGCCCCATAGAGCCTGCGAATTCATTATATAATCAAAATCAAGCTTATTTATCAGCGTAAACATACTGCTGATATTCTTTTCATCCACACCAGCAAAAGCTTCATCTAGTGCAACTAAACGCGGACAATCTTCTTTTTCTGCTTTTTTATACTGTGATGAAACAGCTGCAAACAGTGGTACATACATCGCCATCGCTTTCTCACCACCACTAAATGTATTGAAGAAATTATTCGTGAGTTCTTTACGCTGTCCATCACTACGGCGAAATACCAGCTTGAGATCAAACCATTTTCGGTAATCCAATGCATCCCGAATCAAATCAGAATAATTGACAACGATATCATTTTCGACTGCTGCCCGTCTAGCCGTAGAAATTTTGCTGCGAAAATGAGCCGATACTTTTTCAATATCATCCTTAGTCAAAAGATTACGGTCTCGATTCAACAATTTTTCCAATTCCATGGTGTCAATCTCAGATTCTTGCATAGATTTCTGCGGTTTCCAGTCAATCGAAAAAGTCAGCCCCATTGATGTATCCATATGTTCCATCAGGGCAGACATATCACGGATCCAGTTTCTGCTTTCAAGGATACGACTATTCAGCTTACGACTCAAAGTATCGGTCAGAATATCTTCAAAGAGTTTTCTGTCTTTATCTTGAATTAAAAGCTCCGTACTATCAATTGCTTCTTTTATCACATTATAAAAATCCATAAAAGACAACTTATTTCCTTGCCATACAGCAACAATGCGTTGACGTCGTCGCAGCTGTTCTACCGATTCAGCAAAACAGTCTTCCACCGATATTCCATAAGATGACAGATTACTATTGTGCTGCTGATAAACCTTCAGCAAATTGCTGGTTATTTCAACGACAGATTTATCTTTATCCGTCGCACGAATCTGCATGAATGCCTCTTCGGCGCACTCTTGTGGTGATCGATCACCAGCTTTGATACAAAAATCCAAAGCCAGTTCTTCTTCATAATACATAGAAACATTTTTTAGTTGATCGGTTTGCATCACCAACTGTGCCTGCAATTGTTTCTTTGTCTCACTAAGATGTTTCAATTCACTTTGCAAGGCTGCCATCTTTTTTTCATTGTCACGGATCAGTTCATTGTTTTTTTGCAGTTCTTCTATAATCGCTTCCAGTTGTTTTGCTATAGCCTGCGTTTCTGGCTTATTTAAAAACTCTTCCAGTTGTTTTATTTCGCCTTTATACTTATTGAGTTCCAATGAAATTCGGCGCAGCTGACGACTTTCACTAGCCAAAGTTTCTGCCTTATTTTCACGTTGCTCTTCCAGTCCTAGCAATTTAGTCTGTACAATCTTGACTGCATTAATCTGACTGCCTAGGCTGTATATCGTATTTCCATATTCATCAACTGCTTCAAGCCCATCCGTATAACTTTCGCAAGTTCTTTCAAACGGCAGGTTCTTGCATTTCACAATCACTTCCTGGTCGCACGCTTTTTTTATCGCCAGCATTTGTTCAAGTTCTGCTTCTTTGATGGAAAATTCTTCTATAGCTTTTTGCAATTCGTAATCCGCATCTCTTACAAGTGACAGCCCCTGATTAAGATCTGAAAACGAAGGTACCTGTTGATATTCCGTCGCAAGAATCAACAGATTCGTTTGTGCTGTTTCCAACTGTTCGCTGCATTTTTCCAACTGTTGCAAAAGGTCCGCACAGACCAGTTCCTGTGCGGAAATTTTACGCAAGCGCTGTTTTTGTCTTGCCTGAACGCCAATAAAGACAGCATCCTGCGTAATAACACTATGTCCAGTAATGATACCATTTCGAAAATATCCCGTTTCGCTTAGAACCATTGCCACGTCCTCATTTTCTACGGCAGAAATATACAGTAAAAGTTCCTCGACTGTTTCCTTAAGTTCTGGTTCAATATCGCCCGCTACCAGTTTATCAAAGGGAAACATCTGAATGATGCCTTGTCCGGTAAGCAGCGTATCGGAAGCTTCGCGCAAAAGTTTTTGTGCGCGTGACAAATCACCCTTTGCAACAACCAGCGCATCCAATATACCGGCATCTGCTAATTGTTCTTCGAGTAAATCACAAACCTCACGCGAAAGATTCGTCCCAAATTCTACGGTTTCATAAAAAGGTCGGTATACGATATGATTGGCTGTCAATATTTTTCTTGCCTTATCGACTTTTGCCTGTCGCTGTGGTGGCAAGTCCTTTGCTTCTTTTAAAATGTCAAGTTCTGCGATTGCCTTGCGATATGTTATATCAACAGTAGTGTACTGATTTTCAAAATTCATCTTTGTACTGATAAGTCGACTATAAGAATCATTATAATTGATATCTACTATTTTTTTAATTTCTTCCGCTTCCGCAAAGCTTTTATATTTTTCTATCCACTCAATAATTGCACGCAATTCCTGCTGGGTAAAACATAATTGTTTATTGGTCTTTTCCATGCGGAAAAATTGATCCTGCAATACATCGCGTGCCTGCGTTTCCATCGCTACAGCATTGCGATATTGCTCTTCTTTAACGCCTTTTTTTATTTTGTAAGCACTGACTGTTTCTTCAGCCAAATCCCATTTTTTACGGACTTCCTTTGCTTTTTGCAATGCAGCAAACCCCTGAACAATGACCAGACGATAGTGCTTTAGTTGTTCTCGCATTTCCATAAAAGCTGCATCATCAATTATCTGTGAAAAATTGGCTACAAAATATTCATGCTGGGGAAATTGCAAAATCTCATTGATTTCGTTTAAATCTTTGACAACTGCATCAATCTGATATGTCGCATCAGCTAATTTTTTGCGTTCCGTGCGCTCTAGCACATCATAGCCGCGAAGATCCTCCTGATATTCCTCAATATTTTTATCTAAAGCACCGCTGTCGCTAATTAGCCCTTCAACTTTACCTCTGCTTTGCTGCAGTTTCTGCACGGAATTCTCTAAATCGACCGAAGCCAGAGCTGTTCGCTCATGCTCCAGTGTTTCATTGCGATCACTCAATGTTCCAGTTTGTACCGACAGTTGCTCCACTTTTTGTGTGTTTTTTTCAAAGTCTTGCTGGAATGCAGCTAAATTGGTTTGGAGCAAAACCTTCTTATCCCTAGCTCCAATATACACTTGCGCTTTTTTCCCGAGTATAAACTGATTATACCGATCATACTCTCGTTTAATAATTCCCGCATCTTTAAAAGCTATCCGCAATCCCTCAAGTTTTGTCTGTATATCTTCTATTTTTTCCATAGCTTCAACCATCGTTCGAATATCTTCATCCGATAAAATCTGCAAAGACTCGTTGAGTATTTCACAAACCTTTGATGGTTTAAAATCACGGGAAAGTTTCGGTGCACGAACTTTAATCATAAGTTTCACAAACTGGTCGTATTGATCAATGCGCGGAAAGCCAAAAATATATTGATTAACCATTTCCATATATTCTCGTTGACTGGTTTTTAAAGGATTTTGTTCCCCCAATATATGACTCAACTCTAAACGGGACAGCGGCATTTTTTTACTGCCAGCTTCCTTATATAGATTGAAATCATGCCCGATACGTCGTCCATCCCGCAAAACAAATCCCCAGAAAGTCATTGCTTTGCCACGCTGTGCCCGTTGTCCAATACCAATTGTCCGATATTGATCGGTTCCCGCTTTTTTAAACTCTAAAAAAAGATACCCCGTTACATCCTCTCGTTCACCATTTCCCAAGAAATAATATTCCATGCGCCGATCTTTTGAACCAAATGGATCAAGCCGTTCCGGACTTTTATCACCATCGAGAATGAATGGAATAAAACTCTGTGTCGTTATAGATTTACCCGAAGCATTCGCACCACGCAAAAGGAGCTTACCATCCGCAAAATCAAAAACTTCTTCATCATAGAGCCAAAAATTTATAAAACCAATACGGTTCATTTTCCATCGATTATTCATCTTTATTTTCCGCCTTATTACTAAAATCTTTCGGATATTCACCCGTAAATTTTCCAACTGCTGGGTATAAAAGCAGCGAATCACCAAACGGTTTGAGCATCATCCACTGCTGCATATATTCCATTACCTGCATTGTCATTTTGGTCAAGCTCATTTCCCGGTATTCTTTGCTCCAACCATCTCGATATTTCCCTTTGCAGTTATCGAGATACTTCATAAACACCGACTGTTCCAACACGATGCAATCTTGAAGATCTCGTGCCAGTTCCTCTTTCGCCACAGCTTGACGGATTTCTTCACAAAACAGAAGTACAATTCCTGAAAGCATTGACTCATTTGGATGCACCAAGCCAAAATGATCCGCCTCTTCCATCACAAAAAAAGCACCACCACGATGAATTTGCAAGACTCCACCTAAATAATCCACTAAATTTTTTGCTACCCATTGCCGTTGATTTTTAACATAAATTGCATCTGGATCATCGGCTGTCGACCAGTACATTGCCGGTGCCGTAACTAATTCGCGATAAACACGATTTATGCGATAATGCCCTCTATCACTATCAACTTCTGCTACATTCTCTCGTTCAAAATCTCGATAAGAAGAAAAGGTAGCAATGTCGCGATTGAAATTTGTTGCAAAGTAACGGGACAAACCGGTATTTTCATATAAGACCTCTTGATTCATCGAACTTGTTAAGTTGCTGCTTGCACCTTCGTAAACACGTAAAAGTCCTCGCTCTTCGGCAAATTGTAATGTCCGAATCAAAGATTTCCGCTGCGTAAATTCTGTCCAGTCAAGTTCCATATATTCTTTCAATTGGAGCGTAATCATATCAACAAGTTCCGATAATAGAAACTGTTCATCGTCTTCCCGATCCTCTAAAAAAATCAATAAAGAACATAGGATACAATAATCCCGTATATCTGTAAAAACTTGAATTCCCATAAAAGGTTCCGCATGAGCTGGAACTTTTTCCAACTTAATCAATTGTTCATTAACAATCAAGCGCCAGCCAAGCTGTTCCGTAAAAAATTTGCGAAACTTTGGCATTTCATGTTTTACCATGAAATACAATTCTTTTTCCTCGGATCGATTGATCCAATAATGTGTCAAAAGCTCTCTTGCTTCTTCCATAACCATCACCCCGCAAACTCAAAAATATAAATAGGCATAATGAGATCACCATCTTCACAATGCAATATACAACGCTCCTCTTTTTTTATGAGTGTATATACCTGCCCATATTCGGTCCGACCACTTTTCGTACTCGTTGCATTCGCTGCCGATATCCAGCGCAGCAAAGTCTGACGCAGTGTTACTGGAATACAGTCTTCGATCTTCGAAACGTCCAGCCGACCATTTTGGATATAGCGCAGCACGATCTGCCGTTCTTTTTCAATTTTCTGCAAATACAAAACTCGCTGGGCTTTTTTATCCTCAGTTTTTGCTTCAAATCCTGTTTTATCAACGCGGGGTTGATATGTACGAGTACGCGGACGCACAATAAAGCACATTGAATCTTCATTATAGGTACTTTCGGTAATACTGTCTGTTGACCGCAAAGCATTTATCTTAAAATGTTGGATATTCTGCACGCCAAACACATGCGCTGACAGACGATGCGCTTCCTTTATATCATGGCAATCCATAAACATATCGATAAACTTCCGATAGTCTTCTTTGCGGCTCACGCCCCAATTCTGCAGCTGTACAATAAGTGCTGCATTTTGAATGATTTGTCGAATAATTTCATTGGTAATTTCTAAAATTCGCTCACTTTCACTCAATTTATCCGGCACAGAAATGAACCAACTTTTCAACACGTTCCATTGACCCCAAATGTTTTCTTCAATTTGCTGTTCCAAAAACTCACTATTTTCGATGGCGGGTCGAGGTATTTCCAATTCACTTTTCACGATCAAATCTAATATATGAGTCTCCATATTCGCTGAAATGCGTCGCAGGGTTACCTCAATTTTTGCTGAATTCAATTGTAAGTCTCTAACAAAATCCTGCAAATATGTAATAAATAAATCTTTACGAATCATGAATTCCACTGATTTAAGAACTTTTTCTTGTCGACCTGAATAAAACTCGCGCAAATAATCTTGATAGTTTTGATTGAGACGCTTGAAATCAGATTGCAAGGTTCGCCACCACTCATTGATACTCCTTAGATTGCGCTTATCCATCGTTTCGGCATTCTCCAGTAATTCATAGAGACGAACCGATAAATTCGCAGCCAGTGTGCCGCTTTCCATAAAGAGATTTTCAAGTTTCACTGTCATTCGCTCGACTTCAACAGCATACTCTGACATAGAGTAACGAAACTGTTTATTCTTATAATCTGCTATTGTATAAACGCGTTTCGGGTCTTGAATTGGATTGAGGTTTTTCCATTGCACCAGCGATGCAAGATCTTGTTGTAGTTGTTCCATTGTATACGTTTCAAAATCTGAATATTGTTTGACGAGCGCAAAAACATCTTCTTTATAAAGCTGAAAATGCAGCTTTTCGGTTTCGCGAAAAAAGCAGCGCATAATTCGCCTATATCGTTGGCAATTATCCGCTGTTAAATATTTTGTTTCATCAATAGCCTGTAAATTTTTCATAAAAAAATCTCCACAAAATTTATATAATATTATTTTACATTCCACAAACTACTTATAATTCCTGCTTTATGAGTCATTCTTGCGTGTCTTATAAAAACAACGGTATGCAAGAAACACTTTTCAGTGCAGTTCCTGCATACCGTTTGTTGCTTAATGAATTTCAATTTGCTTCGTTTTATTTGTATCATAAATCTTTGGCATATCAATGGTTAAAATTCCGTCCCGAAACTCGGCATTGATTTTTTCTTTATCAACGTCACCAATATAGAACGAACGTGATACATTACCGATATACCTTTCTCGGCAGACATATTTGTTTGCTTCATCTTTTTCTTCTTTTTCCTGATCGGATTTGGCTTGAATCGTCAAATAGCCATTTTCATAGTCTAAAAAAACATCTTCTTTTTTGATACCAGATAAATCTGCCACAAGTTGATATGATGAACCATTATCTTTTACATCAACTTTGAAAGTTCCGATGCCTGACATCCATTCATGCATAGATGTCATTGGTGAATTGAAAAATGGTTCATTAAAAATATCAAACAGTCGGCCAAAAGCATCTTCTTTCTTAGCAAGATTGTTTTTCGAAGCGAATGGTACTAACCCAAACATACGCTTTTCCCCCTTATGTTTTCTATTTTTTATAAAATATCTGAAGAAGAATTTTCGCCCGCTGCCAGATGAGGTCGTCGCTTAATTTCTTCTTACAAGTTCTATTATAGTCAAAAAGGTCAAAAAGTCAATATCTTATTTTCATATAAAAAACGCACTATAATACCTGTCCTGCCATCTCATAAATACTTTTAGACGACTGTTTACACCTTCTTTTAAGTGTCAAAAAAAGCCGTTAAAAGTTAAAACTTTTAACGGCTTTTCTTACTATTTGAGCAATATTTTCCTATTGCATTTTTTACATGGTGGAGACGAGGAGAGTCGAACTCCTGTCCGAAAGCAAAGCCACATAGGCATCTCCGAGCGCAGTCTACGATTTAAGTTTTAGATTACAAACGTCCGCAAACAAACTTTCCTAATCCGATCTCGATAAAGTTCCCAGTCAAGTCTCCGAGAATTGACTCTCAGGTATCCCGCTAATTTATCTCAAGTAAACCCCGCAGGCTTAGATAAACAAGAGATGCAACACTTAGGCTGCTAAAGCGTAATTATTATTATTAGCTTTTAATTTAAGGTTCACCTTACTAACGGGTTGATGACCCCCCGGCTCGCTTCCTATGCTCCTCCACCCCCGTCGAAACCTTTACGTCCCCAGTGAAGTACGGCGGCATTTTTCTGTACCGTATACTATAATATAGCACATTTAGCTCCAAAAATCAATTTTCGTCTCACTAATCACGTTGACGGTCTTTTAAAATTACAGATTGGAAATTTAAATTCCATTTTTGCCACCCATGCTATGTATATATAATAGAAGGAAACTAAAATATAACTTTTTGCATGGCCTCTAATTCTGCATTATTATTGGAATAGGCGTATATAGATAATAATGTATTCGGCTTGCCCCAGCCACCTAAACGTTATACAACGGGGATCGGAACTCTTGCATTAATTAACTGCGTTGCAAAAGTATGCCGTGTACTATGCAACGATACATTTTTTTCTATTCCGACCGCCCTTATTGCTGTCTTGAAATATTCGGTAATTTTCTTCGGACAGTTTTGCCGACGCAACTTGTTCAGAAATACAAGACTATCTCAATATAAGGTTTCTTTTGAAGATCATACCATCTTGTGATGTCATTTTTTAAAAGAATCTCTAAAACTACAGCTCCTTTCGTGCTTTCTTGTCTGCCTCGTCTTGCTTCATGAATATCTACCAATAAATTTTTGTCGAGCCGATACAATACAAATAATTCGTCCCTAGCATTTAAAGCTTCTGCCAAAGTTTTTGTTGTGCGCGTGATAATTTTCCGTTCGCTGCCATACTTCAACGTAATCTTAACTTGGTAGACATCCCGATCCTCACGATACGTTATATATTTATGTTTAATCATTTATTCGTTGCCTCTCTTATAAGCAACAGATTAACGCACCACCATAATAGCACAAGGTGGCAGAGACATCCACTCAAAAATTAAATGGCGACGCTACTAAATAGTCTCGTCATATAGCAATGTGATATAATAAGCTAATAAAATCATCATTAACGGAGGGATTTATCTTGCTTACTGAAATCATTACATGCTTTACTGGAAATTCACCAGCACTTCAAGGTGCAATATTGGGTGGTATAGTATCTCTTTTTATATGCTGGCTGAAATTAAAAAGTCAGAACAAAGCTTTCGTAGCACAAAAAGCCCAGTTTGAACAAACTTTTGCCAGTCAAAAAGCAACCACCTATAAAGAATTAATAACCACCGAACGTATAAAATGGCTATACTCTTTACGTGAAAACATAGAAGGTTTTTTAGCTTCAGGACATTATCTTTGTATTTTGCAAGTAAAAATTCCTCACTTTTGCAAAAGTTTTTCCTCACCCATATGGGTGGGGAATTTATCCATCTTGCCGCATAAGCGAATCGCGCATGCGGTTGCTAGGGCCATCGTAAAGCAAGAGATAACTATGGTGTACCAGCCGATCAATTATGGCTGCGGTCATTTGTTCATCATAAAAAATACTCACCCAGCGGCTGAACTCAAGATTGGTTGTCAAAACAACGCTTCTGCGCTCATAGCTGTCGGAAATAACTTGAAACAGCAATTGTGCAGCCTCTCTGTCCAATGGCACGTAACCCCATTCATCACAGATTAACAGATCAAACTTTTTTATTGTACTCAGCAGTTTACTTAATTTCCCTGCTTTTTTTGCATCTGCCAATTGGTTTACCAAATTGGCGGTTCGGTAAAAACCGACACTCAAACCACGACGACAAGCTGCTATTCCTATTGCAATAGCTAAGTGAGTTTTTCCAGTGCCTACATTTCCATAAAGAATCAGATTCTTTTGTTCCTCCATAAATTGCGTTTGTTTTAGGTATTCCTGCGTAACACCTGATGGTAGTGTCACTTCATCAAAACGGTAATCATCAAAGCTTTTTAGGGTATAGAATCCGGCATTTTTAATCAACCGATCTCGTTTACTTTTCTCACGATGCGCTATTTCCCGTTGCAGGAGTTCGAGCAAATAGGCCTGGTGGCTTTCAGCCACAATTTCTTCGCTATTATCAACAAGACCGCGACTTAGTCGTAATGCTTTGCAACAATTGAGTAGATCTTCTTTCAACATTTCGCCACCGCCTTTGGAGATCGTAGCATATTGTCATATTGACTCGCTTCGAATGAAAATGTTGGCAGTTCGGGTAATGCCAATTGACTGACGTCCATTGTTTCAGGCATATGAACCGGTTTTAAATATTCATGTAATGTCAAAAGGCTATCTAGGTCGGTTCGATCCCGTCGAATCGCTTCTGCTATGCTATCGACTGCACGAGCAAAGCCATTTTCCTGGCTCAGTTTTGCTAGTACTTTCAATACGTTTCGCTGACCAGGCTTATCCAACTTCTCCAAGTAATCTTGCACTGGATTGGGCAGCATCTCATAGATGCCAGAATATTTTAATGCACTTGGACATCGGGATAATTGTGTGAGATAGGGAATCCAATCCATCTGTTCTTGCTTGAAATCTCCATATAACCGTTTATGTTTTGTGATCGGACGCATGTTTTCATCGAGCGGAATCACCGCAGATGCTGTAAACTGTACCAGTATTCGTGAAGCTGCATATTTAGGTGCTGTGGAATACGTATGAAATGTTGAGCCATATTTGAACTTCCCATACAGATCCGTTTTCAGTGTCTCATAGCGGCTGCAATCATAAGGAACCGCTGGTAAAGGCAGCAAAACGTCTTTATCTTTTTTGTGTAATTCGTCAATCGTATTGTTGAAACGGTAGTGATCTCTTTGGTGATCCGCAACGGCTTTCTCCAGTAGTTCTTCGTTATAAGCGACCAAGCTTTCGAAGGATGGTACTGGCACAAAAAAGTTGCGACGGTGGTAGCCGACTTTATTCTCGATGTTTCCTTTTTAATGTAAAGCTTTACATTAAAAAGGGAATGGAAAGTGTATGCTAATGTAAAGTAGGACTGTTGAAGTACTATTTTATCAGCAGTCCTTACTCTTTTACTTTACATTATCAACACTCGTGCTTATCTTGGAAACGACTTAAGCCAGTCCAATAAATCGTCGTTAGTTAACCATAAAGGGGTCTCTTTTGGTGAGACATTCGAATATGCCATTTCGATTGCCTCCCGTTTCTGACGTGAATCTGCACGCGCATAAATCTCTGTTACCTGAACGGATGTATGCCCAAGAATATCACGGATATACACTAAATTGACGCCTGACTGAAGAAGGTGCATTGCCAGGGAATGTCTTATACAGTGACAGCTGAGCTTCTCGGGGACTAAAGAAGGTTTCTTTATCCGTGCCTGTTGTGCGTATTTTGCAAGTATGTAGTTTACTCCAGCGCGAGTAAGCTTTTCCTTTCGGCTATTGCTGAATAACGGATACATATTTGCATATGGTTCAAGCAGCTTTTGCTCAGCCATATATATTTTAAGAAACTTTACCTGCTGTTCAAGCAGCGGAACAATTCTTGCTCTTTTTCCTTTGCCAATCAGTTTCACAGTACAGGGCGGGTCAAGACGCAACATGGATGGACTGAGGTCTATGATTTCTTGGACGCGCGCACCGCTGTCATACATCAGTGAAAGCAATGCCAGATCCCGTCGCCCGCTTTTGGTTGACTGGTCAGGGCCTTCCAATAGGAGCCGGATGCCTTCCACTGATAGATAGTTGATAGTTGTTTGTTCAGTTCTTTTAACTGGGATGGACAGGATGCGCTGCCATTCCAGCAAGTTCTCTGGATTTTGATACTGAAGATATTGAAAAAACGAATGCAGGGCAGCAAGGCGAACGTTTCTTGTAGCCGCACAGCAATGCCTTTCTTCTTCAATCCAGTTCAGGAATTTCATAACGGTTTCTTTGGTTATCTGACCCAAGGTCAGTCTTTCGGCTGGTATGTTTTTCTTTTCTTTCATGAAAATTAGGAGAAGGATAAAGGTATCTTTATAGGAAACAATGGTGTTTTTACTGGCACCTCTTTCACCCGGTAGATAGCAAGTGAGAAAATCCGTCAGATTTTTCGAAAAGTCAGTCGACTTCATAGCACTTCACCTCCGGAAAGGCATACGAACAAATGCTATTGATATCGGAAAGCAGCTTGGGGTACATATCGGAAGTGAGTCTGACATATTTATCTGTTGCTTCCAGGGATTGATGACCAAGATATTCAGAAAGGATTGGCAGCGAATAATAAAGATCCAACCCTGATTCAGCCATTGCAGCAAGCGAATGAACGCTGAATCCATGGCGAAGATCATGAAGCCGGGGACCTTGATTTTTCCCTCTATGGGGAATGCCTGCTTCCCAAAGCACTTTACGGAACCATTCGTAGATTGTTTTTGCACGGCACTTGTAGCCATTACGCCTTACAAAGAAATAATCTTCCGGATTCTGAATTATATGCAGCGAATTCCTATACTGTCGACATACCTCGCCCAGCGAATTAGAGAACGGAACCATTCGCTCTTTTCCGTTTTTGCTCTGCCTTACGATAAGATATCGATTATCAAGATTTACGTCCCTTACTTTCAGTGAAACCGCCTCGCCAACGCGAATTCCGGTTCCGTACAGTATTCGTAAAATCGCTGGTATTGCGTTGACTGTCGAATCCATGGAATTGTGCATTTCCAGCCGGTCACTTGCGGCAAAGATGGTTTCCATTTCCTTATGGGAGAAAATATATGGTTTAAATGTACTCTTATACGCTCTGGGCAGTCTCGGAATATAGGATTTATAGCCTGAAGCATTCAGGAATCGTACAAAATGTATCAGATACATGACTCTCTTATAGCAAGTACTGTCGGATTCATTGGGCCGTTTTACTGCCCACTTATCGGCCAGTTCTTTCGTGATTCCGATTTTAATTTCATTGTTCTCAATTGTAAACTTGTCAAAAAGGTGATATGTGCTTTCAGCGCTTTCAAACTTATATCCGAGGCTTTTTTTGAAATCTATGTACTGATCAAGAAGTGTGGCATATATGCCCTGATATCTGTTCATCGACCAGCCCTCCCTTCGTAGAAAGAGGGAGAAACCGAAGGTACTTCCAGTGCACATTGACGCAAGGCATTTATGTCAATCCGGAGATAGTATCTAGTGCTTTCCGCACTCCTGTGTCCCAGTACTTCGGAAATGACTGGTATCGGGGTCTTCTTTTCAAGCAGGATTCCTGCCAGACTATGGCGGAGTGCATGAGGACCGTGCTTTCGTTCTTTTTCATATTTTATGCCAGCCCTCTTGAGGTAAAGACTTATGATACTGTGAAGGGTTGACCGGTTAAGACGGTCATAGGGGGAGTTTACATGCAAGAATATATAGGGCAACTCCGATTTGGGCCGACTGTACTTCAAATAATCGATAACGGCTTCGCCAATTTCCGACAAAAGAGGTAGTTCAATTCTCACACCGGTTTTCTGCTGGTTAAGAACGATAAGGTTCTGTTCCCATCGAATGTTTTCAAATGTGAGGCAACAGACATCTGTTGCCCTGAGTCCCAGGCGTGCTGTTATTAACACCATAGCATAATCCCGTTTCCCTTTCGGGCTGCTACGGTCAATGGAAGCTATCAGTGCTTCAACTTCTTCCTTAGTGTATACAGAAGGAAGATTAGGTTGTCTCACAAATTTATCTTTGGGAACCATTTGTGAAAAGTCTGTCTCAGTCAATCCCTGGTCATAAAGATATCTTAGATATCCTTTGATGACGCAAAGATTTCTGTGCCTAACATATGGAGTGCAGAATCCTAGCTGATTCGCATAGTTCATCAAAAGCTGTTGGCTTATTAAAAATACATTGTGTATACCATAGTCTTCTAGATAACTGAGGAAATGTTGAAAACGGTGTTTGTATTCCTCAACGGTTTCACGAGAAATTCCGCAAGATTTTCTGTATGCGATATAGTTCTGCATCGTCTGACCGACAGCACCTTGCAATTCGCGGAATTTCTGACACCGTCTAAATTTAACAGCATTAGTCTCAAGGAACTCAGTTAAGACGTTGGCACACTGTATGATATCTTTTTCCCATCGGTCAAGTTCATCATATATTCGGTCTCCTATCAGATGGTAGATGAATGTCTCACCGACAGTAGCATTATAATACAACAATTCATTTTCCTTCATGAATGCAGCGACCCTCTGCCATGCAGAACGGTATTGGCTGATTCTTGAATCAGAATAGGAAAATTTTTGGAGATAACTGATTACTTCAGAAGTCAGCATCTCAAGTGTCTTTTGTTTTTCTTCCATTATCTATCGGACCCCCTCAATGATTTTGCCTTGATTGGCTAAATCAAATATAGCGGTTTGATAATGTAAAGTAAAACAATAGAAAGTACTAAGAAGCCAATACTTATACAGACTTACTTTACATTATCATACACTTTCCATTTCCTTTTTCATTGCCTGAGCTTGGATTGCAGAAGACTGCAGTAAAATTATAATGCTGTTTAAATCGCAAAAAAGCGGCGGTTAAATCACGTTCACCATATTTTAAAATCTTTTTGACGACAGTCGAAGCATTATCAAACCATAGGCGTGGCGGAACGCCACCTAGATGTTCGAAAATAGTCCGCAGTCCTTCGCAAAAACATTCTTGGTTTTCTCCTTTAAACAATTGGAAATAGCCGGCATTGCTTGCTGGAAAAGAAAGATTGAGATAATGTCCTGTACAAAGAAGTCCATTTTCATAGAAATCGGCTGTGCCGAAGTCAACCTGTGCTTCGCCTGCTTTATGCAGCAGTGGCAGTGCTCCTTTGATTGGTTTGTATAACTGCTCTTTTTTTAATTTGACATACGCTGCCACAGTACGGTATGAACAGTTAAAACCAGAAACATCACTTAGTAATCGATCAAATATACGGCGAGCTGTGTGTCGCTGTTTACGTCGGTGCTTTAAATCTTCAGTAAGCCAAGTATCAATAACAGCTTTAAAAGAATCCAATTTTGGTTGTTCAGTTACACGTTTTGCTTTAGGCAGCGGTTGATTGAAATCTTCGATTGCCAAATACTTGCGTACCGTTTTGCGGTCACAAGAAAAGGTTTTTGCAATTTGTGAAATATTGAGACCTTCCTCAAAGAACGCTTTTCTGATATAATCAATTTGGGTCATTGTGAGCATCCTCCAGTCCTCCCCCTTAGTGTTTTACCACCTATAAGGGTAGGTTATTTGGTTCTTGTTCGCAATGGCTTTTTGCATTTTTGAGGAATTCTGTTCTGCATAAGTGGGGATTTTTATTTGCAACTTTGTCCTATTTCATTATGCCATAAACAATTATCTTATACAAAAAAAATTATCCTATGAGGAAAACAGATTCTGTAAAGAGCTACTAATTCACGATTTTCTATATAAAATTGAAGATGATTTTTATAAATTTATAAAATATCAAACTGCAATTGCTATGAGACTTAATCCAAATGACTATGAAGAATTTAAAAATAAATTAACAAAAGCAAGCAGGGCAGTAACCGATGAATTGGCATCTGACAAGCCTTTAGATCAAAGCACAATTAAAAATTGTATGGAAATCTTTGCCAGCGATTGTCAAAAGCTTTTAAAAAAGGAATGGGAATTTATAAAATCAGAAGCTATTTCCTTTCAAGACAAAAAATAAGCCCCAACCATAAAAGTTAGGGCTAAAATTTATCCGAACAATATCTATGTATTTGCTAGATAATATATATGGCTTTTTATACTTGAAAATTACTTATTTTAGCAACATATGTCAGCAAATCATTCTCTTGATCATGTTCTATTTGTCTTAACCCAAGTGCATTATTATAGAAATGTTTTAATTTCTCATCATTTTTACACTCAATCATCACAACACGACCACCCACAAGCTTTTGCGCCTCTTTAATATCTATAATAGCTTGTGCAAAAAGCTCTTCCCCTGAAATTAATTTATTATAACCATTATAAAAATTCTTTCCCATTTGTCCAATTAAAAAGACAGGAACATTATTTTTATGTAAATCAGTAAAACCTGTTATTTTCTTTCGAATACTTTTGGATATATCATCTTCCAAAGTCAAAACTTGAATAGCTACTGAATAATATCCTACCAGCACTTTTTGTTTTTCAAATGACGCATAAACAAGATTTGTTCTCGATATGTTTTTCTTCTGATTTTCTATAGCCGTGTTTTTCAGAAAATGTTCTAAGTCATTATTAAGAGGGCAAGAAAAATCGGCGACTAATTGATGATAAGAAGATTCCCTCTCCTTCTCAATTAAGCCGCCTACCCTGATAATCTCATATTCTTGCATTTATATTTTTACCAACTTCAAAAAGCTGTCCAAGTCCTTTGATTTTACTTCAGTGGAATTACTAGCCAAAACTTTCTTAGGTTTCATTTTTTCAGAAAAAGCTGCTGCATATTTATCTACATTTTTAGCTGTAACGTAAAAATTTTTTTCAAAGCTAATTGTAGCCATATCACATCAACCCCCCATTTCTAATATAAACTATATGACTGATTTTTCCGTTGTCTCCCAACCACTGGCCCCTATGTCCAGCATTTGTGTGAGATTTTTTTGGTGTCAGCCACACCATGCCATAAGCAAATTCAAAATTTAATTTTATTATTAGTAAAATTAAGCATAAACAACAAAATCTACAACAGTTAACAAACCGTTTAGGAACCATTCCCGTACCTTTAGTATACCTTAAAGGGATATACTTATCAATACCAGAAACTAAAAATTTTAGATTGTACAGATCTCGGGAGTTTGACACTTGCTTGAACTAAAAACACCCTTGAAGCCTTTAATTAGGCCTATTTTTTTGTCAAATTTTAATATTACATATTGAGTACTTCTGAGTACTATGCTATAATATAAGAGATGACA
>Ga0302200_10000207_pt1 | contig 62186 bp, 60 predicted proteins | sample II_Bog_N3_1_FD_194585 | JGI IMG/M metagenome (GOLD analysis project Ga0302200, IMG submission 194585) | Peat permafrost microbial communities from Stordalen Mire near Abisko, Sweden - II_Bog_N3_1 | ecosystem: Environmental > Terrestrial > Soil > Wetlands > Peat | place: Sweden: Abisko...
TGGTATCGGGCAGCGCGACCATGATGACGTCGGCGCGCTTGACGGCTTCGGCGGTGGTGACGACTTCAAAACCTTTTTCCTGCGCGACGGGAATGGATTTGCTGCCTTCGTAAAGTCCGATGAGCACCTTGAGGCCGCTGTCTTTGAGGTTGAGCGCGTGGGCGTGGCCCTGCGAGCCGAAGCCGAGGATCGCCAATGTTTTGTTTTTCAACACGCCGAGATCGGCGTCTTTGTCGGTATAGACTTTGGACATAAAATTAGTTGATGGTTTTTAATTGATGGTTGATTGACGAAAATTCTCGTCGCTTGTCACTTTCTCGGCATCGCGGCTTTGCCGGTGCGGGTGATTTCCAGCACGCCGAACGAATTCATCAGGCCGAGGAACTTGACGATCTTGCTGTCGGCACCGGTGATTTCGATGGTGAGCGATTTGGGCTGCACGTCCACGATTTTTGCGCGGAATATGTCGGTGATCTGCATCACCTCTGCGCGCGATTTGGAATCCACGCCAACTTTCACCAGCAACAGTTCGCGGTCAACATATTCGCCATCGCTAAAAATTTGCACCTTGATCACATTCGGCAATTTGTTCAATTGCTTGACGATTTGTTCCAGCGTCGCCTCATCGCCAGTGGTGACGATGGTCATGCGTGAAAGGCCCGAGTCATGAGTCGGGCCGACGTTGAGCGTATCAATGTTATAGCCGCGGCCGCTGAAGAGTCCGGCCACGCGCGTGAGCACGCCGAACTTGTTCTCCACCAAAACTGAAATGGTATGTCGCATAAAAACCGTTTGGAAACGGATGAAAAGCCTAGCAATGCGAGGGGAACGGGTCAAATCGCAAATCAAAAGAATGGATTGTGTTCATTTTCTTCTGCCACTGTTGTCAATGGGCCGTGGCCTGGACAAATGAGGGTGTCTGCCGGCAGGGTCAGGATTTGTTCGCGGATTTTTTGCGTGGCCAGCTCCCACGCGCCATTGCCGTTGCCCATCGAGCCGGCGAAAATCGTGTCGCCGACGATGGCAATGAGAGGCGCGTCCTCCTGCCAGTTGCCGACCATGTAGGTCACGCCGTCTTCTGCGTGTCCGGGTGTTTCGCGGTGCGTCACGCGCAGGCCGCCGAGATGGATGATTTCCGCCGGCTTGTTGCGCTGGTCAATGGGCGCGCTTTTCGAGCCGGAATGGATGCGCGATTTCGGCCACGCCTCGCGGATTTTCGGCAGTGCCTCGACGTGATCCCAATGCGAGTGCGTGATGAAGATGTGTTTCAACTGGAGATTTTCAGCGACAATGCAATCAAGAATCGGCTTGGCATCAAGTCCGGTGTCGAAGAGCGCCGCCTCGCGTTGAACCTCGTCCCAGACCAGATAGCAATTCACGGAAAGTTCATCACTGTCCTTGGTGGTGAATACACGAACCTCGCGCCAGATGGATAAATCTTTGTTTGACGGCAGCCAGCCGTTGGCGATTGCTTCAAATTTGGAGGGGTTCAGACCAACCAATTGCGCAAGCGCGGTGAAATTAAATCTTTTTGCGAGCTGTCCACTTTCTTCTAGCGCGGATAATTCAGTTTCTGAAATGCCTGCTGCGTTCGCCGCGGCGGAAGCTGAAACATTATTCATCGCGCGGGCTTTGCGGATGATGTCACCGAGATGGTCTTCAAGATTCATGCGGCGTAAAAGTTAGCCCCGCGATGCGCGTCGCCGCAAGCTTTCGCTGCGTTTATCAAACCATGACGGCGGCGGATTCCTCGCTGAAAACATTTTTACCGCCAACAATTGTCGCCACGACTTTGCCTTTTAACTTCCAGCCGGAGAACGGGCTGTTCCTGGACTTGCTCGCGGAATCTTCCGCACGGAAAATCCATTCACAATCGGGGTCAAAAACTGTCACGTCGGCATCCGCGCCAATGCTCAAAGTCCCTTTTTGCAAATTCAGCAGACGCGCCGGTTTGATGGTGAATTTCGCGACCATGTCCGTCAGGGAAATCCGTTTTGTGTGAACCAATTGCATGAGCGCGAGCGCGAGTTCCGTTTCCACCCCGGTGATTCCGAACGGCGCGTAATCGAACTCGACTTCCTTTTCGTAATCGCAGTGCGGCGCGTGGTCGCTGCACAAAATCTCAATCGTGCCGTCGAACAGGCCTTCAAGGATCGCCTCGCGGTCCCGCGCGGTGCGCAATGGCGGATTCATTTTGAAATTTGTGTCGTAGGCTGGCCACGATGGAAGCTCGTCGGTTTGCGTATCAGCCAGAATTTTTCCGTCGTTCGCCCAGAATTTTTCGCTTCCGGCAACGGCGGCATCGGTCAGGACAAAATGGTGAGGGCATGCCTCGCCGGAAATCGGCACGCCTCTTTTTTTCGCCGCGCGCAACAGCGAGACGCTGCCTGCCGCGCTCAAATGCTGGCAGTGGATTTTCGCGCCGGTGAGTTCGGCAAGCAAAATATTCCGCGAGACAATTATCTCCTCGCCTGCCGACGGCCAGCCACGCAGGCCGAGCGCGGTGCTCCAATAGCCTTCGTGCATCACTCCATCAGTGACGAGCGAATAATCCTGGCAATGATCCATCACGGGCAGGTCGAACATCTTCGCGTATTCGCAGGCGCGGCGCATAAGTTCGTTGTTCTGGACGCAATGGCCGTCGTCGGTGATGGCGACGATGCCGGCCTTTTTGAGCGAGCCGATTTGCGCGAGTTCCTCGCCCGCGATGTTTTTGGTGATTGCGCCGGTGACAAAAACATTCACGACTCCTTCCTGCGCAGCGCGTTCGCGGATGAGCGCGACGGTGCCGGAGTTGTCAATCGTCGGCGACGTATTTGGCATGCAGACGACGGAAGTGAATCCGCCGCGCGCGGCGGCGGCGGTTCCGGTGGCAAGATTTTCCTTGGCGGTCTGGCCGGGTTCGCGCAAATGGACGTGCAAATCAATCAGGCCGGGACAGACGATTTTTCCTTTGGCGTCGAAAACTTCAATCCCTTTTGGCGTTGAGATTTTTTTGCCGACGGCGGAGATTTTTCCGTCAATGATCAGAACGTCCGCGAGGGAATCAAAATGACTTGCGGGATCAACGACCCGTCCGCCGGTCAGAAGCAGCGAATTCATTGCGTCGAGTCTAGCGGGCGGCGGTTGACAAGGCAAGTGCGGGCGTTTTAGTATTGCTGCGCGTCAGCCTTCGCCTCCGGCTTCGGCTCGACAAGCAAGGCGGGCGTAGTTCAATGGTAGAACGGGAGTTTTCCAAACTCCACACGAGGGTTCGATTCCCTTCGCCCGCTCCACTTTCAGTTTGGAGTAATGAAATCAAGGTCGAAAACGATTTTGGCATTTTGCAAAAAGCCGAAATGAGAATAAAAGTGAGAATAACGGCATTCTCATTGTTGTTTTTGCTCGGCAAAAGCATCTGTTTTCAACAGGCTTCGCAGTGATTGAAAATGACATGGTGAGAATTGCCCCACAACTAAATCCGAATTTTATTACTACTTCAAAGAAGATTCAATGAATGCTGCAAAATCGAGATTTTGCAGCAGTTTGGTCTTGATCCAAACTGCTTTCGGAATCGGGAGTGATAGAAACTGTGCAACATCCCGACGCAGGCCTTCCCACTCAATAACCAACTCATCATTCGTGGCGTAAAAGACGCTGTTGTATGGGAAATGACCTGCCCAACGAAAAGCTCTTCTTGTGGCGTGACAGGCTGCTTTGCCAAATCTGCTTTCGGATCAACCACGCGAGCCAATTCTGGACAATGGAATAATTCTTTCCAAATCTCGCGGTAATTGGCGGTGATGGTCAGGAGATTGGCGATGCGCCGCGTTTTGGTTTCCGAATGGAGCGAGACAGCCGTGAACCACAACCCGCCGATGATGCCGAGCGAGCTGAAAAGGTTGAACCAGTTTTCAGTAAACCATTGTTCCATGTCCCCCCATTTTAACATGAGGGAGGAAAATCGCGCTAGAGGCGGTCGGGAATGTCGCGCTTGGCGTTCACCAACAGATTGCGGGGCAGACGGACAATGCGTTCATCTGGCCCGCAACCAGCCGTGGGCGGCAGCTTGGGAACGGCGATGTCAGTGATGTCGATGCCGATGACGGCAAAATCGCCATCATCAAGCTGCCAGATGTCAGGACAGCCCTGGCAGGCGGCGGTTTTTGCTCCATTTACGTGCGGGTCGGGGCCGATGCGTTTCAGAAACATAATCGTATTTTAGTTTGATTTTGTAGCAATTCATTTTGCTACGATAACGTAGCAAATAAAACGTATGCCTCTTTTATTGTCAAGCTCGTATTTACGAGCATGGCCAAAAAACGAAAAATCGCCAACGTCGTTGGTAAGGAAATCCAGAAACGGCGTTATGAAATGGATCTGACGCAGGAGGAATTTGCTTCCAAATGCCAGTTGCACGGCCTCGATATTAGTCGCGGGACGATTTCCCAGATTGAGGCGCAAATCCGTTGCGTCAGCGATTCCGAATTATTCCTTCTGGCCTCCGTCTTGGGTGTTTCAACGGAAAGTCTTTACCCGTCGAGTTTCAAAAAGGCGAAACGACACAAATCCAAATAATTCCGATTTCAGAATCTTTGTCATAAGCGTAAGCGTCACGCCAAGCACCTCTATCTCGTGAAGTCATAAGTGTCGTAGCATAGTGGCTATGACGGATACGATGCAGGCCGAAGAAGTGGTGATAAAAGCGGATGTGCTGGGACGTGTGCGAACGTCCCGTGAACGTCGGGAGCAACTACTCGACGAGTTTGAGAAGAGCGGATTGACGGGGCAGAAGTTTGCGGAGGTGGTGGGCATCAAATACCAGACGTTTGCGACTTGGGCGCAAAAACGGCGGCAACGAGGTGCGTATCCGGCGGTGAAAGGGCCCAAGCAAATGCGCTGGTTGGAGGCAATGGTTGAAGAGGGGCAAGGCGGTGGCGATAAAAATCCGCTGATGTTGGAGTTGCCCGGTGGGGCGAAGATGCAAATCACGGATGCCAGACAGGCGGCACTGGCGGCGGTGTTGCTGCGGGCATTGGAAAAACCATGTTAAGTTTTTCAGGCAGCCTGAAGGTGTTTGTGGCGGTTGAAGCGTGCGACATGCGCAAAGGGTTCAACGGTCTTCACGCCGTGGTGACCGAACGGTTGGGAGAAGAGCCGCGTGCCGGTGCACTGTTTGTGTTCAGCAACCGGCGGCACACGCGGATTAAAATTTTGTGCTGGGACGGCACGGGATTATGGGTGCTGACCAAGCGATTGGAACGCGGCACATTTTCCTGGCCCAGGAATGTGGAGCCGGGGACGGCCAAGTTAAAATTGACGCCGCAGGCGTTGGCGATGCTGACCGATGGCGTGGATTTGCGCGGGGCGAAGTTGCGGCCATGGTATGAGCGGGAAGATTGAAAATATTTTGGACAAAGTTTGAAACTTTTTTGGCGCGGGCGCGTCAGAGAATGCGACCGATGACGCCGCGCGAAAAAGAACTCGTGAGCCAGTTGGCAGAATGCCTGGAGGCATTGGCGCAGAGCCGTCGGGAGAACGGACTGCTACGGCAGAAGATAGACTTGCTCATCCGGCGCGTGTTTGGTTCGAGCAGTGAACGATTGGATCGCGCACAACTGGAACTGCTCTTGCAACTGCCAGCGGGTTGCCCTCTCGAAGAAACTCCCGTTGGTTCTTCTGAACATTCGCACAAAAATTTGGTGGCCGTGCGCAAGCACCGCACCCCGCGACTGCCGGAGAACCTGCCCGTCATTGAAGAGGTGATTGACCCGGAGCCGGTGAAGGAAAAACCCGAAGCCTGGCGGTGCATCGGGCAGGAAGTCAGCGAACAACTGGATTTTGAACCGGCGCGTTTTCTGCGCCGCCGGACCGTCCGCCGAAAATATGTCCACCGCACTGACGTGGACCGTGCGCCGCTGATCGCGCCGCCACCCGAACGGTTGCTGGATCGGAGCCTGCCCGCGCCGGGGCTTTTGGCGCACATTTTGGTTGGCAAATACTGCGACCATCTGCCGCTGTATCGGCAGGAACAGATTTACGCGCAACGTCACGGAGTCCATCTGCCCCGGCAGACGTTGGCAAGGTGGGTGGAACTGGCCGCTGACTGGTTGAAACCCATTTACGAACACATCCGCACCGGGGTGATGGCCGGCGGCTATGTGCAGGTGGATGAAACGCCGATAGAGTATCTGGAACCGGGCAACGGGAAGACCAAACAAGGTTATTTTTGGGCGTGTAATCGTCCCGGCGGCGATGGTTTTTACCATTGGCAAACCAGCCGTGCCGCCGCGTGTCTGGACAACATCGTTCCATTGACTTTCACCGGCGTCGTTCAAAGCGACGGTTACTCCGCCTATCGCGCCTTTGCCAATGGTCGCGGCAACACCATTGAACTGGCGGGTTGTTGGGCGCACGTGCGGAGAAAATTTCATGAGGCGCTCGAACAATCGCCCCGGACATCAGGCTGGCTCGTGCGCCAAATCCAGCATCTTTACCGGATTGAAACACAGTTGCGTGAAGGCCGTGCCGGCCCGCGATTGCGCCAGGCCGTGCGTGCCAGTCAAAGCCGCCCCATTGTTGCACGCATCCAACGCGCACTGGTCCGGCTCAAGGGCAGCGGACGATATTTGCCACAGAGCTTGTTGAGCCAAGCCATTGATTATGCGCTGGGCCAATGGCCGACGCTGGAAGTGTATCTGGATGATGGCCGCGTGGAGTTGGACAACAACCTCGTGGAAAACGCCATTCGTCCAACGGCCATCGGCAAGAAGAACTGGCTCTTCATCGGTGATGCGGATGCCGGCCAACGCAGCGCGATCATCTATACCGTCATCGAAAACTGCCGGCGACGCGGCCTTGATCCCTTCGCTTATCTTCGCGACGTGCTCACACGCCTGCCCAACATGACCAACCGCCAAATCCCCGAAGTCACGCCCAAAGCCTGGAACAAAATGCAACCGCCGGTTCAACGGCTCGCATCATAAACGTCGTAGCATATTATCTCTGACACTTACGAAACGGCCGCTGTAGTTACTCTGTCAAGAAGGTGCTCGGCGTGACGCTTACTCATAAGCAGCAATTCGCAATCTGATACATGCCGCAACGGCACTTATTTAGACGGAATTGCCACACGCAGATAATCCACCAGCGTCGCGATCTGCTCATCCGTCAGCGGACCGCCCTCGGTGGTGGCAAAGGCGGGCATGAGGGAGTGCGGACGGCCATACGAAATCCATGTGCGCCAGAACTCGGCGTCCGTTGTCTGGGCGATGGTGTGCAGGTTTGGAACCATCGTGGCACGATTTGGGCCTTCATGGCAGATGCCGCAATCCGCATCGTAAAGCTCCTTGCTGAACTTGCCCTTGCCCTGATTGACGTGGCAACTGGCGCAATCACCGCTGAAAACCGACTGCCTGTCCACTTGTGCAGCCATGACGTTCTTGGCGCGGTCAACACCAGCCATGCTATTGGTAGAAGGGTCAATGGTGATTTTGACGGAGAGCGTTTCCGAATCCGTGTCCGTGCCTACGGTGATGGTTTTGGAAAGCGTGCCGCTCTTGGCGGCGATGTTGACCTTGATTCCGATTTGACCGTTAGTGCCCGGCGCGATGACCCACGGCAGCGGCGGCAATTGCGCCGTGGTGCAACCGCACGACGGATGGACGCTCAAGATGGTGACGTTGGTGGAAGAAACATTGGTGAAGCTAAAAGTGAAATGCGCTTCGCTTGCACCAGACATTATGTTTGTGGCTTTTGTCTCGGAATCCCAATTGAGATTTGTGTTTGAGAACAATCCTGCCGTAGCTTTGGGGGTGGCGAAAAGGCAGAGAACCAAACAAAACAAAGTAAAAGTTAATTTCATAAGACCTTTAGAATCGGGATGTAACTGTAACACTAATACTTTGACTACAAACCAAACCCGTCCAATTACGCTATTCTTCAATCGTATAATAATACGCAGGAAACTCACTGTGGCTGACAACGTCATAAAATTTGGGATAAAGTGAAAGAAATGTTCCATTAGCTTTAGCTGCTTCAACGGGGTTTCCAAACGAACTCCGAGAATCTATATCTCTTGTAGTTACATAACCATTTGCGGTTTTTTTGAAAAAGTCTGATTGTAAAGTAACTCTGCCAGCTTTCGGATTTTCACCTTCTTGAACTCGGAAAAAAACTAAGGCATAGTCATTTCCATCAAATTCGGTGGTAGCTGTTAAAAGCACGGTGTATTTTGTAAATCTTGGAAATATCTCATAAGTTGATTTCTTAATGTTTACATCACCTATAGCTCCCATAAGGAGTGCCTTTCCGCTTTCGTCAGCATGACTTAATAGTGTCTTTGAATCTCCCACATAAAACGCATGCCTAAAGGAACGCTGCGCGGCTACAGGAGTGGAAAAATCAACTGGCGATGCGTCGCGCACATCGTATACAACTGGCGGCTTGAGTTCTTGAGCGTGATAGTATCGCTTCCAAGCTTCCCAATTGGTAATGACAACCCCGGCATTTAAGAGCTTGAAGTCTTCTTTTGTCCCATTAACTACAGCTACAGGAACACCGCTTGTTTGCATACTATAAATAATCCCCGCCTGATTTGATTGTTCCATTTGTTTCTGAAAATCTGCAGCTTCCTTTGGCGAGTTAAATATGTTGGGCTTGTTGGAATTATCATCGCTGACTTTTACGTCTTCCGAAAATACGATGCTATATGACAGGACATAAATAGCAATATAACACAAAATGCTTAAATTAAATCTCATTGATATAGCAAGTTTTTTAATTCCGCATCTTATTATAAGTTAGGACTTACACAGATCGTGGTTTCTAACAGTGGATCTGAAGGAATATGTTTTGCACCCGTAGGAACATAATGTTCAGTATCTGTATAGAGTGTGCCTATTTGGACATAGGCCGTTAAAGAATATGTTATGTAATCTTGAGTATAAATATTTAGTTGAGTGGCCGGTGTTGGAGGAGTTACGCTGACACCCCATGCGTCTAATTTAGATGAGAAGTATCCCGTTATGGATACGACGGTGTTTATTAGGGTGCTGCTGAAACTGTCGTTAATATTTGCGTTAAACGTGCAATCCCCTGTCGTATATGGTGAGTTGTTGCAGCCATAGCAGTCGTCTTCAGACACGGTCGTAATTGTTTCGTTGGCACTCACAGTAGTTGATGCACCTGCGCTAAATTGCCCAAGCGCTTCAATAGCACCCAGTAGGCTTGCAGAATTTGTATCATTTGCAGCTATAACGCTACAAATTCCCTGTATCCATCCCGGAAAAGCCGAAATAGCATTGAAATCAAAAGAACCTTGCAAGTGAAAAGGGGTCACAGTTCCTTGGTCCCATGTTTTCTTAATATTGCCAGAACTTCCGTTTGCGCAGCAGCTTTGCTTTGTCCACCAATTATGGGTTAAATAAAAATTGCCTTGAGGATTAGATAGATCAAATATACTTCCTATGCCGATACTTGAGGCAATATCATTAACACCTAGCTGCCAAGGAGGAATCCAGGTCGATCCCTGATTTTGTCCACCATACACTGTGGGGTCTATAACATTCCAAGTCACTTGACCTAAATTTACAGGATTTGGACTTGGTGGACTACAATCATTCGTATCAGAAGAAGTCACAACTCCCCAACAAATTGGACTGGTGTATGTCCCGGCATTTGTAGCTGTTGGTTTTCCAGGAGCCGCATAATGCCATGAGAAACTGTAAGTAATATTATTTGTCGCATATGTTGTTATATTTGAGCAAGTTTCCGTCGTGCTTGTAACAACACTTCCGGGAGTGGCTCCAGGTCCCGGCGGAGTCCAACTTGGATCAGGCAGAGAATCCCCACGTTTAACACAGAAAGTCATGGGCGTCAGGCTCATGCCATTTGTAATCGAAGGACAATTTGTTGAGGGCGCATTTGTGACATAGTTCGGGCAATTGGTATTTTCGTTGTTCGTTCCACCGCCACCGCCGCCCTGCTGGGCGTGTAAGGTTGATGGCGTTATCAACGTCGCCAAAATAAATGCGGTGGCGAAAAGTGACAACACGACGACAGATGTGATTAGCTGTTTTTTAGAAGCTTCAGTTTTCATGATTGATAGTTGTGAATTCAACCCCTCCCAAGATTTTTCCACATACAACTTTAACCTTTGAGATGAGACTGCGACGTTTATATTCAACCCAGATGAAAAGTCAAGTTTTATTTGGATTTTATTTGCGGAACGCCGTTGGTTGCCCGTAAATCCTTGCTAATAACGGGCGTTGAGGTTTTTGATGCGTCGCGCCTGATCGGGTGTGTTACCAGATAATTTGTAACCACTTCATAGCCTTTGCCAGCATACGAATAGGTGACGCCGTCCCAGCGCAGACTCTTTTCAATTGCCCTTGCCGGAACAATTCCCAATGTTTTCAAGCTTTCTTCCCATTGCGGATACAAGCCAAGCTGGTAATAGCAGGTTGCCAAAGGCGAAGTTTCTGTAAATTGGGATGGTTCGCTCCCCACATTATTTTTCAAATACCACCGCAGCAGCGGCAGGTAAAACCGCCGCTTATTGACAGCCCACCATGTCTCATTCTTGAGCGGAAGTTGTTGCAGTTCTTCAAACATACGGCCTGCGGCTTCCGCTTCGGTTGCCGCCGGTTTGAAATCGTCCGGGGATGATTGTGGCTGGCCGGAAATTTGGCCGCGTTCCTTGGCCTGTTGCGCCTGTTTTTGCTGCCAATCCTGCTTCGTCTGATAGTAGGGCGGGGGCAGTTCGTCCACAAGATCAAGCATCACGCCATTTAGCAAGGTGTTAAATGAATAATTGCGATTGACTTGAATTGTCAATGTGGTTGGCCCGCGCACGAGGAATCGTTTGTAGACGCCGCCCCAAAAATTGTCAATCCGGGCGTGCGCCAGCTCCGGTTTCTTGTTGAAATCAACGATGTCATAAAAGGAACGCATGATTGAATACTTGGGCGTTATGATGTCCAAAGATGAGCGTCCCGGGTGCGGGCGAATCGAAATCTCGTAATCCCGAAACCGGTTTACTCCCAAATGACCGTCGTTGTTGACATCGTAGAGGGACAGATAAAACAAGCCGGGTGGAATGTTAAGCGAGCAATAAATGTGAGGGCCATCCTGTGTTCGAGGGTATGCTTCGCCATGGTCATCCCATTCCGATTGGCGGCGATCCACATCCCAAGTGGTCAGATTTTTCATCACCCGGCTGTGAAGAAACGTCGGTGACATTTCCAAACTGCGCGGGTCTGCGGTGGCAAGCGCGGTAAGCCAGTAACGCAGAGAGTCGCCGGGGTTGTGATTAAGTCCCATGCGGGCATCATACGTAACGTCCCAGCCAGCCCCCCAAAGATCATTCATTTCCAAATTGTGTCCTGTAAAGCGTTGCGACCAGTTCGCGCACAGCACAATCCAGAACCGGCCATATCGCCCAATCCATTCGCCTTCGGTTTTCCAATCGTCTTCCAGTGGAATGACCATTGGTGTGGCATCTTCCCGACTGTAAGGAACAGAATTTATCTCTTTAAGATATGAATTAAATTCCTCCAATGATGGTGGTTTGGCCGAGCGAGGCAGCGTGGCCGTGATTGTTGCATGGTTTGTTTGGACACTATCTTGCGCCACGTCATCGTTTGTGGACAAATCTGGGATTGCCAATCCACCGCCATAACTGCCGACATATCGTTTGAAGTTGTCGCCCGGCAACATGGTGGTAACATAATCGTCGCTTAACCATCCGCCTCTGTGCGTATCGTGAAAGAGTATTTTGTCGGCTTTGGAATTTAACACTGCATAACCCTCTGTCCGAAATCCCAGCCAGATGTTCGTGTCTGCATCTTCCGCCAGACAGGTGATGTAATCTTCCGGCAGCAATAAATCCTTCACGTTTATCTGCGACATGGGTTGCCAATCATCAGGCGGCGCATCTCCGACAAACCTGCGAACCTTTGCGGCGTAATCCGAGCCGCGAATATATTCCCACGATGATCCGCTGTTGGTGCTGAACGCCAGCCCTGCGGAAGTTGCCGCATAGATTTTTTCATCGCTGGTCACCAGCAAATCGTTGATGAGGCCGCTCGGCAGGCCGCTTCCAACCGGAGTAGTTGGCAATTGATCAGGTCCGGGAATGGTGTGCCATTGTTTGTAACCGCCAACCGCTGAACCAATGGCAATTCCATCGCACTGTGTGCCGACATAGATATTCCCCTTTGTGTCAAAAGCCAGACCATTGGCTTGGTCGCTGGGCAGGCCATCGGCGCGAGTGTAGTTTCGCCAAGTATCGGTGTCTGGCGAATAACGGGTCAATCCGGCGCTGGTGGCCATCCACACGTCGCCATCCGTCGGGCAGACGGCAATCTTAAAAATTCGTTCACCTATCGGACCGTCAAGAACGTCGTAATTTTTCCATGTATCGCCGTTAAAGACCGCCACCCCGTGGTTAAGTTCTCCCACCCAGATGCGCCCCTGCTGATCACAGGCGATTGAATAGGCGTTATTGTCGCCCAAACCGTTGTTGGTCGTGAATTGAGACCATTGGCTGTCTGGGTCGGCATCGGGATCATATCGGTAAACTCCGTCGTCTTCCGTTCCAATCCATACGTTCCCCTGCAAGTCGCGCGCAAGAGAGACGATATGGGAATCAGGTTTCGGCATATCAGACGGCAAATCCGGCTTAATTTTTACTCCTACCGTCAGACCGGATAGAATATCAGGAAGAAGGGTGTTGGGAGTTTTAGTGGCTTTCTTTGTTGGCTGAAGTTGATCTGTTGCAACTATCGGCGAATGAGATGCGGCGATGTGGCGCAAGTGTGATGCCCGTATGGCGCAGAAAATAAAAAATGCCACGACACTTGCTATTCCAGCCCATTGCCCTGCTTTTTTGAACTGTAGTTTCACTTAATTGATCACAGCCTGTCCGCCAAATTCAGCCAACGTTAGTTTAGTTTCCGGCACTTTTAGATGGAATTGCCGTAGAAGATAGCTAACAAGAGATGATATTTGTATATAATGGAAAGAAGGGGGCGACTCATTTTATTTTTTATGCAAAGCAAGAAAAAAAAGATAAAAACTCATTCCCAAAAAACCCACAACAAAAACGAGAAGAAAAAGCGGGGGTAGCCAAAGGCTTGTAAACGATTTAATGTCTGCATCTGCCGGATTATCGAGAGGGTATAAAACTTTTACGCTGGCTCCGATACGATATGGCTTTCTTCGCGAGCCAATTGAGGACTTAAAGGTAAATTCCTTTCCATTGGTATCTGAAAATTGAACTTGAGGTCTAAAAAAAATCCCCTGCCGAGCGTTATAATGCTCGGCATAACCAGTAATCGTTCCAAAAGCCGTTGCCCATTTTTTTGTTTTGCGGTAGGTTTGGCGTAAAAGAAAAAAAGCCCCCGTCGCACTGGCAGTTCCGAACACCAAAAGAACAATCGCAACTATGCAGTTTATTAAGGAGGCGTTATTCATTCAAAGGCTATCTTCCGACTTGCATCATCAAAGCTGCTGTCATTTGTTTACTAGATAATATTTCGTCGGCAAAAACCTCGTCGGAATATGCAACTAGCTTAAAAGCATCACCCACTTTTGTAACTCGAAAGAGCTTCAACTGATCGTTTTTCAAAAAGGGAGTTAGGTAAACCCAATACTGATTTGCATTTGAAATGTAAAAATTAATTTTGAAGTCTTCATATTTTTTGAAATAATCGACAGTCTCTTTTTGCTCTCCATTCTGGATCATCCCATTTATAAACATCTGGTCGCGCCCAGAACGCCAGAGCGAGATAATAGCATTAGTGGAATCATTTTTATAAGCGTCAATTATCTGACGCATAAAGACTCCAAGGGGATCTTGAGACTCTGAAATTCGCGTGCTTCCTGCAATGTTAGTTAACTTATATTTTATAATTACTTTAGAATCGGAGAAATCTGAATTTGTCTCTACTTCATTTGAATAGGTAAATGTGGCGTTAAGCAAATTTTCGTCATCGTCTTTAGAAATCAGCCTTTCTACTTTTGACTTCCAATAGGGAAATGCGCTCGCTGCCCAATTAAATATCTCAATGTCCTTCGGTTCCACAAATACATAATTATTCCCGTCTTTCTCCAAATATGCAGAAAGCGTTGCACGATGTCCATTTCTTAAGGACGACTCGTAAGTGATGTAGGTTAATGGGCCGAATATTGCTTTGGTTAGCAATCGAAAGTCTTGAATGTCGGCATAAAACTTTTTGAGGCCATTTATGTCCGCAAACATCTTCCGGGCTTTTTCTCTGCTTTCTCCAGGTTTGAAATCACCAATTACATTTTCCAAATCTCCAGAAGAAAGAAGTTTAATCTGTCTTAAAACCAAATATTCGGGGGTATTTGTAAGCCATTCTGTGTTGGCATTGATCATAAGCGATCCAAACGAGGTGTTAGTGGGATATTCGCCTATCAGCAAATCCGCTCCAAGACAGGTTCCTTTGTCATCACTCAATATTGAAAACTGCTGCCTGTGAACATCACAAGCAATCTGACTTCTTGAGAAATCTATACTCAACGAAATAACTAAAACCGACAAAAGAATTTGCTTAATAGTCATAAGCTTTAATTTGCTCATTTTTGCTGTTACTACAATCAAGGATATGACCATCCATCCCAAGCATGGAATGTGTGGGTAAAAGAAAATCCGGTTCCATCAACTGTCAATTGTGCGGTTCCGGTTAGGTCTACACCGCCAATACTAAAGGTGGCTCCGCTCAAGCCACTTGTCCCGCAGTCTGTTCCAGTGCTATATTGGCCTCCTGCTGAAGCGCTGGTTGAAGCTTCGCCAGAAATGTCTACGGTAAAAGTATCATTAACGGAATACCAGTGGCCTGATTCAAACAGTTGAACAGTTGCACTAGCGGTTGCTCCTAGTTTTAACGCAAGACCACATGAGCCATTTAGAGAACCGGTAAAGCAGCTACCGCAGTCAGGATCTGTAGTTTTGCCACTAAGTGCAATGGTCCCTCCTGGTGTAAGAGTAATTGTAGGTCCTAGAGTCGCATTCCAGTCAATTAGATAAAGAAATGGTGTAGTTCCACCATAACCACCATCCCATGACCAACCCGGAACAACTACATCAACTGAACATTTTGCGCTGACGGATCCACTGTATTTTGCATAATTGTCAGGAGCGCCAGTGGTTGGGCAACATTCTTGTCCAGTTTCCTTTGAACCTTCAGTGCCTACAGTGATGGTTATATCTTTAATAAAATTACCCGGGCAATGAGAAAAGAATCCATCTATGGCATTTTCAAATACTGATGCATCATAGCCAACCGCAACGGTGTTTGGATGGGGGTCAATCACATACCACGTCACTACTCCTAAATTTATAGGTGTCTGACTTGAATCTGGACTACAATCATTAGTGTCAGAAGAAGTCACAGTTCCCCAACAAATCGGGCTGGTTACGGTTCCGGCTGTAGTGGGCTTTGGTGGTTTTCCGGGGGCGTCATAATGCCAACCGAAACTGTAACTGACATTATTTGTCGAAGACGTGACGGTATTTGAACAAGTTTCAGTAATGGTTGTAACAACACTTCCGGGAGTGGCTCCCGGCCCCGGCGGAGTCCAACTTGGATCAGGCAGATCATCCCCAAGCTTAACGCAAAAGCTCATCGGCGACAGACTCATGCCATTGGTAATCGAAGGACACGAAGGGGCGACGTTTGTTGTATAACTGGGGCAGTTGCTATTTTCATTGCCACTTCCACCGCCACCGCCGCCCTGCTGGGCGTGTAAGGTTGATGGCGTTATCAACGTCGCCAAAATAAATGCGGCGGCGAAAAGTGCCAACACGACGACTGAAGTGAATATCTGACCCTTGGAATTTTCTGTTTTCATAGTTGTGAACCTGTCTCCCCCAAGACTTTTCCGCGCACAACTTTTAACTTTGAGGTGAGACTGGCTCCTTTATATTCAACCAACCGAAAAAATCAAGTTTTATTTTTTGGATTTTATCGCGACGTGCTGCGGGCTGTCTGAATCCAAATCGCCCGTCAGGATGAATCCGGCTATTATTTTGTAACGCTCCTGATTCAAATCCGCCTTGGAGGAAATGTGCGTTATGTCTTCGTCAAATAGCAACCGGGCGGAAACCAGCCTCTGGCAGGCGGCTTGCAAAAACCGTTCGGCCTTCAACGCATGCACAATGTCTCCACTTGAACCGCCAAAAACCAAGAATGACGGCATGACGGCTGGGCTATCTTGGAATTTGGGAAATTCTGAAGGCTGCATGAGAACCGCTCCCCGCCATAAACCGGGACTATTGTGCAGGAGCGTTTGTATCATTGCCGCATCCGCCTTTTGGCCGACAATGTAGAGCCGTTGAGGGTCAACATTTGCCTGTTTAAGCATATCGTTGACAATTGCCTTTGCATCATCGGGCGTTTTTGGATGGACGGAAACGGAAAATATATTGGCATTCGCCAGCAGTTGCGGCCACGCATCGTAGGGATTATCGCCGAGAAGGTTCAACACGGCGGGATATTTTTTCCCTGCCGTCAAATATGGCGGCGGCAGCAGGGAATAAACCAGTCCACCGCCTTTCTTTCGGGCAATTTCGAGGGGAACGGGAACGGCCCACTGGCTGACAGCAAGGTGTTCCTTTGGAGGAACCACATTGTCAAGGTTTCCATAATTAATGTCATATTCCCAAATACCCAACGGTTCGTCTGCCAGCGAGGCAATGGCAAAAATCTTGTCGCCATGTGGAGAGACGCTGTAATTTTGATAACGGCCACCGGCAAAAAGGTTGGTGTGGAATGACACGCCCTCGGTGCTCAAACTGACTCCAAGAGAATTTTGTCCACCATAGACAAGGCCGTCACCTTCCGCAATCCAATTTCCGTTGTAGATGCGCTCGAAATTATACCGGTCGGTGAATTGGGCGATTCCGCCTGTGGTAGAATTGGTTCTTGGATCAAAACGATAGAGACTGGGATCGGCCCGTTTGCCGGAGATGGTGAGGCTGAAAAGGAATGACTTGTTTTCCGGGCTGTAATCCAACTGACCGATGGTGGCATTGGTGAGATGCGTCAATTGAGTGACCGAGCAGTTGGCTGTATTTATACTTAAGAACCAAATGTTGCTTCCATCGTCGTAAGCCACAGCATGATCGCCCATTGGCACCAAGCTGGATGGAATCACAGTGGAAGCGAACTGTAATTGAACAAGTCCTTTGCCTCCGTATCGGCCAAGATTGGCATATTCTTTTTCAAAATTGAACAAGTATAGTTTGTGCCGGACGCTTAAAACCAGCGTGTTGGTTGACAACCATGCACCCTGTTCCAGGGAATCAGGTAAATCAAAAGAATCCAATGCAGTGCCGCTGGAGCCGTCACGAATCAGGATTTGCTGGTTAACTTGTTTTTTCTTTCCTGTCACGGCAACTGCCAAGTAACGATCGTCTGGCGACCAGCCGATTAATCGCGGCGGAATTTTTGAAGCCGGCACCACCTCAATTTGGTTTCGTCCAAAAGTGGTCAAATCTGCCAGATAAAGGCCGACACCATTGCCAACATCACGCTCATAAAGCAATGTAGTTTCTCCGTGGTTTGACACTGGGGCAACATCAAGAAGGCCTCCCGGAGCAGTGACCTCTTTGGCGATTTGATCTAGGCGACTCGGCAAATTGACTTGCTTAACAGACGCGTAAATGTGGAGGCCTGTCATCAGCAAAACATATACTGCCAAACCGATGCCCCATGCAATCAACAGCCGAAATATCCTCGCAGTCAATGAGAGCGGAGTTTCTATCTGCGGTTCTGCCGTTGGTGTTGATGAAATACATCGCAGAGGTGATGGAATCTGCAACACAGTGCCACAGGCCGGGCACGGAAAAGATCGTCCCAGATAAGACTCATCCACAGCCAGCTTTTGCTGGCAGGCAGGATTGCTGCAATGGAATTTAATATCCATGGAATTTTAATTAACGCCCATCAGGGCTGTCAGGATAACACCACAGATTGTTCTTGTTGGGATCAGTCACCTCAAAATACCAAGTGTCAAACCGGATAAAACTGACATCCCCGCCAAAGGCCGCGCGGATGGCTCCCTGCAAGTGGCGGGTGCTGACGCCTTCCTTGGGAAAGTTCGCCCCGTCGTTAAAGTAATGCGGAAATCTTTCGTCCGTCTCCCAAAAGGCGATGTCTGCTGGAAGCATACTGCCTAATTTCACAGGAGGAAAATTGGTTCGGGCATAGCCAACCACCGCCCCATTCATGGCATAACTTGAAATTTTCTGGTCGCGCTTGGCGAACAAGGGCGTGTTGGTGATGTCCATCGGACACATATACATCTTCGGGCTGCGTAGGGTGTCCCAAAATAGCCCCGTCTCAACTTTGAATCGCGCGGAGCCGGTCACGGACGTGTCCAAGGTGTAAAGCCATCCGGGGCGGTTCGTGGCATCCCCCGAATACCAGTTGGGCCACGGCAAAGTGTCGCCGTTATCTGCGGCGAAAATATTCATGGCAATCGCCTGCTGCTTCAGGTTATTGATGTCAATGGTCTGGATGGCCTTGTTTTTTGACTTGCTCAATGCAGGCAACAGCATCGCCGCCAAAATGCCGATGATGGCGATCACCACCAGAAGTTCGATTAACGTAAAGGCACTCTGTCGCCAGTCTTGCTCGCCTTTTTGAAAACTGGGTCGAAACATAATCAGTTCAAGTCGTTTTCCGCTTGCGAATCCATTGATATATCAAAAACCCACCACTCCCGACCAATAGCCAGCCCAATAATACCCATGCGATGCGATCCAAGGCCAGCGGTGAGATGGGAAACCGATCATTCAAATTACCGAGGCAGTGGCACAGACTCGGCAGACCCGCCCACCACAATCCCAAACGGTAAATCAGGTAAATGCTGGCAAGCCATACGATGCACGCTGTTTTTGTCCCGCGCTCACTCCCCACGCATAAAAAAATTGATAGGCCAAGTTCCATCGCGCCCGCCAACACGAAGACGTGGCGGTTGGAAAATGGCAGCAACGGATCGAGCCAGTTCAAAATAGGCGCATTGCCTGCGGCACTGAACAATTTAATCACGGCCGTGATAAACAGAATCACGGCCGTTGAATAAATGTAGCCATCTTGGATTCGCTTGATCATGGAGAAAGGTTTTCGGCTTTGTCATGCCTGATTGTCCAGATGTTTTGAAACTTTTTGTCAGAATCATCATAAACGGGGTCGCTTTCCCCTAATGATTCCAATGGGGAGAGCAATCCCACATGGCCATCCACCATCAGATAATTAAATTTACCGCCGTGGTATCGCCACATTTTTATGGCTCTCGTGTCCAGTTGCGTGGCTGGATTGTCAATTGTGGCATCCGAATAACTAAATTCAAGGTTGTCGGCTTGAGCTTGTTCCGTCAGAAGCGCCGTCGCATCCGGGGAGGGAATCATGTCCACGGTGATTGCAGGAAGGGCATTGGTTTTCCCATTTGTTTTTGAATTCAAAGCGGACAGGGAGGCATATTCTCTTCCTCGCGGCGCCCACCAGAGTCCAACCCCGGTTGCATTGTCAGAAGCGGGAGGCCAATCCCGTTTGTCCATACCGTGCTTGGGCATGGAATAAGTGCGGCGAAGGTCGCTCCCTTTCGCCGGGATCGTGTCCGCAGGACAAAGGAGCAAATGATTTTGACCCGAACCAGACGACGCATAGGAATAAATCAGCCTGTCCCAAGAAACAAACGTTGACTGGCTATATTCAACGAACGCGAATGGCAGACGTTCTTCATTGTTTTTTTCATATAGCGACATGGCCACGCCCAACTGTTTCAAGTTCGCCATGCACGCCGTTTCCCTTGATCTCTGACGAAGCCCATAAACGGCAGCCAACGCCAATATTGCCAGGACTGCCAGTGTCGCAATCACAACCAGCAATTCAACGCGGTTGAATGCGGCGGCGAACTTCCTGCTGCTGAATGCGTTGCACATAACTCAAATGCGGAACGGAACGTATGGCTGGATTTTGATTCTGACAGGAAAAATATCAACTAAATTTTGCATTTGCTTTGCATGAATTTCAAAACTTTTAGTCCGTTCGCTTTACCTGCTCAGCCGAAACGCCAAAGCCAGCGTCACCGCATCAAAGATGTCCATCTGATAATACTCACTCACCCACGGTTTGCGTTTCGGCGGCAAGCGTGAAGCCAGTTCGTCTGGAAATCTTTTCGCAACGATTTCAGCCAGTGCGTGTTTTGTCCCCTGACCATTGGCGAAATAGATTCGTTGCAATTGCTCATGTGAAAACAGCTTCACGCTGACCTTGCGGGTTTTAGCCATCGCAATGATTTTCCGGCTCAACGTCTTTAAGCGCCGAGAATGCCGGGAATCTTCAATATCTTGCAGCACCAGCACCCCCGGCTCATATTGAGCGATCAGTTCTTCCACCCGATTGAGTGATTGAGCGTTCTTGTTTCCTTCCACATTCCTGACGCCCCAATCAACGAGCGTGTCCTGCCCTTCAAGAACGGCAAAACCGAAACCTCTGTATGACGGAGCAACGGCTAAAATGCGAAATTCTTTTGGATTTATTATGTTCATGGTCAGTTAAGAGATTTATTGGCAATATTGAGAAGCATCTGGCGTTTTGGATTCCCTTGACCCGTTCTTTCGGCAAGTGTCTTGGCGCGCGCCATGACTTCCTGTTCGACCTTTTGATACAGACCGCCAAACAGTTCACTGGTCGACCGTTGATAAATCACTTCAAATGCCAAGGCGGTTTCAAGGCTCGGTTTGCTGGCAAAATGTTCGTATCGGGACACCTTGCTCCCGCTTTGTGTTCCCAATAGAAAAGCCACTTCGTCTTGGGACAAAGACAGGCGTTTTCGATTGGACACCAGATAATTTTGAAGTTGAGACGAAGTCATGTGGGTTTGAAGCGCACGAACTCAATCGCGAGTTCAGGCTCACAGTATCGAATTGCAGAAATTACCAAAGACGTGAACCTTTGCCGGAAGCGGCAAGTTTTACAAAAAGCCACCGGGCATTAAAGCTCGGTGGTGGGAGTAAATATAAAATCACACTATTTCCATTCTGTCAATACTACCACGCATTTTGGCATTGAACTTCCATTGTTTAGCCCTATATTCAACCCACTATGAGTAACCTATTATCATTAACAACGACACAACTACGCCGCGCGGCTGACCTTAAAGAGAAGATCGAGGCATTGAACAAGGAACTGGCTTTGATTCTCGGTGCTTCGACACCGGCACCTGCCAAAACACCGAAAAAAGGTAAAATGAGTGCAGCCGGACGAGCCAAGGTTGCAGCGGCTCAAAAAGCACGGTGGGCGAAGATTAAAGCGGCAAAGCCTGTTGCCAAGGCACCGGCCAAAAAGCGCACGATGAGCGCAGCGGCCAAAGCCAAACTTTCGGCAGCAGCGAAGGCTCGCTGGGCCAAAGTCAAAGCTACTGGAAAGAAAAAGCTGTAATCGTTTTCGATTCGGATTAGAAATGCAGTCCTGCTTTTGGCGGGACTGCATTTTTATTTTAAGTGAATTGCCGAATCACTAATTTTGTATGTGATTAACAGTCAGGAGAGGAATATCAACTTCAAATCGGAACGGGATAAGTTTAGAGCCATTTTCATTGAACTCATGTCGAGGTATGCCCTGACGATGCCTATCGTTAGTGAGCACATTGACATTTGATTCTGTTGTTACTGGAATGAATCCATATACTTGTAATTTATCCCTCGTTCCGACCACGCGCTCTATGACATTGCTAACTATGGCCTTTTTCGCCGTAAAATTCAAATTCTGAAGGGCTTTGGACGCTTCCCTGGCAAACACCACCACTTCTTTTGCATCGGGCAATGGGGCTGGTTGTTGCTCCAGTTTTTCCTGTTCAGATTTCAGCATCTGCGATTCATACAAGACCACTTTCTCCTTGACGGATACCGTGTATTCTTTCAACTGTTCCAGCGTAAAAACCCCACTGCCGTAAGCTTTGTTATATCTGTCCTCTTGATCCTTGAGCTTGATGATTTCCTTTTTCAAGAATTCTGTGTCCACACCAGACGAAACGACCTTGTTTTGCTGGCTGTTCATCCAACGCTGAATTTGATTCTGCATCAGCTCCGGCGAAGTCATCAGTTTGGTTAAGCCATTCCACAAGAGCCGATCGGCAGTCCGGGCATTCACCGCCGCCTCCATGCAGCTGCGTGGAAGGGGGAAATTAAGCACCCTGTCTAGGCACCGGTAATAAAGATGCTTGCCGTGTTGCGGCCCTTCGCCGGCCCGCTTTCGCCCGCAGGCACAGTAAATCCTGCCTGTGAGCAGATATTCGTTTATAGTGTTTCTCCTTGAGAGCAGGAAATTTGCCTTGATCTTTTCCTGGACACGGGCAAATACGTTCCTGTCAATTATCGCAGGCACAGGGATGGTAAACCACTCCGCCTCCGGTTTTATTCTGCGGCTGCTTTTCCTTATTTTTCGGTATTTTTCCTTGCTCGTTGGTTTTTCGGGGACAACCGCGTAGGAACTTCCCCAATGCGCCTCGCCAATGTATGCCTTGTGTTTCAACAGTGTGCTCAATGTGCTTGTCGCCCATACGCCGCGCTTGCTTTTTCTTGGCTTAATGCCCAGCTCCTGCAATTTTCTGACAATTCCACGCAGCGTCAGGCCGTCCCGGTCAACCCAATCAAAAATCATCCGCACGACACGGGCCTCATCCTCATTGACTTCATAGTATCCGTGAACTCTTTCTTGTTTGAGAATATACCGATACCCATACAGCGGTTCGCTGACTAAAATATGACCTTCCTTGACCTTGCGCAGTTTGCCCAGGCGAAATCGCTCGCCAATCTTTGCCCTTTCATACTCGGCAAACAATCCCCTGACACCGTATAAGATTTTATCCTCGCTGTTTTTGGGGGCCGATATGGTCACAAAGACCACTTCAATTCCGGCCTCCCGCAGTTCATCCATGACCAGTTCCTGATATGAGTATCTTCGGGCAATTCTGTCGGGATCATAAACCACAACGACTTCCCATATTTTGGCCTTTGCATCCTGACGCAGTTTGTCCAGCGCGGGTCTTGCCAGGACGTCCCCGGTCCAGCCCTCATCAATATATTTTTCAACCACGTTGAAACTGCTCTTTTGAACAAGATCATTGACCGCCGAGAGCTGGGTCTTAATCGTTTGCTCCTCTTCCTGCCGGGCGGTCGAAACCCGTGCGTATATGGCTGCTAATTTCATGTGTTGTTTGACTTCCTGATGCTCATTACCTCTTCAAAAAGAATGTCGAAGGCTTTGTTGACCCGTGTTTCGCCGTCCGCAGAAGTGACCGGCTCGTAAGTTATGAAGGGACGGCGGCGCGATCTGCCACCGCGTAAAAGTTCCTGCCGGCTTCCTTCCATCGCCAGCTTTTCCGGCTTGTTTGAACTTTGGCGCGGCTCCCTCATAATATCATTATTTGCGCCGCGTGTTAATTCGTTATCAGGCATTTCCCCATTTAAACCATAAGTCTGGATTGATGCCGGACTGTCGGATCATTTTGTTAAGGGCCTTCGACGAGTAGAACCCTTGAATGAACTTGATCTCGACGAACCTGTCCGGCTCGCCGTTTTCCAACAGCTTGACCCAGGATTGCGAATGCCCCAATTCCTCATAAAAATCAAAGCCCATTTCACCGAGATATTTTGTGACGTCCCGATACGTCCAATTAGATACTATTTTTGCCATGCGCACAGAATAGGGCGCAGGAGGTTGATGAGGTAGACGCCAAGACTTGCCGGAGGCGGCAACCCGGCGACGGCATTCGGAAGTTGCGGGCGGCGGTTGGAATCCTTATGTTCCTGCGCATGAGTGATGGCAAATTCACAACCCAAGCCGCCATTCTTTGGGGCGCGATTCCGCTAGAAGCGCAAAAGCGCATCCTGAAAAATGCGTTCTGCGCCAAATGCAATGTTGTCGTGGAAATTGTCGATTATTATGGCACGGTGGAAAATGGCGACCTGATGATTGATGGCACATGCGCGTTCTGCGGCCATGCGGCGGCGAGAGTGGTGGAAACGTCGAAAATTCGGATCGAGAACAACTAGCTGCAGAAGGCAAGCTTTTGAACATTATCGTTTGGCTCTTTTCAATTTTCTTACTTCCTTCAATTTCTTTCTTAAGGCGGTAATGTCTATTGTCAGCGCAGTATCGCCGCCGTCGCCAATGGCGGCGAACGTGAAATCCTCTTCTGGATAGAAGGTCATCTTTGCCTCGTCTCCTTTTACTTCGGCAAACAACTCATAGGCATCTTCATTGTCCTGTTCGAAATCGGGATACGTAATGAATGTGACATATTTTCCACGAAGCGGCTGGCTGTTATTGATACGCTTAAAAACGGCCTGCACTTCACCGTTGCGACTAATTGTGGCCTCAAGCCTTCTTTCTCCATTGTCATCGATCAATCCAAAAAGCTCTATGTTGGGGTCATCAATCTCGTAGTCATGGATTTCAGGACGATCCACTTGCGGAATGCGAAAACGCACATGTAAATCTGGAAAGAACTGACAGAGTAAACGGCTGGGGATACACCATGAAACATTATCGTTGGCCAACTCCGTGACCACCAATCCCACAAACGCGTTCACATCCGATGACCACACTGGCGCACCACTGAATCCACCCAGCACTGAGAGGGCACCGCCCCGATCCATCTGCACCAAACCGATTGCGTCCGTAGCATGGAGAAATCCGGCAGCGTTCCGTCCTTGCTGATCTCCGCCCGGAAAACCAAGCACCGAATAAGACTTGCCTCCGTGACGCAACGGATTCGCGAATTCTACGGGCTTTACGGACAATAATGGTCCGTCCACAATTAAAAGCAACGCGAGATCATTTTCCGGCCCGTCGCCCCCCACCACCAACACTTCGGCTGTCACTGTTGGCCGGCCTTCCACACCCACCAATGTCAGGAACACCTCTGGGTCACGGACATCATTGCGTGCTGCTTCCACCACATGACGACAGGTCAACACATAACTGTTGTCTATCAAACAACCAGCCCCTACTATTTCCCCGGACTCGCGGTGCACGGCAACCACCCGCGCTGTTTCTTGATCTCCAATTCGCAGTCCCAAGCCCACGGTCTGTGGTGTAATCTGGTTCGGCATGTTATTGATTTTGCTGGATGATTTCATTCATTTCTTATCTTTTGCCCATTTGAGTGTGACGGTGAAGTTAGCCTTGGCTTCACCTTTAGTGACCAATGGGATTCCCATTTCGCCACCCAGCTCAACACCAAATTCAATCTCCACTTCATCAGGCTGCACTGCCTTCAGAGAATTAAGAACGCTTTCCGCGACAGCGGCCACTGATTTGAATTCATGCTCTAGATCAAGTTTTTTGGCCAAATCGCGAAAAGACGCGGCATTACGCGGCACGTTGCCGCCGCCGTCAATACATTCCACGGCAATCGTAATTGGCTCACCGTTACTATCCTTGCTGGGCAACTTATAAATCGCCCGGTTAGTTCTGGTGTTGGGGGTTTGGTTTTTGAAGAATTGCGGTGCTTTCTTTGGCATATGTTTATACAATTTTGTTATAAAGACTTATCAAGTTAAATTTTGTTTCTACCTTTAGATTAGAGTTTCAGTAACTTGTCCAATTGCGGTTTGATGAGAGCCAGGTCAATCGCCTCGCGCACGGCTCCGCCAATCAACCAAGGGTTGACACCAATTTCCTGTAGTATTGTATGAGCACGATCACGCAACCGGTCGCGGACGGCAATCCGCGTATCGCGATCCATCTGTTCAAGCTTCAAGCCGTTGAGCGATGTGTCAATGTTGCGTATCGGCTCAGGTGCATAGTTAATGGGGCCTAGTTTGCCTGGATTTGTAAGGAAATCCTGTGCTTTCCTGCGGCCAATATCATAATCGTGATCGCGATAGCGACGGTCAAAAAAGCCGGCAAAGGCAAACAATTCCGAACTGGCCAGTTCGGAATCATTGGCGGTAATCCCGTAAATGGTCATCTCGTCACGGGTGCCCAGTTGCGCGGCAGTTTCCAATGTTAGAAGGGTGTCAACAAAACTATCGGCCGTGGGCTTTCCTTTGTTTTGTAACAGCCCGTTGTATTCTGTTAAGAACTGGTCGTGAACACGTTTCCATGCCGAAGCCTGCGTCTCGTCCGGATTGCTTGAAAAGAGAAGCGGCAGCAACGCAGTAGTTCCAGGTTGAATTTTGGCTACATCGAGTGTTCCATTGAGTAACATCTTATAAAGTTCGTCTGCCCTTTGATTAAATAGCGCAACCTTTGCGTTAACGTCTTCGGCCATGATCCAGTCCTGAAAGCGCGCTTGTCCGAAGATGGAACTGACCAAGCGGACAGCCATTTCGCTGTAATCTGCTTTGCTCGCATTGAAATCAGCATTGGCCGTGGAACTTTTCTCGCCGGGTGCAACGAATAGATAAAAACGGTTTTCCACATCCAGATGCTGGTCAATCTGATCAACCAGGTTCTTCGCCAAACCGAGTGGTTCGTTTTGGAACGTACCGCCATCGGTATAGGCGAATTTTTGTGTAGGCAGGATTTTTGAGGCGAGGTCGGGGTCGGTATATTCACTGGCGTGACGAATGACATCAATTACACGAAACGCAAATGCGAAGGCACCACAGGAAACACAAGCATTGCGGAGTGGCTCCCAAAACTCTTCAACGTCATCAACATTGGGTTTATCAGATTCAATCCAAGTCACCAGTTCATCCTGGTGACGAGTGTAAATGAATTTGTCCTGTGTGCCATCAGGGCGTTTGGGCAACAGCGGCAGGCCATAATCAACGCCATTCAAATTTGAGAGAGCCAGCCCGAGTCGAAGCAATTTGGCGGATGCCGGATGTTGCTTGGGCTGAAGTTCTATGTGACTTTGATAACGTTGTGTGAGATAACGCACGGAAATATCTTCGACGAGTTGCGAGGAAAAAATGGACTTGGTTGCATCATCGTCGCCGTGCATTGTCAGCAGGCCATCAATGCTGATGTCGGCAACCCAAGGACGATAAAAACAATTATCATAACTCCCGGTAAGCGCATCGGCTTCAAATGCAAGTTTTTGTGCGGCGATTGTCGCCGTCATCCCTCCTGCGGACGCACCAGTGAGAACATCAATTTCAATCCTCGTGGCTGGATTGGCAGTTGCGTTGTGCTTTCCGATGGCATAAATGATTTCGTAAAGCACACCGGCTTCGTAGCTACCGAGCGAAACGGCACCGGATATCGTAATTGCAAGGCGTTTGGACATGATTCAAGTTTTTGATTCGCTTTCCTTCACAAAGGAGAGAATTAATCGACATCACCCATTTCTGATTATTTTCTCAACCTGTTTATTGAACAGGCGTAACTGTATAATTGCCGTTAGCTTGTTCACTTATACTCAATTGCTGGACATGATCGAAATTGATGAAGTCTTGCACCACCTGGCCCACTTGGCCGGGAGGAACTTCGGATATTGGCGGTGGAATCATAATTTTATTTGATTTGAAATTTGCTGACTATTTCTTTCCTTACTTTGCTGAAATCTTTGCCACAAAGAGCATGCGTAATTCCATGTGGGGAGCATCCTTTCCCCTCCAGAAATTTGTTTAGAAGTTTGCAATTAGCTCGTGGATTCACATTGATCCATTTTCTAATCTTCGGTGTATTTTGATCCTGTCTGTGTTTCATAGATTGCCTTATTAGTTGATTTTGAATTCAGTGACAATATTCGACCTGATATCGGAAAATTGTCCGGAGTTAAGGACGTTTCCTATACCATATTTATCTAATAAAGGCTGGCCAAGCCAGCCGCGAAGCTGATCTACATGCGGAGGACTTGCGGAAACATTGAGCCATGCTCGAATTTTAGAGGTGTTCTCGTCCGCTCCATATTTAGTTGGGGGTGCTACCGGGTTTGGAATTGTGCCCGTCAAATGTTGGAAGGTTGGAACGGGCATGCCGATATCCCCGTTGGTATTGATAGGAACATCGAAACCTAAATAACCTATTGCCAGAAGACGGTCGAACGATTGCGAAAGCCCAACGGTTGATCCGCTTGCGGATATGAAACTGACTGCGGCACCTACCTGCGTTGCGCTTGCAGCCGCTGCAGTCAGATTGCTTAAAAGGTTGGTGTAACCTGAATTTATATCGCCATTTGTCGTCAGCAGTGAGACGTTATTTACAGTCCCACCTTTACCTCCCGCATTTTGAGAATCTGAACGTTGCAACGAAACATCAACAGCACGCGCAAAGTAAATGCGTGATACCACACGTAGGAATACTACTGTGGGGGCTGCATTCATTGCCGCGCTTTTCAAGAGATCCTGATTCGCCGGTATATTAGCCCAATCCTGTAAAAGGGAGAGCAACTGATTGGGATCTCCAGCATAAGTGCGCGCATCAGCAATTGTTACCGAACCGTTCACTTGTTGACTGTTTAAATAACTCAATGCAACCGGGATCCCTTGTATTGGGAATGCTGCATTAAATCCAAAACTGCTGCTGGAATGAAACGAATAGGTTGGGAATGCGGCGCGAGGCAATGGGGCATCCACCAAACTGACGGCTTGAGTGCTGCTATAAGCAGCGGCATTTGTGAAAAGCGGTACCGGATGCGGCGTGCTCCCAAACTCATCTTTCCAATAGCTGTCAAAATACTCTTTTGAAAAATTCGTATAGGCTAGCCTAACAACAGCGTCATCAAGCGGCAGAAAACCGCTTTTATTGTAGGCGCTTGCTTGGTCGGATATGGGCGTTCGCACTAAAAAAACATCTCCCACTACAAGGTCTTCTGTAAGGGGATAAACTGGAATGACCTGGCTGGCACGAATCATTTGACACCAGCCTTTGGCCACTCCCTCCAAGTTTTTGCGTGCCAGATAAGAGGCGCACCCGGAGGATAACATCAAAATCAATGTTGCAATGATGAGCGGGATCGAGACGAATGTTTTAAATATGCCGGCATTTTTTCTGTGGTTTTTCATGGTTTGAATTTTGTTCGGCTTTGAAGCATGTGCATTTCAAAAAATCAAGGGTTTGAACACATGGACAATACTGGTTCACTACTGCATATTGCATCAATTGTTTGTTTTAACTGATTACAAGCAAGCTTTAAGTCTCCCAAGCTTTGAAGTTGGCGTTGTTGTTCCAACTGTTGGCCAGCAGGAGAAGTGTTAAATGTTTGGTTCACAGCAAATGCTCCGCTCATTAAGGTAGAGAACCGATAGTGGACATTTTTTAAATTCGCAATGTTGGCGTTATATGAGCTTTCAATTCCGGTGGTATCTGTCCCGCCATATTTTTCCTTCAAATATTTCGCGATAATGTCATCAAGAGTGGTATCGTTGAAGGGATTGACCGTGCGCGGCATATCACTCAACGCGGAAACTTTATAACCAGACCAAATGCCGGGAAACAAGTCTCTAAGCTGCTCACACGTTACACGATATTTCTGTAGTTCTTGCGGTTGATCATCGGGAGATGCCAACGTAAATTTTTCAGCCTGATCAGTCACCATTTTTATAAGCCGATTTCCGTAATCCATGCGTTCTTTCACTTCGCCACCCAGTTCATTGCGCACAGGAATTACATCCTTATTTGTGCTGGGGATTACTATGGGTGGATTTGTACCGGGGTTCACAATGGGTGGTTTGTCATGTCCATTGAAAAGCAATTTGTAAAGACCTGGCGGAAATTCGAATGCGGCGGCTGTAAAAAGCGAGAAGGCAACCAAGATTGTCAAAATCACAACTGCCCACAGCAAAACAAGCATCGGCTTTATAAAATTCTTGTCCTCAAATCGTGCAAGCTTGGCGAAACCAAGAACGCAAACCATCAATACCAGCACGATTACGGCACCAAATATGGCAACTCGAAAATCAATGCGCCACGCTGCCACGATGGCCACAACTGCCACAAGTCCCAACACGGCGAGAGCGTATCGCATTGCCGGCACTGCTTTGATTGCTTGATTCAAAATCTCAATGGGACTCCAACCCGAACTTTTTTGTTTTGGTAGTTGTTCATCCATATATTCCTCCACTTTTTGTGTGAATGGCGTCCATGAATCAGATTCCTGGGCCGCTCTTGTAATGCAGGCTAATAGCTTGTTGATTTGAACCTGATCTGAAGGCAAAGAGATGGTAAGATGACCGGCTGAGCTTTCCACCCACAGACACGGCAGGTCGGTTATCTTCAGGTCAGGATACCTTTTTGAGTCTGCGGCTGAATAAACATCGCCGGCATCTCCCTTCAAAACTGTGCTTGCTATCGCTACGTATAAATGATCTCCCGTGATGGCCGAAATCTCCTCTTTGTGATTATGAAAATAATCCCAGGCGCCTTGATTAACTTTCGCAAAAAGAGGGATGACTGTAATGACCATAATTCAACCATTAAGGCAGGCTTTCCACGCTGCGCGTAATTCATCCGCAGTTGGTTTGCGATTTTTTGGTAAATGACTCTCGATACAGGATGGTGTTGGTATTCCACCAACACCACCATCGGGATCAGTCACAATAAGAAAAAGAGCCGGACCCACCGGATGCCGAAACAAAGCTGTTTGTTCGTGATCTTCAATCCTGATCTTCGGCAAAAAATTAGAGCCGAATTCTCTCCTTGTATTAACCAAGCCGCTCAACTTTTCCACATTGTGGAATCCAAACGCGTCGAGCGAATATTTGAGGTCTTCTCCATTCGCAACTTTGCCGGAAACTTCTGAAGCGGCCCATAGCAAAGTGCGCTTGTGAGCGCTCGCCACATCCATACCGCTGGTTGCATTATAAACAAAAAGTTCCCGTAGTAATTGCATATGATTTTCCAGCGCATCATTAAAAAATGTCCGGGCCACCCTGATGATTTGAACCCGAATGAACCGGCAATATTCCGACCAATTTACATACAACTGCAACAGGAGAGTTGCCATCGTAAGTATGGCGAAAACAGCAATTGCTATCCATAGCCAATGTTTAAAATTCATCAAACACTCCCCCGCTCATTAAAACGGGAGAAAAATAATTGCCAGCCGCGTATTTGAAAAGATTAAAACAAAATAATTTATTCTCGTCTGATAGCGTTTGGAATTGTCAAAAGTTCCATTTTCGATTGTTTTCACGTATTTCCTGTGAATTGACTGTCAAATATGGTGTTTCTCATTGAGAGCAGGAAATTGGCCTTCATTTTGTCCTGGACGCGGGGCTTCAGCCAATATCGGCTTAAAACCTCTGTTTCTTGCGTTTAATGAGAAAGGCGACTATGAGAAACGGAATGGCAATTACAAGGGCGATGAACGGCGCTTGTTCGAGCATTTTAAGGCCATGTTGAATTCCTGGGTCTTGCAGGGGTGTCATACGCTTGCTTTATTCAGATTAGCCGCCAGATTATAGTAATTTCTTTATTTTATTAAAAATGATTCGCGCCAAAACTTTGTTGCGCCGATCTTGTAATTTAATAATTGGCTCTGCTTTCTTGTGATGCCAGATAATTATGAATTCTGGTTTGAGGCTTTCAACTGCAAATACCGTTCCACCCCAATTTCTCGTTGTGCAGACAATGATATTGCATTTTTCTTTTTTGAATCGCTGAAGGCTTTCAGCCAGCCGACTGTTTGGGTCGCCCTGGCTCTCAATGCCAATTAATACGTCGTTGATCTTCATTATCAGAGAAATGTCGGCTCCGGGCGAGTGCAGGTGTTTAATGGGCGTAGTCGGATATGCCATTTTTAACAACCCGAAAATGTTTTTGATTGTGGAGCTTTTGCCGGTGTTGGCCGAGCCATAGACGGCAAAAATGGTCTTGGGATTCATACGCCTCAATTCAATACTAATGCGACAAATTGAAACACAAAAAAATCATAAAATGTGTATATCAACAAGGATGAAAAACGCACGATTTTCCTTGGCGAAAGCGCAAAGTTACCAGTTGAATGCAAATTGGACTAAATCTTTGATTTCAGCTTTCAGCGGATCTTCGCTTTCAACGATTTCTTTTACACGCTTCCAGATTCTATAGGGCTTATCACCGGAAGACTTTGGACGTTCCTCCCAAAACAAGTCTTCGAGAGTGTCGTCAATAACGCGAATGTTAGCAGGTTCCACAAATTGCGCGATTCGCGCATTCGCATTGTATGGATCAATTGGAATAGCCTCAGCAAGTTCCGCATCTGTGCGTCCTTTCTTGTCTCGGTCATGGATTATTCGGAACGGAATCTCAAATTGTTTAAGCAAATTAGCTATAGGAGCAATTGTCCATTTTCCACCGCAGGAAACGACCGTGCAAAGAGATCGTTTTGCCATATCGACTTCGGCCTTGGCATAAAGCTCTTGCTGGTGAACCAGCAACGCCATTTCAGAATCACCTTCCACAAGCACGGTCCGTTTAGCAAAGAATGCTTCACAAACGGTGGGATGGAAGTCCAGAACAGCTCGCAGAGCTTCCCGATCTCGTTTCGATTCCACATCTTGGCCGAATGGGTCAACCTTGAGTTGGGAAACCGTGGGAGGCGTTTTTGAATTTTCTCTTTTGAACACCGCGAGAGATAAAGGATCTGATCCAATATCAATTAAAAATGGCGAATGGGTGCTAACGATGACTTGCCAATCCAGTTTCTGCGAAATTGCATGAAGGGCAGTCTTCAGCCTTCGCATGATATGTGGATGCAAGAAAAGTTCCGGTTCTTCAAAGAGGATGATTGTGCTTCGGGAGTGCAGTAAAACATTGGCCTCGTCCGTTATTTGAGCATTTTGTGCCGCCAGAACTTCCATCAACGCAAATATTAATGCCCGCTGCAAACCGTTCCCCTGCAATTCAATTGAGGTTTTTGTTCCATCATCAAGGGCTATGCCGGTATTTGCGCCAATAAATTTTTCTGCATTTGGTGTTTCCATCGTCAGGAGCACCTTGGCATCAATTGTTGATGAAAGCCGTTCCGATATGAGCCTCGTGACTTCCCCAACTTTTTGAATTTGTTGTTCACCTTCAGCCGCAAGTTTAACTTGAAGGTTTTCAACGGCCGTCATCAGGGTTAAATATTCTTCCGAAGTTTGAACCGCCGGAAGGATAATTTTGTTCAGGATCAAACCGAACGAGGTCTTGGCACCCGGTTTGCTATCTTCGCTCGCATTTCTAACAGCCGGAATTATCTGGGCTTGAGGAATGGCCTGCTGAAGAGCAGCATCAATGCTTATATTTTCACCGGACCACTTTGGTTCACTCTGCGTAATTAATTCGGGTTTTGTTTCACGTATGCGTTGTCTGACCTGTTCCTGTTTTGCAGTGGGTTTCCATGTAGTTTGGTTCGTTATACCCAATTCTCCGGCGACGGCCTGAATTTCGGCATTTAGAGTGGCCCATTTATCCGACCAGCCGGCAATCACTTCCTCTGGTTTGAATGCCTCATACACTTTTTTTATTTTTTCAGTCTCGGCTTCGATAAAAAACCGGACGCGTAAGCGAATTTTGTCTGCATGAACAACTCCAGCTACGCCGGGTGTGGCTTTTTCCCATTCCTGTAAATCACCAAATTCACCTTCAATGATCATTTCCTTATCTTTATGCCCCTTGCGCCATTCCTCAATGCTTGGCGATTGTTGGTTCAAAAAGATTTCAATGGCGCGTAATACTGAAGATTTGCCACAATTATTCGGTCCAATAAAACTGGTAAAACCCCTGATATTGATAGTTGTGTCTTCAATGCATCGAATGTTTTTTACTGTGATTGATTTTAATTTCATAAAGAAAATCCGAAAACTCGTAAAGACGTTTTGTTGATTATACTACTCCCGGCCAAAATTGCACCTTTAAAAGTTCGCCTCTATATCGCATAATGCTGCGAGGTATTTTGCGATTGCCTAAAATTATTCGCGGGTTAAGATGATGAAAACGAACTCCGATGACCAAGGGAAATCATCTGCAATTGTTTGACCAGGCCCATTTGAAAGCTCGGTTTAGTCCTGCTGGCGTTCATTTGTTTGACCGAGCGACCGGAATGAATGTTCTTCTCGACGAGATTCGAGTGCCTTCAGTTATGTGGACGAACGCTCCGCGACAAGTTTCAATTGCGTTGACGAATGCGTGTGATCTTTCCTGTTCCTACTGCTTTGCGCCAAAGAATCATGCAGTGCTTGATTTTGAAATGATTATCAGTTGGCTTGACGAACTGGATGCAAACGGCTGTTTTGGCATCGGCTTTGGAGGTGGAGAACCAACGCTTTATCCACGTCTGGCGGAACTGTGCCAATACGCAGCGGAGAACACGCGACTAGCTGTAACTTTTACTACTCATGCACACCACCTTGACGAATCGCTTGTTTCCGCTTTGGCCAGTAACGTGCATTTTGTAAGAATTAGCATGGATGGTGTTGGTGCCACATATGAGGCACTCCGTGGACGGTCGTTTGCGGTGCTTCGCCAAAAACTAACTGTCATGCAGCAATTGTCGCCATTCGGAATCAATTTCGTTGTAAATTCACGCACTTTTCTTGATTTGGATGCAGCGACTGCGTTAGCTGCCGAGGTTGGTGCATCCGAATTTCTATTATTGCCTGAACAGCCCGTTCGCGGTGCTGGCGGCATTGATAGTTGCACGGCTCAAGAATTACACTTATGGGTCGCACAATATCGCGGCAAAGTTCGTCTTACAGTAAGCGAAGCAGGTGCTGACGGACTACCTACTTGCAATCCACTTGATAAAGAAACTGGACTTTGTGCTTACGTGCACATTGATGCGTCTGGCATCTTAAAACATTCTTCTTATGAGAATGATGGTGTGGCTATCGGCGATGGCGGGGTAATGCAAGCGATAAATGAATTGCAAACTTTTAGAAGGAGGAACAACAATGAAAATCTGGCACGGTTATAGTTCAGAACACTCACACAATATCGTAATGATCGGTCGCTTCAAAACTGCGGCTGATGCAAAAGATGCAGACGCCGCAATCAGTCAAATCAGCGATCGGGTGCGCAATGAAGGTGACGCTAATCGTGAAGCGGAGCGTTATAGCCAAGCGTTGGTTGACCTCTTGTCAAAATTGAAAATCCACACTATCACACCCGGTGAGCTTGAGCAATTTACTTATGATGTTCATGTTGATCTTAAGAATGACCGAATAGAATTATGGACTGACGAAGGGGTGGTAACGGCGTTCTTGAAGGTGCTTGTTGATTCGGGCGCTCGTGTTGAGGTCTATTCTGCGCACGATTATCCTGAAACGGAGGAAAAGAAAGACAAATGAGGCGGCGATAATAGGAAACCTATGCCATCCGTAAATTGGAATGTATTTGAGCAGTTGCCCGGTAGCGCAGAGAATAACTTTGAAATGTTGTGTCGAGCGCTTATACGCCGACATTACGGGGGCCATGGTCAATTTGCAGCGCTTGCAAATCAACCGGGGGTAGAGTTTCACTTAAAATTGCATACCGCCTGCGCCCTTGGCAAACCTAACCGCTGGTTTGGTTGGCAGTGTCGCTGGTATGGAACTTTGCCAAGCGGCACGTCACTTGGGCAAGCGCGCCGAGATAAAATTGAAAAGTCGCTATCAACAACCGTAAAGGTGTTGCCTGACTTGACTGACTGGGTATTGTGGACACGACATCCACTCACTGCGGGCGATCAAAAATGGTTCTATGGCCTTAAGGCAAAGATGCACCTAAAAATGCGTCTCGATCTTTGGACCAAGGCGGATGTCGAAGACCTTCTTAATGGTGAAGCTGAAATTTTTAGGAGCACCTACTTTGGCGATTTAATTCTTTCACCCAATGCTTTGTCAACCCTACATGGGACATGGGTTGCGCGTGTTAAAAAGCGTTGGTTGCCTGAAGCCCACCAAGTCGTCGAAGCCGAAAGAACGTTAAGACGAATGCTTGGGGAAACCCAATCGTGGGAACAGTTGGTGAACGTTGCTGATCGGCTGTTAGCCGCTACCAAATCCATCAATGCTGACATAGATAAATTGACAGGTCCGCTTGCCACGACAACCAAAGAATTCGTTGAATACGTTCAGCTTTTTGCCACATCATTAAATGAAGCACACAAACTGCTTGGCAAGGGCGACCTTGACCTTCTCCGACAGCAGCTTGAAGCCCGTGTCAATATGCCTACCGCAAAGCTGACAACTGCCTTACGCAAATTGCGGGCAGCCCGGCAGCGTGCAGCGCTGATTGCCACAAATACACTTGCTGACCTGCGTTTAGGTCACAAGCTTCTTGATGAGGTCAATAGTTTTCTTGGAACACGACTTGTTGGTGTTCTGGCGGACGCTGGAGGTGGCAAGACCCAGCTTGCGGCACAATTAACAGCCCCATCGTCTGATAGACCTGCCGGAATTTTGATTTATGGCCAAGACCTCCACGCGGGTCACGATCTCGATGAACTAGCTCGTAAAGTGACGTTGCCGGGAACTGGAACGCCTATTTCCAACATGGAGGCTCTTGTCGCGGCACTGGACGCCGCCGGACAACGTGCCCACCGACGACTTCCAATCATAATTGACGGCCTAAACGAGGCTGAAGATCCACGAAATTGGAAAGGTCCACTCGCTTCACTTAATGAAACCCTTCGCCGCTATCCATACGTCTTGGTTGTATGCACACTAAGAACTGGAACGCGTCTTCCTACTGAGCAAAACGAGTGGCAACCTGCTCCCGAAGTGTGCACTCGAAGAACGGCTTTCGCTGATGAAGCATTGCCGGAGGGAATTCAACACTTGGAAATGTCTGAATTTGGCGGAGATACGACGGAAGCCATCAGGCGATACTTTCAATATTATAAAATCAATTCTGGCGACGTAGAATTGCCGCTTTTGCTTAGCCATCCATTAACTCTCCGTTTGTTCTGTGAAGTAACCGACCCAAAGCGTGAGAAAGAAGTGGGTATCGAAGCGATGCCTGGGTCGCTTACTGCTATATTTGAAAGTTATTTAGGAAAGGCGGCTGAACGTATTGCAGAACTCGCACCACTCAGTCGTAGATATTACGAACTGGACGTGCAAAGGGCATTCGACGAAATCGGAACAAGTCTTTGGGATCGCCGCGCACGCACCGTTAGCGAACGTGACTTGCGAAAAACATTAGGTGACGAAACTCGGCCATGGAATGAGAGCATTGTTCGTGCATTGGAGCAAGAAGGCGTCATTCTACGATTGCCGGGAATTGCTCCGGGTGACATAGATGTAATGGCTGTTTACGATGCCATGGGAGGTCATCTTGCGGCAAAGGCAATTTTAATGCGTCACGGTGGGAATGCATTTGAACAATGGTTGAAAAATCCGACGACGCTTGCAGCTTTGTCTGAACCTCCATCCGGTCGGTTCCGTCCCACTGTGCAGCCACGAACGCTTGAGCCGTCGCCCATTGAATTATCACCTGCCCACCCACTAGCCACTGATATTTTTCGAGCTTTAGTGGGGCTTGTTCCCCGGCACCTTAATCGGCAACAATTGTGGCCGTTGCTCGATGAACCGCTACGAACCCTCGCTCTTTTAAGAGCATCCCGTTTGGAAGGTGCATACCTCGATAATGCAACCGTTCAGGCACTCTTCATGCTCGCGTCCGAATCAAGCAAATTGTTTCCCCGATTGCATCAAACACGCGGTGCCGTAGCGCACCCTCTTAATGCCAATTTTTTGGATTCGGTTTTGCGTCCGATGAAGGTGGCGCAACGCGACCTTATCTGGACCGAGTGGATTCGACGGAATCGGGAGATTTTTCTCGACAGATTACACGATTTGGAACAACGATGGCGCCGTGTGCCGACGACACGAACATCTTCAGATCAACTTACAGCACGGTGGGTCATGTGGATGCTTACAAGCACAATTCGGGAGCTTCGTGATAAGGCGACTCGCACTCTATATTGGTTTGGTCGTGGAGATTCGACAACGCTGTTTGAGCTGACCTATGAATCGCTGGCAATAAATGATCCATATATTCCAGAACGTATGATGGCTGCAAGTTATGGAGTAGCAATGGCACGACACGTTGATTTAACAGGCAAAAATTTTGTAAAAAAAATATTGCCAGTTTGCGCAAAACGTATTTATGAGTTGATTTTTAAGGAAAATGCACCTCACAGCAATACCCACGTTTTGATGAGAGAATATGCAAGAAGAATATTGGAACTTGCATCATTTCATCATCGTAAAAATTTTTCAGCGGTGGAGACGGCCAGAACAATGCCACCATATAAAGATGGTGGTCTACGCGAGTGGCCAGAAAGCAAAACTGGCAAAGATGAATTCTACGGCCAAAACTCTCCATTCCGTATGGATTTTGAGAATTATACGTTAGGTCGACTCGTTCCAGGCCGTGGAAATTATGACTCAAAAAATCCGGAGTATCGGAAGATCAGAGCGCAAGTGCTGTGGCGGGTTGAGCAGCTTGGTTGGTCTGTCGAGCTTTTCAAAGAAATAGACCAACAGATTGCAAACGATCTGCGCTATCCGCACGGACGATCATCCGACGAAAATAAGAAAACTGACCGATATGGAAAGAAGTATTCATGGATAGCCTATTTTGAAATGGCTGGGCTATTGCGAGATCAGGGCAAAATAGGCAAAGACTATGAAGATGACGATAGGCCAAGCGATATTGCAATTGACCCGAGTTTTCCGTTACCGCTTCCGAAAGAGAGACTTATTTCAGGCGATTTTCTGGGCAGTCCAAAATTATCACTGAAAGATTGGATAGCGAATGGTGGTGTGCCAAACGTGTCTCCATACCTTAAAATGTCGGAGGTTCAGAATCAACCGGGGCCGTGGATTGCGCTTGATGGTTTTTTTACGCAGGAAGATGCAAGACGCGGGCGAAGAACATTCTGTTTTATTCGCAGTTTTTTGGTAGAGCAGCCAGACGCCAATTCGTTTTTTAAGCATCTATCGCAGCAAAATCTTGGTGGCCGATGGCTGCCTGACAATCCAAGAGTCATATACACTTTCGCAGGGGAAATCCCGTGGTGTAAAATCTATCCAAAATATGGATTTAGGAAGTTCCATTTTGTGGTTGCTGAAAAAAAAGTGAAAATAAAACGAAAGAGGCCAGCTTGTTTTTTAGACGGGAAGCAGATTCAATTAACGCGGTTCGACCTTCATCGTATGGCAAATATGCCCATCATGTTCAGTGCCGATGAGAAAACAGGTCTTTCACCAGAAGAAATTGAACGCGTAGAACTGCGCAATATCATTGTCGAGGAAGAAGAGATTCAGAGGCAAACCAACTCATTCAAGGCGTTGATTCCAGTTTGTGACTTCGGATGGGAAGGCAAAAATTTTGAGAATGAATCTATTCATGCGACCGTCTTGGCCAAAGAGATTGCTAATAGTCTTCAATTAGTCGGACAACCGCAAACATTTGACTCATTTACGAAAGATGGCGTGAGAGCAACATTCGGAGTTGCAGAACGGAGCAATTACAACAACAGTCAGAGCTTGTTCTTGATACGGGAAGATTTGTTAAAGGGTTATCTTAAAAATAAGAAGTTGTCACTTGTTTGGGCAATATGGGGAGAACGTGAATACGCAACGGATCTTATCAATAAATGGAATGATAGCAAGCGGCCTAAAATACCCTATAAAGTATACCAAACGATAAAACAATTCAAAGCGTAACGCTTTACTGTCGCACTTTATATTGGCAATGCCGCTCTATAAGAAACAACATTATCTACCGAACGCGTATTTAAAGTATTGTTCCACCGATCAAAACCCATCTGACAATTTATCAGCACCAATTTTACGGGCGACTTACATGGTAAGTAGGGGCAATCTGCCCAACGATTGAATTGCACGGCTTAACCGCCGCACCACTGGCTCCCAACGTGTCGTCGGCTACCGCTCGACAATTCTCTTTCTCCCTGACGGGCTAACCGGCTAAAGGACATCTACCCGCTGTCCTTTAGCAGAAAGAGAATTGTCGGGCGGGACGGGCTATCGCCCTTACCCGCCGACACGTTGGGGGACTGGTGTTAAGAGAAGGTGCTATCGCACCGACCACCAGCCCGCTAACGCGACAATTCGCCCGAAGGCGGAGTCACGACGGGTGTTACTTGGAGAAAGAGTCGCCGCGACTGCGGCACTGAAAATGAGCCGCGCCGAATGGCGCGTCCTTTTTTTGCCGGAACCGGCAAGTTTCGGCGTCTGGTTTAATATGCGGGATTCGCATATTCTCTGAATCTCAATCGGATTTCAAAACCAGTCGCCATTACCCCGCCGGCCTGTTCCCAAACATCCTGCCGGCGTTCAGTCTGATGACACGGGGACTTTGGGAGTGGCGACTGGTTTTGGAACCTGACGAACCAAACATAGTGATCGGAAATCGTGACGGCTACGGAAAGCCGTTGCCTTTTGGCATATCTGCCAGCGACCAGCGGCAGCATATTTACATCATCGGAAAAACAGGATCAGGAAAGACGACATTGCTCCGCAACCTGATTTTGCAGCACATCAAACTTGGACATGGCATTGGACTGATTGATCCGCACGGGGACTTGGCCGAAGAATTGTTACATCACATTCCGCCCAAGCGGGCTGACCACTTGGTATATTTTAATCCGGGTGACATTGAATTTCCAATCGGGCTTAACTTGCTCGCAAATGTCGCGCCGGATGACCGGCATCTTGTGGCATCCGGCATCGTGGGCGCGTTCAAGGGCATCTGGCGGGATTCATGGGGGCCGAGGCTTGAATATATCCTCTACAATGCGGTGTCAGCCCTTTTGGACTGCCGGAACGCAACCCTTTTGGGCGTCAACCGGATGCTCACGGATGACACATACCGGGCCAAAGTGGTCCGGCAGATCAAAGACCCATTCATCAAGGCGTTTTGGGCGGAGGAATATGCCAGATATGACGAACGGTTCAAACGCGAGGCCATCGCGCCCATTCAAAACAAGCTCGGCCAGTTTCTTTTGAACCCGGTGATCCGAAACATTTTGGGTCAAGTGAAGAACAAAGTGAGCATCCCATTTGTCATGGACAACCAGAGGCTGTTCATCGCCAACCTGTCGAAAGGCAGGCTTGGACACGACAAAGCGAATTTGCTTGGATCATTGCTGACAACGCAATTCCAGCTTGGCGCAATGGCGCGGGCGAACCGGCCAGAGGAAGAACGAAAAGATTTTTACCTATTCATTGACGAGTTCCAGAACTTTTCAACCAACGCGTTCGCGTCCATTCTCGCGGAAGCCCGAAAATATCGCTCATGTCTGACGTTATCGCACCAATACATTGACCAGCTTCCGCTTCCGATCCGGCAAGCGGTATTCGGCAATGCAGGGACATTGATTTCCTTTCGCATCGGCAATACCGATGCCGAAGTGATGGAAAAGGAATTCGGCAATACATTCCCGGCGAGTGTTCTGGTTGACCTTGACCGATATGAGGCGGCGGTGAAATTGCTGGACGATGGAATGAATCGGGAACCGTTTCGGGCGAAGATGCTGCCTCCATTGGAAAACCGCGTTGGCCGGAAGGACAAACTCATCGCCCTATCGCGCGAACGGTTTGCCGTTCGGCGCGCGAAGATTGATGTAAAATTGAAGCGGTGGATGAATTCAAAGATAACTCCGCTACTGACAGACGAATCGTAATATCCATCATATTAAAATTGTTGCTCATTTCCAAATTCCACAAAATCAGAAGCGCGGTGATAATGATCGAGACTGATGATTCCTGGACCCTCAACAAACATTTTTGCATAGCCAGAGCAAATACCCATTTTAAGAATTTCCAGTGATGTTTTATTTTGGGCAATGCCCAAAGCAAAAGCCCCTACCATTGCATCACCGCAGCCTATTACATCAAGATCGCCTTGCTCGTGTAGATTTGTTTTGGCTTGAACGTAATGTCTTTTTTCACGGTCAATCCATAAGGCTCCATTTTGACCCAATGACACCACCACAATGTTGCTTTTTATCAGATTTGATGCCGTAGTCACGATCTCATCTATGTTGACAAGGTTTCTTCCAGCCAGCCTGGAAAGCTCTTCCAGATTAGGTTTTACGAGCCTCACATTTTTACAGTCAATTTTACTTAACAAGGGAGGGTCAACATCCAGCAGAATAATTCCTTTGCGCTCGGAAATCAGGCGCACAAGCTTGTCCAAGTAGTCAGGTGGAGTTCCTATTGGAATGCTTCCCGACACAACAATCACGTCTCCTTCATTTATACTTGGATAAAGCGCCTTTTCAAGCTCATTTAGATTTGATTCCGTGACATGATAGCCTTGGTTTTGGACATGACATATCAATTCAGCGTTCTTATTTACCAATGTGATGTTTTTTCGTGTCACCCCTTCACAGGCTATGACATGAGCCTTTATTTGAGGAGATATGGACGAAAACGAGTGAACTTCATTGGCTCCGCTAAAGCAATACAAGCCCACTTCTCCTCCTAAAGAAGCGATGGCGCGCGAATTATTGACAGCCTTGCCAGCCAAATACTCCCTATAACCTTCAGAGCGGATAATCGCTCCAAGAGTAAATTGAGGTATTCTTATTCGGATGTCTATGGCTGTATTTAATGATATTGCGTGAATGTTTCTCATTTTGCGATTTGAATCTTATCCTTCGCCTTTTCGACCAGCTCCATGTAACGCGAATCTGTCCCACCATCATTGGTAATCAGTATAACATCGTCCTGAAATGTCCCAAAACACACTTCTTCAACAATGCCGATTTTTGAAATGTCACCGAGAATGAGCTTCTTCCTGCCGTTCTTCATGAGGCTCAATTTGTTTTTGGTTTCGGCGTTGCTATGGGTGGTAAAACCTTTTTCAAAATGAATACCATTAACTCCTATAATCGAAAAATCTACACCGCCTAGCTGGTCGAAAATATTTTGAAGCTGAACGGATTCTTGACCTTGCTCTTCAATCACGGCAAGGGTGTTGGGGCGGACTCTGCCACCACCCAAGTATAACTTAAAACCACTATTTTCGTCATCGAACCCCAGTCGGGTTCCTGTTTCCAAAAAAATGTTCGCTGCACTGATTGAAGTTGTGACAATTGAGATGTTAAAGAGGGATTTGTTTGCAAGGCGCGTGCAAAGAATTTTCGCCAGTTCGTCAGTTGTAGAACCGGCGTCTAAAGCAATTTTGTGACCAGATCGAATGTGTTGTGCGGCGACTTTTGCTATTTTTCGCTTCGCCTCGGCGGATATTTTGCCTTTCCATTTGTAATGCTCCTCTCGGACATAAAGCTCGAAACCATCATAAACAAGACCCGGAATTAAATCATTTTGAATGATCTTGCGCATCAATGTTTCAAAATCATTGGAGTTATAGTCCGGTGACTTTGATTTTAGAATGGCGTGCAGTTCGTCCACTTGCAGCGGTTTTGACTCTCGATACCCAAAGACAACCTGCCTGATTGAGTCTGCAATTTCATTTAACACTTCATCGGTTCGATCAATAACAGACGCCTTTGTCACGCTTGCCGGGCTTCTGAGCGATTGTATGTCCCTGCAAATCAGTGAAAAAAGTTCTGATGTAATTCGCTTGGATAATGCGCGCACCGAATTTTCAGTGTAGTCCTCAAGTTTTAGATATTTTCGTTCCTTGATTATTTCGGGCTTGATATTATTCCATGCTTCTTTATCAACAACAATAGGCAGGAGAAAAACCCTGTCCAACTTGCGCTCTTGCTCCAGTGTCCATGAAATCTCTTTCTCTACCCATGGTGAATTCACCGAAAAGGAATCAATGAAAAGCAAAATATAGTCGGTTTCCTTTTTTATTGCGTTTTCCAGACTGTGTTCAATTGAATCGCCTATTAGAAGTTTATCTTCATCAATCCATGTATTGATATGGTCGGGGAGAATCTTGCGAATTTCGCGAACTAACGGCTTTTGACCGCTGCTATGGCTAAAAAATATTCTCATAAAATGTTTCCAGTTCCTGATTGCGACAGCAACAGCGCAACTTTGAGACGCATTGATTATATTGCTTAAAATCTACGTCCCGCAAGAACCAATCAATGTTGTGCCGTGTCTGTAAAATTTATTCACGGCCTTAAATTACCCTGCAAACTTGCCGCAAACGACAAACCTTGGCGCCTTCATTGACTGCCTGCCATCGTGCAAAATGGCGCGATGGAATCACGCCTTCCACGATTCAACCGCGCCCCCATCGTTGCATCCATGCAGCTTGAGGAGCGCGACAGCCAGATCATCCGGCTCGTCCACCGGCACCGTTTTCTCCGTTCCGATCACATTGTTTCCTTCATGGGAGGCAGTCGGCAGCAGATTTTGCGACGATTGAAACTTTTGTATCACCACGGATATTTGGAACGCCCCCGTGCCCAAATCCAATACTACGAGCGCGGCGGCTCCCGCAGCATTGCATACGGGTTAGGAAATAAAGGAGGGGTGGTGCTGCGGCAGCTTGGCATCACGGTGGATTCTGATTCATGGACCGAAAAGAACCATGTCATCGGTCGGGTATATCTTGAACACGCCTTAATGGTGGCAGACGTGATGGCAGCGGTTGAACTCGCCTGCCGGAAACATGGTGGCGTCCGGCTTCTCTACGAAGACGAGCTTGCACTTCCCATGGAACGTCAGCCGTTTGGTTGGCAGGTGAAGATTCAGAATGGTTTGAAACTTGGCGTCATCCCCGACCGTGTATTTGCATTGGATTTTTCAGATGCAAGTGGTCAAAACCAGCGTGTGCATTTCTTTCTTGAGGCCGACCGGGGAACCATGCCGGTCACGCGTCATACGCTTTCTCAAACTTCCTTTTTCCGCAAGCTGCTTGCATACGAAGCGACATGGACGCAGAAAATTCACCAGCGGTATCTTGGAATCCATCGGTTCCGGGTGCTTGCCGTCACGATCAGTGCGGCACGGGTGAAATCAATTGGGGATGCGTGTTCCCAATTGAAACGCGGACACGGCTTGTTCCTGTTTGCCGATAAAACCATTTTGACCGGCGACATAATTTCTTCCGTCTGGCAGACCGGCAGGTCGGGGGAAATTGGGAGTCTGTTGGGTTAGGATGCTGTTGAATCGTCCAAATAAACTTTAATTCCGAGATTAGCGGTTTCCAGTTCCAACGAGAAATCATCGGGAACTTGAACGGCATAGTAAAAATCGGGTTTGGCTCGCACGTTCAGCTTCGTCATCACAGATTCAGACAAATGAAAAATATTTGTGCTTATCGCCTTAGTCCGCAGGCAAGTGCCGTCCGCGAGTTCCACTTGAATTTTGGATCCTGGTGGCAGGCTTTTCTGCTTGCCGGCTTCGACGGGGTATCCGGGCAAAAGAAAATTGCCCCCTTCCATTTTTTCGCACGCATAGGCTTTGTAAAGAAGTTGCATAACAAAACCAAATTGAACCGCACCGAGGTTGTGACACAAGCTTAATAATCTCATTTTGTGAGGAGGGTTGCTGGAAACGGCAAATCTACCCGTCTAGTGGGTTTGGGCAGGAGCGGTAGGATGCTTCATGGAGGCGGTTCAATTCAGAGCCGCGCAGTTCATCACAATCAAAAACCATAGGAGTATTATGCCCAAAAAATCAAAGTTCGTTGACTTCAGAGCCGTCAAAGCGGCCATCACCATGGAACAAGTCCTTGAGCACTACGGCCTCCTCGACAAGTTCAAACGGAGCGGTGACAGCTTGAGCGGTCCATGTCCGATCCATAAAGGTAATAACGCGACGCAATTCCGCGTCAGCACGAGCAAAAACGTCTGGAATTGTTTCAGTGAGTGCAAACACGGCGGCAACACCCTCGACTTCATCGCCAAAATGGAGGACGTGAGCATTCTCGCAGCGGCCAACAAAGCCATTGAATGGTTTCATCTTGACCCCGCCGAAATGTCGGTAAGTTCGGAAGAAGCAGCCGAAGAACCGAGTGAGCCGGAAAAGAACGGTGAAGTTGTCAAACCGAAGCCAGCCGCAAGGCCGGCACCAGCGCAGGAGAACGGCGCACCCAACAAGCCGCTCAATTTCCGCTTGGACAAATTGGAGCGGGAATATCCATATCTCATCAAAGAGCGCGGATTGACGCTTGAAACCATCGTGGATTTTGGCGTCGGTTTCTGTGCCAAAGGCATGATGGCAGGACGTATTGCCATTCCGATCCATAACGCGGAAGGAAAGGTGGTCGCATATGCTGGTCGTTTCCCCGGCGAACCGCCTGACGAGGACACCCCGAAATACAAACTGCCACCGGGCTTCAGAAAGTCACAGGAGCTATTCAACATTGACCGCGCAGGCAAAGAGCCGCCGGAAGTGACCATGGTGATCGTGGAAGGATTCTTCGGCTGTATGAATCTTCACCAGCACGGCTGCCGCAGAGTCGTTGCCCTTATGGGCAGCACCATGTCAGCCGCACAGGAGGAGTTGATCAGGCGGCACACCGACAGTCGCAGCCAGGTCATCGTCATGCTGGACGAAGACGAGGCCGGACGGGCGGGACGCGAAGACATCGCCACGCGTCTGTCTAAATTCTGCTACGTCAAGGTTCACACCTTCGAGAAGGACGGACAGCAGCCGGAGGATTTGAGCCTGGAAGACGTAAACGAAATCTTTGGAGGTTTCCAATGAAGCGGTATGTAGGAATCCGCGAAGGTCATGCCGTCACCGTCACGGTGGACGGCCGCAGGCTCAATCCACGCCGTGACTTGTGGAACCACAGCCCCAGCGGTTTCGAGTGGGGTTATGGCGGCAGCGGCCCGGCGCAACTGGCGCTGGCAATTCTTGCCGACCACTTGGGCGACGACCAAGAGGCGCTGAACTTCTACCAGCGCTTCAAATGGGCGGTCATTGCGGAGTTGCCGGGACGCGGCTGGACGTTGAGCAGCCGGGACATTGATCAGTTGCTCAAAAACGTGCAGGAGGCGGAATTGCTCATTGGAGGCGTTGCATGAGTGCGCGCAAGAAACGCGGCTTCAATGACCCGAACCAGATTGAGTTCGGAATCATCTGGCGGACTGCAAGCCGTCCGTTCCGGCTTCGCGCTGGGGATGTCATTCGTTTCAACGAGCGGCTGTGCCGCGTTGTCCACGTCAGCGAGTGCGCGGCGGTTGTCATTGTGAACCGGCCAGTGCGTGATTTCAAAACACGCTTTGACAAGCCGGTTCGCTTCCACCCGCCACCCGCGCTGTTCCGCATCTCACCGCAATCCGAAGTCCAAATACTCAATCGTAAGTGAACACAAGGGCGATCCATCGGGTCGCCCTTTTTTATATTTGCCGCTTCCGGCAAAGATGCCCGTCTTCATCAAAGCGGCATGGGAGCATACGATTCATGTTGGCAGTTCATTTCAAAACCACAACCAAAGGAGAAAATTATGCCCAACTGGTGCAACAACAAGCTCACTGTGTTTGGACCCGACGAAGATGTTCAACGGTTCAAGAAAAATGCCATCGGCAATTCGCCGTGGCACACGGAACAAGAAAAGAAAAATGTTCTCAACTTCCACAGCCTCACACCCGTCCCGCCGGAGGTTGTATCGGCTGGCTATGACCAGGCCGGTTATGAATGGGAACTGATGAATTGGGGCTGCAAATGGGGCGCGTGTTCTACCGAACTGGTTGAGGAGCGGGAAGGACATCTCACCTATTTCTTCGATACCGCATGGTCGCCGCCCATTCCGTTCCTGTCAAAACTCGCCCCACAATGGTCTACGCTCACCTTCCTCCTCGATTACGAGGAAATGGGCATGGGTTTCAAGGGTATCACCAAAGTTCACGGTGACGCCGTTGAGGATCATTGCCTCGACCTCTGCAATCCACTCCCCAGCCAGTTGAAGAAAGTTGAGGTGATTGATCACGTCATCAACTGACTATCGCCATGAAGCGAACGAAACGGAGACTGCCAATTCCGCAATGGGAATTCGGCTTCACGCCAAAGACGTTCAACCTGATTGTCGAAACCGGAATTGACGGGGAACGCATTGTCCGCGAACACAAACAAAAGGAATCTGCGCGTCAGCTTGCCGACAAAGCTCAAAGCTCCCTGTTTCAAATGGCGCAATAAATCGAAAGTGCCGAATTAATACACAAGGGCGATCCATAGGGTCGCTCTTTTTCATTTGCCGCTTCCGGCAAATCTACCCGTCTTCATCGAAACAGCGCGGGGAGATACGCTTCAAAGTGGCAGTTCATCTCAAACCACAACCAACAAAAAGGAAAAGTATGAATGCAGTCATGGAAGCACAGGATCGAATCACGTTGTATCACCGCAAAGGTTCGTCGGACAAAGTATATCAGGTCGCGATTGAACCGGCGGGAAAATTGTTCGTAGTCAATTACGCCCATGGTCGCCGTGGCTCAACATTGAACACCGGCACCAAGACCGCCGTGCCGGTGGATTACGACAGCGCCAAACGCATCCTCAAGCAGTTGGTGAAGGAAAAGAAAAATCACCCCAAAACTCCTTACACCGATGGTGAGGACGGCACACCGTATCAGCACACGGACAAACAGGCGTCGGGGATTTTGCCCCAATTGTTGAATGCAATCGAAGAAGTCGACGTGGAGCGGTTGTTGCGCGACGATGAATATTGCGCGCAGGAGAAATTCGACGGGCGGCACCTCCTGATCCGCAAACAGGACGACCACATCGAGGGTATCAACAAGAAAGGATTACTGGTCGGATTACCGGAAACCGTGTCAGACGACATCCGCATTCTGCCCGGCAGTTTCATCCCCGACGGCGAATCCATCGGTGATGATTACCACGCCTTCGACCTCCTCGAATGGAACGGCGAGAACTTGCGGCCGTTGCCCTATCGCAAACGGCTCGAACGTCTGGTGAGCCTGTTGTTGTCCACCGCGAATCATCCCCATGTCCGATTTGTTGAAACCGCGTTCACGACGCAGCGGAAGATTGAACTATGGGAGCGGCTGCGTCGGGAAAACCGCGAGGGCATCGTGTTCAAGCGGTTGGGTGCGCCTTACACGCCGGGCAAGCCCAACAGCGGTGGGCCGCAGTTGAAATTCAAATTCGTTGCCACGCTGTCGGCAATCGTTGCCAAGGTGAACATCCAACGCAGTGTGGAGATCAGTTTGCTCAAAGGCAGGAGCTTGATTTCGTGCGGTAACGTCACCATCCCAGCCAATCACGGCATTCCCAAGGTCGGTGCGGTCGTGGAGGTGCGGTATCTCTACGGCTATCGCGCCAGCCATGCCCTGCATCAGCCGGTATATCTGGGGCCGCGCGATGACGTTGACCCTGGCGAATGTCTGGCTTCACAGTTAAAATTCAAGGCGGAGTAAAAATACAAGGGCGATCCGTCAGGGTCGCTCTTTTTTCATTTGCCGCTTCCGGCAAATCTGCCCGTCTTCATTGAAACGGCGCAGGGAGATACGCTTCATAGTGGTAGTTCATTTCAAACCAACAACCACAGGAGCATCACAATGAAAAATCCAACGTATGACCGTATCACCGATCGAATCATCGCCTTGCTGGAGCAGGGCACCATCCCCTGGCACAGGCCTTGGAAGGCACGGACCGGCTTGCCCCGGAATTTCGTCAGCAAACATCCCTATCGCGGCATCAATGTCTTTTTATTGATTGCCATGCGGTATGAGTCACCATTCTGGCTCACGTTCCGGCAGGTATCACAGCTTGGCGGAAGCGTTCGCAAGGGCGAGAAATCATGTCCCGTTGTTTTCTGGAAACAGACGACCGTTGAAGACAAGAAAACGGGTGAGGAGAAGAAAAAATATCTGCTTCGCTTTTACCACGTCTTCAATGTGGCACAGTGCGACGGACTGAAAACCAGCACCGAGCCGGTGCAGGAATCCGTTAATGACATCGTGAAGCCGGAGGAGATTGTGGCGGGTATGCCGCAGCCACCGATTCTGAAACACGGCATGACCCACGCCTATTATTCCCCGCGCGAGGATTGCGTTGGCTTGCCGCCACGCGAACGGTTTGAGCGAGCGGAAGGCTATTACGCCACCGTCTTCCACGAACTTGTTCATTCGACCGGCCATGAAAAGCGGTTGAAACGATCCACGCTCACGGAATCAGCCGGTTTTGGCTCCAATCCCTATTGCAAAGAGGAATTGATTGCCGAAATGGGCGCAGCGTTTCTGTGCGGGCAGGCCGAGATTGGCGAACGGACGATTGACAACTCCGCCGCGTATCTAAACGGCTGGCTTGAGCAGTTGAAAAATGACAAGACGCTGATTGTGCAGGCGGCGGCGCAGGCGCAGAAGGCATCTGACTTCATTCTTGGCCGGACGTTTCCAGAAAGCGAGGCCGTCCATGACTGATTTTGAAAAACCAGTCAAACGGCGCAGCCTAAAAATTGAACCTGTTGGTGATTCCTTTTATCGGAAAATAAAGCCACGGATACGGTTGAGTGGACGCTGGCTTGAGCAGGCAGGGTTTAAACCCGGACACTGGGCAGAAATTCATGTGCCAAGACCCGGTGAATTGACGCTTCAGTTCAAAGAACATTCACCGGCCAGTTGATGAAAATCAAAATCACAGTTCTTTATGAGAATTGGGTATTTTCTACAACTAATTATTACAACAACGAGGCGATTTTTGAAAATCGCCTCGTTTTTCTAAAGTGTAATTTTTCATGAATAACCGCTTGAAATAAAAAAAATATTCATTACGTTGTAAGTTAATTATGAAAAATCCGGCGAATGATGGTGGTGAACCTGAAAAACAATTCTCTTTAACCCCTATCCCCGCCTCCAAAGAAGCTTTCATCACTCCTAATAAGGGGGAAAGTGTCAATAAATCTGAAGATATTCCTGATCGTGAACTCGGTGACGACCAAGAATTTTTTATTCCAATTCACGACTTCATACGTTTTACGGAGGACGAAGTCAAAATCATCGATCACCCTGCATTCCAAAGATTGGAAAAGGTATATCAACTAGGGCAGGCACATTTAGTATATCGCAGTGCAACTCATAAGAGAATGGAACATGCCCTAGGAACCGTTTGGGTTGCCCAGAAAATTGTTAATGCGATTGAAGCAAGTTTTCGTAGATTCAAAAAGAAGGGGTCAAAAGAGGAATCCAACTGCGCATTTTCTGAACCATTAACACCGTTAGAGATACGATTCGTTCGACTTGCCGCGTTACTGCACGACATTGGACATTTGCCAGCTGGTCATACCCTTGAAGATGAATTGGGATTATTGGAACCACATGATGGCGACAGCCGTCTTGACTTGGTTTTCAGAAAAGACGATTGGATAATAGGCTTAAGCTCTAAACCTTTGGGAGATTTAATTAACTCGTTATACTCCCAATATATTAAATCGGGCAGTCCGACTGATACGCCTACATCAATCTTAAAAAGAATCATTTCAAAAGACACCAAATTTACAGATACGCAGATTGCTGGTGTTCGGATTGGCGTCTGTCGAGATATTGTTGGGAATACGATATGTGCCGATTTGTTGGATTATTTATATCGCGACTGGTATCACATTGGGAAACCGAAGTTTTTTGATAGAAGACTGTTTGAGTATATGCAAATTCGTTGTCATCCAACAACTAATGTGCCTCAATTTGTGATTTCTTATGGTGAGCGAAATCGGCCTAAAAGAGATGCTATTTCATCAATTTTGGATCTTTTAGAAGCGCGTTATAACCTTGGGGAGTCAGTTCTTTTTCACCCTACAAAATGTGCTGCCGCAGCAATGCTTGAGCGTGGTATCAGCGAACTTTTGGCACACATTCCACCGAACGAAAAAAACCAATGGCTTGATGGTCTTGAAAATAGAATATTGGCCTATTCTGACGAAGAATTGATTACAGCATTTCTAAAAGAATGCGTCGAAAGAAAATGTGAATCTAGCATGATTCTTTTTCAAGCACTGGCAGGCCGCGACATTTATAAGTCTGTCGGGGTCATTTATAAAGATGATCTCAATACTGCACAATTCGAAATGATCGAGCATCATTATTTAGGTCGAGCAGATAAAACACGAAAGCCAACAATTGAAGCGAAGCGTGAAGCGGCAGAAATCCGCAGGCTGGCTGTGGCGTCTTTGGAAAAAGATTTTCATCTGGAGCCAGGGAGCGTTGTAATGTATTGCCCCGCTCGCAGCATGAATTCAAAAATTGCCAAAGTAAAGATAGTCCATAATGGCACATTTCAAACATTGAATGAATGGGATCAGGATAAACAAGTAAGACTGGCCGGTGGACATTGCGAGGCGCAATTAGATCGTTTCGGAAGCTTATGGCGTATTGAAGTGTTCATGAAAGAAAAAGCCGCACATGAAATGCAAACCAGATTTGGTGAGAAAAGCAAAAAATATTTTCGCTTGTTTAAACGGGCGGTAAAAAATTGTTTAATGGGCGTCACACAAGAAGAAGGGACAGTGAGTGAAGAAACTATTGTGATCTTTAACTCCCTTTCTAAAATTAAAGAGAGTCCATATTTTCAACAAAAAGTCATGGAACAAAAGGCGGCTCGCAATATGAGTGCGGAAAACAAGTATCCGTTGGGTGCTTATTTTTTAAGAACATTAGTGAAGCCTAATGAAAGCTGAATTAAGCGCTTGGCTAATTACCAGTGCAGAAAAATTAAGGGCCGGTGTTAAGGATGAGCTGGACATTAAAAAATTATTGGATGGACTTGGAATCCGCATAATTCTCGAATCAAGTGCCAGTCGGTCGGGCGCACTGGCACAAGATGGCGATGGAAATTGGCTGGTTGTAGTGCGTGGACAAAGGCGTAATCAAAATTTGACCGCTGTTGATCGCTTTACTGCCGCCCACGAACTAGGACATTACTTATTGCAAAAAAATTGGGCGTTTTCTCCATCTTTCACGGACAAAAAAAATTATTATGATTGCGAGGAGTTGTGCAATCAGTTTGCCTCTCGTCTTCTTGTTGATCATAGCAAAATTATAGAATTTGAAATACTCTCACCACAAATGTGCCTCGGTGTAATTCGAGCTTGTGCTGAACGATATTCGGTCTCGTTGGAGGTCGCCGCTCGCTCAATTTTAGAAACTCATTCTGGAATTGGAGTTTGTGCCTTTGTAAAAAATACTGACGGTTATTCAAGATTATGGGGGCTTTCTTCTCTTAATGGAATTTCTCCGAGATTTCCAAAAAAACGTCTTAAAAGCAAATCGGTTCAAGAAGAGGTATTTACTTGGGGTCGCAATTTTTTAGAGAAAACGGGAGTGCGGTTAGATTTTGCAACAGAATCTACAGAAATGTCTCTGCGAACAAAAGAATTCTCAAACAAGGTCGAGCTTTCAGCCATAATGATAAAACCACCGGCTGATGTGTAACCGGTGGAGAGGGGTTGGGTTCGCGGTCAGGCTGACCAACGCAGTTTTCGTGTTCATCGCTCAAGAACTTGTCTTCCGGTAGGCTACACACATCTATCAAAATACGTGGGGATGGCTATTCCTTGCGCGTGAAGTTGATTTTCATCGACCGGCAGTCAAGTTATTGCACACACTCCATCTGCCGGAGGCACATTTACCACTCTTGGATTATTCTAACACAGCGTTGAATTCAAAGCAATTTTCACTGGTTGCTTATACTACGATAGAACAAACCGCTGGCTATTCTGCGAGATGTTAAATTTGAAACCCCTATACCTGTTTGCATTAGTCTGAAGCGATATGCTATCATGCTATGGTAGCAATCTCCCAATAACGGTCTAAAATCTGTTTAGAAAGGTTTACCGATGAATGAACGCACTCTTGTTATCGTATTGATACTTCTTCTCTGCATACTCGTAGTTTTAAAGCAAAAATAAGCATCGCTTTATCAAGATCAAAAAATCCACCCCTCTTATGGAGAGGTGGATTTTTGTTGCATCGGTGATGCACACTTGTAAAATCTCATTGTCCCTCACGTCACACCGACCTGTCGCATTGTTTTACTTGGTCACGGGATGGTTCGCCACGGTTCACAATAACAACTAACAGGAAATCATGATGCCCGATGAAGTCACCATCAAACCGAAATCAGAATCCACACCCACCATTGCCGCGACAGAAAATCAAACCGTCAATTTAGGCCGGACGCAATTGGTCAATCTGTGTGCCGCCGGTTTGGGCGTCAGTTTCTTTCTGCCGTGGGCGCAATTTTTAGGCGGCAATATTTCCGGCTTTGACCTGCAAAAATCTGGCGACGGGCAACGGTTGCTTTGGCTCATCCCGATATTTTGCGCCATCACCATTTTCGCCGGTGTCACCAAGCGCAGCCAAATGATTGTCGGGCAACTCACCGGCGCACTTCCCTTTTGCGTTGGCATTTACTGGTATAACAAAATTGGCAGCGACCTGACGCACATCCTTGCCTACGGCGCGTATCTGTCATTGATCTTCGGAGCAGCCCTGTTTGTCCTGCCACGCAAAGCCAAATAAATTTATGTTCGATTTTTTCAAATCCAAAAAAGCGGACGTGATTGACCACTGGTATTCACTCGTTCCCGGCTTCAATACGTCCACGAAGGATTTTTATGCCGCCGTCGAAAAAGAATTGAAAGATCGCGAAGTCCCCGGCTTGGAAATCTTCTATGTTGATTTTGCCGAGGGCGGTTTGTTGTCAGCCAAGCGTGAATATCTGCGCATGACCCGCGAGCGATTGGTGTTCGACATCTGCGCCGCCCCCTTCGGCACGGCATATTTTTTCAGTTGCCGCTTTGCTGAAATCCCCGCAGTGATCCAGCTCTGGCAATTGTTGGTTGTGCTGATCGGAGCATTGATGATTGCAGGATTGATATTCAAAGTAGCGGGAATCATTCTCGGAATCGGCATCCTGATTGTCGGATTCATCGCTGCGATTTATTTGCTCCGCAATGCCGTCTCCCTCGGTTTGAAAGACTTGGACGCCACGCTCATCAAATCGCCCGTTGTCGGCCCGATCTACGAGAACTGGTTTCGCAAGGAGACATATTACCGTCAGGACACCCGCCTCATGTATCGCGACACGGTGAATGATGTTGTCAAAGCGAAGGTGGAGGAAGCCACGGGCGCAAAAGGCATCAAATTGATCAAATTCAACGATTACAGCCCCATTCTTGGTGAACTCTATAAACCAACGATGGTGCAGCCGTCGCAAACCCTGCCAGCGGCATGACGCACCATGTCACGGCTCGACGAACAATTGACCGGGCAGTTTCACCAGTGGGAACTGCGCGGGCGCGGATGGCAGGTGTTTGACAAACCCGTTGCACCGGAACCGCCGTTCAGACCGTTCCACGGCCACTATTTGCCCGACGCACCGCCCGTTGATGACGGACGGAAACCGACATTTTTTAATTCCTTGGTTGAAAAATTGAGCGGCAAATTAAGCACCGCACCGCCGCCAGCGGAAATTGACACCGAACCGGAGGAAGAGCCGGAACCGCAATCACTGGTTCGGGGAAAAATGATTGAGTTTCAGGCGTCACTGCCGGACAAGCTCGACATTGGCAAGGAAGCCTTTGAGCAATTCCTTTTGAATATTTCAATGTGCCGTGAGCCGATTGCATTTGAATTGCTCGGCACTCACAAAAAAGTGACGGCACAATTTGCCGCCGCTTCAAAAGATGCACCATTGCTGCGCCGACAGTTGCAGGCGTATTTTCCCGAAGCCGTGTTTACTCCGCGCGAGGGAACGTTGGAGCAGGCATGGAACGCATCCGCAGGTAATGAAGCACTGGCGGTTGAATTTGGATTGGCGCAAGAATTCATGCTGCCGCTGGCCAGCGGCAAACTTGATCCCTTCATCGGCATCATCGGCGCACTTTCCGAGTTGCAACAGGGCGAACTTGGATTGTTTCAAGTGTTGTTCCAGCCCGCACATCAAGCGTGGCCGGAGAGCATCGTGCGCTCCGTCACCCATGCGGACGGCAAACCGTTTTTCGTTGATGCACCAGAAGTGGCAAGCGCAGCAGAAAATAAAGTTGCCCGCCCTTTGTTTGCCGCCGTGGTTCGCATTTTTGTCCGCACCAAAGAACTTGAACGACTTTTGCGATTGGCACTCGACCTTGCCGGTTCGTTGCGCGTGTTCGCACATCCCAACGGCAACGAACTTATTCCGCTCAAAAATGACGACTACCCGTTTGTTGAACACATCGAAGATGTTTTGCAACGACAATCCCGCCGCAGCGGAATGATTTTGAACAGCGACGAATTGATCGGCTTTGTGCATCTGCCATCAAGTGTCATCCGTTCACCAGTATTTCAACGGCAGACGACAAAGACCAAAGCCGCCCCAACAATTGCCCGGCATGGAAATGCCTTGCTTGGAAACAACGAACACGCTGGCGCAACGGTTGAAGTTAGGTTGTCGCCAGAGCAGCGCACACGTCATTGCCATATCATCGGCGCATCCGGCACTGGAAAATCCACGCTGCTTTTCAATCTGATAAAAAACGACATTGAGAACGGCGAGGGTGTCGCCGTGTTTGACCCGCACGGCGATTTGATTGACCGCATTCTTGGAATCATTCCCGAATCACGAATCAATGACGTGGTTTTGGTTGACCCGTCCGACGAACAATTTTCCATTGGATTCAACATCTTGTCGGCTCACAGCGACCTTGAGAAAAATCTTTTGGCCTCTGACTTGGTTTCCGTGTTTCAACGACTTTCATCTTCATGGGGCGACCAGATGAATAGCGTTCTTCAAAATGCGATTCTTGCTTTCTTGGAAAGTGACCGGCGCGGAACGATTGCGGATTTGCGCCGGTTCCTGATTGAAACATCTTTTCGGAATGAATTTTTGAAATCAGTGAAGGATTCAGAAGTTGTATATTACTGGCAGAAAAGTTTTCCGCATCTGTCCGGCAACAAGTCCATCGGCTCGATTTTGACGAGGCTCGACACGTTCCTTGCCCAAAAGCCGATTCGTCACATGGTGTCGCAGCCGGAAAACCGGCTGGACATCGGGCAAATTATGGACAGCGGCAAAATCTTTCTGGCGAAACTGCCGGAGGGATTGTTAGGCCGGGAAAATTCGCACCTGCTTGGCTCTTTGCTCTTGTCTAAATTTCAACAGATTGCCATGAGCCGACAGGCGCAGCAGATCGCCGCGCGCAGGGACTATTGGATTTACATAGACGAATTTGCCAATTTCATCACGCCGACCATGGCGGAGATTTTGAGCGGAGCGCGGAAATATCGCATCGGCCTCACGCTCGCCCATCACGAGTTGCACCAGTTGCAGCGAAATTCCGAAGTCGCCAGTGCCGTCATGTCGCATCCTTACACGCGCATCGTATTTCGTGTTGGCGACGACGACGCCAAGAAATTGGCCGAGGGCTTTTCATATTTCGAGGCGAAGGATTTGCGGAACTTGGAAACCGGGCAAGCCGTCGCCCGCGTTGAACGTAGCGACTACGATTTTAATTTGAGCGTGCCGTTGCCCGCAAAACTGGACAAAGACACAGCAGCCGCGCGGCGGCAGGAAGTCATCACGGTTTCGAGAAAAGAATATGGAACGGCGCGGGCGGACGTGGAGGCGATGCTGGCGAAGTCGCGTGAGACTGTGCCAACGGCTACGCCGCCGACTTCCCCGCCAGCCAAGCCGGTTGTGGAATTGCCGAAAGTTGCCGAAGTTCCGAAGGTAGTTGTGCAGGAATCAGAGGAGGAAAAAAGCCAGCACAACGCCATCAAGGAACGAATCCGGGTTCAGGCCGAGACGCTGGAATATTCCGTCGCCTTTGAGGAATTTGTGGCTGGCAGTCAGGGCAGAGCGGATGTTGTCTTGCGCCGGGGCAATCGCGCCATTGCGTGCGAAATCACCGTGACTACGCCGGTTGAATATGAAGTGATGAATCTCACCAAATGCTTGAAGGGAGATTTTTGGCACGTCGCCGCCATTTCCAGAAACAGGAAAAAGCTGACGCGCATCCAAGAATTGCTTTCGGAAACCGCAACGCCCGAACAGATCGCCAAAGTCGGGTTTTACTTGCCTGAGGAATTCATTTCAAAGCTCTACGATTGGGCGATGGACGACCCCGGCGGCGCGGTCGTCGAGCGTGGCAAACCCAACAAACGCAAGATCGCCTTTGACACCGCTCAAATGACGGATGGCGAACGCCGAGCGCGCGAGGCCGATATGCTCAAAAGCCTCGCCGAGGTGATGAAGCGGAAATGACCTGCTTCGCTTTCGTCCCGAACATCGGCAGCACAGGCATGGCATTTTTAAGCGTCGCCATTTGCAAGTGCGCGCAGTTCTAATTTATCGCCTTGGACGAATGCCCAGTCAATTTCATGCGGACTTCGCAATCAAATAAAAGCATGAAATTTTTCGCTTGCAATTATTCAGCTCGGCGTTAAAGTTTTACTCCGTGAATTTGACCACTCAATTTTTAGCTCGCATTGAGCAAGATTTTGTCGTGCCTCGCGCCAATTTTATCTGCCTACGTAGTTTTCCTACCTTTCCAAAGATCGAGCATTTGTTATCTTCACTGTGTTGTTTATGGGCATAATGAACAGAACATCCGGGTCAAAACCGGTTGGATTTTATCCTTTCCTTCTGGAGCAAGATATCCACACTTGCACTCAAGTGGCCGTTTACATTGCCGATAGGGATGTTAAAATGATTTAGGATCATGAACATGGACAAAACGAAAGGCAACTTATGAACATTGGAAAAATTATAGGACCGTTGCGGAATCCTAAATTCGCCGCCGCGCTGCTTCTCGGCAGCGTCGCGCTCTCTGCCTTACTTACCATCGCAGACCCAACGCCGATTCGGCACTCTCTGGGATTAGAGGCCGCTGTGGTAGCACCCCAGACGGCCAGTAGCCAAACTCCCTCAGTCACCCCGACGAATGCGGTTTCTTCCAATCTTGATGCCAAAAGTCGAGACAAAACCGTGGCAGAAGCACCGAGTCAAATGGTCACCTTTGCGGAGAAATCTGGAAACTGATAATGGTAGCAGAACGGATTCTGAAGACGTGATTTTTCAATCACGTCTTTTTTTGTCTCACTTTGACTCAATGTAGTCCAAAGAGCCAAAGCACGAAAATAATCAGTATGTCAGCAGCTAACGCCAATATAACAAGCCAAACTATGTCATCTTCCTTCGATTCGGGTTTAGCAAAGCAACTAATGAAAATCATGGAGCAAACGAACAAACACATAATAACCGCATGCCAGTGCAGGAAAACGGCCGATTGGCCGGTCAAAGGATAAAAAGCCGCAGCAAGTATTATTAGTATAATACCGACGATAATGACCGTCGCGGTGAAAACGACGAAACGATGAAATCTGTATCCGTCGTCGAAATATTCTGTTATGATCATCGCGATCACGGCGGCTGTTAATACGCCCCCCGTAATCTGAAGTCCTTTATCCCACGAAGCTGACATGGTTAACATCGCTGCCAGGCATAAATGAAGATTCTTTGCGAACCCGAACCCCGAACCGTGCATGAATTTTGCAATGTATGACATTCTATTTATCGGGTTGAATGGTTTTTCCCAGTGCGGATGAAACCTGAATAATAAATAAACATTAGTAAAGCGATGGTTGTCAGCAACTGTCTTAAGAGGCAAGGGAAAAGTTGGGATTTTTTAATAGGCGGTTAGCGAGGATGATAAGTTTGCGCATGAGGACGGTGAGGGCGAGTTTTTTGGCTTTGCCGTTGGCGAGGAGGCGCAGGTAGAGGGATTTGAGAACTGGGTTGTGACGCGAGGCGACCAAGGCGGCCATGTAGAGGATCGTGCGGACTTGGGCGCGACCACCCGCAATGTGGCGTTGGCCGCGATACTGTCCGCTATCTCGATTGAAAGGAGCGACGCCTGCCAGTGCCGCAGCTTGCGTATCGGACAAGGATCCGAGTTCTGGCATGAGGGCAATCAGAGCGGTAGCACTAAGGCTACCAATGCCTTGGACTTGCTGAAGCCGCTGAGCTTTTGCGGCGAGTTTGGGAGATTGGGAGATTTTGTCGGCCATGAGCGTCTCAAGTTGATCGGCTTGTTTGCGCAGGAAGGCGACGGTTCTGGCCACCAAGGCGAGCAGCTTTTTGTCGGCGAGGGTTTCCGCCAGATTATTGTTTTGAGTTATTTGCGTGAGCAGATGCGCACGGTGTTTGACGAGGGCGGCAAGCTCCTGTTGGAGCGGGTCAGGGAGGCCGAGCGGTTCTGGGTGGAAGGTTTCGGCAAAATCGACGAGGATTTGGGCGTCAATCTTGTCGGTCTTGGCCAGGCGGCCTTTGGCTTTGGCAAAGTCACGAACCTGCCGGGCGTTGAGGCGGGCAATGGGACGCTGGGCAGCGTGCGCCAAGATGATGAGCAGAGATTCGTAACCTCCGCTGGCTTCGCAGACCAGAACGGCGGCTGGCGGGAGGGATTTGAGCCAGCGCTTGATGGCCTTCTCCGTGTTGGGAATCTGAGTGGCTTGTTGGTGGTGACAAAGGTCAAGGTGGAGCTTGGAGACATCGATTCCGATATGGATTTTCATGAGGGTAATGTTTATTCTTCTACTTGCGATACGAACTCAATAGGTTCACGCAACTGTTCAAGTTGGAAACATGCGTCAGAGAGGATCGAGCTGACCCGCGAACTCATCGGTTCAAGTCCCAAACGATCTCATCTCCGACGACTTTTTCCGGGAGGCTGGCCAGCCTCCCGGAAAAACCGGCAAGCGGATTCTCCCCAACTCACCGGTCAAGTCCAAGATACAAGTCAATAACTTAAATTTCATCCCCGATTTTTTGCGTAAGAAAATGAGATTTAAGGCGCCGCAACCGGATTGTGCGATTTGTTTGCGGTATTCGGAACTTGGTTGGGTCGAATCCATCTTAACGCGCGCCAAACAACGGCAGCGCAGTCATGGCGTTCTTGAGCGTCGCCATTTGCAAGTGCGTGTAGTTTTGATTCATCGCCTTGGACGAATGCCCCGTCAGTTTCATGCGGACCTCTTCCGAAATGCCCGCGTTCGCAAGCGCGGAATTGAAACTGTGCCGCAGCGAGTGAAACGTCCGCTTGGTGAAATTCCGAATCCCCTTGCCTTTGACTTCCATCGGATCAAGCCCGGCCTTTATGACAATCCGCTTGAATCCTTCGCTTAACCCATGTTTTCCGCCCGACCCCTTGGTTGACAGTTTCGGGCACAGGAGGCCAGTTGTTCCAAAAGCGGAAATGTATTTCAAATGCTCAATGACGTGGAAGTGCATCGGCACAGTGACCTTCTTGCCCGTCTTTTGCTGGTGATAGATGATGACGCCCTGTTCAGGATGAATGTTTTCCCATTTCATGTGAACACAGTCGCTTAACCGCGCCCCGATGAAATATCCGAAAAGAATCAATGTCTGCCATTCCAGAAACGGCACGGCGTTCAGCATTTTTTGCACTTCTTCATGCGTGAACACTTCCCGCTCCGAAGCATTGTTTTTTGGCATCTGCACCGCCGCCACCGGATTCTTGAGAATGATTCCATACGCTTCGGCACGGCGGAAAGCCGTGTTGATGGTTTTCAAATCAATGATGGCCGTCTGCGGCGCAACGCCCGTTTTCAACCGCTCATTCAAAAATGTTTCGATGTCTTTGGGTGTGAGCGATGTCACCGGCTTTTGAGCCTTGTCACCCAGGCTTTCCAAAAACAACCGCTTTGTTTTGCCGTAACGCTCGATGGTTGCCACGCGGTTGCGCGCCCCAATTCCTTTCAACCAATCGTTCAGATAATCCTCGACGGAGGGCGCAATCAAACTGTCGCCGTTGATTCGTTCGGAAACGTCACTCAAAACTTTTCGCAGTTGGATGGTCGTAATCGCACCGGCATTGGCCTGACGCTCCACGCGCTCCAATTCCATGGCGATCTGCAACGCCTGCCGTTTGTCAGTCGTTTTGGTGGAACGCTTCAGTTGACGGCCTTCACGATTCGTGTAACAGGCCGTCCAGAACCGGGACTTTTTTCTTCTCACAATGCTTGCCATGAGGTGAGAATAAAGGTGAGAATAAAAAGTGCAAATATATTCGTTCTAAAAACGCGAAAACATTGATTTTACTTGCTTCTAAAACGGTGAATGGAGACGAGGGTTCGATTCCCTTCGCCCGCTCCATTTTGGGTCAATTTACGTTGTCGGCATATTTGACGCGGTTGGTGTCGCTGACTGCCCAAAGGTTTAGCGGATATAACGACGTATGAACTTTCATGTATCTCGCGCTGCCGTCGGAAAAGGCGTAATTTGAACCACCGGTTTCAGTATCCGGACCAAGGCTGTCGTGGCGACTTTCCTCCAAGACACCGCTGAAATCGTTGCCGCTGATTCCTTCAAACAAGTCCATGTAGTAATCAGCGTCGCTGGAATTCTT
>Ga0302200_10000214_pt1 | contig 61391 bp, 104 predicted proteins | sample II_Bog_N3_1_FD_194585 | JGI IMG/M metagenome (GOLD analysis project Ga0302200, IMG submission 194585) | Peat permafrost microbial communities from Stordalen Mire near Abisko, Sweden - II_Bog_N3_1 | ecosystem: Environmental > Terrestrial > Soil > Wetlands > Peat | place: Sweden: Abisko...
CTACAACTTCGTAAATTTGATTTCTTTTGATCTGATCATGAGTATCGTTCGCATCGACACACATAACCTTATCACCGACCTTAGCGAGAAACATCAGACCATTCTTTTGAATTTGCATGAATTTTTACCCATTCAAATCTTGTAAATTCCAACATAATAAGCCTTGGCCTTATGGTCATCGTTTTCGTACTGACCATCAAGCATATGCTTACCACATTTGCATGTGATGTACAACTTATTTGTTTCACGATCTTCATGCACAATGCGATATCCATTTATTGGAAGACAGGTAAAACTATTATCTACCTGTACGATATCACCAGACTTGAGCTTCTTAACAAGAGCATAAGCCCGACCTGTTATGTCACATGCAACATATTTACCCATAATAAATCTCCTAAATTTTTATAAACCCGATATAAAAAGGAATTGCTTGATCATTATCAGATGATATATAAAAACTAATCTATAAAAATCATCAAGCCACCAAAAGCCAAGATTACCACTAGAATTTTTACAAACTTTATATTCTCTTAAACTACTTTCTAATAACGTATCGCCTTCTTTTACTTCACTTAAAAGAGCATAAGGACGACCATCAGGAGCAATAGCACGATATTTCTTTCTGGACATAACAAATTTCCTAAATTTTAAGAAATGAATTAAGAAATGGCATTGCTTGATCATTATCTGTGTCCACATAAGAATTTATAAAATAATTATTATATGATCCTCTAAGATAGAGACGATTGTACATATCTTTATAAACTCTATATTCTCTTAAATTATCTGCTAATAACGTATCGCCTTCTTTTACTTCACTTAAAAGAGCATAAGGACGACCGTTTTTATGCAATGCACGATACTTTTTTGTCATAACAAAGTCTCATACTTTATAAACACTCACAAAGAAACTATATGCCTGATTATCATCATTGTCAACTTCTTCAGAAATATTATGATATCCAAATTCACACATAATATACAATCCATCACTATCTTTTTTGACGGTGTAATTTTTTTCTAATTTTAGGCAACTATGACATCCAGTAGATCGAACTACATCGCCTACCTTTACCTCAGAAACTAAAGTAAATGGTTTGCCATTAGGCTGTAATGCTTTGTATCTTAATGACATATTCAACTCACCTTAAAAATATGAAAATAAAAAGGTTCAGCTTGACCCTGATCATCACGAATTTCATATTTTAAATATAATTTAAGATCATCTTTATTAAGAACTACCAAATCATTATAATATTCAGTAACATCATATTCTTTAAATAAATCAAAATATTCGGACCAAAAACTAAATTGTACTTTGTCACCGGCCTTAATCTCTCTAACAAGAGCATAAGGACGACCATCAGGAGCTAAAGCACGATACTTTTTTGTCATAATAAAACCTCATACTTTAACAATATGTAGATAAAAGGGTTCAGCCTGACCATGATCATCCTGATATCCTTCAATAAGAAGGACACCACCAACAATTTTATCTGATTTAACAACTTTTCTTCCATTATCATCATATTCTAAAACATATTCTTTATCATTATAGAAATAATATTGCCAATAATAAATTTTTACTTTATCACCAACCTTAAGTTCACTTACAAGTGCATAAGGCTCTCCATTTGGATGATAAGCACGATATTTCTTTCTAGCCATTATCGTTTTCCACATTCATTTCAAATTGACTTATAAGAAACCATACACCAATCGTAGACATATAGCAATAGACCTGAGCCGTATTTTCATACATTGGGTATCCGGCAGCGTCGGTAAAGCCACCGGATACCCTTTGCATGAGAGCAGGAACAGTAACTTGTCCGTTAGGTTCATTATTCATTTTCATCTTCCAAAAGTTTTTCGACAAGCTCTGCTAACTGTAAAATTCTTCGTGGCTGAGTATGAACAGCATGTTTAATATCATTACTAGATGATAAAAATGGATTTGGTTCGGAAATACATTGATTTGCTAACCAAGGCACACATAATACATCATAAGTAAACAATTTTTTACTATCTTTGCGTTCAGCTTCAGAAACAACATGTCCATGATCATATCGCCATATACCTTGGCGACATTCTTTTGCAGAGTCTTTCATCTGTTTAATAAGACGTTTTAGTTTATTCTTTTCTGTCTGTGTTAATTTACCCATTTTATACCTCAATAGTAAAGACTGATAATTCCGTATATACCAAAAGTACCAACATAATGGTACAAATCGTCACGAGCCTCTTTCAGAATGTATGCGTCCCTGTAACACTTGACAGCAAATTCTGCATCGTCAATCGTCTCAAAGAATTCATACCATTCGTTGGTAATATAATCACCAGTGTATTCAAAGACAAATATTTTATAATTCATCATATATCACCTATAAATAAAGGTAAAAGAGGATTTCATGTCAGTATTCGATAATAACCCATTAACAACGAGATTGCAACAGGAAAATTGGTATCAATTCCAATTGAAACGTGCTCCTTCTCTATCTTATTTTGCACAGACTGTCAAGATACCAGATATCAAAGCTGCTGCTGCCGAAATTACATCACCGTTTCTAAATATGCCATTTGTTCCAGATCATCTAACTTTTGAGCCATTAGTCGTTACATTTCAAGTAGATACCAATCTACAAAATTGGTTAGAAATTTTTAACTGGATGAATGGAATAAGCAATTCTGACGGAACAGCAAGAGCCTATAAAGTTATGAATAATAGTGCAAATCCAAATTTTAGCCTCTATTCTGATATCCTATTGGCTCTTTTAGATTCACAAAAAAATCCGACTCTAATGTTCAATTTTACAAAAGCCTTTCCTATCGATCTTACAGGACCACAGTTAAAGTCTTCTGTATCTGAAGCTCAGTATCTTGAATCAACAGTTACATTTAGATACTTAAATTATACTATAAATCTTGCCTAAATAATTGACAAATATAATAAATATGATATAATACCTTGACTTTAAGGTAAGGAAAAATCATGAATTTAAATGAATTACAAGACGAATGGGATAAAGATTCAGACTTTAGCTTTAATCGAGCCTATATTAAGGAAGAAATCCGTAATATATGGAGACTTCATGCTAAGTATCAGAGATTTTTGAATCAAGAAAAAACAAATATGAGTATTATAAGTCATGCTTTAAAGAAAATGCAAAAAGAAAAGTATGAGTTTTATGTTATGCCTGCAAAGAATGGTGTTCTTACTAAAGAACAACAAAAAGAATTACCACAAGGTAAGATTTATCGAGGCGATGCTGACAAGTATATTCAAGCAGATAAAGAAATGTTAGAAACTTCATTAAGATACGACGCTACCAAAATTAAAGTTGAATTTCTACAGAGCATTATGTCTCAAATTTCTCATTCTCAATATTACTTCTCAAACGTCCTAGCACAGTTAAAACATGAGGACGGATCATGATCCTAATAGAAAAACTTAATGAAGTCTATCTAAAAATCTCAACTGACGAGCCTTCAATAAAGAAGGAAATCGCTCGTCTATTTGAATTTCAAAAACCGGGATTTCAACATGATTGGAATTTTAAAAAGGGTTGGTGGAACGGTAAAAGAACATTATTCAATTCATATAATGGTAAGCTCTATATCGGTCTACTACCTAAACTATTGAAATATTTAAATGATTCTAATTATGAATATACTTTGAATGATGATTTTAATGCAGTCGAATTCAGTATTCAAGAGGCGAAGGAATTCGTCAAAACCTTGAATCTACCCTTCGAAGTGAGAGAGTATCAGCTAAAATACTTCATTAAATGTGTAAGAAATAGCCGTCATATTTGCGTCTCACCGACCAGTTCTGGTAAATCCCTTATTATCTACTTACTCTATAGATATTACAATACTAAAACTTTATTGATTGTTCCGACGACAAGTCTCGTGGAGCAAATGTGTAAAGATTTTATTTCTTATGGCTACACCGAGGCTGCTGAAAATATTCATTTGATTTATGAAGGCCGATCAAAAACGACTGATAAGAAACTAACAATATCTACGTGGCAAAGCATCTACCTTCAAAATGAAAATTTTTTTGAAGAATACCGTGTTGTCATCGGTGATGAAGTTCACGGATTCAAGGCTGATTCATTAATTGGTATTATGAACAAGACTGTAAATACACCAGTTAAAATTGGATTTACAGGAACAGTAACAGGAGAGCCTTATTATGATCATATAATCGAAGGACTTTTCGGTAGTGAGATTCAGTTTATTACTTCAAAGCAAATGATGGACAAAGAATTTTCATCCAAATTAATGATTAGATGTATCATTCTAAAGCATGTCACCGATAATCCGTATCGAGACGCATATCTTGAAAAGTTAGAATATCAAGACGAACTAAAGTATATTACTGATAAAGAAAAAAGAAATATTTTTATTGCAAATCTAGCTCTGTCCTTAAATGGTAATTCTTTTGTGATGTTCAGATTTAAAGAACATGGTAAGGCATTATATGAACTTATCAGAAAAAAAGCTACTTGTCCAGTTTATTATGTAGATGGTGAAACCGATACTGCTGAAAGAGAAAAAATAAGAGAATATGTAGAAAGTCATGAAAAGTCAATTACTGTATGTTCTACAGTCTTTTCTACAGGAATCAATATTACTTCTATTAATAATTTAATCTTTGCTTTTCCATCAAAGTCAAGAATTAAAGTGTTACAGTCTATCGGTAGAGGGCTTCGTATTTCTAAAGTAAAATTTGAAATAGAACTTTTTGATATTGCTGACGATATCACTTCAGAAATCAGAAATATCACCTTAGAGCATTTCCGTAGTCGTCTTCAACTGTACAAACAGGAACAGTTTGATTTTAAATTCTACAAAATCGATATGTAAAAATTTTTTCTTTCTTATTATTATATTATTATGTTGACATTAATATTAAATTAATATATTATATAATCTCTAGTACTTTAATGAACTTTAACGACATGTTGCTTTACCTTCTTTTTTTAATTCTTTATCTTTATATATAAAGGTATATATAGAAGTACTATTAAGGTATATAGAGGATAGTAAAGGAATTTTAAGGTAAGTAAGAGAAATATATTATAGCAAAAAATTTTTAGGGGTGTCAAGAACAATTTTTAGATAGCTCCATATAAAAAACAGATAACAAGGAGAAAAGATATTTCAGAACAAAAAATAGTAGATGAACGTATAATTGTTAGAAAGCCAAGATCAAAACGTTCATATATAAATGGTAACGATTTGCACGCTGCATTAGTAAAGTTTTATGAAGACGTGACAATTAGCGAAAAGAATAATAAAAAAACACCTGAGATTCCAAGATATATAGGTGAATGTATTATGCATATCGCAACGAATCTATCAGGTAAAATAAATTTCGTTATGTATAGTTTTAGAGAAGAACTTGTCGGAGACGCTATCGAAAAGATGGTCGAGGCAGTACACCTTCATAAATATGATCCAAATTTAAGTAAGAATCCTTTTGCTTACTTTACTCAGATTGCTTGGAATTGCTTCTTACAAAGAATTCAAAAAGAAAGAATAGAAGCATACGTAAAGCATAAGAATATTGAAAATCTCATTATGCACGCTACAGATGAAAATATAGAATCATTACTTGATAATGATGAACACAATAAAGTAATTAATAATTTTGAAAAGCCTAAAGAAAAAAATAATTATGCCAAGCATAAAAATCTCTCTTATGAGAAGAATAGAAAAAGACGAAATACTATAAATACTACTGAAAGTTAATTTTAAAGGAGAATGAAATGGAAAAGTATGGTTTCATATACATCTGGTTTGACCGTAAGCACAAACGTTATTATATAGGAGCACATTGGGGTACTGAGACAGACGGTTACATATGTTCTAGTGATTGGATGCGACATGCATATAAACGTCGTAAAATAGATTTTTCTAGACGAGTAATTTATAGATGTAATAATAAAGAAGATTTGTGGAATGAAGAATATAAATGGTTATGTCTAATTGATCCAAAAAAATTAGGTAAAAAATATTATAATCATGCTATAATTAAATATGAAATGGGTTATGGAGTTTTTTCAGAAGAACGTAATAATAAAATATCTGTTGCTCATAAAGGCCGAAAGAAAGCTCCTTTCACAGATGAACATAAAAAAAATCTTTCAAATTCTCATTTAGGAAAAGAAGGGTTTTGGACAGGTAAAATAAGATCAGAAGAAACAAAACAAAACATATCTAAAAATCGTAAAGATAAATCTGCTGGTGATAAACATCATATGTATGGAAAACAACATACTAATGAAACTAAATTAAAAATGTCACAATCTAAAAAAGAAAGTGGGTTTAATCCTTCACACCAATTACAGAAATTTTATGATGAAGGTACAATTTGGATAACAAACGGATTCGAACATAAAAGAGTAAAAAATAATTTAATCATCCCTGATGGATGGTTTCAAGGAATGATTAAAAATAGACGTAAGAAAGTAGTTGACAAACCTGAAGAAATAGGTTAAAAATACTTTTTTAAGTTTCAATTAGATTAAGGAATATACATGTGAAAAATGAACATTTAATACCAGACCTTATCAAGGATATAGTCGAAAAGTACAAAAAAGCCAAGATGGTAAATGAAAGATTATCCCTTGAAGATAGAATCAACGCAATTCGTGAATATCTCGACGAGTCAATTACCAAAGCTGCAAAACAAAATATCTTCAGAAAGAAATAAAATATAAATGCGAATTTTGGTGATATGTGACACTCATTGGGGCGTTAGAAGTGATAACGCCCTTTTTTATAATTATCAAAAGAAATTTATTGATAATGTTTTCTTCCGTTATATTGACGCCTACAAGCCCGATGCTATCTTTCATTTAGGCGATCTTGTAGATAATCGTCGAGTCGTGAATTACAAGACCTATGACACCCTTCAGAACGATTTTCTCAATCCTATGGCTGATCTAGATATTCCGCAGCATTGGCTTGTAGGAAATCATGACGCATTCTACAAAAATACATTGCGTATTAATGCAATGAGTAAGTTTGTCGCCAAGGGCGATGTCTATGATCGTCCGAAAGAAATTATGGTCGGCGACTGCAAGATTCTCATGCTGCCTTGGATTTGCGACGAGAACCGAGAAGAATCATTACATTTCATTAAGAACTCAAACGCTAGATATTGTTTTGGACATTTAGAAGTCGATGGCTTCGAAGTAAAAAGAGGAACTTTACATCATGGAGGTATTGACCGCCGAGATTTTAACAATTTTGATTCTGTATTTTCTGGTCATTTCCATAATCGCAGTAGTGGAAATAATATTCGTTATCTTGGTGCCGCTTTTCAGTTCGATTGGTCTGATTATAATGAGTGGAAAGGGATATCAATATTGGATACTGATACTGGTCATGTCAATTATCTTCGGAATCCTTACACAATGTTTAACGTAATAGAATATAATGAGAATTCTGAAGAAGATTATTCAAAGTATAAAGATACATATGTTCGACTTATGGTAAAAGAAAAGAATTCTGAAAACAAATACAATGACTTTGTAAGTAAACTTAGTGATCAGGGTATTAATAATCTTACCATTATTGACAATACATTTAAGAAAATTGAATTGACTAATCAAGAAATCGTCGTTGACGAGCTAGAATCTATTTTTTACGGTCATATTGATCAATTAGATATTTCAAATAAAAAAGACGTTATACAATTATTCGATAACATTTATAAGGAAATTCGTGCTTAAGTTTAAATGGATAGAGTATGCAAACTTTTTATCTTCTGGTAATTATGTAACCAGAATCGAATTGGACAAAGCTAATATTACTATGATTGTTGGTAAGAATGGTGCCGGTAAGTCTACTATTCTCGATGCAATTTCTTTTGTTATTTTTAACAAACCTTTTCGTAACATCACAAAGAGCCTGCTGGTAAATACCATTACCAAAAAGCGTACTTTAGTCAAGGTAGAATTTGAAATTGGTTTTGATACCTTCCTTGTCGTTCGAGGCATTAAGCCGAATATATTTGAAATCTACAAGAATGGGGTACTTGTTCCACAGGACGCAAAGAATCTAGATTACCAAGATTATCTAGAACGCTCTGTCCTGCGTTGTAACCATAAGGCTTTCTGTCAGGTAGTGGTGCTAGGGTCAGCATCGTTTATCCCCTTCCTTGACCTTCCTGCCGAGCAGAGACGCAAGGTAGTGGAGAATATCCTCGACCTTGAAGACATAAGTCTGATGAATACACGTCTGAAGAAGCAGATCATCGAAACAAATGAAGATTTTAATAGTCTTACGAGTGTAAAGACTTCATTGATTGAAAGAATCAAAAACATTCAGGATGCTCAGGCACGAGAGGCCGAAGACCGCACCAAGCTGGCCGAAGGGTTTCAGGTCGAAATTGATAAGATTAAAGAAGAAATTAAGATCAAGAAATCTGAATTTAAAAAGAATGATTTTCGAACAGCACATAATGTCGTCAAGGAAAAAAAGGATTTTACATTAAAAGAAATTAATAATAAAAATCATAATATAAGCTTAGCAGCACAAAAATTTGCTTCTTTGAAAAAAGAAATTGAGTTTTTAGAGCACACAGATTCATGTCCGACATGCAGTCAGATGATAGACACCAAATTTAAAAACGAGTCTATAAAATCAAAGAAAAATGAAATAGCTAATATTGAAGCACAAAATCAGATTGATGTTAGTGAACTTAATGATTTAAAGTTATTATATGAAACTCAAGCGAAAGAAATGAATGTTCTTCAAGAAGAAATAGAATATCAAAATAATATAATCAGTTATATTAAGAATAAAGAAGGTCAAATCAAAGTATTCGAAAATAAAAGGGATCAATTCTTAAATAGTATTAAAAAAACTACTAATGATGAATTCGATAAAGTTAATTCTGATCTTTTGGAAGTCAATTTAAAAATTGATGTTCTTCAAAAACAAAAGAATGCTGAAATCGTTTTGCTTCGACTACTCAAGGATGATGGTGTGAAGGCACAGATCATTAATCAGTACGTTGATATTATTAACGATTTAGTCAATGGGTTTCTTTTCGAAATGAATTTTCCATGTCAGTTCTTTCTTGATTCTTCATTTAACGAAACTATTAAGTCAAGATATCGAGACGAGTTTACGTATGCATCCTTTTCTGAAGGTGAGAAGCTGAGAATCACTCTGGCTATCCTTTTTACATGGAGAGAAATTGCCAAGCGTCGAAATTCTATTTCCACAAATATTCTATTTTTTGATGAAATTCTAGATTCTTCACTCGACTCTGACGGTATAGAAGACTTCTTTAATATCATTAAACACTTGACAAAGGGAACAAATACGTTTATCATATCTCATAATGATAAGTCCATCGACAATGTGGAAAATTCAATCGAATTTACTAAAATCAAAGAATTCTCCCATATAACAAGTAAGACATAATAAATATGAATATCATTGCTGAAATCCAGTCTATAAATCAAAAATTGGATTTTGTCGTTTCACATATAAAGGGAGAAAACATGTCAATTTTAGATACTATTAAAGCAGAATTAGAACACGCAGTAGGCGTTGTAGAAAATTCAAAAACAGTCATTACCGATTTGAAGACTACTGTCGCTAGTCATGAACAGACTATTGCAACACAGGCAGCTACTATTGCTGCTCATGAACAAACCATCAGTACCATCACTTCTGATTTACAGGGTTTTGTCTCAAGCGTTAAAACTAAGTTTGATGATTTTGAATCATTTTTAAATAATGATATTGTCAAGCCTGTGGAAGCAGTTTTTGTTCCAGAAGCTGCACCTGTTGAAGTAAGTAATACTGAAGTAGTAGTTGCTCCATCAGAACCAGAAGCACCTGTTGCTGCAAATTCAACAATAACACCAGATAATTTTGATTCTTTGTTTCATAATATTGTAACTAGCGTAGCTTCAACAACACATGAAGCAGAACAAGCAGTAGAAAATATCACAATCGGGCCATTACAGGCTTAAAATAAGGATTTTTAATGTCTAATAATCAGGATATTGCATTAAATATGCAATATGATACTTCTTCACGCGAAGAACTTATTGAAAAACTACAAACATTACAACAGAATAACGATCACCCTATATCAAGGGATTTCGCACGTAAAAATGGAATAATTGATGCTGAATGGTCATCATATTTTTCTACTTTTAATAGTTTTAAGTTAGCAGCCGGATTATCTCCTACAAAAACTGCTCTTAAAGAAATTAGAGCTTTCGAAAAGCACGAGTCTGTAGAGACATTAAAAGAATATAATAAAACAAAGTTTGGATGGAAGAATATCTGGAAGAAAGACTCTTTAAAGAGATTCCAGACATTTCTTGTATGTTCTGATGTACACGATTTGCATTGTGATCCTTTCTTTCGAAGATTATTTGTTTTAGCAGTAAAGCAATATAAGCCAGAGAAGATTATTCTCAATGGCGATATTTTTGATATGCCTGAAGTTTCTAAGTACACCACTCGTCTTGCTGATCTTAAACCAAAAGAAAGAGTCCTTTGGGTTTCTAATTTTCTCTATGATTTGAGAGAAGCTTCACCAGACTCAGAAATCAATTTTGTTGAAGGAAATCACGAATATCGTCTAATTCATCATCTTTTGGAAAAGACACCTTCAATGGTGGAATTACTCGACATTCATGGTTTTGACATCAAGACTCTTTTAGGCTTAGATAATTACGAAGTCAACTATTATTCAAGTGCAGATATTGCCACATTTACCGAGGCAGATATCCGTAATGAATTAAAGAAGAACTACTATATGTTCAAAGATTTTGTTGTGTTCTATCATTTTCCTCAAGGTCGTACCATCTTTGGTATGCCGGGAATTTCAGGTCATCACCATAAATTGCAAATCTGGCCTGAGTACAATGCAACCTATGGTAGCTATAACTGGATGCAGATCGGTGCTGGTGCTACTCGTCATGCTGATTACACAGATGCAGCCGGAAAGTGGCAAAATGGATTTGCTCTTGTCCACGTCGATCTGAACGAAAAGAAAAATACTACGTTTGAATATATCGATTGTACAGGAGAGGTATGTGTCCTTAACGGAAATCGCTATCTAAGATACGAGAATGAAAAAACATTTCAACCGTTAATTTAAGGAGATATCACATTACAGAAATTTCATTAGAAGACAAGAATATTTGTTATCTCAATGGAGAGATTAATGCTGATTCTTCAGATTATGTGATTCGATTTATTCTTGAAAAAAATTTAGAAAAAACAAAGATCGATCATTTAAAGTTAATCATTAATTCTGATGGTGGCGATCTGCATCATGCTTTTGCTATTATCGATATCATGAATGCTACAAAAATTCCTATATGGACTTATGGATTAGGAAATGTCTATTCAGGCGGTCTTATAATTTTTATGGCCGGGGTAAAAGGTAAGCGTCATATATTCAAAAGTGCGTCTTTATTAACTCACCAATGGCTTGGAGCATTCGAAGGTAAAGAACATGAATTCTCTGCATGGTCAAAAGGTAATAGAACAGCAAGTAAGACAATTATTAATCATTATCGTGAAGCTACAGGTTTATCAGTAGATAAAATTAAAAAAACGTTGCTTACTTCTTCTGACGTATATCTTACTCCTGAAGAAGCTATTCAGTTCAATCTTGCTGATAGTATAGTAGAAAATTTCATCTAATTGTTTTTAGAATAAATAATCTAAAAACAGGATGTACTATGTTATCTTTTTCACAACATCTATCAAGATTGGAAGAATTTTTTGATTCGTCTAAGCAAACGTTACGTGATCGTAATAACATTATTATTGGTTTTATTGAAACTGATAGTAATGGTTTGCTTAAACTCATAAATCGAAAAGATAAGATACTTGGTTTCTATGATCCTAAAAAGAATATGACTACTGATCGTCTAGGAATCAAAATTGGAACAGGAAATTTACTACCTACTCTTATTGAAAATGTAAACGAATCCTTACTAGAATATCACAAAACTCTGAATCAAAAACTTTTTGATGGAGAAATCCTTCGTCCTGAAGTTCGAATGACTCTATTGAAGATCGCCGAAACATGGCAGAAGTTTTCAAAAATTCCTAATGATATCGTGAAGGATATCATTTTTACTGGTGGTAACGCTCAGTACAATTATACAAAATATTCAGACATCGACGTTCATATCGTTATCGATAAAAAAGTCTTGACAGGAAAGTCTGATCCTGATTTAATAGACGACTATCTATCCGATAAGAAAACTCTGTGGTCAAAGTCACGTAACATAAAAGTTCGTGGTTACACGGTAGAGTTGTATGCTCAGGATGTAGATGATAAATTGGTTGCATCTGGCGTATACTCCTTGTTGAATAACAAGTGGGTGCTGAAACCAGAACACGGTAAGTATGACTTTAAGCACGACGACGCCTTAAAGAACAAGGTAGACGAATTTACAGACACAATCAATAACATGATTGAAAAAGAGTTACCAGATCATGAATTTAAAATTATGAAGGACAAATTAAAAAATATGCGTAAGGCAGCTTTGGCGTCTGGTAGTGAATTTTCTTTCGACAACCTCGTATTTAAAAGCTTGCGTAATAATGGAATCCTTGATAAGATGAATAAGTACCTTGCTCAAAAACAGGATAATGAATTGTCTTTGGAGTCTAAAGATTATAAAGAATTAAATTTAGGTACTAATTTAGGAAAAACAGACTCTAAAGCATTGACCAAATTTTGGTCACAAAAAGGTGAAGTTCATAAAGAAAGACCCTATGGTATTAGGGGGTAAAGGCATTAAGAAATATGATAGAACAGGTAAAGGAGATAGAGTTTCTTTATGGGTTCGTATACCTAATGAAAGTAATAAATAATGGTTTATCTTTTAATTTTAATCATATTAGATATATTAAATATGATATATTTCGCACATACTGTCCTTATTGGTAATAAATACAAAGAATTCTTAAGCTTTATTTTCTTATTGACAATTCTTTGTCTTACATTTATATTAGGAAAAGTAGATTAAGCCCTATTGGTGGAATTGGTAGACGCACCACACTCAAAATGTGGCGGCCCGGTAGGGCCGTGTAGGTTCAAGTCCTACATAGGGCACCATTATAGGCTCCTGAAGCATTGCTGGCGATGCAGCGGATTTGTAACCCGCAGAACAAAGTTCGATTCTTTGTGGGAGCACCATTTAATTCTTGACAACCATAAAAAAATCAGTTATTGTTGATACAAATGATAACAAAGGTGATATCGTGGAAAACGTAATTGGTGTTTTGATGATGCTTGGTTTCTTACTAAGCTTTTTTGCTATGATAGCCATAATTTATGGTATCTACTATGGAATTATTGTCTATGTAGGTTATAGAGTCATAAAATTCCTTATAAGGTTCTTTAAAACTACCTTGACAGAGATTGGATAATCTGATAGAATATCCAGTTCATAGTAGGAGAATGTTATGATCAAGCATCGTATTCGATACGAAGTCAAGAAAGATAGAGTTGTCATTGAGTTAGTAAAAGATTTTGCTAATTTTTCTGATGCTTGCACTTTTATTCGTGAAATAAAAGGATCATGTGCTTCAAAACCTATCATTGAAGAAATAAACACACAAAAATTTAATTTTAGAAAGGTCTAAATTGTCAGATACAAACGTAAACGTTACTGAGGATAATCTTAAGGATACCAGTAACTTTCTTCTATCATTACAAAGTGTGGCTGAATTTCAGGCAGATTTGAACGCAGCAGTACAAAAGTTTGGCAAGGCCAATGATAAGATTGCTACAAATGTTCTAATGCCAGTAATTCTTGACACATTCTTGCTATATCCATGGACATGGATTGTCGATGGTTTTAAGCATAGTCCTGATGACTTTGAAGCAGCTATTAAGCAGGCTGCTACTTTGTTTAAGGTAGCAATGTCTCTTAAACCACAAGACCCCGAAGTCTCAACAGAACCAGATGACGAAGATCAGTCAGATGAATAAACCGGAATTGCATATCCGGGCATCGATTTAAAGTAATAACCAGTTTTTGCAGATAGTCTGCAAAAAAAGATACAGATCGTATCTTAATTTAACTAAAGGAAAAGATAATGCGTACACGTACAATTGATAGTATTGTCAAGAAGCTTCAGAAGGGCAAGACCCTTCGTGAAATCGCAACTCAGTATGGTATTTCAAACCAGAAGGTTTGGCGAATTGGTGCTTCAAAGGGTGTATATTCAGTGCGTTCAACAAAGGCATAATTCGAAATAATTATGTTTAAAGAAAAAAAGAACTTTACTGATCTAAAAAAACATAGTCCAGAAGTCGTTGATTACGAGCCCTCTAAAGATGAATTTAGAGGTCATCGTGATAATCGAAAGAAGAAAAGGGACAATGAAAAGAAAGATAAAAAAGAAAGTTCTTGGAATTGATTCTATGGAGGGTGACAGACTAGGTTGGCGTAATGTCATATCGAATTCTGTTACCCTCTTTTTTTTGGAAAGTAAATGACATTTAAATTAGAAATTAAAAAAAATACACCTAAGCTATTGACACCAGCAGAAGCATGGGATTTTCAAAATCCTCCTTTTAGTCTGGAAGATTTTTCTGTAGAGTTAGCCGAATTACTATGGAAAGAAATGGCTTTAGGTCTGTCAGCTAATCAGGTCGGGTATCAGTATAAGATATTTGCTACGGTAGGTGATCCTACCTATGTTTTTGTCAATCCTCGAATTGTTCATTTTTCTGACGAAACTGTAGACCTTGAGGAAACTTCTTTTTCTTATCCGGGTTTTGTCATTGATAAAGTGCGTCCTAAGCATATTCGTATTCGTTTTGCTACACCTAGTAGCGAAGTCTTTACAATGCCATTTACAGGCATGACAGCACGAGTTATTCAGCAGCAGATGGATCATATCAATGGTATAGCATTTTGGGATGGAATTTCCAAGCTCAGATTTGATATGGCTGTCAAGAAAGCTCAAAAATTAGGATTTAATTATTCGAATCTTCATTATAAGACAACTCCATCAGGACTAATAATTTAAGGGCTTCGGCCCTTTTTTATTGACAAATTCCTCCTTGTAGGATAAGTTATTAGGCTTAATTAGGAGATTACCATTTCACATTTTTACACATACGTCGCCAAGAAAGGTGACACCATCTTTGAACGTGGTTACAAAGATGGAAAGATTTATTCAAAAGAAACCCATTATGAACCTTATCTTTTCATTGAAGATTTCAATGGGGATTATTCTACTATTGATGGTAAGAAAACAAAGCGTATCGACTTCGACTCCATGAAGCGAGCACGAAGTTATTTGTATAAAAATAAAGATATACATAAGATTTATGGTTTTACAGATTTTGAATATACTTACATTTACGATAATTTTAAAAAAGGTTTTGAGTTTAATTTCGGTCTACTGAATATCGTCAACACTGACATTGAAACAGATTCTTCAGATGGCTTTCCAGACATACAGAAGGCCGACAAGCAGATTACCGCCATTACCTTAGCCAAGAAGGGTAAGACTCTTACGTTTGGCTATTTTCCCTATGAAAGCACAGAAACCAAAGTCTATGTCCAGTGTGATACTGAGAGAGAACTACTTCTGAAGTTTATAAAGGCTTGGAATAGTGTAGAATGGCAACCTGATATCGTTACGGGATGGAACATTGAAATGTTCGACATTCCTTATATAATTAATCGTATCATTGTCGTTCTAGGTGGTCAATATGCCGAAAAACTTTCTCCGTTTGGAATTATTGAAGAAAAAGAAATCGAGCAGAGAACAGGTAAGATAGTCCAGACATTTTCAATCTTTGGAATTTCTATTATAGATTATTATGCAGCTTACAAAAAGTTTGCTGTGAATGAAAGAGAATCTTACAAGCTCGACTTCATTGCAGAATACGAACTAGGTGAGAAGAAGGTTGACTATTCCGAGTACGGAAGCCTACACAACCTTTATGTACAAAATCCACAACTTTACTATACTTACAATATTCACGATGCTGTTCTGATCGAAAAGCTTGAAAATAAACTTCATTATATTGAACAGATTGTAAACATTGCATATATTGAAAGAGTAAACTATGAAAATACTCTTTCTACTGTTAAGCCTTGGGATGTGATTGTCCATAATTATCTTATGGACAATCGTATTGTTGTGCCTCAGATTAGTGTAAAGGAATCTGATTACAGAATTGAAGGAGGTTACGTAAAAGAGCCTTTACCGGGTTATTATGAATATGTGGTTTCAGTAGACTTTACGTCTTTGTATCCTTCAATTGCTATGCAATATAACATGTCTCCTGATACTTTTGTGCAACAGTTTCCTTTTAAAAAGGAAAACATAACTCGTCAGTTTGAAAAAATTATCAATGGCGATATGTCAGAAGTGACAGCCGAATTAAAGCGTCGTGATTATTGCATGACTGCAAATGGATGTCTATTCAAGCGTGACAAACGAGGGTTCGTTCCTACACTCATGAAAGAATTCTTCGACGAGCGTAAACGTGTTCGTAAGCTTGAGGCTATTGCTGAAAAGAAATATGAAGAAGAAAAAACCGATGAAAATCGTAATACTTTCCTAAAGCATAAGAATCTTCAGACTGCATTCAAGTTGATTAATAACTCAGGTTACGGTGCTATTGCCAATAAGTATTTTCGTTGGTTTACTAATGCTATTGCTGAAGGAATTACTCTTACTGGTCAGCTAACCATCAAGTATGTAGAAGATCGCATTAATAAGTATTTGAATAAAAAATTCAAGACTGAAGGCGTTGTTTATGTAGTCTATTGTGACACCGACTCTGCTTATATTACACTTAAGGAATTCATAACTCAAAGTGGTATTGTCGATAAGGACGAGGCTATTAAGGCAATCGTAAAGTTTGCCGAGGAAGAAATGTGTCCATATATCGATAGTGTCTGTCAGGAATTGGCCGACAAATTGAACGCTTTCGAGTTAAAGACTTCTATGAAACTCGAAAAGGTTTGTGATCAAGTTTTCTTTACAGCAAAGAAGCGTTATGGTTTAAATGTAGATTATAGTGAAGGTATTTACTATAAAGAACCTAAGTTAAAAGTCACTGGTCTGGAAACTGTAAGGTCTTCTGTACCTAAGAAATGTCGTAAGGCTCTAGAGCACACATTTAAATTGATTTTTAAAAAGGATCGACAAAAACTTATAGAATATGTTGAAGAATTTCGAAAAGAATTCTACAATATGAGTTTCGAGGATATCGCAAAACCTTCTTCGGTTCAAGGACTTAAGGAGTATTACGATAAGGATCGTCTATACAAAAAGGGCTGTCCTATGCATGTTCGCGGTGCATTGATTTATAACAAGTTTATTCAGGATCGAAATCTTACTAATCGTTATCGACCAATCGAGGATCACGATAAAATTAAGGTTTGTTATCTGAAGCTTCCTAATCCGACACACCAAAATGTGATTGCAATCGGAGACGATAATCCAGAAGAACTTGACATTGCATCTTATGTAGATTACAATCTGCAATTCGATAAAACTTTCATACAGCCATTACAGGCTGTATGTGATGCTGTCGGATGGGAAACAAAGAAGGTTTATACCCTCGACGATATTTTTGGAGACTAATTTGGCTAAGTATGATCAAGGTGGAGGCTGCTCTTGCGGTCTTAATAAAATTTGTGAGTGTGAACCAGCAGAAAAAGAAGAACGAAATTATAAGAATTCTAAAATGTTTGTTCCTATGTTTGCTAATGGGGTAACAAATGTTGGATATAAGAATGAATCTAACTCCAATGTAATAATAATTGGAGCAGAACCTACTGCTTCTACAATTCTTCTACATTCTGGAAATTATTTTGATTTTCTTGATCCTGATAATTCTAAGTACACAATCGAGGATATCGCTCATGGACTAAGCATGGCCTGTCGTTATGCAGGCCAGTGTAGGGAGTTCTATTCCGTTGCTGAGCATTCTTATTGGGTAAGTTATCTTGTGCCTTCTGAGCTTGCCTACGAGGGTCTAATGCACGATTCTTCAGAAGCCTTTACCGGCGACATGAATAAGCCTCTGAAGAATCTTCTACATGATTTCGAAACAATTGAAAAGCGAATTGAAGAGTCTATTGCAAAAAGATTTAAATTCAAATTTCCTTATCCTCCTGAAATCAAGGTAGCAGATCGACAAATGCTTGTAACCGAGCAGTATCAGAATATGAACAAGTCACATTGGAAAAAGACTGATATCGAGCCAGCAAATATTAAATTAGGGCTATGGAGCCCTAAGAAGGCTAAGCATATGTTCTTAAAGCGTTATTATGAACTACAGGAAGAACCATTATGAATGAGAAGTCAGCAGAACAGATTGTTATTGATGAATACTTCGTTCCTTCAGGAGCAGGAACACCAAAGAAATTTCATATTTCTCGTAATCCTTCTTTTAAAGGAAGTGAAAGAGAATTAGCAGAAGAAGCTATTCGAGTATTAAAGAAAGAATTTGCTAAGTCTCCAAGAGAAAAGCATTGTGATAATCTTGATACTATCGAATCTTACGTCAGGAAAGCGTTTAAACATTCAGCGGTAGACTTTCATAAAGAATATACTGTTCAAGAACTTAGACAAAAATTATCAGTAGTTTGGGGTAATTTAGATTTTGCTTTGCTACATTTATCTAATCCGAGGGATTTTTGATGAAAAAGATATTCGTATTCGGGTCTAATGAAGCCGGTCGTCATGGTGCTGGTGCAGCCGGTTATGCTCAAGTCGAGCACGGTGCAAAGTATGGTCAGGGTTGGGGATTGCAAGGAAATTCTTTTGCAATCCCCACAAAAGATCACTTTATAAGAACGCTTTCACTTGAAAGAATTAATAAATACGTACAAGACTTTCTTTTCATAGCAAGAGAAAATCCAGATTTAGAATTCAATCTGACTTGCATTGGATGCGGTTTGGCAGGATATGAAGTGAAGGATATTGCACCTATGTTCGCAGATGCACCACCAAACGTCATAATGCCAAAACCATTTCAAATATTTTTTAAAGGAGAATATTATGATCCAAGAGGATTTGAACACTCAACTTAGTCCAAGACAAGATTTTCTACATCAACTATTTGGGTATATTATAATGAGTGAAGTAGATGAAGCAATAGAAATACTTGATTATGTTGTTGATGATGCTATTACAGATCATAAATTTGAAGATATATTAAAGGACTTAGAAAAGAATGGATAACGAAAACAACGAGAAACTTTCAATTTTTGATTTTGGTTTCTCAACAACTACCGAAGAAGAATTAAAACGTTCTGAAAGAGAAAACATCGAGTCTTTACATACAAAGCTTTCAGAATCCAATGCTAAACTTATTGGACTCAAGGAAATTATCTGGCCTTTATTAGAAGAATTTCGTAAAGACCCCGGCAATCCTATCATCAAGTGGCCCAATCGTGTAGCAATCATTAATAATTTAATGAAGAAAATCAATGACTACATCAACGCTTAATAGACAATATGATCCGAGAAATCCTAGTAAATTGATTACCATTCAAGAATTAGTATGGCTTTATGAAGAACAAATAAAGCTTTCTATGTTGAAATCTAAAGATTCAACACGTCTTGTAGCTTGTTTATTAGGCATTTATTTAGCTGAAGAAGTTTTATATTATTCTACACATACTGTATATCATAATATAGGTAATAAAGAAGAAAAGAAAAGAATTATTGGTGATATTGTTAACGAAATAACAAAAAGACTTGGTTGTGAAGTTTATGGTTGTACAGCGGCAATTTTAGGAGAATATCTATAATATTTCTTAGTATCATCTTATTCTTAGCAGCGTTTGAATTATCAGGTATTTCAGCTTTCTTTAGTATAACAGGCATGACGGCAATCTTTCCGTCTGCCTATTGGTCAATTGTCGTTATGGGAATCGCGTTAGAAGTCGGTAAGCTGTCTTCTATCAGCTTTCTTCATTTCCATTGGAAAGAAGTTCCGGGTCTGATTAAGGCGTATCTTATTAGCGCCATAGTTATTCTCATGTTCATTAATTATATTGGACTGTTCGGCTACCTTTCAAAGGCTCATATCGAGCAACAGGTTAATAATAGTACTCAGTATGCACAAGTAGAAATTGTACAATCGAAGATTGATAACGAAACTAACACCATTACCGATTTAGATAAACAGATTGCTCAAATCGACAATGCCTTACAGAAGCTCACAGACACAGGCAGGGCAGCATCTTCACTTGCACAGGCACAGAGCCAGCGAAAGACGAGAGATAGCCTTGTAAAGGCCAAGACAGATCATTTAACGACACTCGATACACTCAAGAATCAAAAGATAACCGCAGAAGTTTCCAATAAGAAATTAGAAGCTGATTTTGGTCCTTTAAAATATATTGCTGATGCAGTCTATGGTAATCCAACGCCAGAACAAATGGAAAATATTGTAAGATGGATTATTTTTATTTTAGGATTCGTGTTTGATCCTCTGGCTTTATGTCTGTTGATATCAGCACAATTTACTCTGACAAATCGAAAGAAAAGGTTGACATATCCATCAAACGAGGGTATGATAACTATTGATGATAGTAAACTCTAAGGAGTAATATGGCACATTATGCATTTATTCTGGCATGGAAACAGCCACCAGAATCTATACCTGAAGAAGAATTTGAATTAATCTTGAAATTTTTCAAGGCTTATAGATTCAAAATGTTTGCAAATCAAATACCGCAAATATGGGTTGCAGAAGATGAGGGTCTAAATCCTGTAATTAGAATTGTAGGAAGAATTCCTATGTCAATTACTAGGCATTTAACCTCAATCTATTGTACTCGAATGTCAGATACATCTGGCGATTATATAGACAAAATCGGAGCAAAATAAGTTTGGTTAAGGCAAAAAAAGAAAAACTTGGTGGTTCATTAATTGAAAGATTACAAAGAGCCGGTTCAGGAAACATAACATCTACGTTAGCTTCTGATAGTGCATTTAATGTGCAAGCCGACACAGTGGCTACTACAGTACCTATTATCAATGTAGCATTTTCTGGTAAGTTAAACGGTGGATTTGTTCCGGGTCTTACAATTCTAGCTGGCGAGTCCAGAACTTTCAAGACTTTACTTTCACTTTTACTCTTAAAATCTTACTTAGATAAGTTTTCAGATGGTATCGGAATTATTTACGATATCGAAAGAGGCATCACCAAAGAATATTTAGATATGGTCGGAGTTGATTCTGATCGTGTACTTCTGCTTAGAGACATAATTCATATTGAAGAATTGAAATTCGATATGGTTAAGAGATTAGAAGAAATTGAAAAAGGTGATCACGTATTCTTTCTTGTAGATTCTTTGGGTATTATTGCTTCAAATAAAGAAATTGAAGACGCCATAGAAGAAAAATCTGTTACTGACATGACTCGTGCTAAATCTCTTAGAAGTTATCTTCGCGTCGTTTCTCCTTACTTCTTAAGTAAGGAAATTCCTTGTGTAATGATTAATCACGTTTATCAGACTTTAGAGAATTATTCAAAGACTGTAGTAGGCGGTGGTACAGCTATTATGTATATTGCTAATCAGGTTCTTATTGTTACTCGTGCTCAAGAGACTGAGGGTGAAGGTAAAGATAAAGAATTATTAGGATATAAATTTACCTTACATATTGAAAAATCACGATTTGTAAGAGAAAAGGCAAAATTAGCCTTTACAGTCCTTTTCGATGGTGGTATAGATGAAACTTCTGGCCTCCTTGAAGAAGCCAAGGAATTTGGATTGATAGAAGGTGGCGGCGGTGGATGGTATACTTATAATGGTAATAAGTATCGTTCATCACAATTTACCAAAGAATTTTGGAAGCCAATTCTAGCAAATGAAGAATTCCAAACATTTGTTGAAAACAAATATAAATTATCAGGAAATTATGATGATAAAGAAGATTCTAGCGAAAGTTGATATCGAATTCTTTAAGAAATTTAAAGAAAGATACGAAGGTTGGGACATTGTACGATATGAAGATAATTCGCTCGTCATGATCCCACCAAAGCGTGAACCTATTGTAAGGAAACGAAGATGGCCATGAAAATTGGTGTGACAGGCACTCGTAATGGCCTTAGTAAGGACCAAAAAGAATTTGCTAATACTGCATTATTCAATATTCCTTTAGGAAATCCATTAGAAAAATATGAATTTCATCATGGAAATTGTATTGGTGTGGACGTTGAAGTTGCTGCCATAGCAAGGCAATATAGTTATCACATTGTATGTCATCCTCCGATGATTAAAGATTTGATAGGAGACTTCATATCTGATGAATATCGACCTCCCTTAACATATTTTCAGAGAAATCGTAATATAGTTAATGAAACAGAACTTTTGCTTGCATTTCCTAAAGAAATAGAGAGACAAGCAAAAGGAGGAACGTGGTATACGGTAGATTACGCTAATAAACGTAATAAAGCTGTAATTATTATATTTCCAGATGGTAGTACAAAAGGGCATAACATTTAATGTGGAAAACTTTAGCAGTAGATATTAGCGATGATATTATATCAATAGATGGTAACGTCTGTACATTTGATGTACTCCATGTTATTGTAACTGAAAAATTTCCCCCGGATGAAGATTTAAAATACTTCTACGAGGAACTATCTACAGATATAGAACTCGGTCTGACTGATCTTGTTCCATTGAAAGACTATCTATTAGTCCGAACGGAAATTTTAGACGAAGAAGAAATTAACAAATGGAAACAAATTCTTGGAGAATATAAAGAAAATGAGTAATACAGAAGTATCAGGTACAGAAGAAATAAACTCAGGTCATCTTCGTTCTTTTATTGAGCGTATTGAGCGTCTTGAAGAAGAAAAGAAGGTAATTGCCGAAGACATTAAAGACGTTTACGTTGAAATAAAGTCTAATGGCTTTGATGTAAAGATTGTACGCACTATTGTCAAGCTCCGTAAGCTAGATCGTGATAAGCGTCATGAAGAAGAAGAAATTCTTTCACTTTATATGCAAGCCATTGGTATGAATTAATGACTGTTAAACAAGAAAGCATAACTGTTATACTTATAACATTAATTGTGCTGTATATTTTAGGTTATACTATAGTTTATGGACCATAATTAATGCCAGTATTTTTAATTTGTGTTTTAGCAGTAATATTAGCAGTCGCAACAATTTTAGGATATCATTAAGTGTTTTTACCGTTTGATTTAGATTTATTTGCATTTTTCTTTTTAACTCTTATTTTTCTGAGTTATAGATTTTGGATCGGACTTCCGATATTAATTATTTTTTATAGTGCTTTATTATCATACTTTGGATTTAATCCAATATCAAATTCTTATCAATGGCTTTCTGAGAATTATGTAAAAGCCATTCTGTACGTATTTACATATGTTGCCATTGGTGTATTATGGTCAATATTCATGTGGTATGTAAAAGTAAAGAAATGGATAGGTGAAGTTAAAGTTAAAAAAGCTAATTATGATAATTTAGCTGTCAAAAAAGATTTAAATTTTAAAGCTTATTATTCCAGAGTATCTTACGACACACTTGACTCTATGAAGGTTTCTAATTATAAGTCAGAAATCATTTTCTGGATTAGTTTTTGGTGGTTTTCATTCATTGAAACCTTCTTCGGAGAATGGCTCAAGAATTTCTTCAACGGAATCTATACTCTTTTCAGTAGCTTATATGGTGCAATTTTGTCAAATGAATTAAAAAAAATTGGAATAGATAATAAATCTGTTGACATCGATAAGGAAGTAGGATAAATATAAAGCATGAATCTTTAATTAAGATTAACTGGCTCTGAGGTGGCCGAATGGCAAGGCTCGCGACTGTTAATCGCAGGACTCCAAAAGAGAGTAGGTTCGATTCCTACCCTCAGAGCCAGTTAATTTTTTAAAAGGTTCGAATTTTACTATAAATGCTCCGAAGATTAATTTCAACGGAGTATTTTTTTGTCTAAAAATTCTGAAGGTGTAATTAGATGGCGTATTAAAACAAAATCTTTAATTATTGAACATATGGGTGGTTGTTGTCAGATATGTGGTTATAATCGTTGTCAAAACGCTTTAGATTTACATCATATTAATCCTAAATTAAAGGAGTTAACATTTGGTGAAATTAGAGTTAATCCTGTTGCTATTGCAAAAATTGCAGAAGAATTAAAAAAATGTATTTTATTGTGTGCAAATTGTCATAGAGAATTTCATGCAGGATATATTTGTTTACCTGATGATTATGCCATTTTTGATGATAAATTTATACAAAATTCAAGACGTGAGATTGACGAACGAAAAGAAAGAGCAAATCAAAAAATTAAGAATAAATTAAAAGGTGGTAAGCGTTTAAAAATTCTCTTGACGAACGAAGAATTTATTGCTAAGTTTCAATCTGAATTTAAGGGTAACAAATCTAAATTTGCCGAGTTCCTTAATGTTTCTGAAGCTGCTGTCAGAAAAAGACTGAAGAAGATCGAGAGTATAAAATGAAGAAGATCGACATTTTTAATTTCCTTTTCAAGTCGGCTATTGCGATTGATGAAGTCGCGGCTAATGCTCGACTCGTCTCGATTATCACCTACAAGAACACTGTTGTTTCTGTAGGCTTTAACAAAATGAAATCTCATCCTTTCCAGAAGAAGTTTGGAAAGAATTCTGAGGCTATTTTTCTTCATTCTGAAATTGACGCTATCAAGAATGGTCTGCGTCATATCGATCAGGACGACTTTAAGAAGTGCGAGCTTTATAGCCTGCGTGTCAAGCGTGAAAGCCGTAACGGACCTTTTGTGACTGGCATTTCTATGCCTTGTGATGGATGCATGAGAGCAATTGTTACATTTGGTATTAAAAAGGTGTTTTACACCGAAAATGAAAAAAACTGCTTTACTTGTCTATAAATAAAGAGTATATTCTGGAATGGTGTAATTGGCAGCACGCAACTCTCTGAAAGTTGAAATACAGGTTCGAGCCCTGAGTCCAGAGCCAATTTTTTAATAATGTGCTTAGATGGAGAATAGTTTAATTGGTAAAACAATCGACTTTGAATCGATTAACAGGAAATGCTTGTGTAGGTTCGAATCCTACTTCTCCATCTAAGCACATCAATTTCTACCGTTAGATAAATAATAAAACGGAGAAATTGATGCAGTCTGATTTAATAAAACAATATCTTATTGAAGGTAAATCTTTTAAAGAAATACAAAGCGTTGTAACTATTTCTAAAGCTACATTATCGTATCATAAGAAAAAACTTGGTTTACCAACGTTATCCTGTGGTAAGAGATATAATTGGAAATTGATAGGTGAAGACCTTGACAATGGTTATGATATATAATATATTATAGATAAGTATGGTGTTTCAAATCATACTCTTTTAAATGCTAAATATAAAAATAAAATATTTTTTGAGATTCCAAAAAAGACATTAGAAATTTATACTGTAGAAAATCATTCTAAAGTTGGTTCAAATATAAGAAATAAAATCAAAAAGTTAATAAAAGAAAAAAACGGAATTCTTGAATGTCAAGAATGTGGTGTTGGAGAAATTTGGAATAATAAGAAATTAGTTCTTCAGCTTGATCATAAAGATGGAAATCCTAAGAACAATTTTATTGACAATTTAAGAATTTTATGTCAGAATTGTCATTCTCAAACACATACATTCGCTGGCAGAAATGTAAAAAGGAACTAAAATGAAAAAATATATTTGGCTTCTTGTAGGGCTTCCGGGTGTAGGTAAGTCAACTTGGCTTAATAATCATGCAGTCAATCGTAAGGATGCTGTTATTGTATCTTCAGATACAATCATCGAGGATATGTGCAAGGCAGAAGGATTGACCTACAATGAAGGGTTTCAACGTTTTATCAACGTTGCACAGAAAAAGTTCTTTCTCGATCTGGCAGAAGCTTTGATCGATGGTAAGGACGTATTCGTGGATCGCACGAATTTGACTGTAAATTCACGTAAGAAAATTCTCGATTTGGTTCCTGCCGGATATGATAAGCAGGCAATCGTTTTTCATTGTGATCATAAAATTCATAAGGAAAGACTCGCTTCAAGACCGGGAAAGACTATTCCGGGTCATGTCATCGACCAGATGGAAACCACATTTCAAATGCCGACTGTAGACGAAGGTTTCAGCGGTATCACCACAATCAATACAAACTGAGGTATAATATGAGATATGCAAATTTTGATAGAGTAAAACTAAAAACAACATTTACACTTGAAGTTGTAAAAAATGAGAGTGAACGTAAAAATATTTTTTATGTAAAAAACCCTTGGAATTACGATCCACAATTATTTAAAATATCTGAACATGATATAGATTTTATCGTATATGATGCACCATTAATTGTTGGTGAATTGGTAGAATATGTTAACGATTCAAATAAAAAAGGGTTGTGGACAATTATATCAATTAATGATGGTTATGCATGGTGCAGAGCCAATTCACAGACATACAATACTTTTAAAATTTTAGAGCTAAAAAGATATAGAGGATAAAAGAAATCCTCATATGTCAGAAGCTAAAGAAAAAATGAGACAATCAGCACTAAAAAGAGGTAATAATAAATGAGTGATAGTATTTTGTTAGGAGGTACGGAATTAATGGTAAAGCGTCTTAAAGATTCTTTACCATCAGAATTATTGGATAATTTTCAGATTATTCCGACAAGGTTAACAGAAGAACTTGATGAAAGCAAAATTCGTATTGCTTATATTCATGATCTTGCGAATGATCCTCAACTTGCATATCTCGATAATGGCGGATGGCGAAAGTTTCATTTGCTAGTTTTCGTTTCTAATTGGCAGATGCAATCTTTCATTGGCCGTTATCAAATTCCTTGGGAACGTTGCCTAGTCATTCAGAACGCAATTGTACCTATTGACGTAGACCTTGATAAGAAGCCTACTGACAAGGTTCGTCTGATTTATACACCTACACCGCATCGTGGTCTGAATATCCTCCTACCAGTCTTCGAAAAGCTGTTAGAAGTCTATCCTGATCTAGAGTTAGATGTTTTTTCTTCATTCAAGCTTTATGGATGGGAACAAAGAGACGATCAATTTAAGTCTCTCTTTGAAAAATGTGAGAATCATCCTAACATAAATTATCATGGTTCACAATCTAACGAAGTCGTTAGAGAAGCCTTGAAGAATGCACATATCTTTGCATACCCTTCAAAGTGGCAGGAAACAAGCTGTCTATGTCTTATAGAAGCTATGTCTGCCGGTCTGATCTGTGTTCATTCCAATTTAGGCGCTCTTTACGAGACAGCCGCTAATTTTTCATATATGTATCAATTTACAGAAGATGAAAATCGTCATGCACAAATATTTTACAGTGCATTGAGAATGGGTATTGAAAATCTCAAGAATGATGTTAATATAGGGTTGAGAATAAAGCACCAGAAGGTATATGCAGATCAAGTTTATAATTGGAATGCTCGCAAAGACCAATGGAACGCTTTACTTAATTCAATGTTAACTCTACCTAGAGAATTCGAAAAGCCAAAGTTTGTTTACAATACAGGATATTAATTATGACTGAGAAACTACCAGTAAATATTGAAGAAAAAGGTTGGGTATTGGATTTTCGCTACAAGAATAAACTTGTAACTGAAGATTTTATTCGAAATCTTATTGAAAAGCAAATTCAATCTCTTAGCGATAAGGGTATTGAAATGTTTTCTGCTGCTCTTTATGCAGAAGCAAAAAAGCGTGCTAAACCACGATCTTTATCTATTGATCCTTGGGGTAATGAAGCCGCCTAAGCACATTGATATTTACAATTATTATTGTGCCATCTAGTAATATTAGATTTTAAAGCTTTTAAACCACACTTGATACAAGTAGACTTTTTATAAATTCTACTATCATTTGAGTGTTTGATTTTTTCTAATGTTTCTAAAGAATGGGATATTCCTTTATTCCAAGGGATATCACCACTTTTAAATTGTTTAGGTGGAATAATTCCTTGTTTAGCAATAGATTTCTTTTTTCTGGTTTCTTTAGATTCTTTAATTCCTTTTTTGACTCCGACAAGTTCACCAGATAGCCAACGAGGATCATCTTTAGAGACTTTTAGACCAAATCCATTTTTATCAACAACTGATATTTTACCTTTATTTGCTTTAGAAATTTTTTGTTTTTGAAAATTTGTTTTTGGGTTTCCTTTTTGTAAAGGAAAACAATCTCTACCGCCTTCTGTCAGGTTATATAAAATACCTGTTGAATTTAGTTTTCTGCCATAAAATGCAATTAATTCTTCTTCTAAATAAAATGCTTCATCTTCAAAAAGATCAGTCGCATACATAATTATGGGAGGATTTTTATTTGTCTCTTGACGAATTGTTTGAATTAAGTTATACTTATCTAAATTAGTATACTTTTCCCTACAGTGTGTTAAATGTATTTTATGTCTGTTTCCACAACCTTTACCAATATAAAATGGCTGATTATTATCTAAAGGGTTTAAATAAATGTAAACATAAAATTTAGTTTCTAACATGAGTGATTCTCCTTACTTATTATTTATAGAAAAATCACTTGATTTTCACGGAAGGATGATAAATATTTCAATTTTGGTAGATTTTCACGGAACCATGATAGCCTCTATCATGGTTCAAATTCATAGAGATAATAATTATCTGATCGACGAAGACCTGATTAGACACAGTATTCTCAATAGTATTCGTCGATATAGAACTAAGTTTGGTCGAGAATATGGTAACATGATTATTTCATGTGACTCTGGTAGTTCTTGGCGATACTCTATATTCGAACAATATAAAGCAAAACGTAAGAAAAGTAAAGACGAATCTGAATTTGATTGGGTAGCTATTCACGAATACATGGATAAAATCAAAAAAGAATTGCGTGAATATATTCCTTTTCCTGTCCTTCAGGTTGCCAACGCCGAGTCCGACGATATTATCGGAACTTTGGCTTCTTCACCATATGTGAAGAAGTGTCTGATTATTTCGGAAGATAAAGATTTCTTACAATTATTATCAGAAAAAGTTTCTATATACAAACCTATTAGAGATATATTAATCAAGTTGAAAGATTGACCAACCTTCAGAATTTTTTCTTTCCTCAAAATTTCTAATAAAATTTGCTTTATTAGAAATTTTTGGTACAGTATTGTATTCTTCATTAACATCCTTATATAATTGACTAAAAGATATTTTATGTATATTACAAAATTTTTTTAATTCTCCATGAATAATATACTCTATATCATTATGAAAGCGTATATAAAAGCCATTGATTTATCCTATTTTCTGTGGTAATATATTATTTATATAATAGGATAAGGATTTTAATCAATGAAGGAAGAATTTTATACTAAAGATGAAATAAAGAAGTTTCTGTTTGAGCACATTATTAAAGGTGATGCAACGGATGGAATACCGAATATATTTTCTGATGATGATACTTTTATTAATAATACCAAGAGACAAAAGCCAATTTATCAAAAAAAGATTGATGAATGGTTTATAAATAAAAATGAGTTTGATAAGGTCATTGCAGACTCTCACTATATCAGAAATGATCGATTAATTAATTTAAAGCATACACCAGCAGAAATCAAGGCTGATATTATAAAAGATTTGATTGATCAAAGCAAAAAGCCAAATTTGCTTATGGATTATCTTCAAAAGTATAATCTTGCATATTTGCTAGAACATTACCAAGAATTTATTTAGGAGACATGAATGGCAAGAAATAAACCAATTTCTGAGGTTTTTAAGGAAGCATCAGAAATCCGACTAAAGAAAGATCGCATTGATTTTCTGAGAAGTCATGCAACGCATTTAATGCGTTATGTCGTGCAAGGAGCATATCACCCTAACGTGTTTTGGCTTTTACCTAAAGGTGTACCTAACTTTAAGAGGTCAGAGCCAGTGGGGTCCGAAGGGGCTTTCATGCAGGAATTTAATCGTCTTTATCTATTCTGTAAAGGCGGAAATGATAATCTAAAACAGTTTGATAGAGAAAGACTGTTTATTAATATGTTAGAAAAACTTCATCCAGATGATGCAATTCTACTTTGTCATGTTAAGGATAAAAAAATTAATTATTCATTTCTTACATATGCTCTTTTTAAGGAAGCCTTTCCTGACTGGCTACCAGAAAAAGCTAAAGAAGAAAATGATGTTGACTAAATCAGAAATTGAGGATACAATTCGACATCTAAGAAAAAGATCAGATGCTTTTAACTATTATAAGGAAGGATTTTCTTATGACGTAAGAGACGAGCGAGTTGATTACCTTGTAATTGGATTTCTAGAAGATTTTTTAAAACTAGATAAGGAAAATAACAATGAATAATGATTTACGCGATACAATGGAACGATTTCTTAAGGGAATGTTCCAGAAAGCAAGCGGAGATAGAATTGATGAAGTTCTATTCAAGCAAGTTAAGGGAAATAATACAGTCGTATTCAGAACCCTTGTAGACAAGGACGAACTCGATCTTAGGGAAACCTATAACGAATATTCATTAACTTCAGATGAACTTCTTGAATTCATTTTGACCGATCAAAAGGTTGTCGATTTCATTCATGGTTACTATGCAGAAAGCCTTGCTGAGCTTCATGGTTACTATGATCCTGATTTTGAATTCGATGATGAATTAGAAGATGCATTTTTTAAAGGTTTAGTATAATTGCCTAATTATAACGTAGAAAATAAAGAAACAGGCGAATATTCAACAGTATCAATGCCTTGGGTTGAGTTTGAGGATTATCTAAAAAATAATCCTCAATTTCGACAAGTTTTTGAAAAGGTTAGACTTAGTTATAGAGGCGTCGGAGACGTCAAAGTTCCCGAAGATTTCAATAGTATATTGAAGAAAATCAAAAAGGATTATCCGGGGTCTACAATTAATCCATTAAAGTAAAAGGTTATAAATAATGGAAGAAGAACAAGAGCAAAAAGAAAAAGGAGACTTCTTGACCGAACGTAAGAGTAATAAGAAACCACAACTCCGTATTATTAAGCCAAAAACAAAAAATCAAGATAAAATTTTTAAAGCATTTGAAAATGAAAAACATGTTTTGATACATGGAACAGCCGGTACAGGTAAGACTTTTCTAGCACTTTATCTGGCACTTGATGCAGTTTTGAATAAAAGACTTTTTAATGAAGTGGTAATTATTAGATCAGCAGTTCCAGCAAGAAAGCAAGGCTTCTTACCCGGAAACGAAGAAGAAAAGAACGAAATTTTCGAAATACCTTATGAAGCTATTGTCAATGATTTGATGCAGGCTCCCGGTCAATATAAATTTCTCAAAAATGAAAAGAAAATTAGATTCGTTTCTACCTCTTACCTTAGAGGTATTACACTAGAAAACGCTATCGTCATTATTGATGAAGTACAAAATTTCAATGGTGGTGAAATCGATACCAGTATGACACGAGTCGGTCATGGTTGTCGAGTTATGATTTGTGGTGACACAAAGCAAAACGATCTACTTTATCTACATGAAGACTCATGTTTAGAAGACGTTTTGAAGATTGTAGATAAGATGAAGTCTTTTGCTACAATTAAAATGACTCCTGCCGATAACCAGAGACATGATATTGTCAGAGAATGGATTGAAGCAAGAGACAGTAGTTCAAATACTCTGCCTAGATTTATTACAGGTTAATAATCTTGTCAGGATGGATTTATGAAGGTAAAGAAATAGACGAATCAGACATTCCAGCCGGAAGCGTAGGATTCGTCTATATCATTTTTATAGCCGGTACAGATAAAAAATATATAGGTAGAAAGATTTTAACTTCTACCAAGAGGAAACCTCCGAAGAAGGGTGAAACCCGACGCACCAAAGTCGTCTCAGCTTCTAACTGGCAAAATTATTACGGTAGCTCTGCTGAAATGAAGAATCTGCTATTGACACAGGGTAAGGATGCCTTTATAAGAAAGATTGTTCGCTTCTGTAAGAGCAAGTCTGAAATGGCTTACTACGAGGCAAAGCTTATATTTGAAGAAGACGCCTTACTTAAAGATGAATATATCAATAAGTGGCTCACCTGTCAAATCAATGGAAAAAATCTAAATTATCTAAGGAAGTAAATTGAGTCGTTATCATATTTGTAATAAGTGGGACTTCAGATTCTTGAAGCTCGCCAGAGAAGTTTCTACGTGGTCTAAGGACGGAACAAAAATAGGGGCCGTATTGGTACGTCCCGACAAGACAGTCGCCTCAGTAGGCTTTAATGGGCTTCCTAGAGGCATTGAAGATCAAGACTATCTTGGAAACCGAGAACTTAAAAATAAGTTTGTAATTCATGCCGAGCAAAATGCAATTCTTTTTTGTAGCGATAAAGACACCAATAATTATACTATGTACGGTTGGGGTCTGCATCCTTGTGCTCATTGTGCTTCCGTATTAGCACAAAAAAATATCAAGAGAATTGTTAGTATAGATGCTGCTAAGTTAGCATCACCTTCTTGGAAAGAAGCACAATTTCTTGCAGAAGAAATTCTAAAAAAATGTAATATTGACAACGATCACTATACAATAGAGGAATTTGAAGAAGATTATGAATATATCAATAAGTAAGGGTAACGATGAATTAACACAGCTTGACAAGATTGCCAAGGTGCTGTATGAAATGTATAATTTCGATACGCAACCTGATATGCTAGTCACAGGCATATTTACGACACCTTATCAAAAGCAAGGTGTACAGTATACAGAAGAAGAACTGAAAAGTTTTAATTATCATTATGATAGAATTCAAAATAATGCTGACGAGAATACCCCAATGATTTATGCATGGCGTAAGTGGGGTCCAAAGGCTGTAGAAATTCAGCTTCGTTTAGAGAAACAAGGTTTAACAATAAAGGAAATTTAATATGTCAACAAATTATTTTTATGAAGAATTAGAAAAAATAATTTCAGAGTATAATTTTGAAATTGCTGATGATAATACATTCGTTAATATGAAAAAAAGTGTATATTCATTTGTAAATAAACTATATGATAATGGGTTTATTCTAAAAATTTCTGATAAAGAAGTTAATTTAGAAAACTTATGTATAGTAGTGTATTCAGAGAATGATAATATCACAGTTGTTTTTAATGATAATCGTTATGATGTTATGTTAAAAGTTGTATTTGAATTTAATTCTGTAAAATTTGAGGAAATCTAATACGTCAAAGTTGGATTGAAAGAAGGACATAAAATTATGAGTATTGAAGGTCGTGGTTTTAAGCGCAATACAATCGAAAAAGTTATTCGTGCAAAGATTAATAACTGGCTAAAGTCAATTAATGATGATAATCTAAAGAAAATAATCAAAGAAAATTACATTCTGACTGGTGGAGCTATTACTTCACTCTTGCAGGGTGAACAACCTAATGATTATGATCTTTATTTTGCAACTCGTGAGTCTGCTGTTAAGGTAGCAGAATATTATCTTGACAAGTGCTCAAAGGAGCAGGACAGCAAGGTTAAGATTTATATTGACGAAAATGTAGCTGATCGAGTCAAGATTGTCATCAAGTCAGTTGGTATTCTTCAAGGTGCAAAAGACAATACTGAAGGCTACGAGTATTTTGAGACTTTCGAAGGTCAAGATGGTGTAGCAGATACAATTGAATCTTACCTTAACAAGAATAATGTAAAGAGTCAAGAAAAGTATGCTGTTGCAATGGTAACAAGCAATGCTGTTTCGTTGAATAACGATGTACAATTAATTTTTCGTTTCTTCGGTGACGCAGCAGAAATTCATAAGAATTATGACTTCCTGCATGTTACAAATTATTTCACCGAAAAGGATGGTCTAGTACTCAATTCAGATGCTCTTGAGGCTATCATGTCCAAGACATTGAAGTATGTCGGATCACGATATCCGATCTGCACCATGTTCCGTATTCGAAAGTTTATCAATCGAGGATGGTCAATCAATGCAGGAGAAATGCTAAAGATTGCATTTGATATCAATAAGTTAGACCTTAATGATATCAATGTGTTCTATGAGCAGCTTGTAGGCGTCGATGCAGCATACTTTCATCAGCTTATGGGAATGCTCGATAAGTGGATTAAAAAGAATCCTGATGTAGAGCTAGATCGTAGCTATCTATTTGAATTGATTAACAAAGTCTTCGAAGATCATGATTTTTCTGATATGGAAGAACTTCATGACGAGGTAGACGGTGAGTGACTTCACATATAAGTGGGGAGAAGATGTCCGAGCAGGAATTTATTCATGGTGGCCTATTGCAGAGAAGCAAGGGCTCACCAAGGTTGAATTTCTTATCTATGCATTTGACTTGCTTATTAACGAAGATTCTGGTAAGCTAAAAGAGCTTATCAAGGCTTCTATTGAAGCTAATCCAGATATGGTAGCCAAAGCAAAAAAGAATCCTAAGCTTGCTAACTGGTTTATTGGTCAGGTAATGAAGTTAGATTCTTCTTTCGATCCTAAAGCTTTGTTAGAAGAAGTCAATAAACAATTAGAGGTATTGTAATGGATATATGCGGTGTTGATATTAGATTAGATCAATATCAGATTTCTTCACAAAGAATAAAGAATTCTCTTGAATTAATTTTTAAATATGGTCAAGTAGATGGTTCACACCATAAGGCTTGGGTTATAGATCAAGTTACCAGAATTCTAACAGAACATCAATATGATGAATTTGTTTCTGAATATGGTGGTTATGGCGAATTTGAATGGGATACAGGAGTTGCTCCATGATTAATATACTTAATACAATTAAACAGGCTATTAAAGAAACCATTGAAGAAATCGGAATGGCTAATTTCCGTAGAACATCTTTCTTTGCCTCAAATCAAACAAAATATTCTGACTACTGTCCAGATTACGATAATGTAACTCAGGTAGAAAAGAATATCTATACTGATGGAAAAGAATTCTTTTTTTCCGATGAAACCGGAGATTTAGCCGGTCCATACGAATCAGTAGATCAGGCAAGAACTAAACTCAAAGAATATTGTCATTGGTTAGAAACAGGAGAAGTGGTATGACACACGATCAAGTTAAAAATGTTGTAAAGTATCCTACAGAATTTAAGCGTAATTACAAACGTTTTTATGGAAGACACTGGATCGATCCTCAAGATACTCATGAACCTATTTCAACACAACAAATTTCAATATTTGTTCTTGGGCTTGTAGTATTTTTATGGATTGCAGCTTTTTTAATTTAAGGGTTGACATTCAAAGTCGGATATGAGATAAATAGATTGTAGACGGAATGAATAACTAAACTTAGAAATCTCTAAAGAAATCTCTAAAGAATGTTCTTGGTTCCCTATGTATATGTATATGAATAGTAGTCTTACTACCATATATGTACAGCGTTCGTTCTGTTTACATGTAAACGTTGAGCTATCGTAGATAGTGCTGAAAGACCGGGGGGCAGTACCCCGCCGGTCCACCAAAAGTGTATATGAGACAATTAAAATTATTCGGATAATAAAGATTATAGTCGTTATAATGTAATCCGAACATTATACATATACGTTTTTGATGGGCCGGAAATAGGCTCGATTTTGGCAGGAAGTGGGTAAGGAGTTTACCGGGCGGTGTCGCTCTGATACGGGACACAAAACTGTAAATGTCGCAGCTAATGACAATAGACCCGCTGTTTCTGAAGCAATGAGAATTGCAGCTTAAACTTTAAGGTTTTGCAGTCCGAGGGGAACTGTATAAAATAATCCCCTCACTTCTTTCTTTTATATTAGAACATATATAACGATCATTAACTCGACCTTTATGACCGCCTACATAAAATAATTTAGCTTTGGTATCATACCAAATGTATACATAACCAGTATAAATAATTGTTGACAAATGCTGTCTCCTAAATTAAAGTCTAATGAGATAGAATGAATGGAAGCGGGAACTTCGCGATTCGTGTCATTTATTTATAGGAGGATAATATGACTAAGAAGCAAAATCGCCGTGCTCGTCGCATCCTCAACAATAACATGGAATTCAATATGCCGATTTCCGGTCACAAAATGAACAAGATTAAATATGGTTGTGGATTAGCAGTACAGGATATCAAACTTAAATATAACGAAGAATAAGGAGTAGATATGTCTATCTATAAAAACCTTACCATTGCAGAATGGCAACATAAATTCGCCGGAGAATTTTTTGATCTTTTTGTTGAATATGAATTAAAATCGTTTGGTAAACGTATTATATTAGAAGCAAATCTTTATGAAATTGCTTATAATAATGCGGTAGCAGCTTCCGACGAGTGGAAACAAATTGATCCTGTGGAATCTGCAAAAATTAAATTTCTCGAATTAAAGATAGGATAATATGTTAAAGAGTTTACTATTAGTTTCTACACTGATTTTTGCATCAGTAGGTATTGCACATGCCACAGAATTAAAAATTACAAAAGAAATGCAGGCCGAAATGTGTCCTACACCTTTTGATCATTCTAGGATTGGTAATCAAAAGCCATCTTTTGGTTGGGTAAATCCATTTACTGATGTGATTAATAGTTATTATATCGGTCCAGAAGGTATTGTTCTGCATGTAGAAACAAAGATTAAAAATAATAAAGTTGTTTCAAGCTGTATAACAGAAGTTGGAGCTATTCCGGGTGTTATTGATATTCCTACACCTAATACAGCACCAACACCAAAGGACGCACCAAAGGGTGATGTTCCTGCACTATAAGGTAAGATATGTCTATTGTAAATAAGCTAACCGAAAAAGTTTTCGAATATTTTAAATATCGTGATGTCGTTAAAGAATTAAGTTCAATGACAGACCGAGAACTTTGTGATATTGGTATTTCACGTTGCGATATTCCATGCATTGCTAAGGAAGCCTCAAAAAATGGCTAAACTTTTAAAAGATATTCTTATATCAGAAGGAATCGAACATCTGTTCAAAAATCGAGCAGTAGGAATGATTTCTGCTGTAAAAGGACATCATACAGAAAAGCAAAATGCTGATCTAACAAGCCAGCTTGGAAAAGCTTTAAAAAATCGTGGACATACTGTAATACCAGCAAAAGGTGGCTACGTCGAAAATTTTGGTACAGATGTTGCAAAGCATTCTCATGAAGATTCATTTGTGGTTGCACATAAAACGCAGGGTGATGATCATGGTGCTTTGTTAAAAGATTTAACAGAACTTGGTGCTCGTTACGGTCAAGATTCTATTCTTCATAAGCCTCATAATTCAGATGTTGCATCATTTCATGGTACAACAGATGGCGTTTGGCCGGGAAAAGGAAAAGTTGAACCTGTAGGAAGACTAAATACTAAGTCTAAGAATCCACAGTATTACACAGAATTGCCAAACGGCAAGCGATTTTCCTTCGAATAGCACTTGACATTTTATTCTCTTGTGAGATACTAAATTTTCATGATGGAGATAAAAATGACAAAAGAACGTTGGAAGGCAAAAATTGTTATAAATGTACCTGTAAAAGGTAAGATTGAAGAAATCGAAGAAATTTTTCTTTTTGATGAATATGTGGAATTAGGCGACTATATCGAACAAGGTCCAGATTGGAACCTAATCGTTAGAGTTACTGTAGTTCATAACACATAGGAGCATTATGTTAAAATATCTTATCCCTTTTCTGCTTGTATCAAGTCTCGCCTTTGCTGATGAAGCAAAGATTAAGACGCCAAAACTCGACAAAGTATCTTGTTCAACAAATTTTGAACAAATGAAGTCTGACCTTCATAATGCCGGTTATACAGCATTATTCGTTGCCAAAGATGTAAAAAATAAATCAATCTTGCATGAAGTGATGTATGATGCAGCCACCGATCATTTGGCTTCTATTACTATGTATACAGAAGCAGATGGTAAGACTGTGGATAAGATTTGTCTCGATAATGTATTAGTCGAGCCATATGGATTTGGTCCCACCTTTAGGGACTTCGTTGTTCATCAAAAGATCGACGACTTCAATAAAGCAGCAGATGCCGTTGTTGAAGAAAAAAAGAAACACGCCTTAGAAGAACATGATCCTTTTCAGGGTGATCCTACTAAATCATAACTAATGGAGTTTAAAATGAGTAAGACAGCAACACAGTATAGTGCAGAAATTGAAACACTTTTGAGTGAGGCAAATAAGAATGTTGAAAAGGCACTCGCACTTGCAAATGAAACAGGATTGGTTGTAAATTATCATCCTGATGGTATGGGAACTTATTATCCAAAGCTTACTAAGGATCAAGTCCTCAAGTGGGTTGAAGAAGGTTCATACCCCAACCTAAGTTGGGAAGATAGGGATCGTGCTGATCAAATTCTTTCAGGAGAAGTTGATCACTTCGACGAAGATGATGATTATGATCATTGGCAGACATCATTTTGTTAATAAAGGAGATTTAAAATGAATAAGTATTCAAAGTCAGAAGCCATTTCTCTTGTTGAGAGTGGCGATTATAATGCTCTTTCTGAAGAAGATAAAAAGCTTGTAATTGTCGCTCTAAAGGGTGATACTGAGTCAGAAGAAGAATGGACTTCTTCTGACTGGAACAATTCTGGTTGTATTGATTTCTAATTAAGGAATTTTATTATGATTTTTGTGACAGGATCAAGTGCCTTAAAGAATTATTTCGGTAATTCTTTTTGGCGTGAAATGAAAGACGAAGATTATCTTATCTCACAGGAGAGATACGACTTTGTGAAAAAAGTCTATAAAGATAATAAAAGTTTTATTATGGAAACTGCCACAAAGCGTGGTTATACCATGTTTGTAAACGGTAGCAAGCCAGTAGAATTTGAAATTTGTGAGCCGGGAACTACTGGTTACGAATTCATTCAAATTCGTAACGAAATCTCACAATATCCAAAAAAGAGTATACCATTTCTAACACCTTTTGAGGTAGGAATGTTTAAGTATACTCATAGGTTCCTGAAGAATTCACCACACTTTAAGAAGACTATGGACGATTTAATCATGCTGAAGTCTAAAGGATGGATGCATGATAAGTCAATTTTTTATGCTGACTGGATCAAAAAGCGAGAAAAAGAAACGTATGACTATAGTCATCCAAATCTAAACGTAAAGAAAAATGATTTTTTTCGTAAGGATACTGGTATCGACTATATCTATGATCATGATAGTATTCACGTATCAGTCGCTTTAGGCGAGCGTCCTGCATATTTTAAATATTTAGCAGATGGTGCAGCAATCAAAACTTCTAAAGAGAAGTTTAATTCTTTGCCACTTGAAAAGCAACTTCATGGTCCTCTAGAAGAATCATATGTGCTGGCATTAGAGCGTCACCAGATACCGAATGGATTTAAGCCTGATCGTCGAAAGTCTTTCGAAATCGGTTTGATGAAGGTTTGTACTTCTGTGACTTCAGGATGGTTCAGAGAATTCGCTTACTCAAATTACTATGACATTTTGAAACTTTACGACGAGAATTATGTTGACAAGTTTCACATTGCTCTAGATAATGGTGTCATAAAACCATTTACAGGTACAATGTAAGGAAAATTATGTATAATACAAGACCAGAAAGATTTCTCAGCCATGATCAGATTAGGGCTGTAGAAACATTTGCTTCGCTCCATATGGGAACTGGCATTAAAAGAACATACGCAATTGGTGATATTCATGGTTTGAGTGATCACCTTTTGCGTCTGTTGAAATTTATCAACACTTCTCAGCCTTTTGATACACGTCCTTCTCGATTAGTGTTTCTAGGCGATTATATCGACCGTGGAAAGGCTTCAGCAAAAGTCATTGCCATTATCCGCCTTCTACAGGAAATCATGCCAGAAAGCTCCGTAGTGGCTCTAATGGGTAATCATGAGCATATGTTCATTTCTTATCTACGAAGCGAACGTCGTAGCCGTGTTTATCAGGAAACCTTAGATTCATTTCCGACTAACAATATTCCTGTAGATGTCGAAGAATGGCTTGTTGACCTTCCAAGATCAGCAGAAGACGATCTACATTTTTATGTTCATGGTGGAGTTAATCCTGCATATCCTTTTGATAAGCAGGACGAATATGATATGATTTGGATGCGTGAGCCTTTCTTAAGTTCTACAAAAGACTTTGGTAAGCACGTTTTTCATGGTCATACACCTGTATGGAAGATTGATAGTCGAGAAAATCGAACAAATGTTGATACTGGTGCAGTCTTTGGAAACTTTTTGACAGCAGCCGAAATTAAGAATGATGTCAAAAAACCAGTGTCATTTTTTATGGTAAACGAATCAGGGGCCTATTGGGATACAAATGAGTAAAATTAAAGTAGAAATCGCCGAAGAAATTTTAGATAAGTTCTTCGGAATTTTTGATGATGAAGGCATTGACATATGGCCTGATGAAGTGATAGACAGTCACAAAGAACTTGTGACTGAACTTCTTAAGGAAGCTGTTCTTGACATTCTTAGGGAATATAACATAAAGAGTTGAAAATGATTTTTCAAATTGGTGATAAGGTTGTTTCAACCACAAAAGATGTTATTGTTGTAAAAAATTGCATTTATACTGTAAATGCAATCAAAACTACATCTAGTAATTTATCGAGTTATGGTGGAGAACAACAAGTTTATCTTCTTGAATGTGATGCATGGTTTGAAGCTAAACAATTCAAGCTTCATTCCAGAAATATGTATATCGTTGTCAAAAATTATACGTCTGTTATTTCAAGACATTATAATGATGAAGACGCTGTGAAATGGATTAAGACACAGAACGATCCTGTAAACATTTATACAATTTTCTTGGCAGTACGAGAATTCAAGGCTGTTCAAACCATTGAGTGGAAGGAAGTAGAAAATGTCACAGTTTAAGCTTAATTTTTATGGTATTCTTATTGCAAGTGTTCTGACAGCAGTTTCATATGTTGCAGGAATTTACTTCCAATGGATCGACAAGCTGAATTGGTTAGAAATCTTTTCAGTATGTACATCATACTGGTGTACATATCTTTGTGTATTTCAGTCAAGGTTCAATTATCCGATTGGAGCAGTATCAGTCATTGCTCTAGGCGCTCTATTCTATCAGCAAAGCCTATTCGGATCAGCAGCATTACAGGTTTACTTACTTCCTTGGCTGATCTATGGATGGTTTCGTTGGGGACCAGATGACGCAACACTTCCTATTTCTCCTATTATTTGGGGATTTTCAAGTCCGTCAGAATGGTTTTCAAGAATAAACATTTTCAATTTTTCTCAATTGAAGAATAATTGGAATTTACTTGTAGGTGACTATACTGTTCTTTTGGTAGTAGCATACAGCCTCATTTTCTTTACATCAAAGACAATCGATGGTAATGCTGTTGCTCTTGATAGCTTTCTATTCGCCGGATCAGTTGTAGCACAACTTATGCTTGATAATAAAAAGATGGCAAACTGGTGGATTTGGATTGCAGTCGATATCGTTTCAGTGTATGAATATTGGGGCCAAGGACTTAAGGTTCTGGCTATTCAGATGGCAATTTTCATTCTAAATGCTCTTTGGGGTCTATACGAATGGAATAAGTCAAAGAAGGTCGTAATCGATAATGTCAAACTTCCTCAACCTAAAATTGGTGGATTAATCTGATGAATGGTCTGATCCTGATGACAGCTATGCCCCCAACAAGGGGGCATGAATTTTTAATTGAGTATGCTGAAAATTTTATGAATTCTAGTTTTAATTCAAATCTTTATGTTATGGTGAATAGTCGTTCTCACGAGCCTATCATCGAAAATGATAAAGAAATTGCTTTTCGTAATCAATTTAAAAACAAAGATCGAATTCATTTTCATTTTTTTAATCAGGATATTGTACAAGAGCCGTCAGATCATCCTGATTTTTGGAATATTTGGCATGATATAATCTTCTCTAATGTACAGGCAAAAATTGATTTTGTTTTTGCATCAGAACTCTATGGACTTAAGCTGGCAGAAGTGCTAAGAGCTAAGTTTATTCCTGTTAATATTGGACGTGACATTCTACCTATCTCAGCTACACAAATTCGTAACGATCCGCTCAAGAATTTTGAATGGATCATGCCAGAATTTCAAAAGATGGTAAGGCAGACTGTTACAATCTTCGGTCCTGAGAGCGTAGGCAAGACTACCCTGTCCAAGGCTCTATCCAAGGAAATTAATGGTCATCTGGTTCCTGAATGGGCCAGAGAATACCTAGAGACTGTTGGCTCTGACATTACCGAAGATAAGATGAAAATTATCATTGATGGACAGAAATCATTACAACAGTCTGTTATTTCTTTTGAAAATAAGCCTTTTATCATTCAGGATACCGACCTGTTTTCCACATTAGGATTTTATAGGTTGTGGCGTGGTAATAATCCTAAATTGGTAGAAACATTGGCTATATATCTCGCTTCAGATTTGTATATTCTTCCAAATGATAAAATTCCTTTTACACCAGATCAGCTTCGATTTGGTGGCGACAAGAGGGAGAGTGATAATTCATTTTGGATTAATATTCTAGAAGAATATTCACTACCTTATTACGTGCTTCAGTCATGGAGTCCAGAAGCCCAATTGCAAGAAGCTGCAAAATATTGTCGAAACTTTTTTAATAAAAAAATTAATTGGAGATTTGAGCGATAATGCAAGACAGACTTGAAAATCTTAAAGCTGCAAGATGTTGGAAAGATGAACATTCTTATGGTAAATCATGTTCCAGTTGGATAGGTTTATCTAAATTTGATGTGGAATGGGCTGTTTTTGAGATAGAGACTTTACGAGAAAAATTAAAGGAAAAATACGCAAAAAATCCTCCTTTAATGCGTTGACAAAGGCTCTTTAAGAGGGTATACCTATTTACATGATGAACAACCGAGAGGTTTTGAAATGATCACCGACCGTTCCTTTGGAATTGAAATTGAATTCGTGTTTCCTGATAATCATTATGGCGATTATGATGATTTTGCTCAGCTTGTCTCTGGGCAAGGTATCGATTGCCGTAACAAGGGTTATTCTCACAATATTGTTAATTATTGGAAACTTGTTCCTGATGGTTCTGTGGCTGGTGGGGCCGAGATTGTTTCGCCCATTCTTCGTGGTGAAGAAGGTGTTGAGCAAGTCGTCAAGATGTGCAATATTCTGCGTAAGCTGAATTGCAAAGTCAATAACACCTGTGGTCTTCATGTCCATATCGGTGTCGAAAAGGAAGTTGAAGAAAATGATGTCAAATTCTTCAAGAATTTGCTTCGCATCTATACCTCTTTTGAGCATGTGATCGACAGCTTCATGCCTCCTTCTCGTCGTGCAAGTGCCAACAGCTATTGTGCTTCTCTGAAGGATATTAACCCTCAGTCTACCGAAGAATTCAAGACTGTTGCCGACGTTATGAGGGCTCGTTTTGGTCGTTATTATAAGATCAATATGGAAAGCCTGAATAACTACAAGACTGTTGAATTTCGTCAACATTCTGGTACTCTGGACGGCACCAAGATTGTTTCTTGGATTAATTTCTGCTTTAAGATCGTCGAAAAGGCAAAAACTGAAATTCCTGAAGTCTTCGCTCCTTCCATGATCGAAGAAACTGTTTTACAAAATCCTGTTATGCCTTATATTCGTCATCGTTATTCTGCTGAAAAATATATTGTTGATCTGCTTTTCAGCAGGGGTCAACAAGGTTTGACCACTGAAGAAGCCAAAAGAGCTTTTGAGGCTACTACTTCTCTTGGTGCAATCATCAGGAAGCATGATATTCCTGTTAAGGTTGTTCAGGAAGGTCACAAAAAGCGTTTCATTGTGTCTCCGGTCGAAAAGAAAGTGAAGAAGTTTCAGTATCGTACCGATCCCAATTTCTTCAATTTCGACAATCTGATCAAGTTCGTCGGATTGAATAATCTAGAAACTGCGTTCTTTCAGGAACGTATGGAAAGTCTTAACGCCTAATAGGAGTGGAATATATGCTTTATCTTGCTTATGGTAGCAATCTCAATGTCGAACAAATGAAGTGGCGTTGTCCAGATGCCACCCCTGTAAAGGGTTTGGCAATTGATAAATATAAACTGGTGTTTAAATATTTTGCAGATATTGAAAAGGATGATGATAGCATCCTTTATGCTGGTTTGTGGGATATTACGCCAAAGTGTGAAGAAAGCCTAGATCACTATGAAGGTGTAGATAATCAGCTTTATTTTAAGCGATATTTTCGCTATAAGGGTGATCCTGTTCTTTATTACAAGATGAATAATTATAAGATCGAAAAGCCAAGTCGATCTTATGTTCAGACTATTGCCAAGGGCTATAAAGATTTTAGTCTACCTGAAAGGTTCCTATATGAAAGTGTAGGAAAGGCAATTCAGTTTGAAGAAGAATTCAAATACTTTGAACCAGAGGAAGAAACCTTTAAATGAAAACTTTTAGATACATTGATAATGACGCTCGTCGAAATATTACAGATGGACGAGAGCTTGATCATGTTCCACAACAAGGGGAAATAATTTCCCCTTTTAATACCCCTAACGGACGAGTAATTTGGGAAGTTGTCTATGTCGAGGATATTGACTTAGACTATACATTCGTATATGTTCGTCACAAAGGCTTTCAAAAAGAATGAATAATCTTCTTCCTTCTAAGCCTAAAGAATCAAAAAATAAAAAGACGTGGTATCTAACCGACGATCAAGTACGTGAAATTAATAGACAGATAGAAGAAAATGAGTCCCTTAAGAAAGAAAAGACTTCTAATGCTGGCAACCAAGCCAGCAAATCATAAAAGATTTTATTCCGAGTATTGCATTTTAATGCAAGAAGGTTTAGTATATTGGACGTTAGGAACAGCCTTTCTTTCCATAGCTGGTGAGAAAGAACTAGAATCCCTTATTATGGAGAAGAACAATGTCCGACAAGCAGAAAAAGTCCAAGCCACCATATGAAGGGCTCAAGAACGTCTCTGAGAGCTTTACCATGACCCTTTTAGAGGGAACCGAGGCTACCTTCGCCATTTTCGACGGAAGCCAGTCAGTGGCCCTTATAACGGTCGTAGATAAGTCCCGCAAATATAAGATCACAATGATGGAGATTGAGTGATGGAAACCGGATTTACAGCCAAGGCTCGTTTTGTAGCATTCTCCCTTCATGAAGGCAAGATGTATGGACGTTTTCCATATTGCTTTCATCTTGCAGATGTGGTAAAAAACCTCGTCAAGTTTAATTACGACGACGAAGATATGATTGCTGCCGGTTATCTTCATGACGTGATCGAGGATTGTGGACAGTCCGAAGATGGTTTGTCTGACTTATTCAATCCAAAGGTTGCCAAACTCGTTGCGGCTGTATCAGGAAAGGGTGTAAACCGTAAGGAAAAGAAAGCCGACATGATTGCCAAGCTTCAGGCTTATCCAAAGGCAGTCCCTTTGAAGATGGCCGACCGTATGGCTAATATTCAAAATTGCAAAGAATTTAACCCTCGTATGTTGGATATGTATCGAAAAGAAATGTTTGACTATCAACAGCTTTTCAGCAATACTAATTACAACATGTGGATCGCAATGGAGAATTTACTATGAATAAATTTTTTAAAGCATTTTTTGAATGGGAAAATGTAAGACCAGCTTTAAACTGGATGGCTATACCCTTGCTTATATGGGTGGAACGATTAGTGGTGATAACCCTACATTCACTACATTTTGGTTCATTGGAGTGTCTGTGTTAGCTGTAGCCTGTTATTTGGATAAACTATGACATTATCAGTTACAGGGCTATCATTCGCAGGCGGATGTCTTTTTATGAATGCAAATCCTTGGATTTGCGGAATAGGATTTTTTATGTTTCTCGGAGCAGAACTTATAGCAGAACTTATAGCAGAACTTATAGCAGAACTTAATTAGAAAATTGATTATAACGCTTATGTTTACGATCAGACCATATGTAAACAAATCCATATTTTTCTTTTTTAATTTTAGACAAAATAATACTCCTGTAAATTTTGAATTATACAGGAGTATTTATTGTTTGTAAAGTAAATTTTATGTGGATTACAAACTTTTTATTAAGTAATCCACATAAAAAGTTTGTATTTTACATAAGATTTTGTATGATAGTACGGTTGTAGAATACGTTAGAATCCTGTAGGATAGCACCCTGACCGACTGTTAGACCCTGTGCGAATGGGTTAGCCACAATACCATAACGAGTCTTGAATCCAATCTTAGGCTGCATTGTGTTAGGATCAATTGCCTTCAATAGCTGCAATGGAATATAAGGACAGTAGAAGATACCAGCATCGAATGCAGATGTACCCTTATAACCTACTACAAGATAATCACCAGTTGCATATGGGTCAATATAAACCTTGTAACGACCGTTTAGAATACCGGCAAATGTATTACCAGTGTCGTCGATCTGTAGATCATTACCGTCTAGACGTGGTGTGAACTGTAGAACGCCAGCAGCTACTAGAGCAGATGCAACGTTAGAAGAACACAATACGATATTACCCTTACCACGACGAGTATTCTTTGCGATAGCGTTAGCTTCAAGGTCGATACGGAATAGAAGACCCTTAAACTTTTCAACTAACCAACGACCGTCTGAGTCTGCGTCAAGGTCGAACTGACCAACAGTTGTAGTACCAGACTGACAACCTACCTTAGCAGTAACAACGATTGTACGAATAACTTCACGATTAATTTCTGCAAGAATTTCTGTAGAAAGAATATTTGTCAATTCTGCTTCAGCGTCAAGACCGTGGATTGCCTTCAAGTCCTGTGCGATTTCGATTGAGTATTCTGCCTTCAAAGCACGTTCTTTAGCAGTAACAGTTGTCTTTTCAATGCTTAGAGCCATTTCAGGGAATACTGAGTTACCGTATCCAAGACCTTCAGCACCGGCTATTGTCATACCACCAGCAAAGTTATATGTGCTATTACCAGCGTTGTTAGAAATACCGGGAAGACCACCCAAGTTACCATTAGCACCACCGGGAACTGTGTTATTTGCATAACCACCAGAAATGGTAGAACCTGTACCGTTTGAAGTCATGTTAGCACCGGGCCAACTTGAGAATCCAGTATTAACTTCATTATAGAAGTTTTCATTACCTGTCATGTTGCCGTAACGGCTACGTAGAGCGAAAATCAATCCAGTTGGACCAGTCATAGGCTGGACACCGCAAAGATCATATGCTACAAGATTAGGTAGAGTACGTCTTACGAGAGAAATCAAAATAGGATCGAAAGTATCAATATTACCTGAACCAGATGTTGATGATGAAGTACCCATGTTGTTTGTTGGGAATTCTTCGGTCAATAGACCGTATTCAGCCTTAATTCGTTTTGCTTCAGCAAATACGCCATTGTCTAAGCTGTTCTGCAACACCTGAGCCATAACACCATCCTTAGTTGTATCAGGACGATTAACTAAAGGTGATTCTAGAACTGGCTTCCAGTTTTCGATTAATTGCTTTCTTGAAGTTACCATGTTTTTATTTCTCCTTGTTATTCTTTATTTTTATTTATAAAATATTAAAGTTTAGCGTTTTTAAGTACTTCGGCCATTCTGTTGATTCTTACATCTTCAGAATTTGTAGTCTTTGTTGGTGTTTCTGATACAAGAGATTCTGAAACAATATTTGAATCATTATTCTTTTCTCTGACAAAACCTTCCTTGACAATTGCTAATTTTTCTTTGAAGGATTCTTCAGTTTCGAATTCAATTGTTTCAGAAAGTTTCTTCAACTTATCCTTCTGAGGAAGGGTTAAGCCTTCAGAAAATGTATTAATAATTTCGTTCTTCTTAAATGTTTTAATCAACTTTTGTGTTTCGATATCTTCGTTAATTTTCTTGTTAAGAGTTGCGTTTAATTCTTCATTTTCCTTGACAAGCTTTTCAATTACGCTTACCTTTTCTTCAGGAACATCAATATAATTTTCTACGAATAGACCATGAAGTTTTTCTAGAAATTCTGAAACAAGTTCGTTACGAAGTGAAGATTCGATAGCTACTTCATTTTCCTTAACCCATTCTGATGCAACGTGAGTGACATATGTGTCAATCTGTTCGATCAAACTTTCTGTAAGTGAAGTAATTGTTTCGTCTAACTTTGTTTCATATGTTTCTTGAAGTTTAACAGCTTCTTCTGTAACACGAGAAATAACAGCAGTTTCGAAAAGTGTTGTCATCTTCTTCTTTGCATCTTCTGTTAATGTTGATTCTGCAAAGATGGCGTCCTGTTCGTTCTTTTGTAGCTTAGGAATAACTGATTCCATAGCTGCGGATGGATGCATCTGAATTGAGGCTGCATTCTTGGCTGCATTGTCACCAATGCCTGCACGAGCGGCTTCACCGCCTACTAATGCCTGTTGATCGTTGAAATACTTTGTAAGGGTCTGTGTGTCTACGTCTGCAAGACCACCTAGAATAGCTCTAATCATGTCTAGACGAGTCTTTGGATTACCATCACCTTCTGATCCGGGTGCAACATCTGCACTTCCATGTGCTTTAATTGTGCCTTGAGCGGGACTTTCATCTTCATCTAACTCAACTTCTTCAAGAACATATTCTTCACCAGCAATAAGTGCGTCGAAGTCTTCTGTTGTTAAAGTTTCGTTTTCATTGTTTTCCCATTCAATAGTAACAATATTGTCATCAACTGGTTTTACGATGCCAGTTTGATTATCATTCTTGTTTACAATAACTAAAGCTGTTTTCTTACTCATTATGTTCTCCTAAATGTTTTCTAATTTTATTTATTATTTAAACGTTTTTTCTTAATTCAGATAAGAAATTGTTGAAAATATTCACTTTTACTTCTTCAATTTGTTGCAAAGTCATCTTGTGAAGTTTTTTCTTTACGTTTGAAATATGTTCTGGAATCCATGCTCCATTACTTTCGTCATAGAAATACTCTACGTTTTCAAGAATACCTTTAACGAATGCTCCATGTGCTGAAGGATCGGATACAAGGTCGCCAGCAGTAATAAGCTTATAGCCGGGTTGAACTTCCATGATTCCGCCTTCTGCCAAGGCTTTTAAATTACCCATTCCTCTAGAAGATACACCTACTGATCCGCCAGATTCAATAAGACCCTTGACAAGATTACCATTAGCGTTATCCACCACAATAGCTTTACCGTACCAGTTAGAGCCTTCCTTCCACATATCGACTAATCTATGTGAGGTATTCTTTAAAGAAACGACTGGACCTTCTGGATGATCAATTTCACCCCATGCTGATCCGCCCTTGACTTTTTCATCAATATATTGCTTAACTGAATGATCATGATGTTCTGAACGATAAATTCTCTTGTTTTTATTAGGTGAGTCGAATTCAAGAAATTTACTTTCAAGATATAATTTTTTGTTAGCACCTTCACCTTCAAAAAGTGTCTTGACAGGATCATGATTTTGTAGTTCTATTAACAGTTTCATTTATTTAGCCTTTTTCTTTGAAGACTTTTTTTCTTGAGTATTTTCTTTTTCAAGATGTTGTAATTCATGTTCTAAATGTTCGATATCTTTAATGTATCTATTAAGTTTATCTTTGTTAGATTCTTTGACCACAGCAAATTTATTCTTTGCTATTTTGGTAGCTGCACGATTAATAAAATTAGAAATTGCTTTATTATTAGTCGGAGAATTGAAATCTGTGTCTACCCACTTGCCATCTTTGTCAAAGATTCTTCTAATAGTTTTCTTTTTGTGAGCATTACTATATCTGTCAGATAATGATACACTTTCAGAAGTCTGACTTCCTTCGACTCTCTTATCGTAATCAGCTACAGATTCGTCTTCATTACGGCCAAATCTATTTTGTTTACGAGCAAATTCTTTTACTTTTTTTGCAACGTCAAAGACACCATTATTTGGGTCAAGAAATTTGTCAGAAACAGAAGAAATTCTTTGTAATTTAACAAAATTTTGTTCTCCTTCTGGCTTAGGGGCCATCATAAAGAGTTGTTTTTCTTTTTTAGCTTCTACTATTTCTACAAAGCTCTTTGACATTATTGAATTCCAGTATTGTCTTTTGGATGAATTGTTGCATGAATTGCGTTAGACTTACTACCAGCACCAACTTTCATGCCATCAGCAGATTTCTTTTTCATAGGAATTCCTACTCGATTAATCTGGTCTGGATCGCTCTGGACGTTATTAGTTTTGCCACCGGCACCGACAGGTGAAGAAAGATTTCTTTCGAATAATTTCTGTCTTACTTCTTCTCTTTTTTCGGAGATAAGATCAAAACAAGCTTCTTTGACTAGAATATTAAATTCTTCAGAAATAATTAAAGGTTTCTTATCGAGAATAGCTTCAAAAAGTTTCTTATACTTATTTTCTTCTACTGTTGTAAATTCTACATCTTCTCTTAGACCTTTTCTTGATTCTAGAGCAGACTTCATTTCATCGTAATACTTTTCTTCCCAATGATTGGCAGCTTGCTTTCTTTGAGCAGGATCAAAAGCCTTATGCCAAGGTTGATTCTTATCACCATAAGCTGAATGATAAGCCTTAGCAGCATTGTCGGCATGATAGCTCCAAAGCTGACGAGCAGCATCTTTCTTATAATCTTTCTTTTCCATCTTCTTAACTAGATTATTAAGAATAGGTCTTTTTGATCTATCTTCCAAATCTCTATCATTATCAGCAAAAAGAATTAAATCTTTTACGTCGTGAGGGATTTGATTCCAATTTTCTTTTACAGTCATTTTTTTCTCCTAGTAAATTCTTATTTTTATTTATTATTTTTAAGTATTACGTATGCTTTGAAATTACTTGTGCTGCTTTTCTAAGGTCTTTTTCATCTTTAGGACTTTTCTTCTTGACATTAGTAAGAGCCTGTACAATGTGTTTAGCACCATCTACTTTATCTTCAGGATCGCCTTTATTATTTGCCTGACTACTGTCGTCTTCTGATCCATCATCCTCACTTCCGCCCTCTGGTTCGGGAGGATTGTATAATGGGTCTTGCATTTCTTCCATAATTTCTTGTGTCATCTGAACAATATCTTCATCAGTTTGCTGGAAGATATTCTTTCTTACCCATTTATGTGAGAAATATTTACCTATAATTTGTGACTGTTCTAATAGCATGAATGTGTTAAGTCTTGCAGTAAGAACTTGCTGATCGACCAATTCATCCCAATGTGTATCTCTGGCGAAATGATACTTGATTAGCTTTTCGATTAACTTAAATTCTTCAATAGACATTAGTCCTTTTAAAACTATATGTCTTTCGAGAGCCTTGGTAAATAAGAGTGTAAATTGCTGTCTTAAACGAACAATGAATTTATTAAATTTAACTTCGGCTCTTGAGATTTCTTGAGTGTTGTCACTAAAAGGAGAGTCTGAAAGAAGACGGTCTACAGGTACGTTTAGAGCGTTATACAGCTTCTTTTGGAAATAAACCACGTCATCCATCTGACCAAGATTTTGACCGCCCTGTAGCACGTCTACGGTCGTTCCACGTCCATCGGCCCACTTAGGAATCCAAAAGTCTTCGGTCATGGTCATCATTTTTCGGTCGTCGCGGACTTGACCAGTTGTGGCGTCATAAATCAAGCGATTTTTTTGGAGATTCATAACAGACTGAAGGTATTGCTGAGCCTTTAAAGGAGGAAGCGTTCCAACATCAACATTCCAAACACGTCTTTCTGAAGAACGAGAAAGACGATATATAATTAAAGAATCTTCTAATGTTCTTAGTTCGTTTGTAGGCTTAATAGCCTTATGAAGATATGAAAGTCCGATTGCACCATTTTCATCTGTTAAACCTGACGGAACATGAATTACAGAATCTTTAGAGATTCGAATTCCACCTGAAAGATCACCATTCATTCCATATGGAGCTTTGGTAATAGATGTAAATCCTTTTTCATTATAAAGATAAAATTCATTTTTTGTAATTTGAACTTCAGCGGCCTGATTTGAAATTCCTACAGGAAGTTTTTGATTTTGTACTTCTTTAATTTCTCTTAACTTACGAGGATCGACATATCTTAATTCTTTAATACCTTCTTGCGGAGCTTTAGGATCGATTACAGCGTGATAATAGATTCGACCGTCAATATACCATCTTTTAAAAATGTCGTATGCACTAGCATTGAAATCAAAGAGTGTAAGAACTTCATCAAATTGTTCTTTGATAATAAGCTTACTATTTTCTTCTAATGGTACATTATCAAGATCTATTTTTACAACATATTCTTCATCAGTAGTAATGGCCTGATTAACAATTTCTGCAATGGCAGCATCTACTTCAGGCTGACCAGAAATTTCTCTATATTTTGTAATGAATTCTGCTTCGGTCTTGATATTACCATTCATATCGACAAATGAGCCAGAAGCAAATGGTGTAGAATATATTACTGCGGCTGTAGAATCACTGTCTCTATCAACGAAAGAAATAGCATCATTGGCTACTTTATCTTGCTTTATATAATCTGGTGTGATACGATTAAACTCGAATCCGAACAATCTAATTGTCTTAATCCTTTTTTTCAAAGGTAAATCCTAATTCTTTATAGGATTTACCAATATCGGTTTTTAAAAAATATTTCAAATTATTACCATTTCTAATTTTTTTATTAGAATTTAAACATGCAATTCTTACTACGTCTTTAGAAATAATAATATCTTTTGGTTTATTTATAATTTTAAACTCAAACTCGAATAAAAAAAGGAGCCGAAGCTCCTTTAAAGTTTGTTAGTATTTTATTGTTCTTATTATTATACTGAGTAAACTGGAAGACCTGAAATCTGATTTCCTGAAGAAAGCTTGCAATTGTCGAAAGCGAAATCTACGTCGAATTCAGAAATAGCATTAGTCTGATTCCATGATAGACTAATAGGACCGACGCTTGATGGCCAAATACCAGTCAATGTATACTGAGCCAATACTGAATCATCCTGACCAAGATGATAAATGTCCATAGTTGCCTTATAATTTGTATATGATGCTGTTGGGTCCATAACGTTTTGATCTAACGCATCAATACCATTGCTCCAAGCTTCAAACATTGTTCTTGTAATATAGTCTTGATCTAGGATAACAGTTGTTTTCCAATTATTCCAAACGCGATCACCAGAGAACTTAAGAACACGGCCCATGTAGCCAACACTTACTACACCAACATCAAATGATGGAATAGAAGCTGCACGACATGTATATGTGAACTTTTCTGATGCTCCGGTATAACCGGAAACAACATTAGGTAGTGTGAGATTACACATAAAACGGCTTGGTCTAGCACCGTTATACTGTAATCCCTGTTGTAGGAAGTTGTCAATTGTTGCAAATGCCATTTGTTTTTCTCCTTAGTTTTTTATATTTATTAGATTGTTACTGTAGAGAATGCAACGCCATCTGGTACAGCATAATATGTAATATTGATGAAGTTGATTGAACGAGCAGGCTTAATCAATACAGCACATAGGAACTGATCGGCATCTACGACTTGAGCAGTATTATTTGTAGCATTACAAATTACTTGGAAGTCTGTAATACCGCGTGTAGCCTGTACAGCCTTAAGTAATGGTGTAACGATGTTAATAAACTGATTCTGAGTGAATACGTCGTTAATTTCGAACAATGTATACTGAGCAGCAATCTTAATTGACTTTTCAATATACAAGAACATTCTTCTAACGTTAATTCTGTCGAATGCAGATGGTTCTTGAGTGAATGTCTTATCACCGTATAGGTAGGTTCCCTGACCGGGGAATGTAACTACAGGGTTGATAGCATAAGGATAGATGTAGTCACGATCACCTTGACTGGGATTCCATGCTAGTCTTGTAACATTCTGAATTTGACCACGATTGAAACCAGCAGGAGAGAACCAAGGATATGATACTGTGTCTGTGTATACACAAAGACCGGCGATATCACCATTCAAAGGAACCCAACGGTATACGTTGTTATACTGGTCATACTGATACTTATAGTTACAGTCCATAAATGCACGGTTAGATGCACTTAGTAATGAAGCCCAATTTACCAAGTCTGTTGGAATATCGTTACCAAGATTGTTATTTACAACAATTGACTTGTCTGGTGAGAAGAATACTACGCAATCTTTTCTGTTTTCAGCGATGTTGTTAATCAACCAATCTGCTAAACCAAAGTTATTATATGTAGTATTAGTTACACCAGCAGTACCAGTTGAACCAATAGCCTTACCAGCGATAGCAAGATTAATGTTGATCAAATCTTTATTCTGAAATAGCTGCCATCCATTGATCAATGTTGACATTGGAGCATTACCTTCAGAGTCACCGTCACTACCATACTTGAAGCTCATAATATAAGGTGGAGACAATGGTGATGGCTGTGTTAGATTTGCAGCAGTATTTGAAATAAATTCAGTCAAGTCATTAAAGATGTAAATATACTCAGAACCCTGATTAATTACTGTCTGGTAGTAATTTGAATTATTCTGAGAATCTACTGAGTCAGTAGCACGGCTCAATCCTGTCCATACTTCCAATACGTTATTAGGTGTTCCTGTGAAATAACCTAGATTATCAACAACAACAATATTCATAGCATCTTTTACGGTAGGAGCAGCAGAATTTGCTTGATATGGTGTGATAAATGAGTTATTAGGAGCAGGAGCAATCTTATAGAATTCCCAATATCTTTCAAGTGTGTTTGATGAATAGTTTGAACCACCCTGATATGGTGTGGTAAAACCAGCATATATAATAGTAGCACTTGAGTTAGTTGCTGCATAACTAATATTATTAATCTGTAGAGTCTGAAATGGATTCAATCTATTACCAGTACCTACTTTGATATAGTCACCGACAGCAAATGTGCTTGTTACTAATGAAGTACCAAAAGTATTACCTAAAGCGATATTTGAACCGTTAGAAGCTGTAAATACGAATGTACCGTACTTATTTGAGTTTGTCTTGATTGAGAATGTACCGTTATATGAATTGCCAGCAGAATTACCAGTAGTAATTGTTCCGCTTAGTGCAACACCAGCGTTATGATACTGAATAGGATCAACACAAACACCAATTCTCAATGAGTTACCAAGAGCACCGGGATACTTAGCAGCAGCGAATAGACCGCTTGCTGTTGCAGGGCCACCAGATTCTGTCCAATTTTGGAAAGTTGTTGAATTGTATGTAGCATTTGTTACTAGAAGGGCCTGATTTGCGTTGAAAGTCCAAGGAACTTCAGCAGCAACGGCTGTAATAGCAGCATTAGGCATAGTGTTTACTGTACTGTTAACAGCTACAGCACCAAAAAGTGATGTACGAACAACGAATAGCTGATCGCCATAATCCAAGAAGTTCTTTGCAGAAAACCATGTTTCATAGTTATTTGCGTTAGGCTTTCCAAAGATTTGTACTAGCTGATTTTCTGAGGTTACTAATGTAGGAACGAATAGTGGACCCCATGTGAAAATACCAGCGATAGCACCAACTGTAGTTGCTACTGAGGGTGCTACTACTGATAAATCTACTTCGTTTGAGTAGACGCCGGGTGAAACTGAATTGAATGCCATTTTAACTCCTTAATTATATTATTCTTTATTTTTATTTATAAATTAACACTTTTTAGAAAGTCATGCTTATTGAAACGTTAGCGGTTCCAGTAGAAGTGAATATATATACATTTGCTGATGTATATAATGTTAACGGAGGATCAGTTGCTCTAATAGACGCACTATTAGATACTGTTCCTGTATTCACTCCATTATAGTAGACAGTATTGGCACCTAAATTTGTAATATTTAGTTTTACGTCTCCACGAGGTTCCTGTGATGGATCAATAAGTTGTAGAGTTGTATTGGCAATAAGTTGTGCAGTTAATATATTATGAGCAGCCATAAGAATTCCTTTTTTCTTTTATTTATTATTTTAAAAATTTGGAACAATAGTTGCTTTTTGTCTAGGGTTAAAGATATTCCATTCCATATGGATATTCCTTGTGGTAGGATAGAATTCATACTCTACTTCTGGAATTATCGGTTCCATATATCCGAAAGGAAGTAATTCTTGTTTAATTTCTTCAAGTGTTTTTTCTCTTAATTCACCTATAGTATTAATTTCAGTTAAATCTTTAAAGAATGTAGTATTAGATAGCCAAGCGAATAGAACAAGTCCCATAGCAAGATCATCAAACTTATTTTTTTCTGCTTTATATGTATTGTTTACTTTAGAAAATGTTAATAATTCATTAACTGTGTTTAAATCAGGAATTAGAATTTTCTTTTGTTCGACGAGTAACTTCAATAGAAGACAGCCAGAAAGTTTTACACCGGGACTTGTACGAATTCCTTTATCGGCTTTCTTGGCAGAAAATACAATTCTCTTACCGGCCTTACCAGCAGCCTCGGTACATAATACGTTTTCGTATTCTAGATCATATATAAGAATATCTCCTATTTGTTCACCAATATCATTAATTTCTACAAGAACGACAGCATCATTATAATGTTGAGCTATTCTATGTATAATATCAGCATAGTCTCTAGGTGCTATTTTATTATTTCGATAAGTACAAACTTGTTTGTAAGGCATTTCAGTTATATCGAAAATAGAAAACGCTGAGTAATCTAAGTCTTTTCCTCTTGACACGTCAGCTACAAGAGTGTACTTATGAGCAGGATGTGTTACTTCCTTGTTTGATGTTACCCATTCTTTAACTTCTTTTACTGGATATTCATACATACTTAAATGTCCATCTTTAAATTTAGGTTCTTGAGTATTGTCTTTTAAATAGTTAAGAGCCCAACCAGCAATAAGTGTTCCTGAGCTACCTTAGAAGGCACAGTCATATTCTTGTGCAAATCTTTGAATATTGTTATTCATAGAAGCTAATTCTTTAATTTTCCATGCTTCGTCACGACCGGGAACACGCCACCAAGGCACAAAAAATCCTTTAAATCCATTTGTGTTTTCTTTTAATGTAGAACCCATGTAAAACTCGTAAAAGTGATTCAAACCTTTAGGAGTTGAAGCCATGATAATTTTACCATCAGGATCAGCAGAAATAATAGGATAAACGGCACTATAGAATTCTTCCCAATTATCTACGTGAGCCGCTTCGTCTATGATTAGAATATTAGCAGAGAAACCACGCATTGAGTCGGAAGAAGTAGAAGAAGCAAGAACACGAGAATTATTTTCAAGAATTATACTTGACTTATTAAATTCTATTACAGACTGTTGTAACCATTTAGGAAGATTCTTATAGGATTCTTGAACCTTATAAAGAATTTCATTTGCAGTACTTTCTTTATTGGCTACTATACCTACAAGTTTATAGTCATGAAAGATAATATACCAGCATACGAATGCTCTGATAGCTTCTGTGTTATGAGTAGGAATTAAAGAGTTGCCACACAAAAACAAGTGAGAAGGATTATCAACCTGAATACATTTAACAGGAACAGTATCAGTTTCTTCCATACTTTTAATATAAAAGAAGTTATTTTTCAGATGGTCTGATATAAATCTTTCTTTTTGAACATCTAACTTTCTTTTCAATCTGAAAAAATCATATTTTCTGTTACAAAAGGCCACAGTGTAATAAGTTTCATTGTTTATTATTTTACTTCTAAGTGTAGATTTAACTCCGAGACTAGATAGTATAAATCTAAATTGTTCAATAATATGAATATTCTTCTGATAAAATTCACAAGAACCTTTATTGCTTACTGAACCATCTGTATCCATTAGTCCCTGAATTAAAGCTAATCTATTCTCTATACTATTGAATATATAATCTTTAGGAATACGTTTATTACTCAAAAGGTTTAATTCTCTTAGTTTGAAAATTAAATTTCGTATTTTAACAGTTTTTACATCTGGTCGTCTATTATCTTCTTTAATTTTTTCTACATCTATATAATTTTCATAGAAATTTAAATCATCTACATGACACGTTATATAGCCTAACTTACTAGTTCCGTCTCCAAGCCATAAACCTAAGAGATAAGGATCAATAAGAAGGGAAGTTTCGTCAAATTGTAATGGTTCTGCAATTTTTATTCTAACACTTTGATCTTGTTTAATTCTTCTATCAAAATAATCTTTTAATTTTGTACTTGTAAAATTCTTATTCTGACCTTTATGATCTATGGTCCAAACATGATCAGCATCACAAATAATTTCTTCTCCATGAGAGAATTTAATTTTATAACATTTATGATTATACATAGTTTCAGTTTCAAATATTACTTTTGTTTTTTTACCATCAACAGAATAAATTTCATCACCAATATGTACATCTTTGAATTTTTTTAAACCTTCAGTGGTAAGAATAGGAGTATTAAGATCAAGTGCCTTACCAGACTGTCTACTTTGTACCATTAGAGTATGATTATTTTCGACCATAGAACGAATGACGTCAATTTGGTAGTCTCTAAGTTGCATTGATATAAGTTTACCACCAGAAACAATCTTGAAGTAATTTTTAATGAAATAAAAAATGTCGTCTCTACATTTAATAAATTCGGCTATATTTTCTTCTGACCATTCGAGTTGTTCGCCTTTTCTTTTAAGAGCAGAATTACCTCTGAATCCAGATGTTAGATTAAATGCCATTATCGATCTATCGCAATACTTTTATTTGAATGAGGAATTATTTCAACATGATGTAAAGTAAATTTTTTTTTGATCCCTGTTCTATGACCAGTATAATCATGCTCATGAGCTTCGATAGGTTCGCTTCCATTATACTTGAATGAAGTTTTTGGAGGTAGAGCCATTTCTCTTTCGGTAGACCAACTATTAAGGTGAGGATGACTCAAGTAAAGCGCCTTTTGGCCTTTAGGCATGTGTACAGCAAGGATATCCTGACCTCTGGCAAAATGTGTGGCTCGATTTGGATCGAGGGTTGTTGATGTTATTCCGTCATTATGGAATACGTCACCTCTTTTCAGTTTTCTTAAATTTTCAGCATGAACGTCGTGAATGCCTCTATAACCCCAAGTTGAATTAGGTAAAGAATGTCCTTCGATTGCTTTTGTTAAATTTTCGGCATGAACCTTGGCGTGCGGAGAATTTGCATTATTTCTTAAGAATCCATTGATTTCTTTGTAACCCGGATTGCTATTTTGTGTATATCGAGATATACTTTTTAACATGCCGCTGTCAATATGAGACGTATCGCCAGTTAAATGTTGCTGAGCAACATCATGAAGATGATGATAATCGACTGGTTCTTTACCTTTTAAATCAGATTTGAATTGATCTGGACTTATTCCGTGTTCTTCACCGGATGGTTTTAATATTTCTCTTAATAACTTAGCCATGTACGATTCCTTTTATTTTATTTATTTTACGATGTCCATATGATGAAAATGAAAGAATGATTGTTTATTTTGAGATTTATTAATAAAATAATTATATCTTGTTTGTTGTTCTCCTGCATACGTGGTCGTACCTCTATGTCGTAACATAGTACCACGAGGAAGAATGAATTCTTTTTCAGAACCATATTTTGCAATATGAGCAGCATAAGCACCCGGATGACCTTCAGGTACACGAATATGTAATGTGTTAGTATGTTCTTCGAAATCACCATTAGGTAATGTTTGTTCGTGTCTTTTATTAAAAGAAGCGGCAGCAGTATTTCTTTGTAATGAGGTAGACATATAAGCCGGATGATAGTAATTTTTATTCAATTCTGGTTTAAAATTATGTTGAATTCCCGAATAGACGCTAAATGCCGTAGGAGTTTTATGCAGTTTCAATGCAGAATCAAGATGTTTCATAGTATGATGAAATTGATGATCAGACAAATGTATATTATCATAGTTAGAAACTTCACCATTGTTTAAATGGTGTTGCCATAAACTACCATTTATACTATGAAAATCACTTCCAGTATAGCTGTAAATAGAATTATAATGATCATTATCTTTAAATTCATAATGTTGTGATAATCTATGATGTAACATATGAATATTATCATGATGACTGTCTCTCTGTGGATTGACAACATGAGGATAGTTATCGTATGGTTTAACAATTTCTCTTAATAATTTCATTTGACTATATCCATATGATGAATGTGATAATATGCTTCCCTATCTCCCAATGATTTAGCTTTCTTCAGATAAGTATGTGTAAATTTATGTTTAAGATTTGTCCCGCGAGGAAGAATAAATTCTTTTTCTTTCTGGTTCTCGCTAATCCCATCCACAAAAGCACCCGGATGTCCTTTAGGAACATGAATATGTAACATATGATGATGAAATTCTAAACTATCATCGTTTTCAATCTCATTAGATTTTATAAATCTATGTGCTACACTTCTACTTAAAGAAGTAGACATGAAACCCGGATGATGATATATTTTATTTTCTTCTGGATTGAAGTGCTGATTAATTCCTGAATAAACACTAAATGCGTGTGGTGTTTTATTAACTTGCATAGCTTCATCCATATGTTTAATGTCTTCATCAGTATGTGAATCACTACTATGTACTGATGAAGGGTTTTTATGTTTATCCCAAAGATTACCATTAATATGTTTAAATTCATTTCCGGTATATCGTTTTAAAACATCTAAATGTTCTGGTTTAGTAAAATTGTATTGATCTACTAAATTTTTTGATAAAGCATTAATTTTACCTTTATTTAATATTTTGTCATTTGAATTATAATGTTTTTTAATTAAATTATTATAATCATTATGATCCAGTGTTTTTTCAACAAGTTCTCGAAAGCCTATCATTTGACTATATCCATATGATGAACGTGATAGTAAGCATCCTTTTCTTCTGGACTATTACCTTTTTTTAAATATGTGTGAGTATGCTTATGTCTCAAGTTTGTACCACGAGGAAGAATGAATTCTTTTTCACCGGGAGATACACTTTCTAAGAAAGCACCCGGATGATCCTTTGGCACATGAATATGTAACATATGATGATGAAATTCTGCACCAGTATCTTTATGAATAACGTTTGGTTTTTCGAAGAATTTTGCTGTACCTCGACTTAAAGAAGTAGATAAGAAAGAAGGATGATGATATACTTTGTTTTCTTCTGGATTAAAATTGTGTCTTATAGAAGAATACACACTAAAAGATTTAGGAGTCTTATGAACATTCATAGCCTCATCTATATTTTTAATATGATGCTCGGCATTTGTTCTATCTGTAGCAGTAAGAAGATTTTCTGATTTGTTGTGGACATTCCATAAATGTCCATTTATTATTCTATATTCTTTTCCAGAATATTTATCTAAAGAATGATGATGTTTTTCATTATTATAAGTATAATGATTTGTCAATTCATCATTTAATTTATTAACTTGATTATAGTGATTAGTCAAGGATTCATAATCTTTTTTATTACGTACTCTTTCTAGAAGTTGTCGGAAGCCTATCATTTATCATCTTCCTTTTTCTTCAACAACTTAGAAATTTCATAGGTGCTGGCGACGTGCAGATGATTATGAGTTTCGATCTTTTCGGCTTTGCTTCATGCCT